>Ga0157370_10001735_pt1 | contig 26842 bp, 20 predicted proteins | sample C35metaG_FD_113463 | JGI IMG/M metagenome (GOLD analysis project Ga0157370, IMG submission 113463) | Corn rhizosphere microbial communities from Kellogg Biological Station, Michigan, USA - C3-5 metaG | ecosystem: Host-associated > Plants > Roots > Rhizosphere > Soil | place: USA: Michigan...
CGCACCGCAGGCTGGCCATTGATAAAGACGCTTTTCGATCCCTGCGCCAGATATTGCGGTGCGCTGTGCTTTTCACAGGCCACTTTGTCCTGTTCAAGCGGAGAGGTGCCAGCGTCGGCGGAAGCTACCGTGGGTTGCCACATTGCACTGCCAAACTCACCCACCGCAGAGAGCAGCATGCCGCCATAGTCTGCGAAACTCTTGGGCGATTGCGGTTCCGGTGGCGGCGTATCTCCGGGCGTAAGCATCCCGGCCGCGCGTGCAGCTAAAAGACCATTAACGTGAACATTCTCTGATCCGCTGGCGATCACACCGGCTGGAGAAGGCGGGAATATCATGTCTCCCAGCCCATCGGCCGCTTTAGTGATGTCATCCGAAATGCCCGCAGCATTCGCTAATACACCGCCAATAATGCCGCTGAGCAGACAGCTGGAACCAATGGCTGCGACGCCTGCCGCAGCCATTCCTGCCCCCAGCAATGGTGCTGCTGCTGTTGCCGCCGCACCTACCGCCGCACCGATCACCGCGTAGGCTGCGCCCTCAGCGACAATACTGGTGATATCAGCGAAAATGCTGGAATGAATGATCTCATCGCCCACGCGGGCCGCACGGTTATCCATAGCTTATGCTTTCCGTGGATTGTTCAGACTCAGGCTTTGTTTGAAGGCATTCCAACGCTGGCCGTCTTCTTCATTGAAAGCGCGCATCGCGGAGAGGGTAAAAATCATTAAGATGTTGCTATCCGGAACCCGGGTCGCCAACTGTCGCTGCCACACGGCTTGTCCGTTACGATCGAAGGCGGTTTCAACTTCTACCGCACGCAAAGCGTTATCCGCGCCAGCCGTAACCTGAACAAACTCCGTCTGCTGAATGTGGCCCATCTGGCTGCGCAACGTGTCCCACTGGCGCTGAAACTCTTTTTCCGTATCGCTGTCCTCAGGAATCACACCACGACTCACCACTAATGCCAGTCCGCTGGCGTCATCCCGCAAAATATTCATGGTCGTGTCCTGCCAGGCAGCAGGAAACAGCGCAAAAGCGCCTTCATTAAACTGATAATTCATAGGATGTCCGTTTTATTGATTGTTTGTGGCGGGTGGAACCAGGCTACGATAATCGCCATCAGCGTTATCGGCATTTGTGAGTATCTGTGTGTTATCACGAGCAACTTTGATATCAAAAAGCCGGGGAGAAATATCCGGGTCCCCGCCGCAACTGACGTCATGGTTGTCTTCACGAACCGTGATGATGTAGAACGCCTTCTCACTGGTGTCATCCAGGTCGTATCTCAGACATTGATCATCAAGCGCGGTGAGGTGATAAGTATGAATCGCGTTCGTCGCTAAGGCGATAGCCTGATCAGCGCTGACTTCATGTTGCTCTGCACTCATGGTGGTATTCAACATGATGTGGCTGACTTTTTGCTGGTCAATTTCGAACATCAACTGCTTCTCACCCATCTTATAGATAAGCCAGTGCTGATTATCACTGTTATCTTCTTTTCCGGGTCCATAGGCTTTCTGAACCTGTTCCACGCTATCGCCGACGATTATGTTACGAGCCGTCGGCACGCTGGCACCGTCCAATAGGATCTCTGCCAGAATTGCATGGCTGGCGTTTCCTACCGCCGTCGCGCTGAATAACTGAAAGCCTTCATAGGTATGTTGGTAATAGTTGTACCGCTGCTCATTGATGACGACTTCTCCGGCCACAACGGAACTCAGGGCTTTGCCTGCGCGTATGAAGCTTTGGTTGTTCCATGCGTCGCCGGGGGTGAAAGCGTAGTCGTTGAGCAGGACCGAGAAATCGTTATTGCTAAGTGGAGGCGCTGATACTGTCGGCACCGTATTTGCCTCGCTTAAAACGGATGTTAGCAAAAACGCCAGTGCCAAAAAAAACCTGATTAACGTCATATATCTTCTAATGAGAGAGGGGCATTCGAGCAAGATAATCGAACAGGGAAAAAATTGCTGCTGAGTGTTGTGCCTGACGGTTATTACTGAGAACGAGTCTCTTTAGTCTTCAGTGGTAATAATGACTCTACTCAGGCAGTCCGGATTTTTAGCCGTGAACGAAAAGGTGATAACCTGCCCGTTGGCATCAGGGGATGATGTGTAGCTGGTGAGCTCATTTTCAGACTGTCCGCGTGGATAATCCGTTAACCGGATAGCCTGATAATGTTCTTTTATGTCATTAAGTGTAATGCATTTCCCTTGTGGCGAAAAACTCAGAAAGGGAGCCATTCCGTCAGGGGTTTTACTCAAGCGCAACTCGATATCGCTAATCAAGGAAGCATCGTTAAGCCTGACCCGGTCAGCGCTGTAAAAATTGATATATTCATTCTGACTTTTTAATGTGAACGCCATTGGGGCATTGTGAATAGCTTGCACAGACAAACTTTTCACACTGGAACTCATCTGAGTGACAAAACTCCATATATCATTTGCTTGCATCTTTGCTTCCACCAATCCGCTTATAAAAAAACCTGCCACTAATATGACTGATAGTTTACTTTGACGGGTAATTTTTATCATACCAACCTCCATAATAATCTTCGTAAAACTCCTTAGTGGTGGAGGTCTGTTCACCCTTTCCAAAGATGCGCCCAATTTTCATTCTTGCGTCACTCTCAGTTATGTCACCTTTTTGCAAGGAGTCGAAGATACTGTTGTAATCCTTCTGATTCGCAGCATTACCGGCTATACCGATGTCTCCCCCCTGATTAGCAATGATTTCACGCTGTACACGAATATTATTTAGTGTGGCAGCGCCTTCATCACTGAGTGTACTGTTCAGATAACTATTCTTAGAACTCAGATCAATATTGGGTTTATAAAGTGCATGCCCACTCTCATGTGACAGCGACTGGACGACTTTAGCGGCGTTATTCATCTGGCTTTTATCGACGGTTATGATACGGCCCTGACGATCCGCTGAAGTCCCCTTGCCCGCCTCACCTTCTTTAAACACCCATCCGCGCTTTTTCAATGTGGTGATATCCTGTTTCATGGTAGGTGATTTCTCAACCAAATTATCGACATCTTTGCCATAACCGCTAAAAGAGGATGTTTGAACACGAGTGGGATTAGCCACATTATTTGAAGCGTCGGCAGGTGCGCTTGCCAGCGCACCTGCCGTATCAGGCTTTCCCGGCGTAAATTTCTCCTGTACGGCCGCATTAATATCGCCTTTGTGGCCTGCACCCGGCGCAGTTGTGCCAGGTTTAGCCCCCGACGTATTCAGATTCAGTTTGCCACCTGTCGTAATATGTCCATCGTTCTCAACAAAGAAGTTAAAATCTTTTCCAATAAGATTTATTGTTCCGTTGGCATTGAGCTCGATAGCACTTTCACCAGAAACAAGCCTCAACTGTGTTCCCGACGCCAGAACATACTGTTCAACTACGGCATCAACTTTACCCTGGCCAGTCAGGATTTCGGTTCCGCCTTTTACAGCCTGACTCTGATTGGCTTCAACCCTATGCAGCTCATTTTTAGCAACATAGTGGCTTCGTTCTCCACCAACGCTGTGCGTTTCGTCATTTTTGACGTTGGTATCCATGTTCTTCTGCGCCTGGATCCACAAATGCTCCTCGCCCGCCTTATCCTCAAAGCGTAATGCGTTCGCGGTATCCGCAGTGCCGTCTTTCGAGCGACTCAGAAAGCCCATTTGTGTGGCGGCAGCCGGTAGTGCCCATGGCGGCATACTGGCTTCGTTATAAACGCGGCCAATTATCAACGGACGGTCTGGATCGCCGTTGATGAAGTCCACGACGACCTCATCGTTGACGCGCGGGATCTGCACCCCGCCGAAGCCCTGACCCGCCCAGGCACTCGATACGCGCACCCAGCACGAACTCGTGTCGTCGCCCTTCGCCAGACGGTCCCAGTGGAACTTCACCTTCACCCGGCCGTATTTGTCCGTCCAGATGCTCTCGCCTTTCGGCCCCACCACCTTCGCCGTCTGCGGGCCGTGCGTCTTCGGCCACGGCGTCTCCGGCTTCGCACGGTACGTCACCGCCGCCGGCAGCACCGTGAAGTCGATGTTGTGCCGCGTGGCGCCCACGTCGCCGCTCGCGTAGCTGTTCTCTTCAAAGTCGTAGTGCGCCGACGTCACCAGGTATTTGCCGTTGTCGCTGAAGTGCGGCGCGTTCAGCAGCGAAAAAGTGTAGCCCGGCGCGATGCCCGTCGCCGTGCCGCTCCCACTCACCATGTGGTGCTCGACCTGCCACACCTCCTGGCGGATACGCGCGTAGTATTCGCCGTGACCGTGCTCCACGAAGCGACCCGGCCAGTCGTACACGTCCACCGAGCCCGGGGTCGGCGACACCGGGTTCTGCCGCGCCTGCAGCATCCACGCGTTCGGCTTGCGGAAGTCGTAGTCGTCCGTGCTGTACATCCCCGGCGTCACGCTTTCCGACAGCGCCCACTGGCTCACGCCCTCTTCCGTCACGCTGCCGCCCGACGGCGTCACGTGGTAGGCTATCGTTTCGTAGCCCGGGAACGCCTGATGCTGGTCCGGCGCGTCGCACAGCACCAGCGTGTGCTTGTCCGCCTCGTGCCGGAAGAAGTAGTAAATCCCCTCCAGCTCCATCAGCCGGCTGATAAAGTCGAAGCTGCTCTCCTGATACTGCACGCAGTATTCCCACACCCGGTAGCTTCCCGCCAGGCGCGTTTCCACGTTCACTCCGTACTCCTTCAGCAGCGTCTGCACAATCTGCGGCACCGTCTGGCTCTGGAAGATGCGCAGGTTGCGGTCGCGCTTCATCGGCCACAGATCCGACTCAACCGTCAGCCCGTAAACGGCGTAGCGCACGCCGCCCAGCTCCTCGCTGCGCACGCCTATCTGAGTAATTTTGCCGTTGATGTAGCGCGGATTCACCGCGCTCAGCAGACCATCCGTCGGCAGCGTGAAAGTGACCGGCTTGCCCAGCAACGACTTACGATCAATGCGCGCGTCGGTGGAGAGCAGCTCCGCTTGCAGCACGAACGACTGGGACAGCGCTTCGCTGCCGCTCAGACGTCGGAACAGCAGTCCTTGTGCGGGAAGTTGTACAGTAATACGTGAGAACATAGACATACCTGTTAAATATGGGGATCAAGTAACCAGACGCCTTGCTGATTAATGGTTAACGTTTGTTCACGTTCGCCACCCTGACCTGTTACAGAAAACGTGTAGTTGCCGGGTGCCAGCTGCAGCGCCGCAAAGCCATTGGCTGCCGGAACCACTGCCTGAGGCTTGCCATTCACCTGAACACGCTCGCCGGGCTGGAGCTTAATATAAACCTGCGCCACAGGTTCAGGCGGTGGTGCCACCGGCTCCTGAGGTTTTTCCGGCTCGGCCTGGGCGGTCTGGGTTTGCACAGGCGTTGCAGCAGGTTGTTCAGCCGGTGCCTGAGTGGCTGGGGCCGTTTCGGTCTGTGCGACATTGGCAGGTGCATCACCTTCTTTGTCGCCGCCCGCCATCAGGACACCGACGCAAACCCCCACCAGCACACCTGCAGCGACCAGACCCGGCAGAGCAAAGCGGTTACGCATCAGCTTTTTCAGCGGTGTTGCCGGAGTGGCAGCCGCCTCATCCTCTTCCTGAACCGGTACCAGCATGGTACCCGGCCCACTGTGCTTCACTTCAGGCAGCGGTTCGGGTGCTTTCTCTGGCAGCACCATTGAGGCCGCGAAGGCATCAATGCTCTGTGGACGATCTTCCGGCTTCAGCGCCAGCGCGCGATCAACGGCCGCCAGTAAGGTCTGGCTGTAGCCGGCCGGTGCACGCTGAACCAAGGGTTGATAGTTATCTTCGATGCTGCGCACCACGCTGACCGGCGGCGGTGCGCCGGTGATTAACGTGTGCAGCACGGCCCCCAGCGCGTAAATGTCCGTCCACGCGCCCTGCTCGCTTTCATCGTTATCGCTGTACTGTTCAATCGGCGCATAGCCAGGACGCAGCATGGTTTCACTTTCATCAGAAAGGTTACCGATGGTTTTGCGCGCGGAGCCGAAATCCAGTAATACCGGATCGCCATTGCTCTGGATTTGAATATTATCCAGCGAGATGTCGCGGTGCAGATAGCCCGCATCATGAATGGTCTTGATGGCACCCAGCAGCGGTGGCAGCAGGCGACGTATCCAGTTCTCATCAATCAGATGGGGATGGCGTTCACGCATGTTAGACAGCGTGGTGCCGCTGTAAAACACCGTGCCCATATAGGCCGTATCGTTTTGCACCCAAAAGCGCAGAACGTGAAGCAGGTTCGGATGATTAAAACGTGCCAGCAGACGGGCTTCCTGAATAAAGCTGTTCAGGCCCGCATGGAAAGTTTTACTGAATCGCTCACTCCGCAATACCAGGTTCAGGTCGTCGCTGCGCACGGCCAGCGACGCGGGCATAAACTCTTTAATCGCGATATCGCGCTCCAGTTGGTGATCCCAGGCACGATAGACAATGCCGAAACCGCCACCGCCGATGACATCTTTGATTTCAAACTCATTAAACCGGTAACCAATCGGGAGGGCATTGGGTACATTCTGGTGATTATCATTTTCCGACATATTCGAAAGCTCTCTGATAACAAACGGCTTTAGACAGCAAACTGGCAAACAAACTCGCCCTGATCACAGCTGACCTGCACGCGACGATAACGTTCATCACGAGCATGGGCGCTGAGCAGTATCTGGCTCATCTGCGGCAACAGGGTATTTGTCAGGATGGCATCGACCATGCGACCTCCAGACTCCACTTCCGTACAACGCTGCACGATCTGGCTGATGACCGAATCGTCAATAATCGCTTCAATACCGTGGTTCTCTTCCAGGCGGCGTACAATGCGCCCCAGTTGCAGCTTAACAATCTCTGCCAGCATCTCGTCACTGAGTGGATAGTAAGGCACCACCAGCAGACGGCCCAGCAGTGCAGGCGGGAACACCTCCAGTAAGGGTTTACGTAAAGCGGTGCTGAGCGCGTCAGGATCCGGCATGAGTTCCGGATCGGCACAGAGCGCACTGATCAGTTGCGTACCGACGTTAGAGGTGAGGATGATAATGGTATTGCGGAAATCAATGTGGCGCCCTTCTCCATCTTCCATCCAGCCTTTGTCGAACACCTGGAAAAACAGCTCATGCACATCAGGATGGGCTTTTTCAATCTCATCCAGCAGCACGACGCTGTAAGGACGACGACGCACGGCCTCCGTCAGCACACCGCCTTCACCGTAACCTACATAGCCTGGAGGGGCACCTTTCAGCGTTGAAACGGTGTGCGCTTCCTGGAACTCGCTCATGTTGATGGTGATGATGTTTTGCTCTCCACCATAAAGCGATTCGGCCAGCGCCAGCGCGGTTTCGGTTTTCCCGACGCCTGACGGGCCACAGAGCATAAACACACCGACCGGTTTATTGGGATTGTCCAGTCGGGCGCGTGAGGTGCGAACGCGTTTGGCAATCAGATCCAGCCCGTGACGCTGCCCAATTATGCGCTGATTCAGCGTGTCCGCGAGGTTAAGCACGGCGTCAATTTCGTTTTTCACCATCCGGCCCAGCGGAATGCCGGTCCAGTCGGATACCACTGCGGCAACGACGCTGGCATCAACGGCAGCAAACAGTAACGGGGCTTCACCCTGAACCGCATGCAACTTCTGTCGGGTTTCATCGAGCTGCTCGCGCAGGGAAGTTTCTCCTTCGGTCACGCAACGCGCGCGCAGGGCAATCAGCTGTTCGACCAGCTCACGCTCCTGCTGCCAGCGGGCGTCCAGCGCATCGCGCTCTGCTTCCAGGGCAGCGCGCTGGGCGGCAATCGTGGCCTGGCGGGTTTCATCACCCAGCCCCACTTTGACTTCACGTTCGGCGATCTCCGCTTCGATTTCCAGCGCGGCCAGACGGTGCAGGCAGTCTTCCAGCGCGGCAGGCTGTGCGCCCTGGCTGACGGCAACGCGTGCACAGGCGGTATCCAGTAAGGCTACGGCTTTATCCGGCAGCTGGCGGGCAGGAATGTAACGGTGAGAGAGCTTAACGGCGGCACTGACGGCTTCATCCAGTAACAGCACCTGATGGTGTTTTTCCAGCGCGCTCACGGTGCTGCGCAGCATCAGGATCGCTTTTGCTTCATCCGGCTCCTGCACCTGAACGGTCTGGAAGCGGCGGGTCAATGCAGGATCTTTTTCGATGTATTTCTTGTATTCTGCCCAGGTCGTTGCGCCAATCGTGCGCAACTGTCCGCGCGCCAGGGCCGGCTTTAACAGGTTGGCGGCATCGCCTGTGCCCTGCTGACCGCCTGCACCGACCAGGGTATGAATTTCATCAATGAATAACACAATCGGCGTAGGGCTGGATTGCACTTCGTTAATCAGGGCCTGTAAACGCGCTTCGAATTCGCCTTTCATGCCGGCGCCTGCCTGCAACATGCCAATATCCAGCAGCCACAGTTGCACGTCACGAAGCGGTGCCGGTACATCACCGGCGGCAATGCGCAGCGCCAGCCCTTCTACCACCGCCGTTTTACCCACGCCAGCTTCACCGGTGAGTAACGGGTTGTTCTGGCGACGGCGCATCAGGATATCCACCATCTGGCGGATCTCTTCATCACGGCCCGCAACCGGGTCGATTTTGCCGTCGCGCGCTCGCGCGGTCAGATCCTGCGCATACTGCGCTAACGTGCTGTCGCCCGCCGCCGGAGGGGCGGCAGCATCGCCTGCGGGCTGAACCAGCGCCTGCTGAACTTCTTTACTGTTCGCCAGCAAGGTATCGAACTGCTCCAGTAAAGCATCGGCGTTCACGCGTGAAAACTGGGGTGAAATGCCTTTCAGGACGCTGGCGAGCGTAAAGGTCTTCAGCATACCTATCAGCAGGTGACCACCGCGAATGCGGGTCGCACCGTATTTGAGTGATGCATAAACCCAGGCGCGCTCAACGGCGCTGTCGATGTGTTCTGCGAGATCGGACACCGCACCCGCACCGCGAGGCAGGCGGTCCAGTGCAGCGACGATATCCCGCGTCAGCGCGTTTTCATCCAGTGAAAAATGCTTAATCACCTGCTGAAGATCGCCATCCTGCTGCTGCATGAGCTGATGCAACCAGTGCACCAGTTCAACATAGGGGTTGCCACGCAGTTTACAAAAGGCGGTCGCACTCTCAAGCGAGGTAAATAACAGCGTATCCAGTTTGCCGAATAGCACGGCACGGCTGATCTCTGACATATCGGTTCTCTTTATTGAAAGAAGCGGGCTAACTATCGGGGAAAGCGGTTGGGCTATGACGGCGTAGCTTCAACCTCAAAGGCAAAATCTTCACGATCGACAGGCTGCGGTTGCTGTCCAAGCCAACTGGTGTAGCCCAGCCGCGCCTGACCGCCAAGGGTTACGCCCTTAACGGCATCGGCTGCCAGAATCAGGCTGAGATCCCACTGCATCTCAATACCCAGATAGTGGCGCACCCAGTCACGCACTTCGCAAGCGCCCTGCGCGTTGGGTAAAAAACGTTCGTACTGCTCGGCGCTCAGTGGACCGATGCGCAGACGAAAACGATGCTGTACATCACGAACGGCCACACCGAGAAAGGCCGATTCACCCAGGCGCGGCATATGGCGACCGGCCGACAGACGGGCCTGATCGCGGCTGTCCAGGGATAACCACTGCGGCACGTTCTGTTGCAGCTTAACCGGAACGGCAAAGTAGTGACGCAAAATGCGTACCAGCCCTTCGGCATCGTGGCCGTGGCGGCTGAGATGCCCTGACAGCATGAGGCGCGCATGCAGACTCAGCGAACTGGCTTTCTGCTGGGCCGGTAACCCAATACCGGCCACGCAGGCCAGATAATCCTGAAACCGCCGATCGTCGCGGCGATCCAGGGAGCTGGTTGGCTGTGAATTAGCCCAGGCACGGTAGAACAGCAGCGTGGCACGATGATGAAACAGATCGGCGAAAGCGCTCAGGCTGTGATCCTGATGGTGATCGATACGTCCGCGTACATATTCCGTCAGGTGCGTAGGGAGAGGACCGTTGGGACCAAACAGCCCAAAGCTGTAAATGGAGACGTCGTAGCGTTCGTCCTGCTCACGCGCTTTAACCTGTGACACGGTCGACGGTGCAAAGGCCAGGGATGGCTTTTGCCCAAGACGCACGGCCTCAAATTTGGGCAGTGGCGCTTTACCTAAGGCATAACGCTGCCCACTCTGGGCGTCCAGCTTGCGTAGCAGCTGAAACAGATCATAGCGCCAGGGCGCGGCCATCACGGCCTGCCAGAAACCGTCAGGCAGACGCACCGCCCGCTGTAGGGGAATAACGTGCGCCGTCTCACTCATAGCAGCGCCTTTTTGCCCATGCGCGGCGGCCAGTAGCCCACTTCGCCGCGCTGCTGGCTGCTCAGGGTGAATTCGGTAAAGCTGTTAAGCGCCACAAGGCGAGAAAAGACCCGCTCCAGCACGCTGCCGAACAGCCAGGGGCTGGCACCTGAAAACGCCTGCTCATCCACCTCAAGCGCAATGCTGACCCCGCGCGCAAACACCACGGGGCCCGGCTCGGGCACCCGGCGGTGAACGGCTTTGAGGTTGCAGTGCCGAATTCCGTCAATCTGACGCGTTAGCGGCGTTTCGGCCAGGCTGGCATACAGGCTCAGCATCTGGCGCAGTGCCGCAGCCCCTTCGCCATCGCTGCTGTCCATCAGGCTTAGATAGTTCATCTGCAGATGACTGATGAGTCGCCATGCTGAAAGCCCTTCAGCCAGCGCCGGACGCGGTGGGGTCGGGCCTTTGCACAATTTAAGTTGCCCGACAGGGATGGAATCCGGCATCACAAAGTTGGCCTGCTCTTGCTGTAGCAGCATCAAAGGCAGGTCACGGCTGGTGCACATCACTTCCGCAGACAAATAGCGGATATCGCTGTTCCACGGAGTATGATTTTGATCCACCAGGGAGAGAAACACTTCAGAACCGATATAGCCCGTTCGGGTGCCATAGCGCAACGCGTGCTCAGAGAGCGTGCGCTGTTCACGACGCAGGGAGAAATACGCGCCATAATCCCCGCCGTCATGGCTGAAGGTGCTCCAGAACGGCCGGAAGATCTGCTCTTCGCGCTGCCCTTCGACAGAGGCGAACAAGCGCTTCACCGAATGGATCTCATAGTCCAGCGGACGAATGTTATCGACCACCAGGTGATACTCGTGCTGACTGTCACTGACCTTAAGCCGCTCGGCGGTTTTCGGGAACAGGTTAATGACCGGTGTGCAGTGCAGGGCCAGATGGGCGCTGTCGACAACGCTTTCCAGCGCCGCATCGGCCTTATCCAGCAGGATGACGATATCAAACGACAGGGCGTTATCGCAGCGCTGCAGGAAAGGCGCCAGCTGACGCAGGCTGATAAACTGGAAGCGTGCCGGGAATGCAAAATACTCCTGCAGCAGGCGGTAGCCGTCAAAATTACGCAGATCGTCGGGCAGCAGGGCCTGCTCGGTCGAAAAGCCTTCCTGTTGAAGCGCGTCATCCGGCAGAACCTGACGTTGCGGTTTTGCTTCCACGGACTGCAGGATGATTCCGACACGATGCTGCATCAGCAGCTCCATCAGTTTCAGGGCCTGGATATCGGGTCCGCTCAGGAAAAACATCACGTCATCGAGACTGAGCTGGCTTAACGATGAAATGCCTTCGCAGGTGATGCGGATACGGAGGGCGCTGGACGCCGCCGTCGAGCCGCCCGCTTTCAACTCGCCTAACGGGATATCCGCTGGCACGCCACCTAACGACACATCGCTGATACGCAGGGGCTGTAACATCACATCGTGCGCGGTGGTATAGCTGCAGGTGACGCCCGTTTTTTTCAGGTTCTGGCTTTCCATCATTGTGCCGCGCGGCACTAAGAAACCGTTGCTGATATCGCCTTTGCGGCTGTCCGGCGTGAGCTGGGCGATGGCCATCGACGGCGTAGGTGAAAGGTAGCCCGGTGCCACCATTTCCAGCATCCGCTGAGAAAAGCGTGGAAACTCGGCATCCATCTTTAACTGCACGCGTGACGTCAGAAACGCGAAACCCTCCATAAGTCTTTCGACGTAAGGATCGGCGACGTCAATGCCGCGCATACCAAGCCGCCCGGCGACCTTGGGATACTGGGCAGCAAACTCCGCGCCCATCTCGCGCAGATAGGCCAGTTCACGGTTGTAGTAATCAAGCAGCTTGCTGTCCATGATTAACCTGCATCCTGTAGTTCAAAATGGCCGCTCTCTAAATCAACCTGAGTGCGGAACAGAAACTCCAGCGGGTACGGCACGCACCATAACCGGCCTTTAATCTCAATCGATAGTACGTTGTGCAGACTCAGAGAGGTCAGGTCGCTTACGCAGCGAACCTGTAAGCCCTGGGGTAAAATGCGTGGCTCAAAGTGCAGAATGGCATCGGTCATTTTCCGTTGCATATCCTGCCATTCGATGTCCGAGATATTCTGTCCGGCCAGGGGGGCCACGCCAAAATTCAGCACGGAACGCTGGACCTCCGTCAGGTCGCTCAGATCGTGCTGCGCCTCGTTATTGATGGTGTTGAATAACCACTGGAGGTCGCGCAGAACATTACGCCGCAGCGTACTGTGGGTAATAATCGAACTGTTGCCTGACTCGGTAGTTTTATCTGGCGCGTCGTCTGTCAGCCTGTCCAGCAGGGACGACTGCAGTTTGTCACGCGCCGTCAGCGTGTCGCGATTTTTGCGCGCACGATAGCCGCCATGCAGCTGCGAATAGCCGTCACCGGACGAATTGTCATTACGACTCATGAGGTAACTCAGTTTCGTTGAAAATAAGCTGCTGCAGCGTCAGTAAGGGATAATCTGCTTCATCGCTGAGCCACATCTTTTGCCCGTGACCGATAAACTGACCGTCATCGCTGCCTGATTCCTGCCACTCCGTTACGCTTGCCCGCAGGAAGCGTTCATCAGCCTTGTCCTGAAGCGGGTAGCGCACCGGAATCTGACAAATTTGCTCACTTCCGTCCACCAGCTGCAGGCGAGTATGGCGCCAGACCAGATCCGTGACGCTTGCCGGTGCCTGAAACTCTATTTCACTGATGGCAGCAAACGGGATCCAGTAATAATGTCCATTGGCGATGGCTTCACAGACCGGTCCGAAGCGACTGTCACCGTCCATTATCCAGGCGAACTGGCTTTCCCCCTCCTGGGTTGTGGCCGTACCGGCACTCGCCTCTGCGCTTTCCAGCGCCTGAGCACGCAGTGCCGCACCGACGGCCTTGTCGCCCGCTATGTCCGCTTTCAGCGCGGCCAGTAAAACCTGACACCACGGCCAGGCGCTTCCCGGCAGTTGCGGCTCGGCTTCACCGCGCAAAACCGCTGCACGTTTCTGTTCGCCCTCAATAGCCTGTTGCAGCAAGGTCACGGTGGGCTGCGCCTGAGGCAGCATGGCCAGCCAGGATTTCAGCTGTGTCTGCGCCCTGCTCCAGTTACCGTCAAGGCACAGGAGTTGCACAAACGCCGCCCGTAAATCCGCATCAGCCGGATTCGCCTGGATTTGCGCAGTGATGCTGGACAGGTTTTCCGCCAGGGTGGCATTGGCCAGTCGCTGTTGTAATGAGTCCATTCAAACTCCTTATGCCTTAGTTGATGGTGCGATACACGGCTGCGGCCGGATCTTTGAGTTCCGGATGCAGTTTTTCCACCAACTGCACCTTAATGGATGCAGGGCTGCTTAACCAGGGTGACCAGATCTTACGCACTTCCTGCAGGCGCGCACGCAGCGCATTTTCGTCTGCCGCTTCACTGGCGGGCATCTCAACCACCACCTGGTTTATCGCCTGCCAGCCGTTAAACTGCTGGCTAAATGGCAACACCAGCCAGCTGTCGGGTGACTTTTCATCACTCAGCACCATGCGTTCGCTGTTAACCGTGGTAATGGTCAGTTCATCAACCTGCTGTTTATCGTTCAGGCCCGCAACCGGGAACCCCTGCAGAAAACTCACGGAAACGGATTTGGTCGCGTCTTTGCCCGTCTGGGTCAGTGTGCTGTGCCCGCTTAACCAACCATCTTTGCCGCAGGTGACGCCCTGCTTAGCCGGCACAAACAGCGCGCTGGCCTGCGAGGGCTGATGCCACCAGGTGCGGAAATGGCAACCGTCCAGCAAGCTAAACTGGAGCCACGGTGTGGTATCCGCCGCTGGCGAATTCAGCACGACAGGCGCGGCGGGCGGGCTGACGGGCGCCTGCTGCACCGGCGCCTGTTGGGCGGGCTGAACCGGTTGAACGGGCTGTGCAGCGGCAGGCGGAGTCACCACCGATTTCCACTGCTGCGCTTTCGCGGCCGTACCATTGGCCAGTGCGCCGCCATCGGTATCGGTTAATTGCCAGTGCAGCTGCTGTAACGGCTTACATTGTGAGGCCATCAAGCCCGCAACGCGCGGCAGGAAATCACTCAGCACCGACGCATCTTTATCGCCATGCGTCACAATGCGCAGGTTTACGGTGCTCTTACACCAGCTCGACAGCTGGTTATCTTTTACATCATCAATCCAGACATCCAGTTTCTGAGTTGGCGACTGCACAATGCGATAGTTCTCTGCAAAGGCATGTGTACTCAACAGCAATGCAGTCAGGCCCACTAATCCATATTTCATGTTGGCGTTCTCAATCTCGAAGAGGGAAAAACTGCGCCGCATCAGACAGCGAGTGCAATAAGGTGGTGTCTTCTGGTGAACCTACCCACACAGCCATGGCGCTGAAGTTGTCCTGTTGACCCCCCTGCGGTTGGCTGTTTTTGATAATTTGTTGCATCAGGGTCAGCCACTCTTCTGGCGTATTCACCATATGCAATGATTGCTGCATTTGTTCCAGCGTCACGCCATGCCAGAAACCATCCGTACACAGCAAAAAGGCATCCCCATCCTCAATAGGCACCACATCGCTGTAACTGGCATCCCGCTGTTCATCGCCCATGCCTAATGCAAAATAGAGCAGGTTACTGTTAATGCCTTCTGTCTGGTGCCCGGCATCTTTCATTTGCTGAATCAGGCTGTGGTCTGTGGTCACGTGGTAGAGATAGCCCCGACGAAACAGGTAAAGCCGACTGTCGCCTGCATGCGCCCAGTAGGCCAGTTCATAGTCTCTGTCGATAAACAAACTCACCAGCGTGGTGCCCATCCGGCTGTGCTGACTGTTTGCCTTTTGCTGTTGCCGAATGGCGCCATTGGCATAATTCACGTAATCGCGAATGGTTTGCGCATCGAGATGCGCATTGCCATCAAAGGCTTCCATCAGGCTACTGCGTGCAATTTTTGCTGCCACGTCACCGCCGGGAAACCCTGCCACACCATCACACACCACAAAGCAAGCCGAACGCTCGCCGATGCTCTCACCGGTTTGATCCTGATTGCTGGCGCGGTCGCCCTGATTCGACGTGGAAGCAGTAGAGATATTCATGCGTCATCCGTGTGGGTTTGTGAGTCTTTATACTGATTTACTTCCATGTCGTACGCGTGCAAGAAGGCTTCGCCAAACAAGGTATGGAAGTCATCTTCAATTTCACCGGCAGTTTCGCCATAGCGCTGGATAAAATGCTCCCACAGCGCGGCTTTACGGCTGCCGGGTAGTCCAATGCGCGATACGGAACCGTTTTGACGCGCTTCTTCTTCGAGCTGATCGGGGTTAAAGGACTGCAGCATGGAAGCAATAATGGCGCGAATACCGGCAATCATCCCTAACTGGTGCGCCTGGAGGTCAATCAGTGCGTCACGCACGGCCTGGCGTGGCGGCATAAAACCTGGCATACGGCTGCCAAACATCTGCATCAATACGGTTTTACCTGACGGCAGCAGCTTAAAAGGGTTGTTAGCATCATCCAGGATCACGGTCATGTCGGCTTTTACACCGCGTTTTAAAATCGACCGGGAAGACAGCAGTGCCACCGTTCCCTGCGAGAACATGCTGAGCATCTGGCCGAACTGCCGCATCTGCTCACGATCGAACTGCGGTGTCGGTTGCAGATCCTGCAGGCCCATACCTTCCAGCAGTGCATCCAGCAACTCGCCCTTTAAGGCATCACCGCTACTGGCATTGCCACTCTGCTCGGTCCCACCGCTGTTATTGTGCGAGGCAACCGGATCGATGCGCAGCCGCCCTTTTGGCGTGGGCGAAGGCGTGCGTTGCACCGCCTGCGGTGTTGGCAAGGTAATGCCGCCGTAATCAATCGGGCTTTGCGCTCCTTCAGGCTGGGCAGGCTGCGGTTGAGGATCGAAAGCGGGATCGTGAGTGACCTGCGTTTCAGTGTGATCAAACAGCGGTGAACTGCTTAAATCAGCCAACTCAACCGGTGCAGTATCCAGGATATCTGGTATCGGCTGGTGATTTTCTTGCGGCTGTAATGGCGCCGCTTGATGGAGCTCTTTCTGCTGCAAGGGTGCAGACTGATGGTTTTCTTTCGGCTGCGATGGCGCAGCCACAGGTTGCGAAACCGGCATATCTGGCTGAGCCAGCGGCACTGCACCGCTCATCATTAACCCCAGCGGATCGTCATGATGACGCGGGTCCGGCGTGGTCTGGCTGCCAAACAGATTTAACGGGTCCACGTCCGTAGAGGTTTCCTCTATTTTGGGCTGCCCTTGCGCATTTTGTTTTGCCGACAAGGTGCTGGGCGTGCGGTCATCAAAAATGCTTTCCTGAGCAAACAGTGCATCCTCTTCATCAAACAGGCTGCTTGTCTTAGGTTGTTGACCGATATCTAGCGGTTTATCGCTCATTAACTGAGCCAGCGGATCTTCGGGATTACGGTTTGCCGCTGTAGAGGTTAACGGATTTGCCTCCGGCATTTCTGGCGCAGCACTTTTACGTTTCGATAAATCATCAGAAATTGAAAACTCTTTGGCAAGGCTGTCCCAGATCTCGCTGGGAATGGCAGCCGTGCTGGCAGCCGGCGCCTGTACAGGGACCGCATTGGGTACGGGCTGCGGCTTAGGTGCGGCTGCAGCGGTCAACGGAGGCTGCTGCGATTGCTGCTCGCCATTAAGATCGTTAACCAGCAGGCGATAGTCGTCGATGCCGAGAATATCTCCGTCCTGCAACTCCACCTGACGTCCACGTTCAAGCGGGATGTCATTCAGCAGCACGCGCGTAACGTTACCGCGGTTGGTCAGGCGACATTCACCCTCTGCAGTAATATGCACGATAGCCTGCAGGCGAGAAATAGTGCGATCGTCGTCGGGCAATATCAGATTATTATCCACGCCTCGACCAATAGTGCCGCCTGGAGGAAGAAAATCGAAACTGATTTGCGGCGGTTCATGGCCGGGTTTAGCGGTTATTATCGTAAAGCGCATCACGGATTCCTGCGGTTAGCTGTTCGACATCTATATCGCGCGTCTCTCAGGGAGAAAGGCGGGATATAGAAGCGTAGTCAATGGTACGGAAGATAAACGCAACCCTAATGTTACAGATAGCCACCCCGTGAAAATTAATCGTAGGGCATTTCTGATAATTCTTTCGTGCGTAACTCATCAAGCCTTGCGACGCACTCGTTATTAAATACGGTATGCGCATACAACTGACACTGCTCGTCCCTCAAATAAGTTTTGTGACAGTGATAAAATAAAATCAAAGAAGTTCAACCTATAAGAAATCACATCTAATAAAGCACCCCTAACAAAATAAGTCTCATTGTTAATATCATCATGCTAAACCACAAGAAATTAAAATATCTTTTATGTACAAGCCCATTAAAAATCAGCAAAAGATTTTCTGTGAACTTTCAATGTGAGTTAATACATCCAACCCTGACTTGCCTTACTGAAAAGAGGTGCATACATTTATGAGTTATTATTGAGTGCCAATAAGACCAGATCTTCTAAAACACATCATTCATCCTATATCACATTCAATTAACTATACCTGAATATAATAAAGCTGCACCCCAGAGGAATTGACCAATATAATTAAATTAATGATAGGGTATCAATTTTAGTCTTTTAATTCTTTGTTCATTGTGTCCTGATATACACATATTTTTGTACGAAACACTTGCATCACTACCTTTATCCGCTGCAAAAGAGGCAAGTTCACAATCATTCTCTCTGTATTTCAACCATGCCCGCTGCGCTTCAGTTAAAATATTTATGTATTTATTAAGATCCTCATCATTGCCTTTATATATATCCTGAATCCTCGATTTAGCCGCTTTATACTCTTTATTCAACATCACTTCTGTTTCAGATTTATTCTTTTCTGCACAGGAGTAAACCTCTTGATCGTTATTTCCTTGAGAGCAGTCACTTAAAGCATAGACCGGATTAAGGACTTGCACACCAACTAAAAGCAAAGTGGAAATTAATATCTTGTTCATGTAACCTCTTATTTATCGTCTACTTCTCAGATAACGAGCACGATTACGACCCTTTTCAAACTTTTGTAGATAAGCTGAGCTATCAATAAAATCTGCCAATTTATCGACATCATTATGCATAGCGGCCTGCATATTTATTGTCGAACCTGCACCTTGATAAACTAAATCCACAATAATATCTTTGATTACAGGCTTCAGCTTATCCCAATCCGTTCTTTCTTGATGACTAGCTGTTTTAGAAAGATAGGAAGATTTAGCACGACTTACATATATTGGGTAAATACTCTCAAAGAGCCTTGCCTGCGACTCACGTGATATGATGCCGCATTCCTCCCTGTGTTTTTTAACCCAAGCATGAGCCTCGCTTCCTTTTTTTGTGGAGCCTAAAGAAAGGCGTCTTGCCTGCTCTTGTTCAACCCCCACCATCAAAAGATCAGAGTAAATTTCACCTGTACTTCTTCCTCCCATGTCGTAACCTCTTCCGATAGTTACACCTGAGTTATATCCAGGCCAATGTATATGCCTACTGAAATAAGGACTATGAATGTTGTCATTACCTTCAGCATCAAATGTAACTTGTCCCGCATTAACGGTAAGACGGCCAGAATTAACATTTGGATCATCGACATTTCTAGGTGGTAAAATTTTATTAGTATCGTTACCTGAGCGAGAGAGTGTACTCCATGTCTTTCCATGTACATCAACCAGACCATCTGGCCGTGACATGAAACGTGATTGGTAACTTTTTATTGCTTCAATAGTTTTTGGCCCTATCCGTCCATCATCACGAAGCTGGGGAAAACCATTATTTTGTAAAAGTCGTTGTACCGTTTTTACATCGCCGTAATTATTGCGGCCACCTATACCAACTGACCCTGTAATACTCATTTACTATCTCCACCCAATAAACCTGATCCAGAGAAATCCTTGTAAATCGGCTGAGAACTTAACGCACAAAAAGAAAAATCGCATAGCAGAGTGAAACGCCTCCTGATAAGGAGGCGTTTTTTCTTATGCTTCTTTGTTCTCTTTGATATTCCAGCCAGCGCTGCTTTCTGCGCCTTTACCGCCGGAAGAGCTCTGCTCCCAATACTGCTGTTTCACTTTCGCAGCCTGGAATGCATAGGTCACGCCCAGGGTATCGTCGTGCTCAGAGCCCACGAACTGTACGTTGGTGACCAGCACGTCTTCCAGGGTGATGCGGGTGTACTCGATTTGCGTACCGCCAGCCTTGCAAACTGAAACTTCAACCTTAGTGACGTGCTTACCACTGGCACAGTTTTTCAACAGCGCAGTGACAGCCTTGTCGATTTTGGCATTAATGTGCAGGTCGTTGAAGTTTACATTACCAGCACCGCCGCCGCCGCCCACGCTCATATTACCCGGCTGATTAGCGCCCCAGGAGAAAGAGGTAATATCAATCCAGCCGGTATGGTTTGAATCTTTAGATTCACCAGTAATACCGTCTACCTTCAAATACATATCAATAGCCATAATATTTACTCTTCGTTATGGAAAAAGTTGTCGCTTTCGAAAAAGCATCTATATGGCAAAGAGAAAAGCATGGGGCTGAATAAAACAGTCCATATTTTACTTTTGCCTCGACTCGGGAGGTTGCTACAGGCTCTCCGAAGTATCCCACCACAATTAACCGCTATAGCAGGAGATTTTTTTGCTGTATTCGTATTTCAAATTAATGTCATTGTGCAAAAAGCCATGACAATTATGGGGCAACCCGATTATGTTGCGCACTTTGTTTCAAGAAAATTACTCTGCTGGAACAAAGTCAAAAAAAAACGATTAAAGAAGCCCAAATAATTTTCAGCTCGCCAAAGCCGACATTTTTATATTTTAAACACAGGTCGATCATTATACTGATAAATGTATGATGAAAGCTTCCAGCCATTCGCCAAAGACATCACTTTAGGAAAAGGTTTATTCCGCTTCATCAGCATAATCAAAGTATGAGGGATGACATACATCAGCCATTTTTTTATATACGGCATGTTTTCATGCTTTAGTGCAGTTGCTCGCAAGAAGCACGCTCCGAAGAGCGTGCTTAGCGTTTCAACGATTAGTTTTCGTTCGACTTCAGCGAAGGCAGTTTCGATACCAGACGCAGCGAAACGGTTAACCCTTCCAGCTGGTAATGCGGACGCAGGAAGAATTTCGCGGCGTAATAACCTGGGTTGTCTTCCTGCTCTTCCACATTCACCTCTGCAGCAGCCAGTGGCTTGCGTGATTTGGTTTCCTGAGAAGAGTTAGCCGGGTCACCATCGACATAGTTCATCACCCAGTCGTTCAACCAGCGTTCCATTTCGTCGCGCTCGCGGAACGAACCGATCTTGTCGCGCACAATACACTTCAGATAGTGAGCGAAACGGCAGCAGGCGAACAGATAAGGCAGTCGCGCTGCCAGACGCGCATTGGCGGTGGCGTCAGCATCGTGGTACTCCGCAGGTTTTTGCAGCGACTGGGCGCCGATAAAGGCGGCAAAGTCAGAGTTTTTGCGGTGAACTAACGGCATGAAGCCATTCTTCGCGAGCTCGGCTTCGCGGCGATCGCTGATGGCGATTTCCGTTGGGCATTTCATGTCTACGCCGCCGTCATCGCTTGGGAACGTGTGGCAAGGCAGATCTTCAACGGCCCCACCCGACTCCACGCCGCGAATAGATGTACACCAGCCGTACTCCTTGAAGGAACGGTTGATGTTAGTCGCCATGGCATAAGCCGCGTTGGTCCAGCTGTAGTTGCTGTGGTCGGAACCGTCGGTCTGCTCTTCAAAATCAAAGCTGTCCACGGGGTTGGTGCGAATACCGTAAGGCAAGCGAGACAGGAAGCGCGGCATCACCAGGCCCAGATAGCGCGCGTCTTCAGACTCGCGCAGGCTACGCCAGGCAGCATATTCGGTATTCTGGAAGATTTTGGTCAGATCGCGTGGGTTTGCCAGTTCCTGCCAGGATTCCATCTGCATTACGCTTGGTGCTGTCCCGGTGATAAACGGACAGTGTGCTGCAGCACCGATACGCGCCATTTCGCCCAGCAGCTCGACGTCCTGGGGGCTGTGATCGAAATAGTAGTCGCCCACCAGGCAGCCAAAAGGTTCACCACCAAACTGGCCATATTCCTGCTCGTAGATTTTCTTGAACAGCGGGCTCTGATCCCAGCCCACGCCTTTATAGCGCTTCAGGGTGCGGCTCAGTTCCTGCTTGGAGATGCTCATAAAGCGAATCTTGAGCATCTCATCAGTTTCGGTGTTATTCACCAGATAGCTCAGACCACGCCAGGCGCTTTCAAGCTTCTGAAAGTCATCATGGTGAATAATCTGGTTTACCTGCTGAGACAGCTTTTCGTCAATCTCAGCGATCAGCGCCTGAATGGTGCGGTAGGCATCGCTGGACATGGTCACGGTGTTTTCCAGCGCCTGCTGCGCCAGGGTTTTTACCGCGCTTTCTACAGCTTCACGCGCCTGATCGCTTTTAGGACGGAATTCTTTGTTCAGTAACGCGCTGAACTCATCCTGACTAAAGCTGGCGCCGCCCTGCGATTGTGGTTGTTGAGAAGTCTGGTTCATTACTGCTCCTCCTTACCTTCAGGGGCATCCGTTTGCTTAGGCACGTGTGACAGGGCCTGCAGCAGTGTCGGATCCTGTAAAATCTTGCCGATCAGCTCTTCGGCGCCGTTTTTGCCGTCCATATAGGTCAGCAGGTTGGAGAGCTGGGTACGTGCTTCAAGCAGGCTGTTAAGTGGATCGACTTTGCGGGCAATGGCATCAGGAGAAAAATCGTCCATGCTTTCGAAGGTCAGATCGATGTTCAGTTTGCCGTCACCGTTCAACGTATTGTCTACCTGGAATGCCGCACGTGGCTTCATGGCTTTCATACGCTCATCGAAATTGTCGATGTCGATTTCCATGAATTTACGGTCATCAACGCTGGCCTGCGGCTCCAGCGGTTTACCGGCTAAATCGGCCAAAACACCCATAATGAATGGCAGCTGAATTTTACGTTCTGCGCCATAGACTTCCACGTCATATTCAATCTGAACGCGTGGCGCGCGATTGCGGGCGATAAATTTCTGCCCACTGGACTTCATTGTTGGCATGGTTCTCTCCATAAATAATGCGCGGGTATAGGCTCGCAGGAGGCGCGCAGGTCTCGCTGCGTAAAGGCTTGACTGTTAGCTTAGTCGCGGCGTCCAAAAATGTTTTCTAACTGATGTACACCATCGGGCGCGAGATCGCGAATGATGTCCATAAAATCGAGTTCGATAAGGCGCTGTACCCTGTCAATCATCAGCGGTGCCGGGTGGCTCGGCTCATGCTGACTAAAGTACTGTTTGACCTTTTCCAGCATAAGTTGGGCTTCTGCCCGCGAATTCAGTTGGGCACTGCGCCAGTCGGTAGCCGCACGTGGTGCAGCGACGCTGGGCTGCTGCTCCGTTGCGGGTGCGGATTGCATCGCCGCCGCCAGGGAGTGTAACGATTCCATATCCGTGGCCTGACAGCGCTCATTCAGCATTGCCATGCTGCGTTGCAGCTGACTCATATCCGGCAAGGCCGTTTCATCCAGCTTTTCAATCACGATGCGGCGAATATTTTGCAAACGCTCAGCAATGTTTTGAATCGCTGCGATGCCCGGTTGTTCCCCTCGTGCCAGTTCGTCATTCAGACGCGGCAGCCCACCCGGATAATCTGGCACCTCTGTTTTACTGCCGTCACACAGCGCCGAAGCATCACGCAGCGTAATACCATCGGACGCATAGCGCATGAGCCATGACTGACGAACGGCGGCCGTAAGTGCCGACTGATCGCCCAGCACAGCCAGCGCGTTGATGCGGTAAAACGGATCGTGCTCGCCATCTTCTTCAAGGCGAGGCCAGAGCGGTTCCCAGAACTGCAACATCGCCTGTTCAATCAGTTGCAGGCCCTGTGCATAGCCCGGTAACCCTTTCAGGCGCGTCCAGGCATGTGTCAGGGTCAGCATGACACGCAGGTCTTTGCTGCGGCTCATCAGTTCCAGTGCAAGCTTTTCAACTTTGTTCCAGTCCGCTGGCTCAGCCGGAATAATGGTGTTACCGAACTGCTGTTCGGCTTTTCCCACGCTGGCCTGCTCCATCGCCTGAAAGTCCGCGTCGTACTCCAGGTTTTCACCGCACGGATTATCATGGCTTACCGGTATCAGCAACGTGTCAATATCAATACTCATCCGCTTCGCCTCAGGATTCAAACATCGGGGGATAAAGTCCGTTTCGTCCCGGCTTTGCACCGCCTGCCGGATCAAACAACAGGGAAAATAACTGCGCGGTTAAGTTTCCACTGTGGACATGGGTATAAAGCGGAAAACCGTCGCTCTGATTCGTCCACCAGAAACTGGTCTGGAACTGCGGATCAAAGCTTTGAGACGGCAGATGCCAGCTCAGTGTTGAATCCTGTTCACCGTTGCCGATCACCGCCAGAATATCTGATGACGCCTCATCCTGCTGAGGCTGCGGCAGTGGAATGCTCAACAACGCCTGATCAAACTGTTCGGGCGTACCGCCATCCTGAACCGCCCGCAATAAGGTATTTCCCATCTGGTGATACCAGTCGCCTGAACGCGTCAGCAACAAAGGCATCCACTCCGCTGGTGTAAAATAGCGGAGGGCACAGAGGGGATAATGGCGACCCACGCTATCGCGTGCGGCCGTCAGACAGCCCATTTGAATCAGCTGCGTACCCAACATCGGTGGTACCACAAAATTCCACACCGGGGCTTTAAGAAAAGCCCGAGAAGGCGCATTTTCGCCTTCAGCACTGGTCTTCCAGTGGTGCAATCCCACCTGAAACCAGTTAGACCACTGGCGCTGCAAGGTATCGGGAAAGCGTCGTTTAACAAAATCACCCGAACTAGGCAGTTTGCCGTACCAGCCAGGTGCTGCGTAATGGGTCATAGTCAGGTCCTGTTTCAGGGACAGCTAAATGCGGGTAGCTGGAAAGGATTACGAATGCTGCCTGGCGTGAATGACAGCGTCACATTATGGCCGTCCACACTAAAGCTGGCTTCGCGAGTCAGTCCACCTACCGACGTCACCCGTGCGCGATCAAAGAAGCGATTAAGCGCCCATGGGCCGCTGGTGGTCAGGGTTGAGGTCGTGCCGTTCGTTAGCCCCAGTTGCATGCGCACCTGACTGGTTCCACCTGGTCCGGGCCAACTCACTAACTGCACTGCCTGTGGTCCATGACTGTAGCGCAAAATCTGTCCATCGACATCCAGCGTCATATTCAGGATATCGTTATCCATCTTCACCGTCCGTAACGTGACGCGGAAGGATGGCGTAGTGGCCCCATTGGCAAAGAAGGCGTCGCGAATCGACTGCGCCTGCTGGAAAGGACGCAGCAAGGCTTCGCCACCTGGCAAGGTTTTGCCATCAATGCCGGGCGTGAAGCGCCATGCCGCGCGCGTGGTATCCACTTTGCTGGCCAGATTATCGCGGAAGAAGCTGTCCATCAGTCCGGTTCCCGGCGCAAACATGCGCGCCAGGTCATCAGGCGTGACTTCGCTGCGTGCATTCCGGACCAGCGGGTAACGGCCTGCTATCGCCTGACGGCAGAAGCTGCCGACTTCCATGGTGATGCGCTTGCGAACGTTATCCATGTCGCGACGCTGTGCATCGCTGCTGGCGCCCACTGCCATGCCTGACACCATATTTTGCAGTGAACCGGGCAAACGTCCGGCGCTGGCCTGCAAACGGCTAATGGCATCACTCGCCGGCGGTGGCATACCGCTATTCGCGGCATCCTGCACGGCAGTGAGATAGCGATAGAGATCGTCGATCTGCTTAAGAAAATCATCAACGGCCAGGACCTTACTGCCCTGCTGTAACGGCTGTGCCAGCTCAATGACAGGTGCAAAGTGCGCGGTCACCGCCTGCTCAGGCGTTTGCTGCACCACCGCCTGCTCGCCGTTTGCGCGCGGCGAGGTAAACAGTGCCTGCAGCGTTCGTGTGGCGCTGTTATCCGATGACGCGGCCGTATCTTTGGCATTCTTGTCTTCAGGCTGCGCCCGGGTGAGCGTGAGCTGTTTGCTCAGGTTAATCACTAACTGCCGCAGCGGCGAATGATTCCCTGACAGCAGGCGCGCCGTATTAATACGTTGGGTCAAATCGGCGCTGCTGTTGAGTTGAATATCGCTGAGAAACTGCTCCCACTGGCGGATGTAATCCTGAATATAGAGCTGGCGCACCGCAAGGTCGGTTTGTTTGCTGTCTTCATGGGCCGTCTCTGCACCCAGCACCCAGATATCGTCTTTGTAGAGCGCATCCGTGACCGGCGCGATCTGTTTATCCACATGGTTCCAGTAACCGTCTGGCGTAAAGAGCCCGGAAACACCTTCATTGACAGACTTACCGCTTTTACGGGAAAACACCAGTTCACTTTGCGGTCCACCCAGCGCGGACAAGGTCACCGGTGACATTGAGCCATCGCGTTCCAGCAGGCGTTTCAGGCGTCCGTAAACGCGCTGTGATAGCGGCATCTGACTAATCAGCGCCTGCTCGCGCTTTACCAGCGCATCATCCTTCGCATAGGGCGAGGACTGAATCTGCGTTTCCAGTAGCTGTTGCAAATGCCACGCCAGCTGTTTCACCTCAGCCTGAGTCACGTCCTGCGGCAATTCACGCGAGATGTTTAACATCATCCACGCCTGAAGAAACTTACCGTCATAGTGTTTTGGCTGGTACAGCATCTGATAAGCCTTGAGCGCCTCATAGCTGTAGTCAGCGTCACTTCCCGTATCATTGCGTAACCAGCGGGTAATATTCTGCGCAACCTGCGGCATCAGCAGCTGTTTCAGCGCCCTTTCATACAAGGCCTGGGTCGCATCACTGACTTCCGTGCCGCGATACAGCCCCATCCGGCGCGTGAGCGGCGGATGCTCCAGAGAAAAGGAGGCGCTTTCAGGCAGGTGCAGCAGCGTATTGAGGTAAGGCACCAGAGCAAAGAGGTTGCCGTTCACCTCTTTTTGTAACTTGTCACCGAGCTGCTCAACCTGGGGGCTTTTCGCCGCCATCTCCTGCAGGTAGGTTTTGTTTTTGTTATAGCTTACCAGCCACAGTGCACCGGTAATGAGTACGATAACCAGTAACGCCAGATAACCCGACCACAGGCCCACGCGGTTGCGTAGCTCCCACCAGCGGTTACTGCCGGCCAGACCGGACTCCTGGAAGATGACATTTTCCAGCACGCCCTTAAGGAAAAAGCTCTGGCCTTTGTTTTGAGGGATCGGCGCGTCTTTATCCACTTTGTCCCAGCTGCCCGACTCACTCTGCTGCTGGCCTGGCAGATGCAGGGCGCGCGTCAGTTCACCCATTACGCGGTCAAAGGGCAAGCCTTCCTGCGTACCACTGGCAAAGTAGATGCCGCGCGGGGCGAACTGCGTTTCGAAATCGGAACGCGCAAACAGAATATCCAGCGCCTCAGCCAACTGAGGGCGCAATGCCGCAAACTCCTGTGGAAACAGGTAGCTTTCGGCACGTGCCTGGGCATCACTTTCCGCCAGCAG
>Ga0157370_10001739_pt1 | contig 26816 bp, 23 predicted proteins | sample C35metaG_FD_113463 | JGI IMG/M metagenome (GOLD analysis project Ga0157370, IMG submission 113463) | Corn rhizosphere microbial communities from Kellogg Biological Station, Michigan, USA - C3-5 metaG | ecosystem: Host-associated > Plants > Roots > Rhizosphere > Soil | place: USA: Michigan...
AGGTCCTTTTCTGCCATGATCCGGCGCAGGCCGCCGAGGCGGCGTTCGAATTCTGCGTCAGTGAACGTCAGGGGCGCCTTGGTGCCGTTGTGCAGGGTCTTCAGGCGCTCCAGTTCGGAAACGGACGTGGCGGCGGAGGAAGCGGTGACAGTCATGGTGACTCCTAGTCGGGGGTTGAAATGAGTGAGGGAAATAGGGGATTTCAGGCCAGCTGCGCCGGCTCCGGGATGTTTTCCGCGCAGGCGTCGCCGTGCTCTGCCAGAACGTCATCCTCATTCAGGCCGACGCGGATGCCCAGGGGCACTCCGGCCTTGATGCGCTTGCGAAAGCGCGGGTATCCGAGGGCGAAGTAGATCGCCGAGGAAGTGAGCGTGCCAGCCAGCCAGGAAAGGTCGACTCCGCCCATGGCCGTGGCGATGGGGCCCTGGAGCGCTGGAATTCCGCCGTACATGAACAGCCAGGTCATGACGATTCCGGCGAAGAAGGCGATGAAGGCTATCGGGTTGATGGACTTCAGGGACGTGGACTTCGAATCCAGGAACAGGTAGGAGTAGTCCTTGTGGTGACGTTCAAAGATGAAGTAGTGGACGGCCATGATGCCGCCCCAGGTGGCCACCCAGGCGACTATGGTGCCAAGCCAGGTGTCGAGGATCATCGCAAAATCCTGAGCGAACATGAAGGCGATGACTGCAATCATTGACAGGATGCCCACCAGGATGGAGAGCTTGCGGCGGGAGATCTTCACATCGAGCGCCTGGAACGCGACGCCGAAGGTGTAGAGGTTGATGATGTTGGTGGCAATCGGGCCGTGGATCACCAGGAGGATTACGGGGATGGCCATGGTGCCGAAATTCGAAACAATCAGCTCCCCGGGATCGGCTGAACCATTCTTGGTGGCGAGGCTGGCACCGAGGATGCCGAGCCAGACGACTGGCAGAAACTGGCCTAGAACGCTGACCAGGAACAGCTTGGCCGGCTTGACCTTGCGGCTGACGAAGCGGGAGTAATCGGGGGCGTATGTGAACCAGCCGATCCCCCATCCGATGCCGATGACAGTCATGATCGCGGACATGGCCGCGATGCGCGGCATGCCCTCCAGAACGTGGCCGGCGGGTCCGGCGTAGCCCCAGTTGATGTCAAGGTGGGTCCACGCGATGATGGACATTGCCACCAGGACGATGATCGTGGGCGGCATCGTGATGCGTTCAAACTTGGCGATGGCGCGGTATCCGCGGTAGCAAATCGCCACCTGAATGGACATGATTGCGGCAGCGACGAGGATGCGCACCGGAATGTTTTGCTGATGGGGGTCGACCCAGCCGATCATGCCGAACAGTGCCATAACCAGGTCCAGGATGACCCAGGTGTTCACGGCGGACCAGCCGATGGCGATGGTGGCTTGGATGGCGGCCGGCAGGTAGGCGCCGCGCCGCCCAAAGGCGCCGCGCGCCAGCAGCATGCCTGTTGCACCTGTTCGTTGGCCAAGGATGACGAAGAAGCCAAACCCGGCCATGCCGATTGCGTTTCCGACAATCAGCACGATCAGGGTGTCGCGCAGTCCAAGGCCAAGCTGGATCCCGAGTGCTCCGAGTATCCAGTTGATGGGGGCGACGTTGGCACCTGCCCAAATCCAAAACTGGCCGGAAAGCTTCGTGGTGCGTGCCGATTCGGGGATCGGTTGCAGCACATCTTCAACCTCGACGGTCGCGGATTCATGCGACCGAAATCTGGTGCGGTTCATGCGGGTCTCGATTCACTGCGTTGTGATGGGGAGTGCGAGCTTGAACTAGTTTATGGGTGACTTGGCCCACAACATAGAGACATTATGGATAGACTAAGGTGAAACTAAGCGACTAAATGTCATCCATCATTCGGGAGATATCAATGATTACGCTTGCCGAAGTTCTCGCCTCCCAAGCCATGTCAGCAGCAGACCCCTGGCTCTGCAGTAACGTGCCCGGCACACTGCAGCGCGTTGTTCGGTGGGTTCATTCCAGTGAAGTCCTCGAAATTGCCCCGCTTCTGCGCGGCGGGGAGCTGCTGCTGTCGGGCGGCGAGGCGTTGCTGGCCCTGCCAGCAAAGGAGCAGCGTGATTATGTCCGCAGCCTGGCGGGACGGAACATCGCGGCGCTGGCCGTGCAGACGGCCGGTCAGACGGCCACCTTGCCGGACGGGCTCATTGACGCAGCCAATGACCACGGGTTGCCGCTGATCGAGCTGCGCGCCGTTGCGCCGTTCGTCGACATTGCTGAGGCCGTAAACCGCCGGGTGGTCAACGAGCAGGCGGACGCCCACCAAGTCGTTGACGCAGTCTCGCGACGCATTGCCCGCCAGATCACCGACCGCGGCCCGCACTTGCCGGGCATCCTTGAGATGGTGGCCACGGCCTTGTCAGCGGAGGTCTCGTTGGCAGCTGCGGACGGCTTTCCGCTCGGCCATGCCGGCGGTCCCGTGGAGGGGAAATGTTCGACGGCGGAGGCTCGTATTGTCGTCGGCGGACAGCTGGCCGCGCAGTTGACCTTGCGGTCCCCCTCCCCGGACCCGTTCCTGATGGAACTGGCGGCCGACCGTCTCTCGGGCATCTTGGGGCTGGCGCTGGCGCAGTCCTTCAGGCCCACGGCGGCTCAGGTGGCCGAGGCGCGCCTACTGGAGGCGGTGGTCGACGGTAGCGATGCTGCAATGGTCGAGGGCCTTTGGCTGCAGGCTGGGCTGCCGCCGGGCCAGGCCGCCGCCGTGGCCATCTTCCGATCGGCCGGAAGGGAAGCGGACTTCCCCGCCGTCGGACGTGCCTTGCGCGCCAGGGGAGTGGGCACCCGGTCCCACTTGAGGGACGGGGAGCTGGCTGTGCTGTTTGTCATGGCGCACGAGGATGCCCGTGACGCGCGGGGGAGGTTGCTAGCCGCCGCTCAAGACGCTATACGGGGATCCGAAATCTGCGGGGCTTTCGGTCCGACTGTGGCAGATGGCTTCGGCGCGCATGCCTCCCACGTGGAGGCCCAGGCCGTATTGACCCTCGGCAGGCCCGCCAGCGGGCGGGTGCTTGACGCGATGGACTTTTTGGGACGGCGGATCCTCGCGGCAGTGCCCGATCCGGCGTTTATGGGCCCTTACGTTTACTCAAATGTCGGGGAACTGCAGGAATGGGACAGAAAGCATGGCACGGCCCTGCTGGCCACGCTGGTTTGCTGGCTGGATTCAGGCTGCAACACGACAGGCTCGGCACAAACGCTGAACATTGAGCGGCAAACCATGCACAAACGCCTGAGCAAGATCCAGGAGCTGCTTGGCGGGAACCCGCGGACTTCCGGCAGGTTGTTTGACATCCACATTGCTGCCAGGGCGGCAGCCGCAGGATTGCCGGTAGCTGCCAGGGGTGCTTTCTAAAGGACGCTGCGGACGGTCTTTTCAAAGCTGGTGACGTGCTCCAGTGCCAGGCTCCCGGCTAGCTCGGAGTCGCCGTCGGCGATGGCCTCCAAGAGGTTGACGTGTTCGGCAATGTGCCCGGCCACGGACGGGATCTTGTCCAGCACGAGGCACCAGATGCGTGTCGCCAGGTTGTCGTAACGGATGAGTACATCCTCCAGATGCGGGTTCGCGGCGGCCGCATAGATTTGCCGGTGGACCATGATGTCGTAGCGCATGAGCGCCAACTGGTCAGCGCCGGCCGGATCCGAGGCCGCAATGTCTGCCGCCAACGTCCGCAATCTAGCCTTCATGCCGGCTGTCGCGCTTCGGGATGCCCGTCGGGCCGCCAGTGGTTCCAGGAGTTCGCGGATTTCGGAGATGTCGGCCAGTTCCGTGATGTCCACGCGCGTCGCGAAGGTGCCGCGGCGCGGGTAGGAAACGACCAGGTGGTCGCTTTCGAGCCTCTTGAGGGCCTCTCGGACGGGGGTGCGCCCTATGCCCAGTTGCCCGGCGAGTGCCTGGTCGTTAATGGCGTCGCCCGGGCGGATTTCCAGCATGATCAGCTGGTCGCGCAGGTGGCGGTAGGCCTGTTCGGAGAGCGGCAGGGTGGAGTCCCCGGCCACCTCTTGTGCCACGGCAAGGCTCATCGTGTCCCCTTTTCATCTCTGTCGTCCGCATCGTCCAGGATGTCCCGCGGCAGTTATTTCCACGAACCGCTTGACGATGGGTGATCTACAACATATTGTTGCACTCAATCTAATATATCAGTTAAGTATTAGTCCACTTTTAGTTGTGCATTACATCGAATTTGCAAAGGAGCAACCCATGGTAGATGTGCTCACCGGCACCCTGGCCGGCGTGGACGCCGAGGTCGACGCGGCCATTGCGGCGGAACTTGTGCGCCAGCAGTCAACGCTGGAAATGATCGCGTCCGAGAACTTTGCCCCGACCGCCGTCATGGAGGCGCAGGGCTCCGTGCTGACAAACAAGTACGCGGAGGGCCTTCCCGGCAAGCGCTACTACGGCGGGTGCGAGCACGTTGACGTGATCGAGCAGTTGGCCATCGACCGTGTCAAGGCCCTGTTCGGGGCCGAAGCCGCCAACGTCCAGCCGCATTCCGGTGCCCAGGCCAACGCCGCTGCCATGTTCGCGCTGCTAGATCCGGGCGACACCATCATGGGCCTGGACCTGGCACACGGGGGTCACCTCACCCATGGCATGCGGATCAATTTCTCCGGCAAGCTCTACAACGTGGTTCCGTACCATGTGAATGAATCCGACATGATGGTGGACATGGCCGAGGTGGAGGCGCTGGCGCTTGAACACCGGCCCAGGTTGATCGTGGCCGGTTGGTCCGCTTACACGCGCCAGCTCGACTTTGCTGAGTTCCGGCGCATCGCAGACCTGGTGGGCGCCTATCTCATGGTGGACATGGCCCACTTTGCAGGCCTGGTCGCGGCAGGCCTGCACCCGAACCCGGTGCCCTTCGCCGACGTTGTCACCACCACCACGCACAAAACCCTGGGCGGCCCGCGCGGCGGCGTCATCCTCAGCCGCGAGTCCCTGGCCCGCAAGATCAACTCGGCCGTGTTCCCCGGCCAGCAGGGCGGGCCGCTGGAGCACGTGATCGCGGCAAAGGCCGTGTCCTTCAAGATCGCCGCTTCCGAGTCCTTCAAGGACCGCCAGGAACGCACCCTGGCCGGGGCCAAGATCCTGGCCCAAAGGCTGCTGGCATCGGACGTCGCCGAATTTGGGATCTCCGTGGTGGGCGGCGGCACCGACGTCCACCTGGTCCTGGTGGACCTTCGCAATTCCGAACTGGACGGCCAGCAGGGAGAGGACCGCTTGCACCGCATCGGCATCACCGTCAACCGCAATGCCGTCCCCTTTGACCCCCGTCCGCCGATGGTCTCCTCGGGGTTGCGCATCGGCACCCCGGCCCTGGCCACCCGCGGATTCGGCCCGGCCGAATTCACCGAGGTTGCCGACATCATCGCAGAAGCCCTCAAGGGTGAGCTCAGCGAAGAGTCTGCTGTCCTGCTGCGCGACCGTGTCAGTGTACTGGCCGAAAAATTCCCGCTGTACCCGCTCCTCTCGACCGAGTCCACCCCGAACGGAGTTGCCCCGTGACTACCGAACACCTGCCGGAACACCCGGAATTCCTGTGGCGCAACCCGGACCCCAAAAAATCCTACGATGCGGTTATCGTTGGCGGCGGCGGCCACGGCCTGGCGACCGCCTACTTCCTGGCCAAGAACCACGGAATGACAAACATTGCCATTCTGGAAAAGGGCTGGCTGGCCGGTGGGAACATGGCCCGGAACACCACCATCATCCGCTCCAACTACCTGTGGGATGAAAGCGCCGCCATCTATGAGCACTCCCTGAAATTGTGGGAGATCCTCCCCGAGGAGCTCGAGTACGACTTCTTGTTCAGCCAGCGCGGGGTCATGAACCTGGCCCACACCCTGGGCGACGTGCGCGAAAGCGTACGGCGGGTAGGCGCCAACCAGCTTAACGGGGTCGACGCGGAATGGCTGGACCCGAAGCAGGTCAAGGAACTGTGTCCGATTCTGAACATCAGCGACAACATCCGCTACCCCGTCATGGGGGCCACCTACCAGCCGCGGGCCGGCATCGCCAAGCATGACCACGTCGCCTGGGCCTTCGCCCGCAAGTGCGACGAACTCGGTGTGGACATCATTCAGAACTGCGAGGTCACCGGCTTCATCAAGGAAGGCAACAAGGTCACTGGCGTCCGGACCAGCCGCGGCACCATCAACACCGAAAAGGTGGGTCTCTGCGCGGCCGGGCACAGCTCGGTCCTGGCCGAGATGGCCGGCTTTCGGCTTCCCATCCAGTCACACCCCCTGCAGGCCTTGGTCTCCGAACTGCACGAGCCGGTGCACCCCACGGTGGTCATGTCCAACCACGTTCACGTCTACGTCTCCCAGGCCCACAAGGGCGAATTGGTGATGGGGGCCGGCGTCGACTCCTACAACGGCTACGGCCAGCGCGGTTCCTTCCACGTGATCGAGGAACAGATGGCCGCCGCCGTCGAGCTTTTTCCCATCTTCGCCCGGGCCCACGTGCTGCGCACCTGGGGCGGGATTGTGGACACCACCATGGATGCCTCGCCCATCGTGGGCACGACCCCGGTGGAGAACATGTTTGTGAACTGTGGCTGGGGGACCGGCGGGTTCAAGGGCACCCCGGCCGCCGGGCTGACGTTTGCGCACACCATCGCCACGGGCGCCCCGCACACGCTGAACAAGCCCTTCTCGCTGGAACGGTTTGAAACGGGCGCGCTCATCGATGAACACGGCGCCGCCGCCGTGGCCCACTAGTCCGGCCCCGAGAGTAGATAAGGAACACACAATGTTGTTGTTTTCATGCCCCAACTGCGGGCCGCGCAACGAAACCGAATTCCATTATGGGGGGCAGGCCCACGTGGCCTACCCCGAACACCCGGAGGAACTTTCCGACCGCCAATGGGCTGAGTACCTCTTTTACCGCCAGAACACCAAGGGACTCTTTGCCGAGCGCTGGGTGCACAGCACCGGCTGCCGCAAGTGGTTCAACATGGTCCGCGACACCGTCAGCTATGACATCAAGGCAGTGTACCGCATGGGCGAACAGCCGCCGGCTGGCCTGATCCCCGCCGGCACGGGAAGCACCTCCCCCACCCAGCACGCACCGGAAGGAGCAAAGCCATGACCGAACAGAACCAAGCCCGGCAGAACCAGCCCAACAGGCTCGCCGGGGGCGGCCGGATTGACCGCAGCATCACCTTGGACTTCACCGTGGACGGTGTGGGCTATTCTGGCCACCCGGGCGACACCGTGGCCTCCGCGCTGATTGCCAATGGCCGCCTGGCCGCCGGGAACTCGCTCTATGAGGACCGCCCCCGCGGCATCCTTTCCGCCGGCGTTGAGGAATCCAACGCCCTCATCAAGGTCACCGGCCGCTTCCCCGGACACGCCGCCGAATCCATGCTCCCCGCCACGGCCGTGTCCCTCGTTGACGGGCTCGACGTCGAATTCCTCTCCGGCCTCGGCAAGCTTGACCCCGTCGATGACGAAGCACTGTACGACAAAAAGTACGTCCACACGGACGTCCTGGTGGTCGGCGGCGGACCCGCCGGGCTTGCCGCTGCCCAGGCCGCCGCCAACACCGGGGCTCGCGTCATTCTCATTGACGACCAGCCGGAATTGGGCGGTGCCCTGCTCTCCGGCCGCGACGAGCACGTCAACGGCACCCCCGCCTTGGACTGGGTGTCCGGCATCGAGGCCGAGCTGCTTGCCAACACGGAATGCACGGTGCTGCACCGCACCACCGTGTTTGGCTCCTACGACAGCAACTTCCTTCTCGCCTTGGAGAACCGTACCGACCACCTGGCGGAAGATCCGGGCGGCGCCGTATCCCGTCAGCGCATCTGGCACATCCGCGCCAAACAGGTGGTCCTGGCCACCGGCGCGCACGAACGCCCGATCGTCTTTGAAAACAACGACCGGCCAGGCATCATGCTCGCCTCCGCCGCCCGCAGCTACCTCAACCGCTATGGCGTCGCGGCCGGTTCACGGGTGGTCATTGGCACCACCAACGACAGCGCCTACCAGCTCGCCATGGACCTGCTGGCAGCCGGGGTGGAGGTAGCCGCCATCGTTGACGCCCGCCCGCAGCTTTCCCCCCTGGCCGCCGCGGCCGCCGAGAGCGAGCACGTGCGCGTCATCAACGGCAGCGCCGTGGTCAACACCTCAGGCGTTTCCCGCGTCCACGGCGTCACGGTTTCGGCGATAGACGACGACGGCGCCCCCGTCGGCCGGATGGAGGAAATTGAGGCAGACCTCCTGGCGGTCTCCGGCGGCTGGAGCCCCGTGGTGCACCTGCACAGCCAGGCGCAGGGGAAGGTCCGTTGGGATGTGGAACTGGCCGGTTTTGTGCCCTCCACCGTGGTGAAAAACCAGCAGAACGCCGGCGCCTGCCGCGGCAGCTACGCCCTGGCTGACTGTGTGGCTGAGGGCGCCACCGCCGGTTCCGTAGCCGCCGTCAACGCCGGATTTGCCACGGCCGGTGCCGTTGCCGCCGCGACTGCCGCTGCGGCCCGTCCGGCCCGCCCGGCGCAGCCCATGGGCCCCACCCGCGCCCTGTGGCTGGTCGGCGGGACCGCAGGGACGGCGTCGGACTGGCACCACCACTTCGTGGACTTCCAGCGCGACCAGAGCGTGGCCGACGTCTGGCGGTCCACCGGGGCCGGGCTGCGCAGCGTGGAGCACATCAAGCGCTACACCTCCATCAGCACGGCCAACGACCAGGGCAAGACCTCCGGCGTCAACGCGATCGGCGTCATCGCGGCCGCATTCCGCCAACAGGGCACGGAGGTGGATCCCGACATCGGCGCCATCGGCACCACCACCTACCGGGCGCCGTTCACGCCGGTGCCCTTTGTTGCACTGGCAGGGCGCCAGCGCGGCGAGCTTTTCGACGCAGCCCGCCGCACCTCCATCCACACCTGGCACGAGGACCGCGGCGCCCTGTTCGAAGACGTGGGACAGTGGAAGCGCCCCTGGTACTACCCGCTGCCGGGCGAGGACATGGACGCCGCCGTGCTGCGCGAATGCGCCGCCGTCCGCGACTCCGTGGGCTACATGGACGCCACCACGCTGGGCAAGATCGAGATCCGCGGCAAGGACGCCGGGGAATTCCTGAACCGGATCTACACCAATGCGTTCAAAAAGCTCGCCCCCGGCTCCGCCCGCTACGGGGTCATGTGCACTCCTGACGGCATGATCTTCGACGACGGCGTTACCCTGCGCCTGGACGAGGACAGGTACTTCATGACCACCACCACCGGCGGCGCAGCCAAGGTGCTGGACTGGCTGGAGGAATGGCAGCAGACCGAATGGCCCGAACTGGATGCCACCTTCACCTCCGTGACGGAGCAATGGACCACCATCGCCGTCGTGGGACCCAAGTCGCGTGCCGTGTTGGCCAAGGTGGCTCCGAAGCTGGACCTCTCCAATGAGGCATTCAAGTTCATGACGTTCAAGGAGACGGTGCTGGCCTCCGGCATTGCGGCCAGGGTGTGCCGCATCTCCTTCTCCGGCGAACTCGCATACGAGATCAATGTCCCGGCCTGGTACGGGCTCTCCACGTGGGAGGCCGTGACGGAGGCGGGAGCGGAATTCAACATCACTCCGTACGGCACCGAGACCATGCACGTGCTCCGAGCCGAGAAGGGCTACCCGATCGTCGGCCAGGACACGGACGGCACTGTCACCCCCCAGGATGCGGGCATGGAATGGGTGGTCTCCAAGGCCAAGGACTTCATCGGGCGGCGTTCCTACCAGCGCACCGATGCGGTCCGCGAAGGCCGCAAGCACCTGGTCAGCGTGCTGCCTGTGGACCACTCCATCCGCCTGCCGGAGGGCACGCAACTGGTAGAAACCGGCGTGAGTGTGAACCCCGCCTACGGGCCCGTCCCCATGGAGGGATTCGTCACCTCCAGCTACCACAGTGCCGCCCTGGGACGGTCCTTCGGGCTGGCCCTGATCAAGAACGGGCGAAACCGGATCGGCGAACGCCTTGTCGCCGCCGTCGGCTCCAAGCTCGTGGACGTGGTTGTTGGGGAAACAGTACTTTTTGATGCCGAAGGGAAACGCCGAGATGGTTAACACAACAGCAAACACTGAGGTTCGGGGGCTCCGCCGGAGCCCCGCAGCCCACCTGTGGACCGGCTTTGCAGTCGGGTCCGTGGCGGGGGAGCGCGGGGTCACCCTGCGTGAAATCCCGTTCCAGACCATGGTCGGCATCCGCGTCGATCCGTCCTCCGAAGCCGGCCGGCGTATCGGCACAGTCACGGGCGGCCTGCCCTTGGCCTGCGGGAACGTCACGTCCGGGCCTTCCGGGCTGGCCGTGCTGTGGCTTGGGCCGGACGAGTTCCTCGCCATTGCCCCGGACAACGGCGGCGTCGACGGCGGCATCCTGGCCGCCGCATTGGTCGAAGCACTGGGCGAGAGCTCCGGCCAGGTGGTGGATCTGTCCAGCAACCGGACCACCCTTGAACTGGCCGGGCCCAGTGCCCGGGACGTATTGGAGAAAAGCTGCGCGGCGGACCTTCACCCGCGCGCCTTCGCCCCCGGAACGGCCATCACCACCGAAATCGGCAAGATTCCGGTGGTTCTGTGGAAGACCGGGCCGGAAACTTTCCAGGTCTTCCCGAGGGCCTCCTTCGCCGACCACCTCGGCCGCTGGCTCCTTGACGGCATGGGCGAATTCGCCGCTGCGGGCAGCCCGACATGGCACTGAGCGTCCTTGACCTGTTCTCCGTTGGCATCGGGCCCTCTTCCTCCCACACGGTGGGCCCGATGCGCGCGGCCAGGCGTTTCGCCGACGGTCTGGCGCGCGACGGCGAGTTGGACGGCGTCGTGCGAGTCAAGGCCGAGCTCTTCGGCTCCCTTGGCGCCACAGGACGCGGACACGGCTCCGACAAGGCCGTCGTGCTGGGGCTGGCGGGCCACGACCCCGAAACCGTGGACACCCACCGGGCGGACGACCTGGTGGCCGAGGCCGCCCTGGACGCGGCCCTGATGCTGGCCGGCACCCACAGGGTCGACTTCAACTTCAACGAAGACATCATCCTTCACCGGCGCAAGTCACTGCCGGCACACCCCAACGGCATGACGTTCCGCGCCATCGACCACCTGGGCGCCGTGGTGCGCGAGCGCAGCTACTACTCCGTCGGCGGCGGCTTTGTCGTGGACCAGGAAGCCGTGGGCGCCGATCGGGTGATCATGGATGAAACCGTGCTGCCCCACCCCTTCACCACCGCCGACGAGCTGCTGGCCACCTGCAAGAGGGAAGGCCTGTCCATTTCCGAGGTCATGCTCGCCAACGAACTGGTGTGGCACACGGAGGAGGACCTGCGCGCCAAACTGCTGAACATCTGGTCCGTCATGCAGGACTGCGTGACCAATGGCTGCAATGCCGGGGGCATCCTGCCCGGCGGACTGAAGGTGACACGGAGGGCGCCCGGGCTGCTGCGGGACCTGCAGGCCCCCGAGGATGCCGGCGACCCATTGCGGGCCATGGAATGGGTCAACCTCTTTGCCCTGGCCGTCAACGAGGAAAACGCCGCCGGTGGGCGGATTGTCACCGCACCCACCAACGGGGCAGCCGGGATCATCCCAGCCGTGCTGCACTATTACATGAAATTTGTGCCGGGCGCCGACGACGACGGGGTGGTCCGGTTCCTGCTGACCGCCGCGGCCATAGGCATCCTCTTCAAGCTCAACGCCTCCATATCCGGCGCCGAGGTGGGCTGCCAGGGCGAGGTAGGGTCGGCCTGCTCCATGGCCGCCGGCGCCCTGTGCGAGGTGCTCGGCGGGACCCCCATCCAGGCGGAGAACGCCGCCGAGATCGGCATCGAGCACAACCTGGGCCTGACCTGCGACCCCGTGGGCGGGCTGGTGCAGATTCCCTGCATCGAGCGGAACGCCATTGCCAGCGTCAAGGCCATCAACGCCGCACGGCTGGCCCGGCACGGGGACGGAAGCCAAAAGGTTTCATTGGACAAGGCGATCAAGACGATGCGCCAGACAGGAGCAGACATGATGAGCAAGTACAAGGAAACCTCCCGCGGGGGCCTGGCAGTGAATGTGATTGAGTGCTGAGATGGGTGTCTTCGAGCAAGGGCCGGATTCGGCCCAGTACGTCTTGACCCTGGACTGTTCGGACTGCCCCGGAATTGTCAACAAGTTGTCGGGCGTGTTGCTGGGACAGGGTGCGGACATCATTGAATTGCGCCAGTTCAGCGACCGGCTGCACCTGCGCCCGGTTCCGGGGCAGCAGGAGCCGGACGGCCATTTCTTCATGCGCCTGCACTTTGCCGCACCGGCGGGGGAGGCGGCGCTGGGGGCGTTGCGTGCCGGGATCCATGAAGTTGCCGCCCTCCACGGGATGCGCTGGGAGCTGCGCCCCCATGGCGCCAAGCGCCGCGTGCTGATTATGGTGTCGAAGTTTGGACACTGCCTGAACGACCTGCTGTTTAGGACGCGGACGGGGGAACTGCCCGTTGACGTGGTCGCCGTCGTCTCCAACCACCCTGACCACCAGCGGCTGGCCGAATGGCATGGCATCCCGTTCCACCATGTACCTGTCACGCCCGAATCGAAACCCGCCGCCGAGGCGAGGCTGCTCGAGCTCGTGGACGCGTACGACGTCGAACTGGTCGTTCTGGCCCGCTACATGCAGGTGCTCAGTGACGGGCTCACCCGAAAGCTCGAGGGCCGGGCCATCAACATCCACCACTCTTTCCTGCCAGCGTTCAAGGGCGCCAAGCCCTACCACCAGGCATATGCGCGCGGAGTCAAGACGGTGGGTGCCACTGCCCACTATGTCAATAGTGAGCTGGACGAAGGGCCCATCATCTCCCAGCAGGTCATTGAGGTGGACCACACCTTTGGCCCGGAGGACCTGGTGGCGGCGGGTCGGGACACCGAGTGCAAGGCCCTTAGCAACGCGGTCCGCTGGCATTGCGAGGGACGTGTCATTGTCCAGGGGAACCGGACCATCGTGCTTCGCTGAACGACCAAAATCTGGCACGTCCGGATTGCCGAGTGCCAAAGTGAAACCGGATATTTGGCACTGTGCGTCGTTGCGACGAGCTTCCGTTTCGCGGAAGGTGTTGCTGGCGTCGCGACACTGGAAAGACGTCACCGTCTCGTCGAATTTATGGCTACAACTGGGTCAACCGCGACGTTTCCGATTGACCGCTGCGCTAGTCCCGGGATGCCGATCAGTTGCAGACGGCCTACGCCATCCCGAGTCCGCCGATTTCGGGTTGGCGGGTGTGGGGTGGATGGTAGGCGTTGTGGCGGCTGGTGGCCCAGTCGGAGAGGATGTCGTCGCGGAAGAGGTTGTTGGCGAGTTGGGCTAACCGGTAGTCAGGGTCTGCTTCGAGGGCTTTTTGGAAGCATTGGTGGGCTTTGCTGCCGTGGCCTTACCACCATTGGATGACGCCGAGGCTGGTGAGCACGGGTGCGGTATCGAGCCCGTCGGCGCGCATTCCGATGGAGGAGGAACGTATTGGGAGGGACCAGCTGATTTTCAGCCGGTCCTTTTCCACTCCGATCACCACGCATGCCGCGATGTGCCCGGTCATGGGGGTGTATGCGCAGGCCAGTGCCCGCCTGGCCCGGCACAACCTGCAGGCAAAGGTGTTGACCGCGTTTGCAGCGACGTGCCAGTACAACCCAGCGGATACGTCCTATCCGTCCGTGGTGGTGCCGTTGCCGATACCGACGGCGGACCCGGTGCTGCTGGGCCGGGCCGCGTACGCGCTGGTGCCTCGGATCGTGGAGGGCGCACCTGGTCCAGTCAGGAGCGGGGAAGCTGGTAGGTGAAAGCGACGAGTCTTTGGAGCAGTCTGACCGCCGAACCTTTGCCCGGCACCTTCAACGGCTAGAGGTGGGCGGGGAACTTCTCTCCATGCACAGCCAATCACATGAGGAGCCACTTTTTGGGTCAGCGATGCCGTCGCCGGGTGCCACCAACGTGGTGGGGATTGGATCCGCAAGGTCGCCGCGCTTGCGCAGGAAGTAGTCGATTGCAGCCATTAAATAACGCGAGCCTAGCTCGTCATACCATCCGGAAGACTGCCAAGCTCACTTCGCAGGGCTACTGCCCCTTGCTTGGCACACTCTACCCGGTCACCCGCCGATGTAACAAGCACTAGACCGAGTAGGGGGAATGAGGAGCCTGGGCCCGCCAGGCTAGGCACGGAACGGCGGCAAATCTGCTGGAGGGGTGGCGTCGGCCTTGCGTGTAAGCACTGACATCCAGTAACAGTCCGCCCCACGTTTACCCCACGGAAACGATCGAAAATGACCACAAATTAGCACCTGCGACTGTTATGAAAATGTCCCAGAATCCGCGGAATATCAATCATATTAACTACCGACAGCGACGGCCCAAAGCTGTCCCCTGAGAGCAGGCAGTCGTTCGAATCTTCCTTGCCCACCCCGAAAGCCCCCTGAGCTGCGGAAAACGGCAGTTTGGTGGGCTTTGCTTGTGCCGAAAATGGGACTAGCCAGACGGAAACCACACGCTTTGGATCGAATTGGCCCCAAGGTGTCCAGAAATTTTGGTGCCTTGGGTGTAGGGGCGCCATTCCGAAGGAGTGGCAAACCCGCGAATCCAAAGTGTGCATCGAGCGACGCAGCACCCTGTCATTGATCGGGACCAAGCGCGGTGCGTCCGCCGGGGGTATCATTCCGCTCTGGTCGATTACATCTACAACGCCGGCTGTGGAATGGGTTCGTCGATCCCGGCGTCCGGCTGGACCCGCCCCTCTCACTGATCCTCGATGAGATCGCGAACCTTCCACCGTGGCCGGGCCTGCCGCTAGTGCAGTCAAACGGCGGCGGTTCCGACGAACGCGAGCTCGCGGTCCTGGCCGGCCTTGTCGGGGACGGTGTTGGAACGGAAGTTGGGATTGCTCGCAACATCACTCTTTTGGCCGATGCGTCAGAGTCGGGCGAGGCGGGCACGGATGATGCTGTACAACCCGTAGGCCATGAGTCCAAGTCCGATAGCGATGAGGATGGCTTGTCCGTATGGGAGTCCGGCGAGCGATTTGAGGGCACCATCAAGGCCGGACGCGTCCTGGGGACTGATTTTAATGGCTGCGACAATGAACAGGACTCCAAGGGCAATTATGGCGATGCCCTTGGCGATGTAACCGGTCATGGCCAGGGCGATGACGGCTGGGTCCGCACGGTTGCCCTGGAGTTGGATGTCGTCGAGGAATTTCTTTCGGACTCCCTTGTAGACCAAGTATCCGCCAATGCCGGCCGTGGCCATCCCGACAATGGCGAGCAGGGCTTGACCTCCGGGCAGGGAGAGAATCGTCCCGCTGGCGTTGCGTGTCGCGGCAGTTGAGCTGCTGGGCCGGTGAAGCGCGAATGTCAGTGCTGTCCATGCCAGCGCAAAGTATGCTGCCGCCTTTCCTGCCGAGACCAGGCTGCGTGCCCAGCGCTTCTTGGACGACGAGCCGATGCCCAGGGATGCTTGGAGCAGGAGCCATAGTCCCAGTGCCCCCATCCCCAGGACAGCGGCCCACAAGACCATGGGGCCGCCGGGCAGCCTTGTGAGTTGGGCGAATGCTCCCGACTGGTCCGATTCCCCGCCGTGGTGGAGCGCGATCCGCACGGCGATGTAGCCCATCAGCAGGTGCATGAGCCCGCTGGCGGCAAAGCCGATGCGCGCAATGTTCGTCAGGACCTGGCTGTTGCCTGCCTTCCGGGCGGCCCGCTTCGCGCCGTGTCCGAGGCTCATGCCTCATCCACCTGTGTTTGTGAGTGTCCGCCTTCGACACGTTCGCCCGGGACCCTGACTGTTCTGGCCGTGTCCACTGCCATGACAATGCCGACAATGACCATGGAGAGGGCCAGTGACGCGGTGGTGTCGCTAATCCAGTGGTAGCCCAGGTAGAGCCGGGAGACGACTTGGGCCAGAATGAGGACGACCGCGACGCAGACCGCGGTGCTGGTGAAGCCGCGTTTTCGCCGCCGGCTGGCGATCAGGAAGGCCAGGAGTAGCAGAAAGTCCGCTGTCCCCAAGACGTGTCCTGACGGGAAGGAAAAACTGCTGTCGGCCCCGAATAGCATGGACCCTATCGGGGGCCTTGGATGCCGAACGAGGGGGGCCAAGACCTGGGCGAAGACTAATCCGGTCACCATTCCTGCGGCAAGGAGGAGCGGCCGCCAGGCGTGCCTGGCCCGTATAGTCCAGACCACCACGACAACGAGGACCACAATGGGCAAGGTGACGGGTCCGAAAGCGATCGCCAGTGCGATCATCAAGGGTGTCACCGTGGTGGATCGGTGGGCCAGGAACCAGGTCTCCACGGGTTGGTCCAACCGCTGGAATCCGGAATGGGTGAGGACGCCAATCAGGACCACGAGGAATAGAACCAATCCCGTGATGATCAGAACCCAGGCCGTGGTGTAAAGCCGTTTACGTTCGGTAAACGGGACGGATCGCTCCTCAACCATGAACTTCCTGCGCCAGCCCGAATCTGGCCGGCTTGTCCGCGCTTTAGCCCGTTCCATGGACCAATCCCCGCTTCCAGAAAATGTACAGTGCACCGGTCGGCCACCCGGAGGCCCATTATGAATGCTATGAGCACAGTATGCCATTCGGGGTACTCACGGGAAGGCCCGAACTCCGGCGGGGATCAGGTGGATTGGGGCGCCGCCATCATAATTGCCAGAGCCTGATGAACCACTTCCACTTCCAGGTGCCTGGCCCGGCCGAGGTGGTCGCCGTCGAGCTCAAAGTCCTGTTCACTGTCCAGCGTGATTTCGGCGCTCTCCCCGGAAAAGTAGTGGACTGAACTGGATTTGGCGCCCTTGCGGTGGAAGATTCCTGCCATTACCCGAATCCATCCGAACTTGCCGCGCGGTGAAAGAACCAGCAGGTCCAAGAGGCCGTCGGTGACGGACGCGTCCGGGAATATCTCCACCCCACCCATCAACTTTCCGCAATTGCCCACCATGACTCCGCGGACCCGGCGGCGGACCACTTCGTTGCCGTCGACTTTGATGGTCGCCTTGACACCTTTGCCCGGCAAGTTGCGGATTCCCGCTTCGACATAGGCCAGCCAGCCGACACGGTCCTTCAACTCGTCTTTCGTGTCGGCCATGATGGCTGCGTCGTAGCCGAGCCCGGCAGCAACAAGAAATGCGTGCCCCGCATCTGCATGGTCCAAAGTGGCCATCACGATGTCGATCGTGGTGGTTGTGCCATTCAAAATGTCCCGGCCGGCGCGCAGCGGGTCTTCCAGGCCAATCCCGAGGTTGCGGGCGAGCAGGTTGCCAGTCCCCAACGGCACGAGGCCCATGGGGGTGCCCTTTCCGGCCAGGGTCTCGGCCACACAGCGCACTGTGCCGTCGCCGCCAGCGGCTATGACGACGTCGGCCCCCGACTCGAGTGCTTTCCTCGCCTGGCCGGATCCAGGGTCATCTTCGCTTGTTTCCAACCACAGGGGCTCGCCCCAGCCCTCCTCCGCGCACATGAGGTGAAAGGCGGACTTGAAATCCCCGTCCGGGGACTTCGTCGGATTGATGATTACTGCGGCACGCCTGCGAGGCGTGGAATTGATGTCGCTCATGGTGCCCTCCGTTGACAACGAGTGTGCGCTCCCAGCTCGAATAGTACTGTGAAAGTGCCGGTTGTCCTCGATGAAGCGCAGAATCGAGCACTGGTAGTTTGCCTGGGCGTTGTACCCGATCTCCGCCGGCGGGGCTATGACTTGAAGGCCCTGGAGCGTGGACGTTTGCGTAGCACCAGGAACGCCGTGGCGGCGGCCAGGCAGATCAGTCCGGCAACCCAGGTGTTGACCCTGAGGCCAAGAATCAGGTTTGCGTAATCGGAGCGCATGAGTTCGAAAACAAACCGGCCGGCCGTGTAGGCGGCAGCGTACAGGGCGAAGACGCTGCCGGCGCCGAGCTTGAAGCGCCGGTCCAGGGCGATCAGCGCCAGCCCAACCACCAGGCACCAGAGTGATTCGTAGAGGAATGTCGGCTGGTAGTAGCCGAGGACGATGGCATGTCCGGAAGCGTCCGTGGCCGCGGTTCCGGCGGACAGGTCCATCTGGTGGATTTGAAGTTTCCAGGGCAGTGAAGTTGGATCGCCGAAGAGTTCGTTGTTGAACCAATTTCCCCACCGCCCGAGTGCCTGGGCGAAAATCACGCCTGGGGCGACGGCATCCAGGAACGCGATGAGGGAGACGCCGGCCCGGCGGCACCCAATCCAGGCGCCCACACAGCCCAGGGCGATGGCTCCCCAGATGCCGAGCCCGCCGTCCCAGATGGCGAAGGCATTCCACGGGTTGCGTCCGGGCAGGAAGTACAGTTCGGGATCGGTGATGACATGGTAGAGCCGGCCGCCGATGATGCCGCCGGGCACGGCCCAGAAGCAGACGTCCACCACCTGTCCGGGGAGGCCGCCCCTGGCGATCCAGCGCCGTGATCCGAGCCAGACGGCCACCGCGATGCCGGCGATGATGCACAGGGCATAAAAGTGTATGGTCAGCGGGCCAAGGTGAAAGGCACTGACCGTCGGGGACGGGATGTAGGTCGTCGGTCTCATGGGGTTCCGTTCGTCAGGGGAAGGACGCGGCGTTTGGCCGTCATGGGGCGGCCTGCCGTTTTCCGGAGGCGGCCAGGACTGCGGCGAGCAGGGCGACGGCGGCGAATGCTCCGATCGCGAGTCGGAATCCGGCGCTGGAAGCGCCCGCGTGGCCGACGGCTGATGCGGGACCGGATGCCAGGACGTAAAGGACGGCTCCGAACGCCACGCCCAGGGAGGTGCCGACGCCGCGGGTCATGTTCATCACCCCGCTGACCATGCCGGCCTGGTTCGTGTGGCCGGCTGCGGCAACGGTGGCATTGTTGGCGGGGGTGAACAATCCCAGTCCCAGCCCAATTCCACCCAGCGCGGTGCCGGCGAGCCAGAGGTTTCCGCCGGAGAAGGCCAGCACCGCCAAGGAAGCGGCCGCCAGCCCCATGCCGGCGGAGGCGGGGACCCGGGGCCCGAGCCGGTCCGCCAATGTTCCGGCCAGCGGCGCGATCAGTGCCAGCCCGATGGGCAGGATGGTCAGCAACAGTCCGGCTTTCCCGGGCGGCATTGAGTGCGCGGCTTCCAAATATAACGGCGTGACGAAGAGCACGCCGAAGAGGACCAAATAGCTCAGCAGCCCGGTGGAGATGCCGCGGGAGAACGTTCCGGTCCGGAAGAGCCCCAGGTCGACCAGGGGGTGGGGGGCCCGCTTTTCCCAGAAGATGAATGCTGTGAAGAGGACCAGGGAGGCGGCCAGCAAGCCCACCGCTACGGGGTTGTCGAATCCGATGCGTGACGTCTCGGAAAGAGTCAGCAGGAGCGCGCCTGCCGCCGGCATGAGCAGTAGCAGCCCGGCCCAGTCGAGCCGTACCTTGGGAGCTTTGATCCGGGTGCGGGGGAGCAGGTACCATCCGAGCACGACGCCGATGATGCCGGCCGGGATGTTGACGAAGAACACCCAGCGCCAGCCTCCGGCTCCGACCAGGAGGCCCCCTACGGAGGGGCCCATGGCCAGTCCCACTGCCTGGGCGGCGCCCTGCAGGCCGATCGCCTGGCCGAGCTTGCCCGCCGGCATGCTGGTGCGTATCAGGGCGACGCTGTTGGCTTGCAGCATTGCCGCGCCGACTGCCTGGACTGCGCGGGCCACCAGCAGCCAGGTGATGTCCGGGGCCAGGGCGCATGCCAGCGATGCCAGGGTGAAGAGCGCGAACCCGTAGGTGTACAGCAGCTTGCGGCCCAGCATGTCAGCGAGGCGGCCGATGGCTGAGATGCTTCCCACCAGGATCAGCAGGTAAATCAGGGCGACCCATTCAACCTGGGCCAGGGAGGCGTTCATGTCCGTCTTGATGCTGGGAATCGCGAGCGTCACGATGCTCGCGTCCAGCTGGCCCATGAAAGCGCCTATGCACACTGTCGCGACCACCAGCCAGGGCGCCGAGGGCCTGCGCCGCACCCAGTCCGGCCTGGCGGGTTCATGAAACAGCCGTTCCCACCACGCTCTGGGGCCGGGAACCTCCCGGAAATGTTGTTCTGACATAGAACTATTCTATGTCAGAAAATATCAAGGGAGATAACATGGGGCCATGACCAATATGGCAGCAGCGCTTCCTGAGCCTCCCGGCGAACCCCTGCAGGCAGTGGGGGATGCCTGGTCCCTCACCGACGTCATCACCCGGTTGCGGCGGGTCCTGCGTTCGAGCGTCCGCCACGAGTTCCCCTGGGAGTCCCTGCCCATGGCGCAGGTGGAAATCCTCCAGCGGCTCGCGGATGAACCTGACCTGGGCGTTAGCGAGCTTGCTGCGCGACAGCGCCTGGCCACGAACACCGTCAGCAACCTGATCCAGCAGATGGTGCTTTCTGATTTGGTCAGCCGCACACCCCGCCCCGGGGACAGGCGTGCCCAAAACCTGCGGCTGACGGGGACCGGGACCCAACTGCTGCAGTCATGGCAAAACGCCAATGAACGCCGCGTGGCCAATGCCTTGTCCCAGCTGCCGCGCAACCGCCAAACACTCATCGAGGAGGCCATCCCCGCGCTCTCGGAGCTTGCCGCCCTCCTTGAGACGGACGATTCGGCCGACGCCTGACACCGGCCCGGCCGCACTCCCAAAAACCATTGTCTGGCACCCTCCATCGGGTATATCGTTAGCTATCGTTTAGTATCGTTCGCAATCGACCAAGGAGAGCATCATGCATGATTCATTCCCTGCGGGCGGGTTTATGGGCGGCAACCTCGATGGCATGTGGCAGGCCGTTGAGGAGTTCCGGTCACGGTTCGAGAAGCGCTCGGGCACCCGTGCCGGGCGGGGCGAATTGCGCTCTGCCGTGCTGGCCCTGCTGGCTGAGCGCCCCATGCACGGCTACCAGATCATCCACGAAATCGAGGAGCGCAGCGGCGGCAGCTGGAAGCCCAGCGCCGGTTCGGTCTACCCGACGCTGCAACTGCTGGCCGATGAAGGGCTGGTCAGCTCGGAGGAGTCCAACGGCCGGAAGATTTATTCGCTGACGGAAGCGGGGCGGGAGGAAGTGGCGAGTGCCGAAACGGCCGCGCCCTGGGACTCTGCACCGGCGTCGGGCCCCGGCTTTGCGGCGCTGCCGAAGGCCGGCGTCGAGCTTGCCCAGGCCGCTGCCCAGGTGGGCCGCACCGGTACACGGAAGCAGGTGCAGGAGGCCGTGACAGTGCTGGAAGAGGCCCGCCGCCGCCTGTACGCGATTCTCGCCCAGGACTGACGGGGGTGCCTTCGGTTCAACGCGGCAGTGCTGATCCGGTTCCCGGTGCCGCCGGCACCCGTGCCCGCTACCGACGCATCCTGCGCTTTGCCGCGTGGCATCTTGCGGTGACCTGGTGGTTTGAACTGCTCCTTCCCCGGATCGGCTTGCGCCGCCTTGCAGAACGCAACCGGGGGAGGAGGATGCAACGTTTCGCGCGTCGCTTCCACGTCCTCGCGGTGGAGCTTGGCGGCTTGATGATCAAGGTGGGGCAGTTCATGTCCTCCCGGCTGGATGTGCTCCCGCCGGAAATCACCACTGAGCTCGAAGGCCTCCAGGATGAGGTGCCGCCCGTGCCATTCCCGGCAATCCGTGCCCTCGCGGAGGAGGAATTGGGCTCACCGCTGGACGTGGTTTTCACCTCGGTGGAGGCAACCCCCATCGCCGCCGCATCCCTGGGGCAGGCCCACGGGGCAAAACTCCTTTCCGGGGACGCCGCAAACACCGGGCTGGAGAGCGTGGTTGTCAAAGTCCAGCGGCCGGGCATTGACGCGATTGTCGCCGTCGACCTCGCCGCACTGCGCAAGGTGGGCGGCTGGCTCAGCCGCATCCGCCTTGTCGCGAATCGCGCCAATGTGCCTGCCCTGGTCGAGGAGTTTGCGCAGACCAGCCTCGAGGAAATCGACTACCTGCATGAGGCTGCCAACGCTGAACGCTTTGCCGCCGAGTTCGACGGCGACAACAGGGTGGCGGTCCCCGGCGTGGTGTGGGAGCGGACCACCCGCCGCGTACTCACGCTGGAAGATGTCACGGCAATCAAGATCACTGATGCGGAAGGACTGCGGGCGGCGGGAATCGATCCCGCGGAGGTGGCCCCGGTATTTGCCTCGGTCATGTTTGACCAATTGTTCACGAACGGCTTTTTCCATGCCGATCCACACCCCGGCAACATCTTCATCACCCCGAATGGCGACGCTCCCTCGGAGCATCCATGGAAGCTGACGTTCATCGACTTCGGCATGATGGGTGAGGTGCCGCCGCAAACGCGCAGCGGTCTGCGCAAGCTGTTGATCGCGGCCGCCGCCCGGGACGGCAAGGGGCTGGTGGCCGCAATCAGCGACATCGGGGTGCTGGTGCCGTCCGCCGACACGGCCGGGCTGGAGCGGGCGATGACGCAACTTTTCGCGAGGTTTGGCGGGATGGGCTTCGCCGAGCTCCGCGAGGTGGACCAGCGGGAATTCCGTGATTTTGCGGTGGAGTTTGGCGACGTGGTCCGTTCGCTGCCGTTTCAACTGCCGGAGAATTTCCTGCTCATTATCCGCGCCATGTCCCTGACGTCCGGCGTGTGCAGCTCGCTGGACCCCGGCTTCAACCTGTGGGACTCGGTGGAGCCTTACGCGGCCAAGCTGCTGCGCGACGAACGCGGGAACCTTGCCAAGGACGTGGCGGGGCAGGCGTTGGACGCCGCGTCCGTTGCCCTGCGCCTCCCCAAGCGGCTGGACGGGCTGGTCACCCGCATCGAAGACGGGTCACTGTCGGTGGCCACCCCGCGCTTGGAACGGCAGGTGGCACGGCTGATCCGCATGGCGCAGCGAGTGGCGTCGGCGCTTATATTCGGTGCTCTGCTGATCGCCGGTTCCATAGTGCGCGCCAATGATCTGGTGTTCGGCAACGTACTGATGGCCGCCTCGGTGGTGCCGCTGCTATTCGCCCTGGCTGCGGGGCGCCGCCGCAGGTGAGCGGCGGCGGGCTGGAGGGTTCGCCAGCCGGCCAAGCCGCCCGGCGGGCGCAAAAAATTTCACCTGTCCCTCGCTGCCCGCGTGTAACATGTCATATATTACTTCGGGCTGCTGGTGAGCTGCATTTCGGCCATGCTGCGGACTACGGCGGCAGGCATGGCAGTGCCTGAAAGAACAACGAGAAGGGGCGCAACACACGTGATCGTGAGCCAATACATCATTCCTGGAATGGCGGTGACCGACCATCGGGTGACCGTTCCCTTGGACTGGTTCAATGCCAACAACACCGCAACCATTTCCGTCTTTGCGCGGGAACTGGTGGACGCCGAGCACCGGCATGAGCAGCTGCCCGTCATGGTGTTCCTGCAGGGCGGGCCCGGCGGCAAGGGCCCGCGCCCGCCCCGGCGGGAAGGGTGGATCGATGAAGCGCTGAAAACCCACCGCGTGCTGCTGCTGGACCAGCGCGGCACCGGGCGCAGCAGCCGGGTGGATGGAACCGTCATCTCCCGCTTCGACACCGCCTCAGCCGGGGCCGACTTCTTGCAGCACTTCCGCGCCGACTCGATCGTGGCCGACGCCGAACACCTGCGCAAAACCCTCTATGGAGGCCGCCGCTGGTCAACGCTGGGGCAAAGCTACGGCGGATTCCTGACCCTGACTTACCTGTCCCAGGCGCCCGAGGGCCTGAGCGCGTGCTACGTCACGGGCGGCTTGGCCAGCATCGCTCCGGACGCCGCCGAAGTCTACCGGCGCACTTTTCCGCGCACCCGCGGCAAAAACAGGGAGTATTACGCCCGCTACCCGGATGACCTGGCGCTGGTGTCCCGCATTGCGGACCGCCTGGCCGCCGGCAGGGTGCTGCTCCCCGACGGCGACACGCTGAGCGTGCGGCGCTTCCAGTCGCTCGGCATCGACTTTGGCATGAAGCCGGGCTTTGAGCGCATGCACTGGCTGTTGGATGAGGCGTTTGCCGACGACGACGGCGACCGGCTCAGCGACGGCTTCCTGGCCCAGGTGCTGGCACGCACCTCCTTTGCCGACAACCCGCTGTTTGCTGCCATGCAGGAGAGCATTTACGCCCATGGCGACAACGGTCCCACGGGATGGGCGGCACAGGCCGAACTGGGGCGGCATCCGGACTTCGCCGAGACGGCGCGGCCACTGCTGTTCACCGGTGAGATGATGTTTCCCTGGATGTTTGAGGAGATCCGCCTGCTGCGCCCCTTCGCAGCTGCCGTGAACGAGCTGGCCCGCCGTGAAAGCAACAGTTTGCTGTATGACGTGGAACGGCTGGCCGCCAACGAGGTCCCGGTGGCCGCGGCCGTCTACTTTGACGACATGTACGTGGATGCCGGGCTGCAACTGGACACGGCGGCCGTCGTCGGCAACACGCATGCCTGGGTGACCAATGAATTTGAACACGACGGCATCGGCGATGCCAAAGTTTTTGCCTATTTGAAAGACACTATTGCCCAGTTGGGCGGAGGAATATCGAAATGACCGCAAGTGATGCAGTGACCACCCGATCCATGCCTGCCCCGGCCACCCCGGACCCCCGCCTGCCGAAGCTTGCCAACGTCGAGGCCTTTACGGAGTACATGGGCCAGGGGTGGGGGACCCCTGACCGCACCCCTCCCGTGGTGGCCGGCGCGGCCGCGGCGGCCGGTCACCACCGGGCGCGCCTTTCCGCGGAATTTCCCGGACAGGCGCTGGTGATTGGCGCCGGCCGCGCCCCCGTCCGGGCCAACGACACCTACTATGACTTCCGCCCGGATTCGGATTTCTACTGGCTGACGGGTGCCGCCGTCGAAGGTGCCGTGCTGGTCATGACCCCCTCCGGGGCCGCCCACGACGCCACGCTGTACATTCCGGCCCCCTTCTACGCCGGCGACCCCCAGTTCTTCACCAACGCCGCCCATGGCGAGATGTGGGTCGGCTCCGCCCCCGACTTTTCCGACTGGGCGCAGGCGCTGTCCCTGCCGGTCAAGCCGCTAGCCGAGCTCGACGCCGGCATCAGTTCCGCCATGCGCGCCGGCTCCGGCACGCTTGCCGCCGGGGCCCTGGCCGCCGATGTGCGCAGCCGCCACGGGCTCGACGGCGGCCGGCTCGGGCAGGTGCTCTCCACGCTGCGGATGGTCAAGGACGACTGGGAAATCGCCCAGCTGCGCGAGGCTGTCGATCACACCGTGGACGGCTTTGCCGCCGTCGTGCGCGAAATCCCCACCGCCATCAAGGCGGGAGGGGAGCGCTGGCTGCAGGGCACCTTTGACCGGCACGCGCGCACGCACGGCAACGGCGTGGGCTACGCAACCATCGTGGGCAGCGGCAAGCACGCCCCGACGCTGCACTGGGTGCGGTGCGACGGTCCCGTCCTGGAGGACAAGGTGCTGCTGCTGGACATGGGAGTCGAAGCGAAGAGCTTCTACACGGCCGACGTCACCCGCACGTTCCCGGGCTCCGGGACGTTCAGCCCCATCCAGCGCCAGGTCCACGACCTGGTGGAGAAGTCGCACCGGGCAGGCCTGGCCCAGGTGGGGCCCGGGAAGTACTTTGCCGATTTCCACGATGCCTGCATGGAAGTCATCGCCAACGGCCTCAACGACTGGGGCCTGCTGCCGGTGTCCGTGGATGAGGCGCTCTCGCCCAAGGGCCAGCACCACCGCCGGTACCTGGTGTGCGGGGTGGGCCACCACCTGGGCCTGGACTGCCACGATTGCGCCCAGTCCAGCTACGAAAGCTACCAGGGCTCGCCCATGGTGCCCGGCATGGTGCTCACGGTGGAGCCCGGCCTGTACTTCCACGAGCACGACCTCACGCTTCCGCCGGAACTGCGCGGCATCGGCGTGCGCCTGGAGGACGACATTGTGGTCACTGAAACGGGCTCCAACGTCATCTCCGACGCCCTGCCGCTGGACGCTGCCGGGATTGAGGCGTGGATGGCGCGCGTCCAGGGGGCCTGAGCCGGCACCGGCCCGATTGTGCCTCAACGTCTGCCATCACAGACGCGTGATTCACTTCACCCCCGTTGTTGGGCCGGAATTCACCGGAAATTGAATATATGACTACGCAACGGACCCACTGGCGGGCAGGACGATGAACCAGGCAATTCTTGACGGAAGCGGCCTGGGCGCTCTGGAGAGGGTCCGCCGCTCATGGGAGCTTGCTGTGGCCTCCGCGCAGCGCCGTCCCGTTTACGGGCGGACCACGGGTGTCGGCGAAAACAGGAGCGTGACACTGGGAAACCCCACTGAGCAGGACCGCCGGTTGCTGCGCAGCCACGCTTCGGGTTCGGGTCCCGGGGTCCCCACGCGCACGGTGCGGGCCACCATGATCGTCAGGCTCAACCAGCTGCTCAACGGGGGCTCCGGGATCCACCCCGATGTCATCCCGGCCATTGCGGGGCCCTTGCCGACGGCAACGTGCCGAGCGTGCATGGCTACGGTGCCATTGGGACGGCGGACCTGTCCGCGCTCGCTGAAATCGCCCTCGCGCTGATGGGGGATGTGCCCTTCGAAAACGGCCAGGTGCGCCGCTACTGGACGCCCGTGACCGGTGATGCCCTTGCCGTCATCGAGTCCAATGCCATGACTGTTGCGCAGGGATGCCTGGGCCTGGCGAGGCCGAAAATTGGCCGGACCGCTATTTGCTGACCAGCGCCCTTTGCCTGGTTGCCGTCAAGGGGTCAACGGAGCCCTTCTCCGCCGCCGTCCACGCGGCGCGCCCGCAGGCGGGCCAGGCCGAAGTGGCGCAACGGATGCGCGAACTTTTGGAGGGCTGCACACCGGCCGCTGCCCGGGTCCAGGACTCCTACGGATTCCGCGCGCTGCCCCAGGTGGCCGG
>Ga0157370_10001740_pt1 | contig 26790 bp, 26 predicted proteins | sample C35metaG_FD_113463 | JGI IMG/M metagenome (GOLD analysis project Ga0157370, IMG submission 113463) | Corn rhizosphere microbial communities from Kellogg Biological Station, Michigan, USA - C3-5 metaG | ecosystem: Host-associated > Plants > Roots > Rhizosphere > Soil | place: USA: Michigan...
CAAAAGAACTGTCAAGCTTGCTGCCATCTACACATACGGTAATAGCTTTAAAACCGAGGTTTATAAACTCATTAAGTAGCTCTTTAGTGTCCTTTTTCCATAACGGAAATACAGTTTGTATTCCATAGGGTTCAAGCTGTTTTTCGCGATAGGCTTTAAGGTCTTCAAGGAATATATCTCCAAAAGCTGCACATTCATAACCTTCGTCCACTAATAACTGAACTTTGTCTTTCAGCAATGCTTCATACTCGGCATTCGTGGGTTGCTCAGGAAGCTCTACTGTTTTACAGGGAATACCAATAGCTTCGATTTGTTGCTGTAATAACTCTTTTCGAAGTCCATGCATACTCACACGGTTATAATGCGAATTTATCGATGTAAAAAGACAATCTACGCTGTAGCCTTTATTCTGTAAGAGATAATACAAAGCAAGAGCGCTGTCTTTACCGGTACTCCAGTTAAAATAGGTTTTCATTAGTTGTTGTGTATTCGTAGTACCGGTTAAAGTTATTCAACTACCGAAAATATCCAGTCGTCATAACTGTCAGCCTCGGTAATAACAAGATCAGTAGCATTAATTTTTATAAAGTACATCGCTGTTGGTATATTCTTTAGCGTAGTGGTAATGCCATTCTTATCAGGATTTAGATTCCACTGTCCTGTTTCCTTTTTATCACCAAGCTGTAAAGTGCATTTACCGTTAGTTTTAAATTCTATATAACTGCCGGAAAGCATCTCTCCAAAAGCGTCTTTTTGTGTATCAGTAAAATTTTCAGGAGCAGGGCATGATTTTAAATACCATTTTTTAGTTAGCTGTGGAGTGTAGGCAGTAACATATATTTTCTTTGGTTTTGGCTCAGAATGTGGCGGCGGCACTTTAGCACCCACACGTGACAATACGATTGCAAACTTTTTCTGATCCAGCGTTAGCAGATTTTTTTCAAAAGCTAATATATCATATCCATAACTCTTATTATCACTGGTCGTGAATTCTATCTTTTTTTCTTTCAGCTCCCATTTACCGGTTTCACTAAGACCCATAAAAGCCATTGCATAGGTTTTATCAGTATTCAGCTTTAAAACCATAGTATTCATTAATGCAGCTGCCCTGTCCAGTTTTTCAGTTGGGATATCAGTATCTGATTTCACAGTGTAAAATTGCCAGTCTCCTGCAATTTCCTGTTCTGTCTGGGCATTGCATAGTATAGTGAAGCCTATAAAAAGAGAAAGCAAAAGTGTTTTCATAGCCTTTTAGAATTATTTACTTCGACTAAGAATAACTGTATGGCCGTTCATAAGGACATGCATATCGCTTTTTAAGTATTTTGATACTGTAAGGGTTGAGGTCTTCTTGGTCGCTTCGGCATAAAGTTCTATTACTTTTCCTTTTAGTTTCCACGTGCCGCTCACTACTTTACTCATGGCAGATAATGAGAATTTAGCGTCTTTTTTAAGATCTAATGTAAACATTACGGCTTTTTTAAATTGTTCCTGGGTTGCTTTATCCATATTTTCAGTTTCAGGCATACCTGTAAGTTTCCACTTTCCTATAAGGTCGGTTGATGTCTGGGCAAATGAAATAGTAGAAAACAACATTAAAACAGCAGCAAATAGAACGTTTTTCATAATGATTGGTTAATGGTTATTACAAACATAAATAAAAAAAGCATCTGTAAAGATGCCGACAATTAAGTATTTAAGAAAGCTTTTACAAAATGATCGAAACATTGAAGTGTATGCTTATTAGTGATGTTACCTTCATTATCAATTTTACCTCTTATGCCCGATATAAGTATTGCAGTATCATCATTAAATGTGGCTTCAAGCGTATGCATTATCATCTTTAATTCTCCATGTCCTTTTTCTCCCGATGCAGAGGCTGTAATTATACCTATCGGCTTTTGGGAAAATATAGTGGTAGATACACACCACTCAATAGCATTTTTAAGGCTTCCGGGAATACTGAATATATATTCCGGCGTACAGAATACTACTGCATTTGCATTTTGTATAGCGTTTCTGAATTCAGTTACTTGTTGAGGTGGGGTATCATTATCAAGATCCGGATTAAAATGGGGTAGTGTATCAATCCCTTTAAACAATATAACATTGTACTTATCTTTAATAGATTCGGCAAAAAGACGGATCAGTTTATGATTAGATGAATCCTTTCGCGTGCTTCCGGATATGGCTAAAATAGTTTTCACTATTCGTAAATTATCGCTCCTGTAATAATATCAGCAAAGGTTTGCCAAGTAGGCATATTGGCATCTTTACTATCTTCACAATTATTATAATATCCTTGTATATCTTCAGAGTATGCCGTCATGGCTTCTAAAAATCGTTCAAGTGTATTATTTTCCCATTCACTACCATTTTTTAAAAATTCGGTATGTAGCGCGTTTATAAACTTTATAAAGTCTTTCCTGTTGTTAACTTTTAAATCGAATAAATCATCTTCCATACTACAAACATAAATAAAAAAAGCATCTGTAAAGATGCTTCCGTAATAGTATTTTATCAAATCTAGTCTTCGCTCCAAAGGCCTGACACCTCATTCTTAAGGTGAGCTATGGCAACACTGCTTGGGGTTTGCTTATCGAACAGATTTTTAAGTATTGTCTCGCGTAAATCCTGTGCAGTAGCAATAGATGGATCAGCACTTGTTTTGCGTACCATTTGTATTGTAGCGTTTTTTGCTGTAGTAACAATATCCCAGCTTTCAGATGAGATATAGATCTGCTGCGAAAGGTTGTGCTCAAATTCTACCTCTATCTGCGAAGTAAGATAATCTTCATAGTCACTTTTATTAGATGACTGTGGTGTAATGCGTATTAGCAGCTTGGCAGGATTTATCCTTTCCATGAAAAGGGTAAGTCTTTCATAAGCCTGTAGTCGTAGCGGTAAGGCATTCTTTTGAGCTTCCTTGTGTATAAGGTAACGGCGGCGGCCTTCTTCATTTTTAGTGTGCATACTAAAAAAATAGTAGGCTACTCCGCCGGTAATAAGCGAAGGAAGGGTATAAGCGGCAATTTCTATAATTTTGTCAACTATCATAGTATCTCTGGTTATGAGTTTTTAAGTGATAACGCCATATAGGCTTATGAATTGTAAAAGGCGAAAATAACAAATTAAGTTTTTTCTTAGTTATGCTATTCAAATAATTTGCAATTATATTTGACATTTTTCATCAAGAGCATGCAAAAAAGAATAGTTTATTCCATTATCATAGTAATCACCATTGCAACAGGGTTATTTGTAAGGCTCAAAAAGCAATGGTTTCCTGATATTGTAAATCTTTATCTGGGCGATATACTCTATGCTTTTATGATGTACTACATAGTCAGTTTTATAGCAATGTATAAAGCAATAAAAATAAAAGCTATAGCGGCATTGTTAATTTGCTTTGCGATTGAGCTTTTTCAGCTGTATCAGGCAGAATGGATTAATGTAATACGACAAACATTGCCGGGGAGGCTAATACTTGGCTCAGGCTTTTTATGGAGTGATCTGCTGGCTTATTGCATAGGTGTAACAGCAGCATTTATTTTTGAAAAATTTATGCTTTCTAAACGGAATTCGGCGCACTAAAATCTCACTTAAAATCGCTATTTTTGCGTAGTAAATTGCAAAAATGGATATTCACAGTTATATAAGCCAGTTAAACGAAGCCCAACAAGCACCAACGCTACAAAAAGACGGTCCTATGATCGTAATTGCAGGAGCAGGTTCGGGAAAAACAAGGGTACTAACCATACGTATTGCTTACCTGATGAGTCAGGGAGTAGATGCCTTTAACATTCTCGCGCTAACTTTTACCAATAAGGCAGCAAAAGAGATGAAAAAGCGTATCTCTGATATTGTGGGAAGCTCTGAGGCCAAAAACCTATGGATGGGAACATTCCACTCCATATTTGCAAAGATCCTTCGTTTTGAAGCCGATAAACTTGGTTTTCCGTCCAACTTTAGTATTTACGATTCTCAGGATAGTGTGCGCCTTATCAGTTCTATTATTAAAGAGAAACAGTTAGATAAGGATGTATACAAGCCTAAGCAGGTATTGGGCAGGATATCTACCTATAAAAACAGCCTTATTACAGTAAAAGCATATTATAATGACCCTGAACTTCAGGAAGCCGATGCAATGTCTAAAAAGCCACGCCTTGGGGAAATTTATGAGGCTTATGTTGAGCGCTGCTTTAAAGCAGGAGCAATGGACTTTGATGATCTTTTGCTTCGTACAAATGAACTTCTTACTCGTTTTCCTGATGTATTGATGAAATATCAGGATCGTTTCAGGTATATACTTGTTGATGAGTACCAGGATACAAATCACTCACAGTATCTTATTGTACGTGCATTGTCAGACAGGTTCCAGAACATTTGCGTAGTGGGCGATGATGCCCAGAGTATCTATGCCTTCAGGGGGGCAAACATCAACAATATCCTAAACTTCCAGAAGGATTATGATAATGTACAGATGTATCGCCTTGAGCAAAATTACCGTTCGAGCAAAAATATAGTAGAAGCGGCAAATGCTATTATAGATAACAACAAGACCAAGCTTGATAAAGTGGTTTGGACGTCTAATGAGGACGGACCAAAAATTAAAGTACACCGCAGCCTTACCGATGGTGAGGAAGGCCGTTTTGTAGCCGGTAAGATCTTTGAAGAAAAGATGCAGAACCAGCTTGCCAACAATAAGTTTGCTATTCTGTACCGTACCAATGCACAGTCACGTGCTATGGAGGATGCGTTGCGTAAACGCGATATTCCGTATAGAATTTACGGTGGACTTTCATTCTACCAAAGGAAAGAGATAAAAGATGTATTGGGATATCTTAGGCTTGTTATTAATCCTAAAGATGAGGAAGCTCTTATGCGTGTTATCAATTATCCGGCAAGGGGTATTGGCGGCAGTACTATAGAAAAGCTTACTGTAGCAGCAAACCATTACGGGCGTTCGGTATTTGAGATCATGGAAAATATAGATCGCATTGACCTTAAGCTTACGGGCGGGACGAAGAATAAGCTGTCGGATTTTGTTACTATGATAAAAAGCTTTCAGATAATAAATGAAACGCAGGATGCTTTTTATCTTTCAGACCATGTTGCTAAAAAGACAGGTCTTATACAGGAACTTAAGAAAGATGCAACGCCTGAGGGTATTGCACGTATAGAAAATATTGAACAGCTGTTAAGTGGTATCAGGGACTTTATAGAAGGACAAAAGGAAATAGATGGTGCCCGTGGTGCGCTTTCTGAATTTATGGAAGATGTTGCACTGGCTACCGATATGGACAAAGATGTCGGCGATGATGACCGTGTAGCATTAATGACTATTCACCTTGCAAAGGGGCTTGAGTTTCCGCACGTGTTTATTGTAGGTATGGAAGAAGACCTTTTTCCGAGTGCCATGAGTATGAATACACGAAGTGAACTGGAAGAGGAGCGAAGGCTGTTTTATGTAGCGCTTACCCGTGCAGAACACCAGGCATATTTAACGTATGCTCAGTCACGCTACCGCTGGGGTAAACTGGTAGATAGTGAGCCATCACGATTTATAGAAGAGATTACCGAAAAATATCTGGAATACCTTACACCGGCAGAGACTAATTACCGTTACAAGCCAATGATCAATTCTGATATTTTTGGTGACGTGGATAAATCAAAATTAAGACAAGTCAAACCGCAAAATACACCACCGCCTAAATGGGTTACAGATAATGATCCAAAACCGGATACCGGTATCCGTAAACTAAAACCTATGTCAGGCAATGCGCCTGTACAATCAGGCCCTGCAATGCCCGATACCAAACTGGTAGTTGGCAATGTGGTGATGCATGAGCGTTTTGGTAAAGGAAGGGTATTAAACCTTGAAGGTGTAGGTGCTGATAAAAAAGCTGAAATTCAGTTTGAAGTTGGGGGCATTAAAAAGCTGTTGCTGAGGTTTGCCAAACTGGATATTTTAGAATAATCATATTGGAGGTTTATGTTTGCTTTAACGTTACTATTCATACAGAATGGTTAACTTTAAGCTCTAAACCACGAACTCAAAACATCTAAGCCATGTCTCAATTTATAAAAATATATCCTGAAAATCCTAACGAAAAAGAAATTGCCCGTGTGGTAAAGATTCTTCGTGACGGAGGTCTTATTATATATCCTACAGATACGGTATACGGCTTAGGGTGCGATATTACAAACAGCAAAGCTTTAGAGCGAATAGCGAGGATAAAAGGCATTAAACTTGACAAGGCCAACTTTTCATTTGTATGTAGTGACCTGAGTAATCTTTCAGATTACGTAAAACAAATAGATACATCTACGTTTAAGATACTTAAGAGATCACTTCCCGGTCCATATACTTTTATTTTACCGGGAAATAATAATCTTCCAAAAGAATTCAAAAAGAAGACCACGGTAGGTATTCGTGTACCCGATAATAATATAACATTAGAAATTGTACGCCAATTAGGCAATCCAATTGTTTCTACCTCGATTTATGATGAAGATGAGGTTCTTGAATATTCTACCGATCCTGAACTGATCTTTGAAAAATGGCAGAATCTTGTGGATGCCGTAATTGATGGCGGTTATGGCGATAATACAGCCTCTACCATTATTGACCTTTCAGGTGATGAACCTGTAGTGATAAGGGAAGGTAAAGGAGATATTGATATTTTTTAGGGTACAGTTTGTCATTCTGACTAAGGAAGAATCCTTATGATTAATAAAGATTCTTCGACTTCGCTACGCTGCGCTCAGAATAACATACACACATAAAAAAAGCTCCAATAGGAGCTTTTAAATCTATATAAAAATTCAGTTATGAATTTTCTGTCTTAAGTAAACTAATAATTTGCTCAGCTAATTCAGTACCAATACGATCCTGGGCTTCAAGTGTTGCAGCACCTATGTGTGGTGTAAGCGATACTTTAAGATTCATTAATACCTGTATGGCAGGTTTTGGTTCTTCTTCAAAAACATCAAGACCTGCAAAGCCAACTTTTCCTGAGTCAAGGGCGTCAACAAGGGCAACCTCGTCTACAATACCGCCACGGGAAGCATTAACGATACCTACACCATCTTTCATAGCATCGAGTTCCGCTTTACCTATTACATAACCGGCATCCTGCGCAGGAACGTGAAGTGTAATAAAATCAGCATGTTTAAAGATGTCTTCCATTGGTTCGGTAACAATATCAACGTTGATAAACTGACCGTTGTAGAAATCTACCCTGATCTCTGCACTGCCTACAAATTTATCTGAAGCTATAACACGCATACCTAAGCCAAGTGCTATTCTTGCTACAGAACGGCCTATACGTCCAAAACCGATAATACCAAGGGTCTTTCCACGAAGCTCAATACCATTAGCATATGCTTTTTTAAGGCCTTCAAAATTGGTATCGCCTTCAAGCGGCATATTTCGGTTAGAATCATAAAGAAAACGCACACCGCTAAAAAGGTGGGCAAATACCAGCTCTGCAACCGAATCAGATGATGAGGCCGGAGTATTTATTACGTGTATCCCTTTTTCACGGGCATATTCCACATCTATATTATCCATACCTACACCGCCACGGCCAATGATCTTAAGACCAGGGCATGCATCTATAATGTCTTTACGTACTTTAGTAGCACTTCGCACAAGCAGTACACTAACATTATTAGTGTTTATATAATTGGCTACCTGCTCCTGGGCAACCTTAGTTGTTATAACTTCAAATCCGCCTTCTTCAAGCGCAACGATGCCACTTTTAGAAATACCGTCATTTGCTAATACTTTCATTTTATTTATTTAAAAATTTAATGATTGAAAGATTTAAAAATTTCCAACCGGATTATTTTAAGCAGGAGTAAAGCTACTGCCCACTGCTACTGTTTACTAAATATTTTTCTCTAACTCCTTCATTGCATCTACTAATACCTGCACACTTTCTATAGGCATTGCATTATAGATTGAAGCACGGTACCCACCTACCGAACGGTGTCCGGGAAGTCCGCTTATACCTTTGCTTTTCCATATCTTATCAAACTGTTCTGTATGTGCTTCATCTTTAAGTAGGAAGGTTACGTTCATTTTAGAACGGTTTTCAGAGTTTGCAGTTCCTGCAAATAACGAGTTACGGTCTATTTCGGCATAAAGAAGTGCTGCCTTGGCATCATTTTTCTTCTCCATTGCTTCAATCCCACCGTTATTGTTAAGCCACTGTAAGGTCAGGTAAGACGTATATATTGCAAATACCGAAGGTGTATTATACATACTCTCTTTATCGATATGCTGTTTGTAATCAAGGATATTTGGGATTTGTCTTCCTGTTTTGCCTAAAATTTCTTCCTTCACGACGATAAGGGTCGTTCCGGCAGGGCCCATGTTTTTTTGTGCCCCTGCATAAATAAGGTCAAACTTAGAGAAATCCAGCTTACGCGAAAATATATCAGAACTCATATCGCATACTACAGGAATGTTAGTTTCCGGAAAGCTGTGCATTTGTGTTCCAAATATTGTATTGTTACTGGTGCAGTGAAAATAATCTGCATCGGCAGGAATGGTATAATTTTTAGGTATGTAAGTATAATTATCAGCTTTAGAAGATGCCACAACTACTGTATCGCCAAATTGCCTTGCTTCTTTGATAGCTCCTGCTGCCCATGTTCCCGTGTCAAGGTAGGCGGCTTTGCCATGAAGCGTCATTAAGTTATAAGGTACCCTCAAAAATTCAAGGCTCGCACCACCCGAAAGAAAAAGTGCCTGATACCCTTTGCCTGTAAGCCCTAAAAGCTCTAATGCAAGGGCACGGGCTTCTTCCATAACGGCTACGAAATCTTTGCTTCGGTGTGAAATTTCAAGCAGAGACAGGCCTGAATCATTGAAATTTAGTACTGCCTGTGCAGCTTTTTCGAATACTTCCTGTGGCAGGATAGATGGCCCTGCGCTGAAATTATGTTTTTTCATTGAATAATATGAATTTTGGTCATGCAAATTTCCAAATTAAAGCCCAAATAACCACAAGGTAAATTATAAATAATTCACCTATATTTTTGATAAAAATGTAATTGTGTCGATATTATCGGCATAATCTAACAGTCCCGGTTTTTGTGTTTGCCCAAACGGAATACTGTTATTTGCTATATTATTGCTTACAACGCACTGAAGCTGTTCGTGTTCAGTTTCCAGTTTTTGTTTTAATGTATCTATATCATCATAGTACTCATAAAATACACTTGAGATAGGGGAGGCGTAGCCTGTATCTTCTTTTATGGTAAGGAATTCGTTATCTAAAAGCTTGAAATTACTCATTAAAAAAACAGCCTTATTATAGTCATAATTATTGGCATATTTTTCATAATGGATAACATCCCTGTACTCATATATGGCTCCAAAAAAGTCTTTGAAATCATACCCTTTAGGAACAAATAGTTTAGATACATTTCTACAACCCAAACCAAAATAACGGAAGATATCTTCACCAAGCCCAATAAGATCTTCGCGGGATTCTTTACCTGTAAGTATAGCGGCAGAATTTCTGTTTTTACGGATGATAGCCGGTTTGTCTTTAAAATAATATTCAAAGTAACGCGCAGTATTGTTGCTTCCGGTTGCTATGACAGCGTCAAAGTCTTCAAGCTTACCTTCTGTAAACGTTATGTAGTCTGCAAATTCAGGTTCGGCGGCGATAAGGTATTTAGCAAGAAAAGGTAACAGGTGCTGATCGTTACTTGATGTTTTTACCAAAGCTTTATGTCCTGTAATAAGTACAGATAAAAAATCATGAAAACCAACTAACGGAATGTTTCCTGCAAGTACAAGTCCTACTGTTTTAGGAACCACATTGCCCAGGTCATAATTAGCCAGCCATTTATCCAGATTTTCTTGGGTTAGTGCTTCTGCCCATGATTCCAGCGAAAACATAACCTGTTCTTCGGTATACCAGCCATTGTGCGATCTTGATAGCTTTATAAGATCGAGCATTTTGGTATAAAATGCATCGTTGTGTAATACATTATCTGTCTGCCGGCTGTTGTCAAGATGAAACTGGTTTAAAAACTTTCCAAGCTCAATAAAAGCGTTTTTTCTTTTCGTTAACGTCATTATGTTTGCGTATGAATGTATTTGCATGTAATTTTGCTGCAAATTTACGATTAAATACTAAGATACGCTATGGCAATCATTATAACAGACGAATGTATTAACTGCGGGGCCTGCGAGCCCGAGTGTCCAAACACGGCTATATATGAAGGAGCCGATGACTGGAGGTATAAAGATGGTACGAGCCTTCGAGGTAAAATAGTATTACCTTCCGGTGAGGAAGTTGATTCTGAAGAGCCACGTACGCCTGTATCTGACGATATTTATTATATAGTACCTGATAAATGTACAGAATGTAAAGGTTTTCATGATGAGCCGCAATGTGCTGCAGTTTGTCCTGTAGATTGTTGTGTGCCTGATGATAACCATGTGGAAAGTGAAGAAACACTTTTAAACAGGCAGGCATTTTTACACGGAGATGAGTAAACATAAAAAAATCCTGAAGAAACCTTCAGGATTTTTTATTTTCATAGCAATTAGTTTGTCTTATGGTGTTTTAGTATAGGTCTCTACCGTTACACCATCAGTATTTTTATCATAAGTTTCTACAACAAAATTACCATTGGCGTCAAAATAGCCGCTAGATGTTGTAGTTCCATTTGAATAGATATAATTATTATTCGATGTTTTTCTTAGTACACCATAACTTGTATTGTCAGGAGATGCAATCTTATATCCATTAGCATCACTAACAAAATGATATCTCTGACCATTCATAGTATAATAGTTAGAATGATTCACTACCTGCGTAGGAACTCCATCACCTGAAACTGTAGTTGTAGCATTAACTTCTACCGGGCTTGGCTGAATATCTTTATTTAGTTTTTTAGAATCAGCATCTTTAAGCTCGATATTCTGTTGCGCATTACGGGTTTCTGTTTTTGTTACCGATTTTGGCTTGTTACCGTCGTTAACCGTCACCTTAGTTGTTTTTGTCTCCTTCGTGACATTCTGATTTACCTGTGCGCTAAGCGATAAGCTTAAAGCTAGCATAGTTATTATTGCAATATTTTTCATAATTGTGTTAATTTAGATTATTACTTAAACAAATTTAACTTCCTTATGTTAAACAAGTTTGTATAAAAACATAAAGTATTGGTAAATTAAGAGTTTAGTCGATTAGGTCTTTAGTTTCTAAGATAAAAGCCTAAGCACCTAAGTATCTCAGTAACTAAGAACCTTAGCTTGTGACTTCAAAACCAAAACCCTATATTTGCACCCTCAAAAAAAGCCAATTCATGAAAGCAGGTATAGTAGGATTGCCAAACGTAGGTAAATCAACACTTTTTAATTGTTTGTCTAACGCTAAAGCACAAAGCGCTAACTTCCCGTTTTGTACTATCGAGCCTAATATCGGTGTGGTAAACGTACCTGATCCAAGGTTAGAAAAACTGGAAGAACTTGTTAATCCTGAGCGTGTACAGCCAGCAACCGTAGACATCGTAGACATTGCCGGTCTTGTAAAAGGTGCAAGTAAAGGAGAAGGACTTGGTAACCAGTTTCTTGGTAACATCAGGGAGTGTAATGCCATCATTCACGTATTGCGTTGTTTTGATAACGATAATATTATCCACGTTGACGGAAGTGTAAACCCTATCCGTGATAAAGAAACTATAGATATAGAGCTTCAGCTTAAAGATCTTGAGACTGTTGAAAAACGTCTTGAAAAAGTAAAGAGAGCTGCTAAGACAGGAAATAAAGAAGCACAGGTAGAGGAAGCTTTACTGGAAAGAATTAAAGCGGCTTTACTTCAGGCTAAATCGGCAAGAACGGTTGAACCACAAAATAATGACGAAGTAGAATTGCTTGAAGCATTTCAGCTTATCACTACAAAACCGGTACTTTACGTTTGTAACGTAGACGAAGGTTCTGCTGCTACAGGCAACAAATATGTTGAACAGGTTCGCGAACTTGTAAAAGATGAAAATGCAGAGGTTATGTTCCTTGCTGTAGGTACAGAAGCTGATATCACTGAGCTTGAAACATACGAAGAACGCAAAATGTTCCTTGAAGACCTTGGCCTTACTGAGCCGGGTTCATCTTCACTGATCAGGTCGGCATACAAACTTTTAAACTTGCAAACCTATTTTACAGCAGGTGTTAAAGAAGTAAGGGCATGGACTATAGGTATTGGTAATACCGCGCCACAAGCTGCTGGTGTTATCCACACTGATTTTGAGAAAGGATTTATTCGTGCAGAGGTTATCGCTTATGATGATTATGTAACTTATGGTACAGAAGCTAAAGTAAAAGAAGCGGGTAAACTTAAAGTAGAAGGAAAAGAATATATCGTTAAAGATGGTGATGTAATGCACTTTAGGTTTAACGTGTAATTCAATTACGAATTACGATTTTTAAATTATGAGCCTGTTAGATAATAATCTGACAGGCTTTTTAGTTATAGCATTATAAAGTATATTCTTATGAAAAAGTATCTATTTTTAGTATTGGCTGCATTGGCTATAATGTCTTGCAAAGACTCTTTAAATGGTGGCGATCTAAATTTTTATTTTGATAATCCGCAACCGGTTAATGATTCTGAACTTTCTGAATTACCTTCTGGATTCAGAGGAAAGTATGCTTCGGGCGATAAGGGACGTCTTGTTATTTCTAATATGGCAATTTATAATGAAAATGATTTCTCAGAAACAATACATAAATCTGAGCTAGATTCTGTTGGAGGTTTTTATAAAAACGGAAAGATTTATTTAAAGACAGGAGAAATATTTAATGTGACGGCAAAAAAAGATTCTCTTGTGATGACGGGTGTTTTGAGAGATACTATTTTTAGGCTGTCACCAACACAAAAGGCGAAGCGTATAAACGGAAATCTTGTATTGAGTACTAAGGATTCTATATTTTGGAAAGCAAATATTATTTTGCTTCAAAGAGACTCACTTAAATTTAAACATTTAAGTACGCAGCAAGATTATATCGCAGTACAGCCGTTAGTGAAAAATCTAAAAGCAACTACCGATACTGTATTTGTACATATTAATCCAACTCGTGCAGAATTCAGGAAAATACTAAAACTTAAAAAATTAGGTTGGGAAAAGGGATATAAAAAAATCAGATCATAAACATGAATAAAAAACTGAAGCAGCTTTTAAAATTTACAGGCAGGATTATACTTGCTGTAGTCATATTCCTTGTGGTATATGTGCTTGCCATACTTATTCTGTCGCACATAACCGTAAATTCCACTCCGGAAAAAAGTGAAGATGTTACAATTTACATTAATTCTAACGGTGTGCATACCGATATTCTTGTGCCTGTAAAAAATGATATAAAAGACTGGACTACTGAAATAAAATATAACCAGACCAAATCAAAAGATAGCCTGATGCATTATGTAGCTTTTGGCTGGGGCGATAAAGGCTTTTATCTTGATACACCGGAGTGGAGCGATCTTAAAGCCAGTACGGCGGCTAAAGCTGCTTTTTACTTAGGAACATCGGCTATGCATACACGTTTTTATAATGTTGTGAAAGAAGATGCAGAATGTGTAAAAGTTACCATCAGCAAGAAAGATTATCAGGATATGGTTAAATACATAGAAAATAGCTTTACTCTTGATGATAAAGGCCATGTGCAATGGATCACTGATCGTAGCTATGGCATGTATGATGCTTTTTACGAAGGTAAAGGGCGATACAGTTTATTTTATACCTGCAATAGCTGGGCCAACAACTGCCTGAAAGCAGGACATCAGAGAGCGGCCTTATGGACAGTATATGACAAAGGAATATTTTATCATTATCAATAAGATTCTTAGCAGCTTAGTAACTTAGGTTCTAAGGTTTACCTAAGAAACTAAGTCCCTCAGCATCTCAGAAACTCATTTTGGCACTCTTTTTGGGTACTACTTCACTATGAGAAACATAACTAAAACATTAAACGCCCTTCTTTTGCTGTTTTTGTTCCTTGGTTTTTCGGCAAATGCCCAGGATTATGTAAAGGTTGATAACGTCGTAAAAAACTATCCCAAATCTTTTTCGTCGCCTGATAAACTAGCCGAACAGATAGGTAAAGACTTTACCTGTGATGATGAAAAAGCACGTGCCATTTTTACATGGATCGCTACAAATATAAAATACGATTATGCCGCTTACGGTGTAAACGAACGTCCTGTGGCTTACTCGTTTAGGACCCAGGATGAAAAAATAGCGAAAGAAAAATCCATGAAAACTGAGCTTGCCCAAAAAACACTCAAATCTAAAAAAGGGGTGTGTCAGGGGTACTCGACTTTATTTGCTGTAGTGGCAGATAAACTGGGTATGCAAAGTGTAATAATTCCGGGATCCTCTAAGTCGCATCCTGCACAGATAGGTAAAGCGCCCGGTGCCAGCGATCATGCATGGAACGCAGTAAAAATTGGTAATGAATGGAAACTGCTGGACACTACTTTTGGTGCCGGAACTGTAACAGGAGCTAAACCTGAGTTTGTATTTAAATTCAATGATAAATACTTTTTTAGTGATCCCGATGTCTTTTTCCTGAACCATTTTCCGGATGATAAAAAATGGTTGCTAACCAATAAATCGGAAAATGATTTTGCAAATCTACCGTTGTATTATGGTGACTATCTTATGAAAGGTTATGATTTTATAGCACCTTCAGGTGGCATTTTTAAAGCAGTGCCTTCAGGCTTTATCGAGTTTAAAGTCAGGAATTTAAAACCGGGCGATTTGGTGCATTATGCATATAGTAAAGATAGAATAATTAAGCAGGTTGAGCCGGAACAAAATGGCAATATAACAACTTTTAATATTCCACTAGACAAGAGTTCTGTTGGTACGCTGACTGTATATGTAAACCAAAAATCGGTAGCATCATACAGGATAAATAAGGCGTAATTAAAAAATAAATACTTAGTGCAAAATATTAGCCGAATTTTTGCAGGAGTATTGATAAGTTTCTGCAATCCGGCTTTCATTTTTTGTGTAGAAATGCTACATTAGCAGAAAATCCATAAAATTTTATGCTGGAGCAGAATCAGTACACTGAAGATAACATCCGTTCACTCGACTGGAAAGAACATATCCGTATGCGTCCGGGTATGTATATCGGTAAGTTGGGCGATGGTTCCTCACCCGATGATGGTATCTATATCCTTATAAAAGAGGTTATTGATAACTCTATTGATGAGTTTGTTATGGGTACCGGTAAAACCATTGAAGTTACCCTTAAAGATAAAACCGTAAGCGTTCGCGATTTTGGCCGTGGTATTCCACTGGGTAAGGTGGTAGACGTTGTTTCTAAAATGAACACAGGGGGTAAATATGACTCTAAAGCATTTAAGAAATCGGTTGGTCTTAACGGTGTAGGTACAAAAGCGGTTAATGCATTATCTAACTATTTTCGTGTAGAATCGGTTAGGGATGGCATATTAAAAGCTGCTGAATTTTCTGCCGGCGAACTTACAATTGAAGAAGACCAGGTAGAAACTACAAAGCGTAAAGGGACTAAAGTGATCTTTACTGCAGATGAGGCTATATTTAAAAACTACAAATACCGTAATGAGTACATCATTAAGATGCTCAAAAATTATTGTTACCTGAATACAGGGCTAACCATACTTTACAACGGTGAAAAATATTTCAGCGAAGACGGTCTTAAAGACTTACTTGCCGAAACTATCAATGAAGACGATCGTATCTATCCGATTATTCACCTTAAGGATGAGGATATAGAGATTGCAATGACCCACAGCAGGACACAATACAGCGAAGAGTATTACTCATTCGTTAACGGTCAGAACACTACACAGGGTGGTACACACTTAGGTGCATTCCGTGAGGCTATCGTAAGGACTATCAAAGAATTTTATAATAAAAACTTTGAAGCGTCTGATATCCGTAAATCTATCGTGAGTGCTATTAGCGTTAAGGTAGAAGAGCCTGTATTTGAATCACAGACTAAAACTAAATTAGGTTCTACCGATATGGGACCTGAAGCGCCATCGGTACGTACGTTTGTAAATGATTTTGTTAAGAATAAGCTTGATAACTATTTGCATCGTAATCCTGAAGTAGCAGATTTGCTGCTCAAAAAAATATTACAGGCAGAGCGTGAGCGTAAAGAGCTTTCGGGTATTCGTAAGCTGGCGAAAGACAGGGCTAAAAAATCGTCCCTTCATAATAAAAAATTGCGTGACTGCCGTGTACACCTTACCGATGCTAAAAACCCACGAAGCTTAGAAAGTACCCTCTTTATAACAGAGGGGGACTCGGCTTCAGGTTCTATTACCAAATCGAGGGATGTAAATACCCAGGCTGTTTTCAGCCTTAGGGGTAAGCCTTTAAACTCGTATGGTATGAGCAAGAAGATCGTTTACGAAAACGAGGAATTCAACCTGTTGCAGGCTGCGCTTGATATTGAAGAGGAAATGGAAAACCTGCGTTATAATAACATTGTGATCGCTACCGATGCCGACGTTGACGGTATGCACATCCGTTTGTTGCTGATTACTTTCTTCCTGCAGTTTTTCCCTGAGCTTATAAAAGAAAACCATCTCTATATTTTACAGACCCCGCTTTTCAGGGTTCGTAATAAGAAAGAAACAATATATTGCTACTCTGAAGATGAACGCAAAAACGCGATAGAGAAGCTAAAAGGCAAGCCGGAAATAACCCGATTTAAAGGATTGGGTGAGATATCGCCGGATGAGTTTAAACACTTTATAGGCCAAGACATTCGCCTTGATCCTGTTTTGATGGATAGCGCTACGCCGATACAAACACTGTTAGAATTTTACATGGGTAAAAACACACCGGACAGACAGATGTTCATTATCAATAACCTTAAGGTGGAACTTGACGCAGTGGAGTAAATTAGTAAGCAGTGGTCAGTAGCAGTTTGCAGTTTGTCATTCTGAATGAAGTGAAACGGAGTCGAAGAATCTCAGAATGAAAGAATGGTTCATTGCTAAATACAATTAGAAAAATTAAATTTCAAATATTCGTAAGGTTAATACATGGACGAAGAAGAAGATGTAAATTTTGAGCCTTTAAAAGACGAAGGCGGAGAACATTTTTACGATAAGGAAGGAGATCCTGACTCAGGTGATACCATTACCAAGGTAACCGGTATGTATAAAGACTGGTTTCTGGACTATGCGTCTTACGTTATCCTTGAACGTGCTGTACCTGCTATTGAAGATGGTTTTAAACCGGTTCAGCGCAGGATCATGCATTCCCTTAAGGAACTTGACGACGGGCGTTATAACAAGGTTGCTAACGTAGTAGGGCATACCATGCAGTATCACCCACACGGTGATGCGAGTATTGGTGACGCTATGGTGCAAATAGGGCAGAAAGAACTACTTATCGATACCCAGGGTAACTGGGGTAATATACTTACAGGTGATGGCGCTGCTGCATCCCGTTATATTGAAGCCCGACTTTCTAAGTTTGGGCTTGAGGTGTTATATAGTCCAAAAATCACTCCGTGGCAGGCATCCTATGATGGCAGGCGAAATGAGCCAATCAACCTTCCTGTAAAGTTTCCGTTGCTACTGGCACAGGGGGCAGAAGGTATTGCTGTAGGTTTATCTACAAAAGTACTTCCGCACAACTTTAATGAACTTATAGATGCATCTATAAAAATATTAAAGAACAAGCCCTTTACCATTTTCCCTGATTTCCCAACCGAAGGTATTGCCGACGTTTCCAATTACAATGATGGTATGCGTGGTGGGCGTGTTAGGGTTCGTGCTAAAATTGGCCAGTTAGATAAAAGTACACTTGTTATTAGCCAAATACCATTCAGTACAAATACGACGACGCTGATTGACAGCATCCTTAAAGCGAATGAAAAGGGTAAGATCAAAATTCGTAAGATTGAAGATAATACGGCTGCAGACGTTGAGATATTAATACATCTTCCGGCAGGTGTATCTCCTGATAAAACCATAGATGCATTGTTTGCCTTTACGGCATGCGAAACTTCTGTAGCGCCACTTGGTTGTGTTATTGAAAACCACAAGCCATTGTTTATTGGCGTTAGCGACATGCTTAAAATATCTACCCATAGAACGGTAGATCTATTAAAACGTGAACTTGAAATTCAGCTTGACGAGTTAGAAGAGCAATGGCACTTCCAGTCGCTGGAGCGTATATTTATCGAAAACAGGATATACCGCTTAATTGAGGAGGAAGAAACCTGGGAAGGCGTTATAAAAGCTATAGATGAAGGTTTAAAGCCACACACAAAACATTTAAAGCGCGCTGTTACCGAAGATGATATCGTAAGACTAACTGAAATCCGTATCAAGCGTATCTCTAAATTTGATATCGATAAAGCCCAGGAAAAAATCGAAGCTCTTGAAGGTGAGATCGAACAGGTGAAACATCATCTTGATAACATAATAGAGTTTGCTGTTGATTATTTCCAGAGCCTGAAAGACCGATATGGTAAAGGGCGTGAGCGTAAAACGGAGCTTAGAAGCTTTGATAATATTGAAGCAACTAAAGTTGTATTGCGTAATACTAAACTTTATGTAAACCGTGAAGAAGGTTTTGTGGGTACAGGTCTTAAAAAAGATGAATATGTTGCCGATTGTTCTGATATCGATGACGTAATTGTTTTCCTTCGCGACGGTAGCATGATGATTACCAAAGTGGATGTAAAAACATTTGTGGGTAAAGACATTATTCACGTAGCGGTATTCGATAAAAACGATAAGCGTACTATATACAATATGATTTACCGAGATGGTAAATCAGGGCCTTCTTATATTAAGAGGTTCAATGTATCCGGGGTAACCCGTGATAAACCTTATGATCTTACTGCCGGTACAAAAGATTCTATGGTATTGTATTTCTCTGATAATCCTAATGGGGAAGCAGAGGTTATTACTGTATTACTTCGCCAGGTAGGCAGCGTTAAGAAGCTTAAGTTCGATCTTGACTTTGCTACTATGGCAATTAAAGGCCGTGCTTCAAAAGGTAATACAGTAACTAAGTATCCTATTAAGAAAATTGAACTTAAGGAAAAAGGTATATCTACGCTTAAGCCGAGAAGAGTTTGGTTTGATGATACTGTTCACCGCCTTAATGTTGATGGCAGGGGCGAGTTATTGGGCGAGTTCAGGCCTAATGATAAACTGCTTATCATCAATCAGTCCGGAAAAGTAAAAACGATTGTTCCTGAACTGACTACACATTTTGATGAAGGCATGATTGTTTTAGAGAAATGGGTGCCTAATAAACCTGTTTCTGCAATTTACTTTGACGGTGAAAAAGAACGCTACTATGTGAAGCGTTTCCTTATTGAAAACGAAAACAAAGAAGAGATATTTATAACGGAGCATCCAAAATCTCAATTGGAAATAGTCTCTACAGATTATCGCCCTGTAGCAGAAATTGTATTTGCTAAGATAAAAGGCGTGCAAAAAGAAAATCTTGTAGTAGACCTTGAAGATTTTATTGCTGTAAAAGGTATTAAGGCTTTAGGTAACCAACTTACAGCAGATAAGATAAAACAGATAAGCCTGCTTGATCCATTGCCTTATGATCCTCCTATAGAAGAAATTCCTGAAGAACCTGAACCAACAGGCGAAACGGATATAGACGAAGGTCCGGTAACTCTTGATGATGACGGACAAATAACATTGTCTTTAGATTAATAAACAAAAAGCCCCATAATATTTATGGGGCTTTTTTTATGGGATACAAAAAAAGAGGCTCAATTGAGCCTCTTTTTTATAATTGAGAGAGTGGTAGATTATTTACCAGTCTGGTTTTTCATTTCTTTCTCGATCATGTCGTAGAACTGGTCAATTTTAGGAAGTACAAGAATTCTTGTTCTTCTGTTTGTAGCTCTTCCTTCTGCAGTATCATTAGATGTTAAAGGAAGGTACTCGCCACGTCCTGAAGCTACTAAACGTTTTGGATCGATACCAAAATCATTTTGAAGTAATCTTACGATAGAAGTTGCACGTTTAACACTAAGATCCCAGTTGTCCTGAAGTACAGGATTTTTGATTGGCACATTATCAGTATGTCCTTCAACCATACATTCAAAGTCCGGTTTGTCCTGAACGATTTTAGCAACTTTGCCTAAAATTTCTTTAGCTCTGTCGCTTACCTGATAGCTACCGCTTTTGAAAAGTAGTTTATCAGCAATAGATATATATACTACACCTTTTTCTACGTTTACTTCGATGTCCGGATCGTTTACACCAACTGCTCTCTTAATACTTGTAACAAGTGCAAGAGTTACAGAATCTTTACGTGTAAGGGCATCCTGAAGTCTTGATATTTTAAGATCTTTTTCTTTTAAGCTCTCTAAAGATTTTTCGATTGTCGCAGCTCCTTTAGAAGTAAGCGTTGCAAGATTGTCTTTAGTGTTAATAAGATCTGTATTCGTTTTTCTTAGGTCTTCAAGGTTACGTCCCATTGCATCTCTCTCTGCAAGACATGTATTAAGCTTAATAGTAGCACTATTTAGCAAATCCTGGATCTCTTTGTTTTTTGCTTCCAGCTCGGCGATCTTCTTTTTAGACCCGCAAGAAGTTAGCGTCATAGCTGCTAGGGTAAGTACTAGAATGGCTCTTTTCATAAAATTCAAATTTAAAATATCTAACAAAATTAAGTATTAATAAAAAATAGTAACGTGTTTTGTCTATAAACTATTGTTAAAATTTTTATCAAATATCTTGCCTTTTGTTGCATAATACAAGTACACGATGCTATTAGTTTTATAGTAATTTCGGTATTGTTTTGATTCTCTTTTGTTTAAGAAGTAAAAAAAATTCAAATAAAAATGATAATGAGCCTTCAGTATCGCCCATAAATGTGCAAATTGTCCATCGGCAATAAATTTCATACCCGCTATTCCGTCTAAAACAAGTCTAATAAGTAAAACAGGGATCAGTTTTACTGCCGGTACATTCTTAAGTAACATCCATAATGAATTTCTGAAATTAAGAAATGTCTTTTGCGGACTGCCTGTGGTTAGTGTAGCTCCCCCAACGTGATAGATAATAGACTCATAACAAAAACGGGCTTTGTAATTTTTATTAAAGGCCCGCCAGCAAAGGTCTATTTCTTCCTGATGTGCAAAAAAATCAGCATCAAAACCTTTTAATTCCCTAAATACTTCTTTACGTATAAAAAAGCACGCACCTGATGCCCAGAATATCTGGCTGTTATCATTATATTGCCCATTGTCTTTTTCTATGGTGTCAAATATGCGTCCGCGGCAGAAGGGGTATCCATACTTATCTATAAATCCTCCGGCAGCACCGGCATATTCAAAATGAGTTTTGTTTTTATAGTCAAGTATCTTTGGCTGAATGATTGCAGTTTCATTGTCCTCTTCAAATATCCTGCTAATGGGCTCAAGCCAGTCTTCTGTAACTTCAACATCCGAATTAACTAATGCATAGATTTCCTCATCAACAAATTCCAGTGCTTCGTTATATCCTTTAGCATAGCCGTAGTTGCCCTTATTGTGTATTATCTTAATATCTGGGTAGGTATTAGCGACAAATGAAACTGAGTCGTCCGTAGAGGCATTGTCGGCTACATATATAATGGCATCAGGAGAATATTTAATTACCGAAGGCAAGAACTGTTCGAGAAGCCCCTTACCATTCCAGTTTAAAATTACAACAGCTATATTCTTCATAAGTTTGGTATAAAATCGGGAAGATCCTGTAGGAAAGAGTATTTTTCCTGTTCATAATCCATTTGGCAAAAATAATGATTTAGACCATTAGTTACCATCAGGTGTCCGGCATTCAGGGTCATGTTATAACGGGCTATCTGGTCAAAAGTATTTTGCGATATTGTAATAGCCGGGGCTTTGCATTCTACCAATAAAAAAATAGAACCATCCGGTTGAAAAACAACTACATCATATCGTTTGGTTAAACCATTAATTTTAATAATTTTCTCAACGTTGATATATGATTTTGGATATTTCTTTTCTTCCAGTAGATAACGAACCACATGCTGCCTTACCCATTCTTCGGGGGTAAGTATTATAAATTTCCGGCGTATTTCATCAAATACAGAAATCCTGTTATCTGTATTTTTAAACCGGAAAGCATATTCTTTAAAATTCAGCTTTTGCATAGCGCAAAGAAACAAATTTATAGTGACAGATAAAGCAATTAATACGCTCGTCTATTTAAAATGGCATTGGTATATTAAGTGTTTTATAGTGCCGGGTTAATGGGTAATATTGTTGCAGTAACAATATCTCAAATTTTATTATGAAAAAGCTATATATAATATTCATTGTCAGCTTGCTTTTGTTTAGTTGTAGCAGCGATGACAACGATTCTAAAGCGGATGAAAATGGTGGAAATATTCCTGTAGATCAAAAATTATTGCAAAGTTTCAATCCACTTTCGAGTGATTCGATGAATATAATTTATAATCAGGATAAGACGGTTAAACGTATAACTCTCGGAAATGGAAGTGAGGGATCACTTATTTTTGATTTTAAATATGAAAACGGAAATATATCTCAACTTACCGGAATATCGGGAGGCGAGTCTGAGACCATTTATTTTGAACATCAAAACAATATAATTACAAGTTTTAAACGAGAAAATGATGATGTGGTTGTAGCCGTAACCTATAATCCGGCAACCAAAACCTACGCTTATAATGATGATGAGGAGGAAATAGTTTTAAAGCTTACGGAAGAGGGAGATCTTGAGAAGTATACTAATGAACAGCATGCAAATGATAATTTTTTAAATTTATTTGTTGAAGATGATTCCAAATTTGGTCCTATGCATAATGCCAACAATGTTTCACCCTATTTAGTTATGGCATTTCCCGGATTTACAATTTTCGCAGCATTCCTTACAAAGCGTCCGGTTGAAGTGGCTTCCTTTAATGCTGGTACATTATATTTTACAAACGAATATTTTTCTGATGGATTTTTAAAAAAGGCAGATTTGTTTGTTAATAATGAAGCAAGACAATCTTCTGTCTATAAATACACCAGTCTGCAAGCTGGAAATTAGTCTTCATGTTTTGTTGGTAACTAAGCTCCTTTTTTAAGAGGGGCTTTTTCTGTTTATAGAAAGGAATGTGTATTTTTGAATTCGTAAAACAAAACAATTGGACGAAGTACTAAAAATAGTCAACGAAATAAAGCAGGGCAACATAAAGCCCATTTATTTTTTTATGGGTGAAGAACCTTATTATATTGATAAGCTGACAGAATACATTGAAAATAACATTTTAACGGAGGAAGAAAAAGGCTTCAACCAAATGGTTTTATATGGAAAAGATGTTTCTATAGAAGATGTTGTGTCTAATGCTAAGCGTTACCCTATGATGGCCGACAGGCAGGTGGTAATTGTTAAAGAAGCCCAGGAACTTTCGCGCACTATAGAAAAGTTGGAGAGCTATGCCGAAAACCCTCAACCAACTACAATACTTGTTTTTGCATATAAATATAAAACGCTGGATAAGCGTAAAAAGATTACCAAACTTTTAGAGAAAAAAGGGGTAGTCTTTGAAAGCAAAAAGATGTATGAAAACCAGGTAGGTGACTGGATTAAAAGAATACTTCAGGGAAAAAATTACGGCATTGAGCCTAAAGCCGCAGCTATGCTGGTGGAGTTTTTAGGTACAGATCTTAGCAAGATAAATAATGAACTTGATAAATTGATGATAATACTTCCGCAGGGAAGTACCATTACGCCAAAAGTTATTGAAGATAATATTGGTATTAGTAAAGACTATAATGTTTTTGAGCTTCGTAAAGCCATTGGTGAACGTGATCAGCTTAAAGCATATAAAATTGCCGATTATTTTTCACAGAACCCAAAAGATAACCCTCTTGTTATGACAACCGGACTTGTATTTGGATTCTTTTCTCAATTACTGTTATACCATGGATTAAAGGATAGAAACCCATCTAATGTTGCAAAGATGCTTAAAGTCAATCCTTATTTTGTAAAGGATTATGATATTGCCCTGCGCAATTACCCTATGAAAAAAGTAAGTGCAATAATTGCCGCATTAAGAGATGTTGATGTTAAGAGTAAGGGAGTTGGCGCTAATTCCATTCCGCAATCTGACCTTATGAAAGAGATGCTGGTAAAGATTTTTAATTAAACATTTTAATCACGATATTTGCAGGCTAAAATTGGAAAAAGAAAATGGGAATGAATAAGAATACCATCTTAGGATGGGCTACATTTATAATGATACTTATGGGCCTGTTACTTGTAGGCTTAGGTGCTTTTAGATATAATGATATTGCCGGTTACGGCTTTGCCGCGGTAGGTATTGGCTTTTTTGCCATCGCATGGGTATTCAGTTCTCTTAAGGGAAGGGTTTAATTCTCCATAAATCAACAAACACGAAACAATAACAATAAACATTTTTTAAAATGTCAGACGATAAGAAAGTAATATTTTCAATGTCCCGCTTAAGCAAGACTTTTCCGGGTGCACAAAAACCTGTACTTAAGGATATTTACCTTAGCTTTTTTTACGGGGCTAAAATCGGTATTCTTGGTCTTAACGGATCGGGTAAGTCATCGCTATTAAAAATTATAGCAGGTGTAGATAAAAATTATCAGGGAGATGTAGTATTCTCTCCCGGCTATACTGTTGGTTACCTTGAGCAGGAACCATTACTTGACGAAAACAAAACCGTAATTGAAATCGTTCGTGAAGGTGTTGCAGAAACAGTAGCGCTTCTTGACGAGTTCAATAAAATAAACGATAGTTTTGGAGATCCTGAGGTATATGAAGATGCAGATAAAATGCAAAAACTTATGGACCGTCAGGCAGAACTTCAGGACAGGATAGATGCTTCAGGTGCATGGGAACTTGATACAAAGCTTGAAATTGCAATGGACGCACTTCGTACTCCGGAACCTGATACTCCTATTAAAGTACTTTCAGGTGGAGAGAAAAGACGTGTGGCATTATGCCGTCTGTTACTACAGCAACCTGATGTTCTTTTACTGGATGAGCCTACCAACCACCTTGATGCGGAAAGTGTACTGTGGTTAGAGCAGCATCTTCAGCATTATGCAGGTACTGTAATTGCAGTAACCCACGACCGTTATTTCCTTGACAATGTTGCAGGATGGATTCTTGAACTTGACAGGGGAGAAGGTATTCCGTGGAAAGGTAACTATACCTCATGGTTAGACCAAAAATCAAAACGTCTTGAACAGGAAGAAAAAACAGCTTCTAAAAGAAGAAAAACTCTTGAGCGCGAGCTTGACTGGGTTAGGCAGGGAGCTAAAGGACGTCAGACAAAACAAAAAGCCCGTCTTCAAAACTATGACAGGTTATTGAATGAAGACCAAAAAGAACTTGACGAAAAGTTGGAAATCTATATCCCTAACGGACCAAGGCTTGGTACAAATGTTATCGAAGCTGTAGGTGTGGCAAAAGGATATGGCGATAAACTATTATATGACAACCTTAATTTTACGCTTCCTCAGGCTGGTATAGTTGGTATTATTGGTCCGAATGGTGCCGGTAAGACTACTATATTCAGAATGATCATGGGTGAAGAAACTCCCGATGCAGGTGAATTCAAAGTAGGTGATACAGTTAAAATAGCGTATGTAGACCAGTCGCACTCTAATATTAATCCTGAAAAATCGATATGGGAAAACTTCTGCGATGGTCAGGAATTGATTATGATGGGAGGCAGGCAGGTTAACTCACGTGCTTATCTGAGCCGATTTAACTTTAGCGGAAGTGACCAGAATAAAAAGGTTGCAACATTATCGGGTGGTGAGCGTAACAGGCTTCACTTAGCAATTACGCTAAAAGAAGAGGGTAACGTACTATTACTGGATGAGCCTACGAATGACCTTGATATCAATACGCTTCGTGCGCTTGAAGAAGGCCTTGAGAACTTTGCAGGCTGTGCGGTTGTAATTTCCCACGACAGATGGTTCCTTGACAGGGTGTGTACGCACATTCTTGCGTTTGAAGGTAACTCGGAAGTGTATTTCTTTGAAGGTAGCTTCTCAGAATACGAAGAAAATAAGAAAAAACGCCTTGGTGGAGATTTAACCCCTAAGCGTATAAAATACAAAAAGCTTATCAGAGGCTAAAACTAAAAATCCCGCAATTGCGGAATTTTTTTGTTATTAATTTATAACGTTAGGAAGCGACGATGCATTAAACAATAAAAAAATCCCGCCTGAGCGGGATTTTCTTTTTAACCTTTGCGTTAAATTATTTAATAATGAAGGTTACTCTTCTTACAACCTGACGAGCTTGTTTGCTGTCTTTGTTTACAGAAGCATCTTCACCATTACCTATTATAGTAAGCCTTGAAGCGTCAATACCAGAGTCAACTAATATTTTCTTAACGTTCTCAGCTCTTCTTTGAGATAACTGTTTGTTATAATCACTGTTTCCTATTTCATCAGCATATCCAATAACATCAGCTTTAGCAGATGGATTTTCTTTCAGATATTTTGCAAGGAAATTAATTCCTGAAACAGATTGTGCATTAGGTGTTTCTTTATTAAAGTCAAAGTAAACATTTACATAACCACCGTTGATAAGTCCTTCAAGGTCTGTACCGTTGCTGTTATTTTTAATGATCTCTTTGTTTTTAGCATCTATATAAGATTCTAACTCATCAGGAACACCATTATTGTTTAAGTCAACAGCTCTACCTTTAGTATCAACAGCTACACCTGCTGTAGAGTTTGGTTCAGCATCAAGATAATCCGGC
>Ga0157370_10001741_pt1 | contig 26789 bp, 26 predicted proteins | sample C35metaG_FD_113463 | JGI IMG/M metagenome (GOLD analysis project Ga0157370, IMG submission 113463) | Corn rhizosphere microbial communities from Kellogg Biological Station, Michigan, USA - C3-5 metaG | ecosystem: Host-associated > Plants > Roots > Rhizosphere > Soil | place: USA: Michigan...
CTCGCGCTTTCTCTGTTAGTGGCGGGCGTGCCGAGTTGGGCGGCCGCCGAGATTCTGCTGGATCGCAGCGGCGGCGCCAGTGTGGCCAGTGCTGCCAATGGTGTGCCAGTGATCGAGATTGCCGATACGAATCAGCGCGCAGGGCGATAAGACCCCCACCCAGGCAAACGATCCACATGCATTAGGCAACGATGACGAATTTCAAACAACGCAGGCAGGAGCAAACTCGCTAGCAAAAAATGCGGGAACGGAAGATTTGATCTCCGAAGGTTTACGGCTGGGATTAATTGATAGTGAAGCGGCCGCTTACCTCAAGAGCGTTACCGATAATGCCCGCGAACAGTTAAAGACAGGGCCCGTCTTGCTGGGCGAGTACCATGGGCTTCCCGCTACTTCCTTAATTGTCGAGCAGCTAATTAAAGAGCGGGCCATTAAGCGCGTCCTGTTCGAGTTGCCGCCATTAGAGTCGTTAGTGAGTAACTTTTGGTGGAACCCGATTCAGCTAACTCCCGAGCGGACGTCTCAAATTGCCGAATATTTCAGTAGTGTGAGTAGCGCTGACCCCAACGATGTTTATCATCGTTACGCTACGCGCCGAGTTTCCATGATCATCGATGGAACAATAACGGCTACTGCTAAAGCGAAGCTGGTGAAGTATGTGATGGATGCAGGCGTGAACTTTGATTTCATTGATGGGGGGCGAAAACCCAAGACTGACGTGTCGGCCGAACATGCACTGCGAAATAACTATATGTCGGACAAAATACGCAGTGATAGTCGGTTTAAAGAGCCAGGCGTAATCGGAGTTTTTGGAGCTGAACATTTACGCACTCGAGCCGTAAATGGCGTCGTTTATCCGGCATTGCAGGAACTTTCCGGAGTGTCGCCATTGAGGGTGTTTGACGTTTCGCCTGCCTTTTCGGACGGTCAAACCGGGAAAGTATATTACCCTTCGAGCGTAGCAACAGGGCAGGTAGATTTAGCGACACCCATGTCGCGGTATTTTCCGTACAAGATAGTGCAATCATCTGACACCTCTGCAAGTGGTGCCACAAGCGCTTCGGTAGTGGCCGAGAAATATTGGCGTCACGTTGTTGTGAACGGCGCAGGGGATTCTGCGAACGCGGCAATCGAACAGATTAAGAAGAAGCATCCTTCCACATCGATTGTGTTTAATTCGTCTGATGATGGCGTGCCGAAGTACAGTTCGGGCGCGGCGGTGTATGGCTCTGTCGGGGAAACAAAGGTTCATATATTTAACGGCGAGGGTCCCCGCTTGATTGACGCGCAACACGTTCTAAAGTTAATTTCCAAGAAGTTAGGTACGTTGGGTTCCGACACACGTGTGAAAGAGATGGCTTTGGTCGATGGGATTTTCAAAGAAGTCGTTCCCAATAAAATTGACCGCCGTATTCTAATTAACGCTAATCACGGTGATCCGGCTGCCGATTATGCGGTTGCCCAGTTGGCCGCTAAACATCCCTCGACAACCACTGTTGTCATTCCGACAGCGGATGGCGGCGCTCAGGTGGTTTCAGGATCGATAGAGGGAGGAGGCCGTAATGCGAAGTTCGAAGTGGTTGGGCATGGAGCCGACGGGAAAATCGGGGCGCTGGGCCCTGAGCAAATTGCCTCGACTGTAGCGCGATTATCCGCAGCCACTGGCGCTTCAGTTGAAAAACTGACATTGGTCGGTTGCGAGTCGCTTTGCACTAAAGGCGGCCTTGTTGATGAGGTGCGACACCTGCTTGAAACAAAGGAAGATATCTACACGCGCGTCAAAGGCTACCCCACACCGATCATCATCGATGGCAATGGCCACAAACTGCCTGTTTCGGCTGATACCGCCGGCGCGCTTGGCAAGCATGATTCGCAAAGCGCTGACAACACTCGCGATAATCAAGAAAAGCCGAATCTTATCTGGGATGCGCAACGCAGCGGCAAGATAAGCTACCAAGCTGCGGAGTATCTTGAGCATGTCAAAAATAAAGCCAGTTACCAGCTTCAGTTAGGGCCGGTATTTTTCGGCGAGGTACATGGGTCACCGTTTGCAACGTTATTGTTCAGGCAGTTGAATTCCGAAAACCGATTGAAACGTGTCTTGTTGGAGGACGCACCTCTTAGTAAGCGTTACAAGGCTGCCAGAGATCCCGCTGTCGTGCAGACGCTAATGTACAAGGGGTTTTCGTCAGTGGATGACTACTTCAGTAACTTTGATGTCCTAGAAAAAGATACGAAATTTTTTCGGTCTATGCAAAAAGATATATCGCAAGAGGCATTGGTAGTTGAACATAAGAACTCCGGAAAGCTCCGAGAGGCGATTATAAACAGCGGCCTTAAATTTGATTGTATTGACTGCGGAAGAATGGGGCCTGGGTATGCGCCGGACGACCCTGAAGAAGTCACTGTCCGTAATCTTTCAATGGCCAACGCCATAAACAGCGACCCCAAGTTTCAACTGCCTGGCGTGATCGGAATTTTTGGTGCAGAACACCTGCGAAAATTTCCTACTCATTTTGGCGTCGCGGGCCCAGCGATACAGGAAATGGTAAATTTGCCCGAGAATCGAACATACGATATGTCGCCGTTATTTACGGATTACTCAACACACGAACAGTTTTTTCGCTGGACGGGATTAAGTGATGCACGTCCGAAGGAAGCGCCAATGTCCATCGGTAAGCCTTACAAGAAGCTGGCCGGTGGTTCAGGCGAGGCGATCAAGACTACCAAGTACCCAAATCATGTGGTGCTGAACGCCGCCGGGGAAAGTGCACACCCGACCATCGAGCGGCTCAAAGCAAAGTATCCATCCACTACCATTGTGTTTAATGCGCACCAGGGCGGGGAGTTGGATTATGTAGACGGTGCGTCAACCGATTTCGGTCGGGAAAAGCTGACCAAGGTTTTTCTTTTTGCGCCAACAGAACCGCAGCTTCCCGATAAGTACCGCTGGTTAACCTTGGCAGCTATCAAAACGAACCGTGCGCCGACCTATATGAATCTCAAGGAATACCATGAAACCGCTGACGGCGAGTTCGAGTTTCGTCCGCCGAGCACATTAGCCAAGCCTGTGCTGTTCAAACGTCCGTTGTAACCCGCTAGACAATGCGCAATTTAAAGCGTGGCGATTGCGCCACGCTTTTTTGCCGGCCACAGCATCAGCAGCGCCACAGCCACCAACGGCAATACGCCGATGTTTATGGCGGTCCAACCCAGCCCGGTAATCAACGCGCCGGAGGCAAATGAGGCACAGGCGGCGACGGAACCGTTGACCAGTTCCATAACGCCTTGCGCCTGGCCGCGCTCGCTGGCGACATGGCCTTCGGCAAGCAACGTGGTGCCAGCGATAAGGGCCAGGTTCCAGCCCAAGCCCAGCAGGAATGAGCTCAGTAAAAAATGCCCATGGCTCAGGCCGGTAAGCGCTACGGCGGCGCTGGCGAGCAAGATGCTGCCACCGAGCACGGCGACGCGGCGGCTGCCGAGGCGGTCTACCAACGGGCCGGCGACGAAGGCGGGGAGAAACATGCCGAGCATGTGCCACTGAATGACGCCTGCGCCTACCGCCACGTCGAAGCCGCAAAAACTCATGGCCAAGGGTGTAGCGTTCATGACCAGCACCATCAATCCGTGGCCAATGGCCGTGGTGGCAACTGCCGCGCGCACCACCGGCCTTGCCAGCAACTCACGCATGGCAGCGAAACCAGCTTTGCCCGGCGCCGGTGCGGCACCTTCGCGCAGTTGGCTCAGCAGCAACAAGCCAACGGCGGCGAGCGCCGCAATGGCCAGATACGCCCCCAAATACGGCGTGCCCAGTAAATTGCGCGACCACAACGCCAAGCTGGGTGCCAGCAATGCCGCAAGCACTCCGCCGCCGACCACATAAGCCGTGGCGCGGCCTTTCTGATGTTCGTCTACCGCTTCCAGCGCGGCGAAACGGTAGTACATGGCCGACGCTTGATAGGCGCCGATGGGCAAAGCGCCGAGGCAGAACACGGTGAAGTCGCCCACCCAAACGCCCAACGCGCTGAGTAAGCCGCCCGCCACGCCACACGCCGCACCGAGCATCAAGCCCGGTCGCCGGCCGTGACGCTGCATAAACAGTGACAGCGGCTGCACCGCCAGCAAATTGCCGAGCACCAGCAGCGCCAAGGGAAGGGTGGCCAGCACGTTGCTCGGCGCCAGTTGCAAGCCGACCAACGAGGTCAGGGTGATGCCGATGAGCGAGCAGGACCAGTACAGGGCCTGACCCGCGAACAGCAGCCGAACGGAGGCATTACGCAGCAGCAACATGGTGGTTTTTCCTTGGCGGGTGGCGATGTCAGCCGGCGTTGGCGCAGCCGGCTGGTTTGTGCACGCGTTCGGTGGAAGCGGGGTTGTTGAGCAACTTGGCTGCCGGGCGGCGAGGGCGTTGCAGCAGTTCGCCGCCGCAGTTCGGGCATTCGCCCTTGAGGTGGGTGTCGGTGCAGTCCTGGCAGAAGGTGCATTCGAACGTGCAGATGCGCGCGGCTACCGAGTCGGGCGGCAGGTCGCGGTCGCAGCATTCACAGCTTGGGCGTAGTTCGAGCATGGCGTAGTCCTTACGTAGGTGGGTTGAATGAGGTGGCGGGCGTTTACAGCGCCGGCTCGCGCAGGCTGGCGTCACCAAAGCGCTGCGAATATTCCTGGGGACTGACCGCCAGGTGTTTGTGAAACGTGCGCCGCAGATTTTCCGGATGCCCAAAGCCGGTCAGCCGCGCCACGGTGGCAATCGAGGCCTGGGCGTCTTGCAGCAGCAAGCGCGCCGCTTCAAGCCGCACGCGCTCGACATAGCGCCCCGGGCCCATGCCCAATTCCTGGGTAAATACGCGCGACAAGGTGCGCGGCGTCATTTTCGCCTGCTGCGCCAGGGCCTCCAGCGACAAATCTGCCCCGAGGTTGGCGGGCAGCCAGTCGAGCAGCGCAGCCAGGCGCGGCACGCGGGTGGGTTCAGGGGTGAGCAGGGCGCTGAACTGTGTTTGTCCGCCCGGGCGACGCAAAAACATCACCAAGCGCCTCGCGACGCTCAAGGCCATTGCCCGGCCAAGGTCGGCTTCAACCAGGGCCAGCGCCAGGTCGATACCGGCCGTGACGCCCGCCGAGGTGAAGACATGGCTGTCGCCGTCCAGATTGCGCGGGTCGAAGGTGTGCAGGCGGTCGCTTTCAATCATCACGGCGGGGAAACGGCAGCGCAGTTCGTCGACGTCGGCCCAATGGGTGGTTGCCTGGCGGTCATCGAGCACACCGGCGGCGGCCAATATCAATGCACCGGAACAAATCGAACCCAGCCGCCGCACCTGCGGCTCGGCCTGGCGCAACCACTCAAGCAACGGCGCGTCGAGCATTTGCTCGTTTACGCCGAGGCCGCCGGGCACTAGCAGGGTGTCTAGCTGCGCGACATTCAGTGTTTGCCAGGTGCGGTCCACACACAGGCGCATGCCGGCAGACGTGGGCACGGGCGCAAGGTCTGCGCCCACCAGCAGCAACTCATAAAACGGCGGCAAGCCCTGTCGCCCGCGCTCGACGTTGGCCGAGGCGAACACTTGCATGGGGCCGGTGACATCCAGGCTCATCACCTGCGGGAAGATCAGGCAGGCGACGGTGCGCAGGTGGCTGGAATGAGGAGGCGTGGCCATGGGGGCACCTTTTTGACGAGGGTGCCATTCTGTCGCGCGATGGGCTTGGCAACAATGACAATAAGCCCACAGATCTTGCCATTTGCTGTTGGCTTTAACGCACATGCTCTTGTAGGAGCCAGCTTGCTGGCGAACCCTGAAAACCTCGACGTCGAGATTGCCGTTTCCAGGGTTCGCGACCAAGGTCGCTCCTACAAGAATCACATCGCCGTGAGGCAAAGACGTTAGTCGCGAGCCTTTGACCGGGGCAAGTCAGCTCATTGCGGATTCAGTCGCTCCAAAAACCGCATCAATGTGGTTTCTTCATCCCGCAAACCTTTGCGGCTGCGCGATTTGCTCAACGATGCCAGTTCGCCCGCAATGAAGTGTTCCAGCACGGCCGGATGCACATAACATTTGCGGCAGATGGCGGGGGTGTTGCCGAGCTGGCTGGCGACATCTTTGATCACTTCATTGACCAGGCGTTTTTGCTCGGTGGCCGAGCGCTCTTCGTGGGGCAGTTGGCGCAGACGGTCGAGGGCCAGGGCGGTGCCGGCCCAGGTGCGGTAGTCCTTGGCGGTGAAGTCGCTGCCGCTTTGTTCTTGCAGGTATTGGTTGATGTCGGACGAGGTCACGACCCGGCGCTGTCCGTCGTCGTCCAGGTATTGAAAGAGATGCTGGCCGGGCAGCTCGAGGCAGCGGCGAATGATTTTCGCCAGGCGCGGGTGCTGCAAGCTCACTTCATGTTCGACGCCGCTCTTACCGCGAAAGTGAAAGCGGATGCCCGCGCCTTTAACGTCAACATGGCGGTTGCGCAGAGTGGTCAGGCCGAACGATTTGTTGTCGCGGGCGTATTGCGTGTTGCCGACGCGAATCAGCGTGGAGTCCAGCAAAGCCACCACCGTGGCAACCACTTTGTCATGACCCAGCCCCGGCAGTTGCAGGTGTTCTTCGGTGCGCGTGCGCAGTTTGGGCAGGGCGCGACCAAATTCCAGCAGACGCTCGTATTTGTCGGCATCGCGAATTTCTCGCCAGCGCGGGTGATAGCGGTATTGCTTGCGCCCACGGGCGTCGCGGCCGGTGGCTTGCAGGTGGCCTTGCGGATCAGGGCAAATCCATACGTCTTGGTAAGCCGGCGGAATCGCCAATTTGTTGATGCGCTGAATCTCGTCGGCGTCGCGGATGCGTTCGCCCTTGAGGTCGAAGTAGACGAACTTGCCGCGCAATTTACGTCGGCGAAAACCCGGTTGGCTGTCGTCAACGTAGTGCAAGTCGGGCGGCAATGCGGGACAGAGCAGGGTGCCGGTGTCGCCGCCTTCATCATCGGGGAGCGGCCGTTCGCCTTTGGCCAACGGCAATACGTCGGGCTTGATTGCGCTAGTCATGGTCAGCCTTGCCTCGGAGTGTTAATGGCTTCGCTCCATTCATCGTGCTCACAGCGCTGGCAGGTGGCGTGCTCGCCGGCCTGCAGCTGCGTGGTGTTGCCGCACCAGATGCAGGCGTACAAGGCGCTTCTGGGCACCTCGCGGTATTGCTGCCGCAATGGGCTGGGCAATACCGACAGGCCGTAGCGCACCTGATCGTCGGGCTGGAAGTACAGGCTGACGTCGCCGTTCACTTCCATGATGCCGATGCGCACTTGCCCTAGGTGTTCCACGCCTTTCTGGCGCAGCTCCATAAAGAACTCGTCGGTGGAAATATTCTTGCGAGCCAGCGCCGGCACGTCGCACACGCCGTCTTCAATGATCAGCGCCGGGCGACCTTCCAGCCAGTCGCCGAATCGCGGCAAACGCTCCATGGCAAAGGTGGTGACGCGGTAGAGCAGCAGCAACGTGGCGAACACCACAACGATGGGCAGCAACGGCACGTCGTCGTAGAAGGTGACGTCGCCTGCGGCCGAACCGAGGGTGAGGATCACGACCAGTTCAAACAGCGACAGCTGCCTGACGCCACGGCGTCCCGAGATTTTCAGAAAGGTGAACACCACCAGATAAGCGAACAGCGTGCGCACCGTGACTTCGAGCAAGAACGGTACGGGCAGCTTGTCGATCAGCATCCGCTGCCAATCGAAAGCGGTCATGGCCAGAGGCCTTGGTAACGGGGGGACATGGGCGGTTTCCTACCTGACTGCGGATAACAAAATAGACGCTGACCGGCGGTTTTAGGTTCGGTGTATTTGTGCGCCGGGGCCAGGTGCACGCCGGCTGGACGTGTAATGCCTAAAAAGCATGTTTTTTATGCTCTTCAGGTTTGTGTAAATAAAAAGCTTTGCAAATCAATACTTTAAAAATCTTAATTCTTTTAGGTTATTACAAAATAGTTAAAAGTTACTTTTTGAGATAAGCCCGCTCGCCAATCATTGCGCCCAACACGTCAAACCGCTCTGCAACGGCCAATTGCCAGACAGCGCGGGCGCTAGGTCACCGCGCTGTGGACCGGCGACATATGCAATTGCGAGGAGTTTTAAATGGGCAACGTTCAACCAGCCGCATCAGCGCAGCGGCAATGGCAGGCGCCGGCCAGCGCCGATCTGGTCGACCTCGGTCACCGCCACCGCGAGCCATTGGCCCAGAGCCGGCGGCACCACGTGGCGCCAGTCGGCGCCCTGAGTCGGCGCGAAAAGCTGTTGCTGGCAGTGCTCGCGGTGGTCGCCCACGGTGCGCTGGTTTACTGGCTCAACCAGCAGGCCACGCCGCCGTTGCCGGTGGTGCCGCCAGAAATTCCGCCCATGGAAATCGAATTCACCCGCCCGGCGCCGCCGGTGGTGGAACCGCCACCACCACCACCGCCGCCGCCCGTGGTTGAGCCGCCACCACCGCCACCTCCTGTGGTGGATGAGTTGGCTGCCAAGCCGGCGCCAAAACCGATTCCTAAACCCAAGCCGGTGCCGCCGCCCAAGCCCGTACCGAAGCCGGCACCCAAGGCTGTGGAACCGCCGCCCCCGGCACCCACGCCACCGCCCGTTGCTGCACCGGCACCCCCCGCGCCACCGGCTCCGGCTCCTGTTACGCCGCCGTCCGCCAACGCGGCGTATTTGAAAAACCCGGCGCCGGAATACCCGTCGCTGGCCCAGCGTCGCGGTTGGGAAGGCACGGTGGTGTTGCGGGTGCATGTACTGGCCAGCGGCAGCCCGGCAGAGATTCAGATTCAAACCTCCAGCGGCCGCGAGTTGCTGGATAACGCAGCGGTACAGGCAGTCAAGCGCTGGTCGTTTGTGCCGTCCAAACAAGGCGATGTGGCGCGAGACGGTTGGGTCAGCGTGCCGATCGGCTTCAAGTTGCACTGACCGCGACGAACGCATTAGCGAATTTACAGAGAGAGTTGAATCATGAGCGTATTGGCCACATCCCCCCTCGAGTCGATTGAAAGCGCGGTCATCTGGCTGCTGGTCGGTTTCTCCGTTGTGACCTGGGGCCTGGCCCTGCTAAAGGCCTTGCAGTTCGGCCGTTTGAAGCGCCAGGACCGCAAGTTCCAGAAGCTGTTCTGGGGTGCCTCCAGCCTGGATGGCGCAGCGGAGCTGGTGAACTCCCAGCCCGGCGCTGTTTCCCGTGTTGCCCAGGCTGGCTTTGGCGCGATTCAGGTGCAGGAACATGCGCAGGACCTGAGTCAGGCGATCAACCATCAGGACCGTCTCGAACGCGCCCTGCGTCAGCAGATTCAACGGGAGCGTCGTTCGTTGGAATCGGGCTTGGCGGTGGTTGCATCCATCGGCAGCACGTCGCCCTTTATCGGTCTGTTCGGCACCGTATGGGGAATCATGGAAGCGCTCAAAGGCATCAGCCTGGCGGGCTCGGCCAGCCTGGAAACCGTGGCCGGCCCAATTGGTGCTGCGCTGGTGGCGACCGGTGTGGGCATCGCCGTCGCCGTGCCGGCGGTGCTGGTTTACAACTACTTCTTGCGCCGCCTGAAGCTCAACTCGGCTGACCTGGACGACTTCGCACACGACTTCTACAGCCTGGCGCAGAAGTCCGCGTTCAAGCTTATTCAACTGCCTGGCGGTAAGGCCGCGCCGCAGAAAGTGAAGGAGGCCTCGTAATGGCGTTCTCCACTCAAGACAGCGATGAAGTGCTCAGCGAAATCAACGTAACGCCGCTGGTGGATGTGATGTTGGTGCTGCTGGTGGTGTTTATCGTCACGGCGCCGCTGCTGACCAATGCCATCCCGATCAACTTGCCGAAAACCGAAGCCGTGGCGCCGGTCGAGCAGAAAGACCCGCTGGTGGTCAGCATCGACGGCGCCGGCAAAGTGTTCCTTAACAAGGACGAAATTCAGGCCGACTTGCTGCAAACCAGCCTGGAAACCGCCAAGGCCAAAGACGCCGAACTGCGAGTGCAGTTGCAGGCCGACGAGAAGGTCGACTACGGCCAGGTGGCCAAGGCCATGGCGTCGATTGAGCGGGCAGGGATTACCAAGCTGTCGGTGATTACTGCGCGTTAACCCGTTTTGGTCGCCCTGCTTCAGGCAGGGGCCGGGCGGCCTATTTTCTTCGTTCCCGGACACGGTGAAACCGCTGCGCTCGCTCGCTACGGTTCATCGCGCCCGGACCATAAAGAACGCGTTTTGGCAGGGGAAACCTGATGACTTCCACGCTCTATATCTCGCCGGGCGCTTGCTCGTTCGCCGCTCACGTAGTGGTGCATGAGCTGGAGTTGCCGATTCAGGTGGAGCGCGTTGCGTTGCGCACGGCGGACTCGCCGATTCACCTGATCAACCCCTTGGGCCGCGTGCCGGTTTTGCAGTTGGACGATGGCCGGCGCATCACCGAGAACAGCGCGATTTTGCCGTACCTCGCTGATCTCAAACCGGGCACTTCGCTGTTCGCGCCGGCGGGCAGCGTGGAGCGCGCGCAGATTCAGAGTTGGATGGGTTACCTGGCCGCCGAGGTGCACGCCGCCTGCTTTCGCCCGCTGAACCGGCCGGAGCGCTACAGCGCCGACGAAAGCGCCCACCCCGGCATTCGTGCGCAGGCGCTGGAGCAGTTGTACAAGGCGTTTGCGCACATCGACCAACACCTGCAAGCCCAGCCTTTCTTGGGCGGCGAGCAGTACAGCATTGCCGATGCCTACCTGGGCGTGTTCGCCGGCTGGGCAGGGCGCGTGGGCGGGCGCCTCGATGAGCTGCAGGCGTTGGCGCGCTTTCGTGAGCACTTCAACGCGCGGCCGGCGGTACAGCGCGCGTTGGTGGCTGAAGGTTTTTAGGCCTCAGCCGTTTTCCTCTTCGTAGCGGTCCAGCGTGTCGCTGGTGATGATGCGGCCCAGTTCGATCAACTCGGGCGCTTTGTAGAACTCGAAAAAGCGGCAGGCGCGGCGCGGTACGTTGACCAGAATGTCGGGCGGGTAGCCGGCGATCTTGTATTGCGCGAGCGAGGTCTGCATCACCTCGAAGCTCTGGTTGACCAACTCCAGCAACGACGCCGGGCTGCCCGTTTCCGCAACCCGTGAACCGGTGGCCGAGTTTGGCGTCGGGCTTTCCTCCGGGCGCGGCGACGGTGCGGCGGCCGGTGGGTCGAGCCAGGGGTTGGGCTCGGCGCTGGCGGCGGCTTCCAGTAATGCGGCTTCTTCGGCCGGGGCCGCCAGTTTGCGCCGGAACGGAATGCGCGAACCAAGGCTGTCCATCAAGCCGTCGAGCTTGCCTTTGAACGCGGCGGGGCGCTCGATCACTGGCAGTTGGTAATGACGCTGGCCGTTGGCGTTGAGGTTCACAGCGACGATCAAATCGCAGTGACTGGCCACCACCGGCACGATGGGCAGCGGGTTGAGCAGGCTGCCGTCCACCAGCATGCGTTTGCCCTGGATCACCGGGGTAAACAGGCTGGGAATCGCCGCCGACGCGCGCATGGCTTGGTGCAGGTTGCCTTGCTGGAACCAGATTTCCTGCTGGAAGGTGAGGTCGGTGGCGACGGCGGTGTAGGGGATGCGCAGGTCTTCGATATTGATTTCGCCGACCATTTCGCGAATGCGCCCGAAGACTTTTTCACCGCGAATGGCGCCGAGTCGGAAGCTGACGTCGAGCAGACGCAGCACGTCGATGTAGTCGAGGCTTTCAATCCACTCGCGGTATTCGGGCAGCCTGCCGGCGGCATAGATGCCGCCGACCACCGCGCCCATGGAGCAACCGGCGATGCAGGCGATGTCATAACCGCGCCGCTCCAGTTCCTCGATAGCGCCAATGTGCGCATACCCCCGTGCGCCCCCCGCACCCAACACCAGCGCCACGCGTTTACTCATTACCTACTCCTGATTACTATCGCCGGCCGCTTGGCACGGCATTTTGCGACCATACGCGCGCCGGCTTGCGCCGCCAAGGCGTAGGCGATCGCCGCTTCGCTTGATCGCACTTTTTCGCGGCGCTGGCGTCTGATCAACACACGTGCTTAATGACGTTTAACCTGCTGTTTCTCTTATTTGGAGCAATGTTATGAAAGCCTGGATCTGCTTACCCCTGATGGTGCTGGCGTTGTCCGGTTGCGCCGCAAAAACTGCCTACCGCGACAGCTGCGCCGCGCAGTCGGACGCCGCCTGGCGCGAGCTTGATCTGGCCAAGGCCGAAGGCTTTGCCGGCACCGTGAGTTACTCCAAAGCCTTGTCGCTGCTGACCGGCGCCAAGACTTCGCAACAATTCGAAGGCTACGAAAGCTGCACCAAGAACGCCAAGAAAGCGCGTTTCTACATCAGCGAATCCCGCGCGGGGCGTTGATCGCGATTTACCGTTAAATGTGCCGGGCTTCGCCGCGCTCACCGCGCGCGGACAGACTCAACCTACGAGTCGGATCGTAGGTTGGGTTCAGCCATCTGCGAAGCCCATCACGCCACGTCTGCAATCCAGCACAGCAATACAATCTCTTCCCATCTGCATCTCTCACTATCAGCTCATACGAATCTGACAGTGAGTGCCCCATGGCCAATCCCGTTTCCCGCAGCGCGTTCACAGCCAGTGATTGGGGCCTTTTGTGGCTGCGCGTCAGCGGTTCGGCGTTGCTGCTGCATGTGCACGGCCTGCCCAAGCTCCTGCATTTTCAAGAACAACTGAGCCTAATCGAAGATCCCTGGCACCTGGGCGCGACGTTCACCCTGAGCCTGGCGATTTTCGCCGAAGTGCTGTGCCCGCTGCCGATTCTGCTCGGCGTGCTCACCCGTCTCGCTTGCTTGCCCATTCTCGCCGTGCTGCTGGTGGCGCTGGTGGCTGTGCACCCGGAATGGAGCGTGGCCGAGGGCCAGTTCGCCTGGTTGCTGCTGATTATTTTCAGCACGGTGTTTATCGCCGGCCCAGGGCGCATTGCGCTGTCGCAGCGCTTGCCCGGTAAAGCGCGGGCGCTGGTCTATCTTCAGTGACGGCTCGGTTTCTTATGTTCAGACAGGAGGCGTCAGCCCATGAGTAGTGTGGAAGTGTTTGAAGAGGTGGCGACCTTGCTGGTCCGTCACCGCGTCAAGGCTGGTCAAGATGCCGCCTATGAAGCGTGGCTGCGCCGCATCATCAGTACCGCGCGCGAGTACGCCGGGCACTTGGGCATCGACGTGATGCGCGGCCACAGCCAGGGCCTGACCCAGTTCACCTGCGTGCTGCGCTTTACCAGCACCGAGCTGCTGCAAACCTGGCTCGACTCTGACGACCGCCGCCAACTGGTAGCCGAAGTCGAACCGCTGTTGGCCGACGGCGATAAAACCGAAGTGAACGCCGACCGCGAATTCTGGTTTACCCCCGCTGAAATCGGCACCGCCAAACCGCCCGCGCGCTGGAAACAGGCGTGCGTGACCTTTCTGGTCATTCTGCCGCTGAGCATGGGCGTGCCGCTGTTGTGGAAGCCCGTGTTCGCCAAGCTGCCGTTTTTGTCCGGCTACCTGGCCAGCAGTGTGGTGATCACGCTGAGCATTGTCCTGCTTGTGGTGTACGTGTTTATGCCGCGAGTGACACGCCTGTTTGCACGCTGGCTGAACGCCTAGCGCTGCATTGCAAAAGGAGAGAAATCCTCATGGCTGATGAAACCCCTCCCAAGGTCCCCGGGCGCCGCCAATTTCTGGCAGCCAGTTCAGTGCTTGGCGCTGCTGGCGCGCTGTGGTCTGCCTTGCCTTTTTCCGCTTACGCCACCTCATCAGGAGCTGCGATGAACGCCGATCTAATTCTCTTCAACGGCCGTTTGCATACGGTTGACCGAGAAAAACCGACCGCCACGGCCGTCGCCATCAAAGACGGCAAATTCATTGCCGTGGGCAACGATGCCGAAGCCATGGCCTTTCGCGGCGGCTCGACTCGCGTGGTCGATCTGCAAAAGCGCACGGTGATTCCAGGCCTAAACGACTCGCACCTGCACTTGATCCGCGGCGGCCTCAACTACAACCTCGAACTGCGCTGGGAAGGCGTGCCGTCGTTGGTTGACGCCTTGCGCCTGCTCAAGGACCAAGCCGACCGTACGCCCGCGCCGCAATGGGTACGCGTGGTGGGTGGCTGGAACGAATTCCAGTTTGCCGAAAAGCGCCTGCCAACGATTGAAGAGCTGAACAAAGCCGCGCCCGACACCCCGGTGTTTGTGCTGCACCTGTACGACCGCGCCTTGCTCAACCGCGCCGCGCTCAAGGTGGTGGGCTACACCCGCGACACGCCGAACCCACCGGGCGGCGAAATTGTGAAAGACGCCAACGGCGAGCCCACCGGCATGTTGGTGGCGCGCCCGAACGCGATGATTCTGTACTCCACACTGGCCAAAGGGCCGAAGCTGCCACTGGAATACCAGGTGAACTCCACCCGTCAATTCATGCGCGAGCTGAACCGCCTTGGGGTGACCAGCGCCATCGACGCCGGCGGTGGTTATCAGAACTACCCGGACGACTATCAGGTTATCCGCGAGCTGGCCGCCAACGACCAACTCACCGTACGCATCGCCTACAACCTGTTTACCCAGAAGCCCAAAGAAGAACTGGTGGACTTCAAAAACTGGACGCAAATCGTCAAGCCCGGCGATGGCAATGACTTCTTCCGCCACAACGGCGCCGGCGAAATGCTGGTGTTCTCGGCCGCCGATTTCGAAGACTTCCTGGAACCGCGCCCGGATCTGCCGCAAACCATGGAGCAGGAGCTGGAGCCGGTGGTGCGTCACCTGGTTGAACAGCGCTGGCCGTTCCGCCTGCACGCCACCTACGACGAATCGATTTCGCGCATGCTCGACGTGTTCGAGAAAGTGAACCGCGACATTCCGTTCAACGGCTTGCACTGGTTCTTCGACCACTGCGAAACCATCACGCCGAAAAACATTGAGCGTGTACGGGCGCTGGGCGGCGGTATTGCCGTACAGGACCGCATGGCATTCCAGGGCGAATACTTCGTCGACCGCTACGGCAAAAAAGCCGCCGAAGCGACGCCGCCGATCAAACGCATGCTCGCCGAAGGCGTGCCGGTGGGTGGCGGTACCGATGCCACGCGCGTGTCGAGCTACAACCCGTGGACCTCGCTGTACTGGATGGTCAGCGGCAAAACCGTCGGCGGCATGGAGCTGTACCCCGAAGGCTTGCCGCGCGAAACCGCCCTGCAACTGTTCACCCACGGCAGCGCCTGGTTCTCAACGGAGCAGGGCAAGAAAGGCCAGATCAAGGTCGGCCAGTTGGCGGATGTGGTCGCCTTGTCGGCGGACTTCTTCAGTGTCGATGAAGAAGCCATCAAGTGGATTGAATCGGTACTCACCGTGGTGGACGGCAAGATCGTTTACGGTACCGACGAATTCGACAAGCTCGCGCCGCCTGCGCTGCCCGTTACCCCGGACTGGTCGCCGGTTGTGAAGGTGCCCGGTCACTGGCGTCAGCAAACCGCATTGGCGGCCGCTGTACACCAATGCTCCGGCCCTTGCGGCGTGCATTCCCATAGCCATGAAAAAGCCCGTCTTTCCTCGGCGCCGGTGAGCGATCACCAGGGCTTCTGGGGCGCGTTCGGCTGTTCCTGCTTCGCCTTCTAAGTTCGTTATCCAATCCATCAGGCCCGATGCGGGCCTGATTATTTCGAGGAAATATCATGAGCAAGAAATACAACCGCTTGGACAAAGATAACGCCGTGGTTTTGCTGGTTGATCACCAGGCCGGCCTGATCTCCCTGGTGCGCGACTTCACCCCGGACGAGTTCAAAAACAACGTACTGGCCCTGGCCGACATCGCCGCGTTCTTCAAGCTGCCGACCATCCTCACCACCAGCTTCGAAAACGGCCCGAACGGCCCGATGGTTCCCGAGCTGAAAGCCAAGTTCCCGGACGCGCCGTACATTGCCCGTCCTGGCCAGATCAACGCCTGGGACAACCCGGACTTCGTGGCCGCCGTTAAAGCCACTGGCCGTAAGCAAATCATCATCGCGGGCGTTGTGACTGACGTATGCGTGGCGTTCCCGACCTTGTCGGCGATTGAAGAAGGCTTCGACGTGTTCGTCGTGACCGACGCTTCCGGCACCTTTAATCCGCTGGTTCGCGAGTCGGCGCTGAACCGTATGGTGGAAGCGGGCGCGCAATTGATGAACTGGTTTGCCGTAGGTTGCGAGCTGCAACGCGACTGGCGCAACGACATCGAAGGCTTCGGCGCCATCCTCGGCGGCCACCTGCCGGCGTACGCCAACCTGATGCAGAGCTACAGCCAGAAAGCGCAGTAATTATTCGGCTGGACCTGTAAGACCCAATCGAGGCTGAAGCCTCTCCTACAAGTGGCACATCGCTTGTGGGAGAGGCTTCAGCCTCGATTTTTCTTTAGGACGACAATTTGATTTTCGGGCACTTCAACGCTGTGTTCCGACCAACCATTCTGGATTCCGAATCGTCGGACCGCCGCCTTCGCGGGGATCCAGAATCTCGGCGTTTACGACGCCTCTTGACGTCGCACCGATGCTAACTCACCGCCCCCACGGTGCCGGTGCGCCGATCAACCGGCCCATGGCGCCTTTGATGCCCAGCTCTCTCAACGCGGTCAGTTCACCTTGGGTTTCCACCATTTCGGCAATCAACGGCAGGTCGATGCTGTTGGTGGCGCGGAACATAGCTTCGATAAACATGCGTTTGTCGCTTTCCTCGTCGATGGCGCGGATGTAGGTGCCGTCCACTTTCAGGTAAGCCAAGCCCAGGTGGGTGAGGTTGCCGATCAGGCTGAAGCGGCCGCCGAAATGCTGCAGGCCCAGGTTAAAGCCGGCCAGGTGCACGGCCTGGCTGAGGCGTTCAAGTTCGGCCGGTGGCGGCAGGTGGCGTTCGTCGACTTCCAGTGTCATCAACGCGGCGTGCTGCGGGTTTTCCCGTAGCAGCAGGATTAGCTGCGCCTGCGCTTCCGGCTCGCGCAGCGTGGCGGCCGACAAGCTCAAGGCGATGGGTTGCTGATGCGCGGCGAGGTGGGCGAGGGCGTGTTTGAGCATCGCCAGGTCGAAGCGGGCGGTCCAACCCAGGCGCTCGATCCAGGGCAGGAATCGGCCGGCCGCGATGGCCTCGCCTTGCGGGTCGATCAGGCGCGCCAGCACTTTGTGGTGCAGCACGCGTTGGGTGTCGGCGCAGTCCACCACCGGTTGGAAGTACAGCTCCAGCTTGCCTTTGTTGAGCGCTTCGTCGATCCAACCGCGCCAGTCGTTGAGGCTCTGGCTCGGTGCGGCGTTGAAGTCGTCGAGGCGGTCCCAGAACTTGGCGGCGTTGCTCTGCGCCTGGGCCAGCGCTTGATCGCCACGGCTGATCACCGCCGTCACGTCTTCGCCGGGGCGGAACGCGGCAATGCCCAAATGGGCCACGGGCGTGCAGTCACTGGCGCCGGTTTGGCGCAGGCTTTCCAGGCTGTCGATCAATTGCAGGGCGAGGCGGTCGGCGTCGTCGCCGGCCAACCCTGGGGCCAATAAGGTGAACTCGCCGCCACGGCTGCGCGAGGCCAGCCAGTCGCTGCGGTCGGGGTGGTCGAGTAGGCGTTTAAGCAACTCGCCGATGGCCGCGATCAGGGCGTCGGTGCGTTGCCCGCCGAGGCGCTGGTTAAGGCCGCCGAGGTCGTTGACCCGCAGCATAATCAGGTAGCCCTCGGCGTTCTGTTCGTGGGCGCTGAGTTGGTTGGCGAGGTTGATGTCGAACAGGCGGCGGTTGGCCAGGCCGGTGAGGGTGTCCTGGTAGGCTTCTTCGCGGAGTTTTTCACTGCGCGCGGCTTCTTCGGCGAACAGGTTTTTCAGCTTCTCGACCATCTGGTTCATGGCCAGCACCACGCGCTTGAGCTCGGGTGTGCGCGGAACGCGGGGCAGGGTGAAGAACTCGCGACGGCTGATGGCGTGCGCTTGCTGCACCATGTTGTCGAGCGGTTTGAGCTGGGTACGCAGCAGCCAGCCGCCGAGAATCGAGCTGACCAAGCCGCACAGCAATAACCAGGCGGCGCTGCCCAAGGCGCTGTCCCACAGACGCGACAGGGCGAATTGCGGATGGCTGAGCACTTCCACGCGGGCGGCCTGGTCCCAGCCGCGCATGATCATGGCGTCACCGCCTTCGGGTTCAAGGTCGATCAGTTTGACGAACCAGGCCGGCACGTTTTCCGAGGTCGTGGTGGTGCGGCGTTCAACCAGGGTTTCGCCGTTGTCGACGCGCACGACGCGGATGGTGGCGTAGTAGCCGCTGTCGAACACCGAGCTGACCATCAACTCGATCATGGCTGGGTCGTCAATGTGCGGGGTCATGGACAACGCCAGGGCGGTGGCGGCGTCTTGCGCGTGGGAGCGCAACTGGCTGAGCAACTGCTCGCGCGAGCTTTCCACACTGGTGATGAAACTGCCGGTGAAGGCCACTACCAGAAACAGGCAAATGGCGAGAAACAACTGCTTGAGTAACGACATAAGGTTCTCCTAACCCTCACCAACGGCAAAGCCTTCGGCATTCATTTTTTTCAATATGTCCTGCCAGCGCGAAAGCTTTTTGCTGTCACCGCGTTTGCCGGAGGAGCCCGGCAGGTACAAACCTTCGGCATTGAAGGAATACACCGGGAGTAAATCTTTACGTTGCGAGGCGGGGCGAATATCGCCGATCAAGTTGTCCAGTACCAGCGGCTGGGCGGTGGGGCTGGAGTAGTACGTGAGCACCATGTGGGCCTGGTTGTAGTTCAAGGCTTTGACGTAGGTGATGCGCAGCTTTTCGCTGGGAATGCCCAGGCGCCGCAGGGTGAAGTATTTGGCGATGGAGTAGTCCTCGCAGTCGCCAGCGCCCTTGACCAGCGCTTCCAGTGGCGTAGCCCAGTAGTCTTCCTGGCGCCAGTTGCGCATGTCATCGACAAAGTGCAGCTCGCGGTTGAAGAACTTGTTCACCGCCACGAGCTTTTCGCTTTCGGGCAGACCACCACTTGAACTGACCAGATCGCCCCAGGCGAGAATGCGGGGCTTCGCTTCGCCGAGATTGCCGTAGCGGGTTTCGGCGTTTTTGACGATGACGGCGAAATCCCAATCGGCAAATACACTGGCAACGCCCACCAGCAACGCCAGCAACAAAGACGCACAGACGCGTGCCGAAAACAGGCGTCTGTGTCGTCCTTGAAAGCGCTGCCGAAGCTGCATGTCGCGTCTCCGCCGATGGTGGGGTGATTCTAGGCAGTTGCAGGGGAATTTGCTGTATGGGCTACGGGAATTTTCTACGGCGTCGCTGCGCTTGTATCCGAGCGGCTACGGGCGCTTGAGGGTTTTCTGCCTGAGGATATAAATCGTCACGCACACCGCGCTGGTCAACATAAACGTACGCGCCCAAAACATCGGCACCAGGTAGCACGAGAAACCGATGCTCAGCCACATCAAACCGATGGCGTATACCTTGCCTTTGAGCGGTATGCCGTTGCCGTCGAGGTAGTCGCGAATCCATGGGCCGAGCTTGGGGTGGTCTACCAGCCAGTGGTAGAAGCGCTCGGAGCTGCGAGCAAAGCAGGCGGCCGCCAGCAGCAGAAACGGTGTGGTGGGCAGTACGGGAAGAAAAACCCCGATAACCCCAAGCACCACGCTCAGCCAACCAATGGTCAGCAGGGCGTAGCGAATGGCGGGGTTACGGTTTTCGTGGACTTGGCGCGTCATCCACGGTCCTTATCGTGCAGTGACGAATCAGTGGTGACGAGGCTTGAGCAGCGCAGGTTTTTCGTCAGGGGCCTGACAGATCAGGAACAGCGCGGTAAGCGCTTCGGGAATCTGCTCGACCATGTCGTCCATCAGGTCGGCATCTTTGGCGATGTCGGCGAACTCGGCTTCTTCATCAAACAAGCCGGAACCCACCATGATCGGCAGCAGCAGTTCGCTGACTTCTTCTTCGGCGGTTTCAAACCAGGCGGCTTCGCGCATAAACACGCCTTCCATAAAGCCGATGCACCAGCCACGAATATCGGAATCGTCCGGCTCTTCGCCCAGATCCAGATCACACGGCAATTCGAGGTCGTCGTCGGCGGCGAGCATGCGGCCGATGTGCGCTTTGAGTTGGATGAGGGTGGCTTCGATTTCGTCGCGCTCGGCGTCGTCACGGTAGTGCGGCGGCTCGGAGAACAGGGTGTCGATCCATTCGCGCTCCGGTACTTGTTCGGTGCAGATCGACAGTGCGGTTAGGAAGCCGTGAGCGGCTACATAGTCCAGGGCTTCTTCATGCAACTCATCGGCGTCGAGGAAGGCTTGCAGGCGGGTCAATTGCGCGGCGAAGGACATTACGGCACTACCTAATGGGACTGAATGCGCAGGATTTTAGCCTGTATAGCCCGCTGGCGCGGCGCTCTTGGCAGATTTTTTTCGCCGCTGCCGCTAGCTGGCGGGATTTTTCGACGGGCAATCACCGATAGGCGTCGTCCATTGCCTAAGGGTGCTGACGTATACTGCGGCGCTTTTCCGCCTGCACCTTTTGCAACGCTTGGGGTTTTTATGCTCGAACCGGCTCTGCGCATCCTTAAAGACGTCTTTGGCTACGACAGTTTTCGTGGGCGTCAGGGTGCAATCATCGAGCGCGTGGCCAACGGCGGCGACGCCCTGGTATTGATGCCCACCGGCGGCGGTAAATCCTTGTGTTTCCAAGTGCCGGCGCTGTTGCGGCCCGGTTTGGCGGTGGTGGTTTCGCCGCTGATTGCGTTGATGGAAGACCAGGTGGCCACGCTGGACGAGCTGGGTGTTGCGGCCGTGGCGCTGAACTCGACCTTGAGCGCTGCCGAGCAACGGCAGATTGCCGACCGCATTCGCCGCAACGAAATCAAACTGCTGTATGTGGCTCCCGAGCGCCTGGTGCAGCCGCGGATGCTCGAGTTTTTGCAGGACTTGGACATCGCCCTGTTCGCCATCGACGAAGCGCACTGCGTGTCGCAATGGGGCCACGATTTCCGCCCGGAGTATTTGCAGCTGGGCCAGCTTGCCGAGCTGTTTCCCCATGTTCCGCGCATCGCCCTGACCGCCACGGCAGACATGCGCACCCGCGAAGAAATCGTTACGCGCTTGCACTTGCAAGACGCCGAGCGGTTTTTGTCGAGCTTCGACCGACCCAATATTTTCTACCGCATCGTGCCCAAAGAGCAGCCGCGCAAGCAGTTGCTGGCGTTTCTTAAAGAACGCAAGGGCGACGCCGGCATCGTGTATTGCATGTCGCGTAAAAAGGTCGAAGAAGTGGCGGCGTTTCTAAGTAAGGAAGGCTTCGCCGCGCTGCCGTATCACGCCGGCTTGCCCCATGAATTGCGCGCCACCCATCAGAAGCGTTTCCTCAATGAGGAAGGCTTGATCATGGTGGCGACCATCGCCTTCGGCATGGGCATCGACAAGCCCAACGTGCGCTTTGTGGCCCACCTGGATTTGCCCAAATCGCTGGAAGCGTACTACCAGGAAACCGGCCGCGCCGGCCGCGATGGCTTGCCGGCAGACGCCTGGATGGCTTACGGCCTGCAGGACGTGCTGCTGCTTAAACAGATGCTGCAAAGTTCGGAAGGCGATGAGCGCCACAAGCGCCTGGAGCAGCACAAACTCGACGCCATGTTGGAGCTGTGCGAGCAGATTCGCTGCCGCCGCCAGGCGTTGCTGGCGTACTTCGACGAAGAAATGCCCGACCCCTGCGGCCATTGCGATAACTGCGTCGACAACGTGCAAACCTGGGACGCCACCGAGCCGGCACGTCAGGCGCTGTCAGCGATTTTCCGCAGCGGTCAGCGATATGGCGTCGGTCATTTGGTCGACGTTTTGCTCGGTCGCGACAACGACAAAGTGCGCAGCAGCGGCCATCAACACTTATCCGTTTTCGGCATGGGCAAAGCCCTGAGCGAAGGCGAATGGCGTTCACTGTTTCGCCAGTTGGTGGCGCGCGGTTTGGCGGATGTGGATCTGGAAGGCTACGGCGGCCTGCGCCTGAGCGAAACCTGCCGGCCGCTGCTGCGCGGCGAGGTAACGCTGGAGCTTCGTCGCGACCTGAAACCGCAGCTGGCGGCGAAAACCTCTTCCGGGGGCGGCAGCTCGGCCAGTCAACTGGTACGCCCGGACGAGCGCGAGCAGTGGGAAGCCCTGCGCGCACTGCGGCGCAAACTGGCAGAAGAACACGCGGTGCCGCCGTACGTTATTTTCCCCGACTCGACGCTGCTGGAAATGCTGCGCAGCCAGCCCGGCTCGATGGCGGAAATGGCCGAGGTCAGCGGCGTGGGCGCGCGCAAGCTGGAGCGCTACGGTAAGGCCTTCCTCGAAGTGCTGAGCGGCGCAGCCGAAGTGCCGCCGCCAGTGGTGGACATCCGCCACGAGCTGGTCAGCCTGGCCCGCGCCGGCATGACGCCGCAGCAAATTGCCGGGCAGCTCAAATGCACCGAGAAAAATGTGTACAGCCTGTTGGCGGAAGCCATTGGCCGTCAGCAGTTGTCGCTCGAGCAAGCGCTCGACTTGCCGGCCGAGCTGCTGGTTGAAATTCAGGACGCGTTTCTGGATGCCGATGGTGAGCTGCCTGCCGTGGCGGCGATTGTCGAACAGTTCGCCGGGCGCGTGCCGGAAGGCGTGCTGTACTGCGTTCGTGCGGCATTGCAGGCAGAGTTCGAGGTGTAAAGCCGACGCCTAACCCGGCATTCGGTCTGGTCGTTTTTATGGCGCCAGAAATTTTGCCCGGGTTGTTGCGCGCACTTTCTACGGCTATGGTGTCAAAAAGCCTCCCCACCAAGAGAAGAGGTCACGGGTGCCGCTCCATCACGCCTGGCTGGACGATGTCCGCCCCAATCCTTATGCCGACCAACTGTCTTTAGGCTTCCGCCTGCTGCGTTTCGTGCGCCCGTTGGAAACTGAATACCGTCAGTACATGCGCGAGGACAGTTTCGACCTCAAGCGCATTGCCCTGAGCGTGGGCATGGTGCTGTGGATGGCGTTTGCGCTGCTCGATTTCTCCCTTATCGATGGCGCGCAGCTGTGGTGGATGCTGGGCGTGCGGGTCAGCGTATTGGCGATGCTGCTGGTGTGCGCGTTTCTGATTTTGCAGCGCAAACACTTTCATCTGTTGGTGCCGCTGAGCATCACCTGCATCGGCGGGCTTGGGCTCGGGGCGGCCTCGGTGGTGGCCATCGCCCATACCGTCGACATGACGTACCCCTACGAAGGCCTGCTATTGGTGTGCATGGCGGCCTATTTTTTGGTCGGCTTGCGCTTGTCCGAGGCGCTGGCCACCTCGTTGATGGTGCTGCTGGCGTATGTGGTACTGGAGCTGCTGGTGGGGCTGCCGATTCCTCGTCTGATCAACAACGTGTTGTTTCTGCTGTTCGGCAATTTGATGGGCGCCATCGGCTGTTACCTGTTGGAGTTCAAATCGCGCGAACACTTTTTGGTCAGCCGCCTGATGCGCGTGCTCGCGGACCACGACAGCCTGACCGGCCTGCATAACCGCCGCAGTTTCAACCGTCAGTTGGAACGCCTGTGGCGCCAGGCACAGCGCGAGAACCAGCGCCTGGCGCTGCTGCTCTGCGATATCGATCATTTCAAAGCCTATAACGACTGCTACGGGCATCAGGCCGGCGACAACGTGTTGCAGCGCGTTGGCGCGGTATTGGCGGATGCGGCGCGTCGGCCGCTGGATATGTCGGTGCGCCTCGGCGGTGAGGAGTTCGCCGTGTTGCTTTACGACATCACCGATACGCAGGCCCGCGAGCGCGCTGAGGCGCTGCGTCTGGCCCTGGAAAAGCTGGGGATTCGCCACGAGCGCTCCGACACAGCGGCGATGGTAACGATGTCGGTGGGCGTTTCCTGCCTGCTGCCGGCCGAGGAGCGCGACGTGGGCCAGCTGTATGAGCGAGCAGACCGGGCGCTGTATGAGGCCAAGGCGTTCGGGCGTAATCAAGTCGTGGCTTAACGCAGCAAGCATAAAAAAACCCGGCGTGAGGCCGGGTTTTTTTATGCGGTTTTACCGTGGGGCTAGATGCCCATGCCCACCAGGCTTTGCACGATATTGCGCAAGGTGCCGGCGATGGTCGGGTGTTCCACCTCAAAGCGTTCAACGGCGAGGTTTACGCCGTCCACCAGATTGGTGTCCGGTGCGCTGGCTTCGCGTTGCAGTTGCAGTTCGATCTGTTGCGCCAGGGCGTTGAGTTCTTCGCGTTGCTCGTCGGAGACGGGCGTCTGGCTGTTCAGTTGCTCGCGCAGTAAGTCCAGTTGATGCTGCAATTCGCGGGCAGGCATGGTGTTTCTCCCTCTGTGATAGGCAACAGCATTGACCCTGAGCGTGCGCCAAAGGTTCGAGTGTTGAGGGTAATCCATGCTCCGCTGCTTTGCCCGGGCGCAGGCGCGGCAAGGTGTAACACCTTACGGCTTTTCACCTTTTTGCCGGCGCAGGGCCAGGTCTGTGAGGCTGGGGCCGAGGTCGGCCAGTTGATCAATCACTGAATGCACGCCAAGGCGATACAGGCTCAGCGTCGCCTGCGCGCGCAAATGGTCGCGCTCGGGGGCGGGCAGGGCTTGCCAGTCGTCCGGCGCCTGGCCGCACAGGGGGCCGCAGGCGGCGAGGCCTACCGTCCACAAGCCGGCATTCAAGCCCGCCTGCAGTAAGCGCGGTTCGCCGCTGATCAATACGCAGCCGTCGAGGTTGTTCACCTTTAACGCCGATAGCGACTGCCAGCAGGCGTCGGGCGCCGGCCACGGGCGGGCGGCGCTGGTGTCGGTGCCGACCAGCCAGGCGGGCAGGGCGCGGGCCAGTTGCTGGCTGGCATCAGCGGGTAACTCGTCCAGCCAGGCACAGGGCACGCCTTGCTGCTGCAGGGTTTCCAGCACATGCAGGGCGCCGGGCGTGACGTGCGCGTAATCATTGGCGCTGGCTTGCAGGGCGCGTTGCAGGGCGCTGAGGTCGGCGCTGTGAGGCTCGCGGCCGAGCGCGGCGCTCAGCGCGGCATGCGGTGACAAGAGATGGCAGGGCTGATTGGCGGCGTCGGGAAACAGCCGCTGCAAGGTCACGGGCAAGGCGCGGGCGCCGAAGTCCACCAGGCAGCCAGAGAGGCCGAACAGCACGGCGGTGAAGTCGGCAGATGATGAGGCGAGTGCAGGCATGACGCGCATCCGAAGGGGGCTTGTTAGCAAAGTAGTTACCCGCGATGACGGTGCGATGAATACTTTGTGACAATTGACCGGCGCGGAGTTGCCGCGCCATTTCGGCCGATGGAAAAGCCGCCTGCCAAAGCCCGTTGTCAGCCCTTATACTGGGCGCCTTTTGCGCCAGCACCTATGCTGGCAAAGCGCGCACCGCGCGTTCCCCGTTCTGCCTTTGGAGCCTTGCAATGGAAGTGTTTGCCAGCAATTGGGCCACGCGTTTTGGCCAACTCTGCCTGTGTGCCGGTCTTACGCTGGTGGCGCAGGTCGCTTCGGCAGCCGAAAGCGACCCGTGGGAAGGTTTCAACCGCCCGGTGTTTACCTTCAACGACACGATCGACACCTACGCCCTCAAACCCGTGGCCCAGGGTTACCAAACGGTCACGCCGCAGTTTCTCGAAGACGGCATCCACAACGTGTTCAGCAACCTGGGCGATGTCGGCAACCTGGCCAACAACCTGCTGCAAGGCAAAGTGGCGGCAGCGGGCGTCGACACCAGCCGATTGATCTTCAACACCACCTTTGGCCTGCTGGGCTTCTTCGATGTTGGCACCCAGATGGGCTTGCAGCGCAGCGACGAAGATTTCGGTCAGACCCTCGGCGCGTGGGGCTTGAAGAGTGGGCCGTATCTGGTGCTGCCATTGCTTGGCCCAAGCACCGTGCGCGATGCGTCGGGCAAGATTCCGGACAGCTTCCTCGAACCCTATCGCTACATGGACCACGTACCGACTCGCAACGTGACCCGTGCGGTGGATGTGGTGGATACCCGTGCGAGCTTGCTGTCGGCCGAGAAATTTATCAGCGGCGACAAGTACAGCTTTATCCGCAATGCGTATCTGCAGATGCGTGAGTTTAAAGTTAAAGACGGTGAAGTCGAAGACGACTTCTGAGTAAGAGATTGATCGGCTGCGCGTCGGCGGGGCGGCGTTAAAAACACACTTTCAATGCTCATGGGCTACAGCCCACTGCGCTTGAAAACGTATTTTTGCCTTGCTCCGCTCTAGCTCGCTCGATCTTGAGCGGCGTGATTCTGAGCAAAGATCAAAACGAAAAAGGCGACCTCAGGGTCGCCTTTTTCGTTGATGGGTGCGTGGATTACTTCATGGAAAGAATGGCCAACCCCAGCGATTGTTTGCCGCCATCCAAAGCGCTCGCGCGGATGACTTCGGCTTCGGCGTCGAGGCCGCGTAATTCGTTGTGTTCCGATGCGATGTGGACGCGAACCTTGTCGCCCACCTTGGCGTCGCTTTCGGCTTCTAACTGCATGCCAGTACTGGACAAGTCGAGGCAGAGGGCGGGAATGTCGCGGCCGCCGTGTTTCAAGGTGACGGGTGCTTCCAAGCGCATACGGATGTAGTCGCGTTTCTCGGTGTAGGCATGATCACTTTGGCTCATCGACCCGCTCCTGTGGTTTTTATTGGACTCTCCGACGGCTCTTATAACCTTGCCATCTTTCGCCTGTAAAGGCGTCAGACGATGATCGGCGCACGCTTGAATCGCCGCACGGATGGGAGTACCGTCTGCGCCTTGACCGTCCACGCGTCCCGGCTGATCGGCCTGACGTACACGCCAACCACCCCTGGCGCCGTTTGCCTGGTACCCCATGCACAATTCCAGTGCCTCGCTGCTGATTATTGATGACGACGAAGTAGTGCGCGCCAGTTTGGC
>Ga0157370_10001742_pt1 | contig 26774 bp, 22 predicted proteins | sample C35metaG_FD_113463 | JGI IMG/M metagenome (GOLD analysis project Ga0157370, IMG submission 113463) | Corn rhizosphere microbial communities from Kellogg Biological Station, Michigan, USA - C3-5 metaG | ecosystem: Host-associated > Plants > Roots > Rhizosphere > Soil | place: USA: Michigan...
CTTGCTGCGGCAGGGCGAGCAGGTGCGCGGCTATCTCAACATCTGTCCGCACGCCGGCAACCGGCTTGATTACGCGCCCGGCAAGTTCCTGTTGAAGAACGATACCCTGATCTGCGCCGTGCATGGCGCCACCTTCAACCGGGCCGACGGGCTGTGCACCGGAGGACCGTGTCGGGGGCAACACCTGCGCAGCGTGCCGGTATGCGTGATTGATGATGCGGTCTGCCTGGAGCACGTGCGCCTGCTCTAGCGAATCCCGTCCCCTCAACGGAACATCAGGTTCACCACGACCAGGGTCACCACCAGCACCAGCAGGGTTAGTGGCGCGCCGACGCGCAGGAAATCCTTGCCCTTGTAGCCGCCGGGGCCGGTGACCATCATCAGTGCCGGATGGCCGGCGCTGAGCAGGAAGGTGTTGGACGAGGAGACCGCGACGATCAGCGCGTAGGCTGCCGGGTTGCCGCCGGTGGCGACGGCCACGCTGATCGCGATCGGCACCATCATCACGGTGGCACCCACGTTCGACATCATCTGCGAGAACAGCAGGGTGAGCACGGCCAGGCACAGTTGCAACACCCATGGTGCCGTGCTGCCCAGGTGCACCAGTACTTCCTGCGCGATCCACGCGGCGGTGCCGGTGGCATCCATCGACCAGCCCAGCGGGATCAGGCAGGCGGTGACGAAGATGGTCTTCCAGTTGATCGCCTTGTAGCCCTCGTCCATGTTCAGCACGCCGGTCAGCAGCATGCCGATCGCGCCGGTCATCATCGCCACCGACAGGTCGAGGTTGGTGAACAGCGCCAGGCATTTGGCCAGCAGGAAGAAGCCCACCGCCTGCCAGATCTTGCCGGGGCGCTGCTGTTCCTTCGGGATGTCGGTGACCACGACCAGGTCCTTGTCCTCCGCGGCCAGCGCCAGGTCGCGCCAGTTGCTGTGCAGGACCACGGTGTCGCCCGCCTGCAGGCTGACCCCGCGCACGTCGTCGCGGAACACCTGGTCGCCGCGGGTCACCGCCAACACCGAAATGCCGAAGCGCTTGCGCAGGCGCAGCTCGCCCACGGTGTGCTTGATGAAGCGCGACACCGGCGGGATCACCACTTCGGAAATGCCGGCGCGGGTCGGGTTGAACAGCTCGCCGAGCTGGCGCATGCGGGTGGACAGGCGGCACAGCTGGTTGTTGGCGAACTGGCTCAGTTGCTCGTGCGGGCCAAGCACGCCGAGTACCGAGCCGACCCAGATCACATGATCGGCCGGCGGCGCCATGCGCGCATCGTTGCCGCTCTTGATCGCCAGGATCAGCGGCGCGTTGTGCAACTGTTCGGCCTCGCCGATGCTCATGCCGACCAGCGGGCTTTCCGCGGTGACGGTGAGCTCGGCGGTATCGCCAGTGATGCCGTAGATTTCGGCGAAATAACTCTCGGTGCGCCCCGGCGTCACCTTCAGGCGTTCGTCTTCGTGGCCGGGCAGCAGCTTGCGTCCCAGAAAATAGAAATAGGCCACGCCGACCAGGGCCAGGGTCAGGCCGACCGGGGTGACACTGAACAGGCCGAACTTGGGGATCGTGTGCGCGCCCGGCGGCAAGTTCAGGTTGGCGCTGGCGATCAGGTCGTTGAGCACGATCAGCGGCGAGTTCGCGATCAGCGTGGTGTTGGTGGCGGTGAGGATGCAGAACGCCATCGGCAACAGCAGCCGCGACAGCGGCACACCGGTACGTGCCGACAGCCGGCTGCTGACCGGTATCATCAATGCCGCCAGCGCCTGGCTGGGAATCACCGCGCTGAACAGGCTGGCGACCAGGTTGATGACCAGCCCGAGGCGCGACTCCGCACCGCGCGCCATGCGCATCACGAAGTTGGCCGTGAGGTTGAGCACGCCGGCGCGGTCCAGCCCCTCGCCCATGATCATGATCGCGATGATCGCGATCACCGCGTTGCCAGCGAAGCCATTGAATACGCGATCCGACGGGATCAGCCCGGTCAGCCCGATCACCACCACCACCAGCAGCGCCACCATGTCGGCGCGTACCCACTCGAGCACCAGCATGATCATGGTGAAGCCGACCAGGCCCAGCACCAGGATCATTTCAGGAGTGAGCGACAGACCCATCAGCCGACGTCCCGGCGGGTCGGCAAGTTGCGGTGGATACGATGGGGCAGTGGGAGCTTCACGCTGCGTCGATTCGTCCCTGTTGAATGCCCGGCAGTATAAGCGGCTGCGTGCTACGGCTGGTGAATCAGGGGCAGGAGCAAGCCCGCCGGTAAAGCAGGTCCCACACGCCATGCCCAAGTTTCAGTCCGCGGCGTTCGAAGTGGGTCTCGATGCGCGTGGCGGGCTTTTCGGCGTATTGCCCGGCGCCGGACTGGTTGTGCCAGCCAGGTGCGGCTTCCATCACCTCCTGCATGTGCTCGGCGTATTCCTGCCAGTCGGTGGCCAGGTGCAGCAGGCCGTTTGGCGCCATGCGCGAGGCGAGCAGCTCGACGAAGCCGGGCTGGATCAGGCGGCGCTTGTGGTGGCGTTTCTTGTGCCAGGGATCGGGGAACCAGATGCGCACCTCGGCCAGCGCGGCGGGAGCGATCTCGTGCTCGAGCACCTCGACCGCATCGTGCTTGTAGAGCCGCACGTTGCGGGCATCGCGCGAAGCCAGCGTGTTCATCAGGCGCCCGACGCCGGGCCCGTGCACTTCCACGCCGATGAAGTCGCGATCCGGGTCATGCTCGCTGGCCCACGCCAGTGCCTCGCCGTTGCCGAAGCCTATTTCCAGCACCCGCGCGGCAGAACGACCGAAGCTGGCGTCGAAGTCGCGCCGCGCACCGCGATAGTCGAGGCCGTAGCGCGACCACAAGGTGTCGAACGCCCGCTGCTGTGCGGGCGTCATGCGGCCTTCGCGCAAGACGAAGCTGCGGATCCGGCGCAGGTGCTCCGGAAAGGTGTCGTGGTCGCCAGCGGTCATGTGGTGTTCCGGTGTTCCGGGGTTCCCGGGATTCTGCGCGCACCAGCGCCGGAAGGCGGCTGGCGTGCGCAGCCCGCACGCCGGGTGCCGAGGGCGTGCAGCTGAAAGCGGACAGACTCTAGCGCAGCGTCATTGGTGCTGCCTGTCGTCATGGGAACGGGGCTCGGACTTGCGTTCCTGGTGCGCCTCGCTGCGCTGGGGCCGTGCTGCTTCGGCGCGCACCGGCGGTGCGGCCCGTTGTTGCGGCTGCGCATAGCGCGGTGCTTCATAGCGTGGCTGCTCGACGCGCGGCTGTTCGCGGGGCGGTTGGTAGCTCGGTTGCTGCATGCGCTGCGGCGGAGCCTCGTTGCGCGTATAGGCTGGCCGGCTCGGCTCCGCACGCTGGTAGCGGGCCGCCGGAGGGGCAGGTTCCGGGGCGACCATGCGGGGCTGGCTGGCCGCGGATCGGGGCATCTGCTCCTCGCGGATCGCGGCGGGCCGCCCGGCGTTGTCGGCGCGCTGGATCTGCGGTACTTGCGGCAGCGTGGAACGCGGGGTCCGCTGGCGGTTGTCCTGCTCGGCGCCGGAAATATAGCTGACGCCCGGGCGCGGCATGGATGAGCGTTCGCCGGTCTGGTCGCGGTCCCGCGGGTGGGCGAACCGCGCCGACGGCAGTGCGCCCTGGCGTGGCTGCTCGACCGGTTGGCCGCGCTGCACGATCGGCGCGTTCGGGATCACGTTCGAGGTACGCGGCAGGCGGCTGCGCTCAGCGCCCTGGTCGATCCGGCTGCCCGCCGCCGGTGGCTGGTTGACGGATACGCCGGCGCGCGGATTCAGCACGCGCACGTTCGATCGCGGCGACGGCGTCCGCGCGGAAGTCGCCAGGTTGTTGCTCGGCGCGATGTGGCGTTCGAACGTGGAGGGCGGCGCATGCCGCGCGACCACTTCGCGCCGGAAACCACCCAGCGGCAACTGCCGGACATGCGCGCTGCGCTGGCCGGACTGGCCGCCTGCCTGCGGACGGAGGTCGACGCCATGCGGTACCACCCGCGCGGCTTCCAACTGGCGCGGGTCGACCTTGACCAGGTTGCGCTGCACGCGCTGGCCGGCGGCGAACTGTCGGCCCGACATGGCACTGAAGCCGCCCGGTGCCCGGCGATTGACGTAGCGCTCGTCGCTCATGGGCCGGTTGTTGCGATAGTGGCCGTAGTGGTTGTTGATGTTGTTGATGATGGTGACGTTGGTGATGTTGCGGGTCAGCCGGATGTTGCTGACGTTGACGCGCTGGTAATAGTCGCGATTGCAGCGGTACCAGGGGTTGTAGATCTCGCCCGGACCGAGTGGAAACCAGCCGATCGGCCCGCTGCCGATGCCCATCGAAAACCCGCCGCCACCGACGAAGGCGACCAGGGCCGGCGCATAGATCGGCCGTGCATGGCGCGGCCCGGGGATCCAGCCCCAGCCACGCGGCGTATGCGCCCAGCGACCATAGTGGTAAGGCGCGAAGCCCCACGGCATCGCGTCGATCCAGGTCCAGCCCCACGGCGCGATGTAGGCCCAGCGGCCGACGCGGTAGGGTGCCCAGTCGGGGCCGACGTCGTTCGGATACCACACCGCACCGTAGTCGCTGGTGCTCTGCCATGCCCCGTACTCACGCAGGTCCGGCGTGCCGACCATGTCATCGGGCACGTACTGGTTGCTGTCCGATTGGGCATAGCGCTGGTTGCGCTGATCGACCCAGGCGTCGAAGTCGTCGCCGCCGCCGATGTCGCTGATCGCGATGGCGGCCAGGCTGGAATCGACGAAGCGGTAGCTGCGCCCGGCGAACACATCGCGCTGCGCATTGTTCTCGCCGTATACGGTGGCGTTGCCCTCGAACGCGGTGACCCGGGTCGCATCGCCGTCGATGTCCACCCGGAACCGGCCGGGCTGGTTGATGACCAGCGCCACCGTCGGCGTATCGATCTCGTAGCTCTGGCCGTCGTCCAGGCTCTGCACGCTCAGATTCAGCGTGCCCTGGGTCAATTCGATCTGGGCCATCTGGTCGTTGAGGTCAAGCAGGCCCAGGTCGGTACGCTGGTCCAGGCGCAAGGTGGCGCCCCCGAACTCCAGCTCCGCGCGCGCGCCGGCGCCACTGGACAGCTTGTCGCCCGTGGTGAGGGGGCGGTTGAGGTCGGCATCGTTCCAATCGCTCGCACCCGCCGGCAACAGGCCGAGGTCGCCGGCGACGTAGGACAGCCGCGCCACCCGCGCCGGTGGCGGGGCGCCGTCGTCGCCCGTCGCGGTTTGCGCATGGACCGGCCCGGCGGCGGCACACACAAGCCCGATCGCCAGGACGGCGCCATGGCGACGCAGCGAAACAAGTAGTTTGGTGAGTACCTGCATGACAGTCCCCTGTGAGCCGATGTCGGTTGCGCCGCGATGCCTAGCATCCACCCGGCCGCATGGCCAAGGTCATGATCGGATTATGCACACGGGCGAAGTTAGCTACACCTTAGTTGCCGGTGTCCGCGCGTCCCGCGATTCAGCTGGCCGCCATGCATGGTTCAGGGGCCATTGGGCTGCGTACTGCGGGTCCCGCGGCAGTTCCCAGCGCGCGCAACCCGGGTTACCATTCGCGGACGCCCGGCGGGTGTAGCTCAATGGTAGAGCTGTAGCTTCCCAAGCTACTGACGAGGGTTCGATTCCCTTCACCCGCTCCACTTCCCGATCCAGCGATCCCCCGAGTTGTCCCAAGCCCATGGTGGATCCGATCGGCACGCGGCTGGTGACCCTGGGTTGGCGCGAGCGGCTGGCCTTGCCGCAACTGGGCATCGGCATGCTCAAGGCGAAACTCGATACCGGTGCGCGCAGCAGTTCGCTGCATGTCGACACGCTGGAAGCATTCCAGCGCGATGGCACGACCTGGCTGCGTTTTACCCTGCACCTGGGCCGGCGCCAGCCGCTGGCCGTGCACTGCGAGGCGAAGGCGCTGGATCGGCGCACGGTCACCGACACGGGCGGGCGGCGTACCGAACGCTGGTTCATCCGCAGCGACGTGCAACTGGCCGGCGCGCGCTTCAGCGTCGACATCAACCTCACCGATCGCCGGCATATGCTGTTCCCGATGCTGCTCGGTCGCAGCGCGCTGAGCGGCCGGTTCGTCGTCGATCCCGCGCGCTCCTATACCCAATCGCGCCCGTCGCCGGCGGACGCCGATCCCGGCATGACGAGTCCTCCATGAAGATTGCGATCCTCTCGCGCAACACCCGCCTGTATTCGACCAAGCGCCTGGTCGAGGCCGGGCGCGAACGTGGCCATGTGGTGCGCGTGCTCGATCCGTTGCGTTGCTATGTGCGGATCGCGCCGGGCGCGGTGGCGATCCGCTACAACGGCAAGCCGGTGCGCGACATCGACGCGGTGATCCCGCGCATCGGCACGTCCAGCACGTTCTACGGCACCGCGGTGCTGCGCCAGCTGGAGATGATGGGCGTGTACACGCCCAACCCCTCCGACGCGGTGCTGCGCGCGCGCGACAAGCTGCGCTGCCTGCAGATCCTCGCCGCACAGGGCATCGACATGCCGATCACGGTGTTCGGCGACAACCCGGACGACAGCGCCGACGTACTGGCCCTGCTCGGCGAGCCGCCGCACGTGATCAAGCTCAATGAAGGCAGCCAGGGCACCGGCGTGGTGCTGGCCGAGAAGCGCAGCGCGTCGCAAAGCGTGATCGAGGCGTTCCGCGGGCTTTACGCCAACTTCCTGGTGCAGGAGTTCATCGCCGAGGCGAACGGCAGCGACATTCGCTGTTTCGTGGTCGGCAAGAAGGTAGTGGCGGCGATGCAGCGCGACGCCAGCCCGGGCGACTTTCGCGCCAATCTGCATCGTGGTGGCAGCGCGGTGGCCGCGGTATTGAGTGCCGAGGAAAAGCACATCGCGGTGCGGGCGGCCGCCGTCCTGGGTCTGGGGATCGCCGGCGTCGACCTGTTGCGTTCCAACCGGGGGCCGTTGCTGCTGGAGGTGAATGCCTCTCCCGGGTTGGAAGGCATCGAAGCCGCCACGGGCGTGGATGTGGCGGGCCTGATCGTGGATTTGCTGCAGTCGCGGGTCCGTAGTCCCGCGGGGGCGGCGACGTCGGGGTAAGACGGTCACAAAGCGGATAGTACGAAACTCTTCGTTGACAGTTCTGGGAGAGCTTTCTTATTATCCCGGCCAGGGCGATCTTGCGACGGGCAACCCACCACGGGATGCGGCTTGATCGGGAGTGGAGTTACATGAAGCTGAACGGTTGGATGATCGGCATCGTCGCTGCTGTCGTGCTTTTGCAGGTTGGCGTCGCGCATGCCTACAAGACAAAGGCGATCGTGAAGGCGGAGAACAAGAATGACTTCGTGGCCGTCGTTGCCGCAGTACATCAGCAGATGCAGCCGGGCGGCCGTTATGAGCATGTCAGCGCGAGCGAGCGCACCGGCATTGACCAGCGTTTCAATGACATGCAGGCGTTATTCGACAAATACGGCACGGTCGGCCAGATGGATCAGCCTGCGAAAGTCCAGCTCTTCAACGATCAGGAATTCGTGAATGCAACCCTCACGCATCGGGATAATAAACGCCTGGTATGCGAACACATTGCGCCGGTAGGGTCACACATACCCCGGACTACATGCCGCACCTATGGCGAGATCATGCAAGATCAACGCGATACGCAGGACATGTTGGACAAGATGCGCCAAGTTCAGACGCCCAGAGGCGGTAAAGGCTGACAGGCGCCTGGCCATCTGGTTGGCGCCGAACTTCAGCTGCGAATCCTGCGAAGTCCGCGCTGCAGTCTTTGGGCAGCAGCGCCTTTGAAGGGGATATTGGCTGAACCTCGACACCGACCAGGTGCCTGGCTGTCCATCCGGCGAATCCGCGCGGAGTATTGACTCAGATGAAAAACCTCGCCGCAGGCATGCGCAGGCCGACCAAGGCCGAGCTGGAAATCCTGAACGTGTTGTGGGCGCGCGATGCATGCACGGTTCGCGAAGTTCATGATGTACTGCATCTGGGCGAACGTACCGGTTATACGACGGTGCTGAAGCTGCTTCAGGTCATGCACGCCAAGGGGTTGGTGGAACGAGACGACTCGCAGCGTGCCCATGTGTATCGGGCAGCGGCCAGCAAGGAGCGAACACAGAAGTACCTCCTGGTGGATTTGGTGCAACGGGTATTCGACGGCTCATCCTCGCAGTTGGTGTTGCACGCACTGGGTAGCCAGCACGCCAGTCCGGAAGAGTTGCGCGAAATCCGCAGTCTGCTCAACAAGCTCGACAAGGAGGGCTCGTGATGAGCTTTCCTTCCCTGTGGTTTGCGGTGACCCATGTGCTCGGGTGGACGCTGCTGAATTTCCTGTGGCAAGGCGCGTTGCTCGGCCTTGTCTATGCGGCCGTGCGGCCACTGATGTCTCGCGGAACGGCAAGGTACCGTCTCGGCATGAGCATGCTGCTCGCCTGTGCCGCATGCCCCTTGTTGACCTTGTGGAAGCTGCTGGATGCCGTGTCGCCTCCGGCTGCAACAGGCGAAGGCGGTCTGCTCACGGTAACGGCATCTGGCGGATACCCGGCGGGCGGGGCGAGCTGGGCACTGCCTGGGTTCGACCTGGTGCTGCCATGGCTGGTGCTCGCCTGGTCATTCGGTGTGCTGCTGCTGTCGGTGCGTACGTGGCGGGAATGGCGCAAGTTGAAAGCGCTGGTACGCATGGCCGAAATGGCGCCGACGTGGCAACGTGCAGCGCTCGACCTGGCGCGGCGATTTGGCTTGCGTCGCCGAGTGGACGTCTTGTGCAGCCATCTGGTTTCGACGCCCGTGCTGATCGGCTGGATTCGCCCGGTGATCCTGCTGCCGCTGGCTGTTGCCACCGGATTTCCGGCATCGCAGGTCGAACTGATCCTCGCTCACGAGCTGGCACACCTGCGGCGCTGGGACCCGCTGGCCAACCTATTTCAGATAGTTGTGGAAACCGTGCATTTCTACCACCCGGTCGTGCGCTGGATTTCCCGTGACGTGCGCAACGAGCGCGAGATCTGCTGCGATCGCCTTGCGCTGTCGCTGGGTGGCGGCAGTCAGCGGGAATTCGTCACCGTATTGGCTGAGCTCGGCGACTTGCGCGAGCATCGTGACAGGCTGCTGCTCGCGGCTACTGGTGGCGTGTTGCTGGATCGAGCGCAGCAGCTGATGGCGCTGCCGGGGAATCGCGCTGCCCAAGGGCGCAGCTCGGGTCAACTCGTGGCCACGTTGCTCGGCGTGCTTCTGGTCGCCGTGACCCTGCAACTGCATTGGACCCAGGCGCACGTGGGCCGGAGCGTGAGCGCATCGATGCGGCAATGGCAGGGGTTGGTGACGGGCATGAAATTGCCCCTGGCTCCTTCCGAAACGGGCCTGCACATCGCGGATCTGGCACCGATGACGGTCGGAACCATTCATTCGCTGGCGATGCCGGTGGCCAGGCCGGCGCCGGCAGCCATGTCGGAACCGGCGATGGTGAGCTTGCCGCACCCATCGTCATGGCCGGTCACCGATCTGCGGCCGACACAGCCTGCTCCGCTAGTGCTGAATATGGATCGAGCGGTGCTGTCATCGCCTGCCTCGGTATCGACGCCCGTCCCGGTTCGCATGAGTCAACCGGTGTATCCGCAGGCGGCGCTGAGGCGCGGGATCGAAGGGCAGGTGGTGCTGGAGTTCAGTCTGGCCCCCGATGGCAGCGTACGCGATTTGCAGCTGGTCAGTGCGGCCCCTGCCGGCATATTCGATCAAGCCGCCATCGATGCGATGCGTGGCTGGCAGTACGCCGTACCCGATGCGGCGGCCGGCTCCCGGCGCTATCGGCAGACCATCGCCTTCACGCTGGGAGCGGCGCGTTCCGGCGCCAGCCCGGGACGCAGTATCCATGCCCGCGCGGATTGCCGGATGGTCACCGGCACACACATCTGCCGCTGGCCGGATGGGGCTGGCTAGCAGGCGCGCATCCCGTCGAAGCATCTGCAGCAGTCGTGCCGGTGAGGGATGCGTCTCGCTACAGTTCAGGCTGCCCGAGACGCTTGTGGATTAACTTCATCGTAACCGGTGACCCCTTATAACGAGCAGACCGGTTGTTTGCGCCACGCGAGAACGGTGACGGCAGACGATGGTATCGGGGTAGCAGTTTGGGCTCAGGTGGGCGACGGCGAGTCGTGCATCTGGGCCTTTTTCTTGCCTGCGCGAAGCCCCATTCAGTTTCATGGCGCGACCGGCGCGCCGGTCTCACCCAAGCTTGTTAAGCTGGCAACCCTGGTCGGCCCGTGCGCCGGCCGCGCAGGAGTGACGCATGCGTGTACTGGTGATCGAAGACAACAGCGATATCGCGACCAACATCGGCGATTATCTGGAAGACCGGGGCAACGTGGTCGATTTTGCCGGCGACGGCGTGACCGGCCTGCACCTGGCGGTGGTGCACGATTTCGACGTGATCGTGCTGGATCTCACCCTGCCCGGCATGGATGGGCTGGAAGTGGCGCGCAAACTGCGCCACGAGGCGCACAAGCAGACCCCGATCCTGATGCTGACCGCGCGCGACGCGCTGGAGCAGAAGCTGGTCGGCTTCGAGTCCGGCGCCGACGACTACATGACCAAGCCGTTCGCGCTGCAGGAGCTGGCCGCGCGGCTGGAGGTGCTGGCGCGCCGCGGCAAGGGTCCGCAGAGCCGCGTGCTGAAGGTGGCCGACCTCACCTTCAACCTCGACACGCTGACGGTGAACCGCGAGGGCAAGTCGATCCAGCTGAACCCGATCGGCCTGAAGCTGCTGCAGGCGCTGATGGAGGCCAGCCCGTCGGTGGTGACGCGGCAGGACCTGGAACAGCGCGTGTGGGGCGAGGAGCTGCCCGATAGCGACAGCTTGCGCGTGCACATCCACGGCCTGCGCGCGGCGATCGACAAGCCGTTCGAGAAGCCGCTGATCCACACGCGGCACGGCATCGGTTACCGCATGGTCGAGCCGGATGCAATCCAGGCGTAAGCTCCGCTATCGCCTGATCGTCTCCTTCGCGCTGTTCGGCTTCGGCCTCAGCGCGTTGTTTGCCGTGGCATCGCTGTACGTGCGTGCCAAGGTCGAGAACCAGCTGATCAACGACAGCATGCAGAACGATGTCGATCAGGCGGTGGACAAGGCGATTGCCCACGAGCCTTTTCAGTCCGAACTGATCGAGGGCTGGGTCAAGAGCGATCGCACCTTGTACAAGATGCCGCTGGCCTGGCAGAGCCTGAAGAGCGGTGTTCACGACATCTACGAGGTGGACAAGGCTGGCCGCCAGCGGCACTACAAGCTGGCGGTACAGCGCAAGGATGGCATCATCGGTTTCACTCGCTACGACATCAGCCGCGAGGACCTGGGCAAGCAGCAACTGATCCTGTCGCTGATCGGCGCGGTGTTGCTGTTCAGCCTGCTTTCGCTGGCGATCGGCCTGTGGCTGTCGCGGCGGGTCCTCAAGCCGGTCAGCGACCTGGCCCATCGGTTGCGCGATTTCCGCAGATCCGGCAAGGCCGAACCGCTGGCGCCGTACTTTGCCGAGGACGAGGTGGGCGAACTGGCGCATGCGCTGGATGAGTATTCGGCCCGGCTCACCGCGATGGTCGAGCGCGACCGCGAGTTCAATTCCGACGTCAGCCACGAGCTGCGCACGCCGCTGGCGGTGATCGCCAGCACCACCGAGTTGCTGCAGGGTTCGCCTGATCTCACCGAGAAGCTGAGCGAGCGGCTGAAGCGGATCGAGCGCGCCTCGCGCCAGGCCACCGAGCTGATCGAGGCGCTGCTGCTGCTGTCGCGTGCCGAACGGCGTGGCCCCACCCGCGGCGAGACCACCGAGGTCGGCAAGGTCGCCGCCGACGTGATCGAAAGCCAGCGTCCGCAGATGCGCGGCAAGCCATTGACGATCGAGCTGGCGGCGCTCGATCCGGTCAGCGTCAATGCGCCGGCGTCGGTGCTGTCGGTGGCGCTCACCAACCTGATCGGCAACGCGATCAAGTACACGCTCGAAGGCAGCGTGCGGGTCGAGGTCGGCGCCGGCCGCATCGAGGTCATCGACACCGGCCCGGGGATCAAGCCGGAAGACGCCGAGCGCCTGTTCCAGCGCGGCGTGCGCGGCGAAGGTGCCGGTGGCAGCGGCGCCGGCCTCGGCCTGGCGATCGTGCGCCGGCTGTGCGAACTGTACGGCTGGGACGTGTCGATGCGCCCGCGCAGCGACACCAACGGCGCGATCGCCAGCATCGTGTTCTCCTGAGCCGGCCGCGCGCCGTCGCGAGTCAGGCTTGTGGCGTGTCGAACAAATCCGTTTGTGCCCGGTAACTGTCGCGGTCGACGAAGCCGGCCAGACCCACGCCGACCAGTCGATAGAGACTGTCTGCCGGTCGCTCGATCCGTTCGCGCAGCGCGCAGGCGATGGCGGCCAACTCGCTGGCCGAGGTCGGCCGGGTCGGTGGCGTGAGGCTGCGGGTCAGCGTGCGGAAGTCGGCGGTCTTGAGCTTCAGCACCACGGTGCGCGCGACGCGCTCGTGCTCGCGCTGGTAGCCGGCCCAGGCCTTGTCGGCAAGCCGGCGGATATGCGGTTCGAGTTCGTCCAGCTTGAGGTCGTGTTCGAAGGTGTCTTCGGCCGAGATCTGCAGGATCGGCCGTTCCGGCTGCACCGCGTGCTCGTCGATACCGTGCGCCAGTTCGTGCAGGCGCCGACCCCAGCGGCCGAAGCGCTGTTCGAGTGCCGGCAGCGCGAACGCACGCAGGTCGCCGACACGGGCGATGCCGAGCGCCGCCAGCCTGGCTTCCATCACCTTGCCCACGCCGGGCAGGCGGCCCACCGGGAGCGGTGTGAGGAAGGCCTCGACCTGGTGCGGGCGGATTACGCACAGGCCGTCGGGCTTGTTCCAGTCCGAGGCGATCTTGGCCAGGAACTTGTTCGGCGCCACGCCGGCCGAGGCGGTCAGCGCGGTTTCCTCGCGGATCGCCGCGCGGATCGCCTCGGCGGTGGCGGTGGCCGAGGGCAGGCGCGACTTGGTCGCTGTGACATCGAGATACGCCTCGTCCAGCGACAGGGGTTCGATCAGGTCGGTGTGGCGCGCGAAGATCTCGCGGATCTGCCGCGACACCGCCTTGTAGCGCACGAAATCCGGCGGCACGAACACCAGTTGCGGGCATAGCCGCTCCGCGCTGACCGCCGGCATCGCCGAGCGCACGCCGAACACGCGCGCCTCGTAACTGGCCGCGCACACCACCGAACGCGCGCCGCGCCAGGCCACCGCCACCGGCTTGCCGCGCAGCGAGGGATCGTCACGCTGCTCCACCGACGCGTAGAACGCGTCCATGTCGATGTGCAGGACCTTGCGTGGTATTGCGGACACGGGGACCACCGGAAACGCCATGGTGCCGATTCTAGAGGCAGCGGCGGTTGCGGCGTGTCAGCAGTGATTTGCGACGTGCGCGGAGGTTCCGTGCTCAACGCCAGAACGTGATCACGTCGGCATGGTTACCCGCGCTCGCGCCGTCATTCCCGGGCGCGCGCTCGACACGCAGCACGTGGCGACCGCCGGCCAGCGAGCGCACGTCGATCATCGCCTGCAGCGCGGGGCGACGGGTACGCGGGTCGCTACCGGCGTCGTAGCGCAGGGTGGTGAGTGGCACCCCGTCGAGCGACACCGCGCGCAGGCGCGCCATGCATTCCAGCAAGGCGTCGCCGCGCACATCGCCGCGGGGCAGCGCCAGCGCGGAGGTGCAATGGCTCTGCATGGCCGGCGCGTCGTGCTGGGGTTGGTACGGCACGGTCAGTCGCAGATAAGGCCCCTCGATCACCGCGCTTTGCACGAACGGGGTCGTCGGATCGTGCAGCGGGTCGCGCTGGTCGTCGTAGTAATTGCTGCGCAACGTGCGGGAGTCGTCGACGCTGCGCGGGAACAGCCCGTAGCTGCCCGCCTGAAGCGGCTTCTTCATCGAGTTCAGGCCGATCGTCACGGCAGTGAACAACACCGAGAACACGACGAGAATCAGGCGATTGATTCGACGCTCGTTGCCGTGGCTGGCGAGCAACGACATGACCTCGGAGCGGTAACCGATGCCGAGTAATCCGGAATACCGGAAGATCGCCGCGAGTCCGCGCCGCAAGGTGCCGCCCTCGTGCAACCTGGCGCCGAACCTGCGGTCGATCTCGTGGGCGCCGAACAACAGCAGGATCAGGGTCGCCAGGCACAGGCTGAATACCAGGAACATGTCGACGTGGAGGCCGGCCAGGGTCAGGCCGGCCATGATCAGCGCGAACATGACCGCGACCACCAGGCTGATGATCAGCAGCCGCGTCGCCAGCATCACGCCGATGGCGAACACCACGGTGGCGCGATTGTCGGCGCGTTCGATCGAGTCGGTGGCGGAGCCGTGCCTGCGCCGGTCGATTTCCCGCTGCACCGGGCCCATGCGCAGTTTTTCCCAGAGCACCCCGTCCGGATAGACCGAGTGCATGCCGACCAGGGCGATCCAGTGCGCGCGCAGCAGCAGGTGCAGGGCGAACGTCACCGCCAGGATCACCGCGGCGGTCTTCAGGTAGATGTAGAGCGGCAACGCCACTCCGGCGAGATCGGTGCTCAGCCGCGGCAGCAGCGCGAACAGCCGGTCATCCAGCCAGCCGGGCAACTGCAACATGGCGAACACGGCCACGCCGGAGATCAGCAACTCGACCTCCCAGGTGGGCGTGGTGTGCTTCGGCAACTGGTCGGGATCGTGGTCCGGCGCGGCGGTATCGCTCATGCCCGTGTGCTCCGGTGGGTCGGGTCGATGGTAGCGGTGGCGATCATGGTTCGGTGAAGGATTCCGGCGCGACGCCCACGTAGACCCATGCACGAATGCCGGAGGCGAGCGTGACGGCGACGCGGCGGTAGTCGTCCACCTCGTAGGCATCCGCGCGGGCCAGTTCGGCGGCGCTGATGCGGAACACGGTGCCGCTGACCGCGTCCTCCATGTTGCCGCTGTCGTGCACGATCGGATGGTGGCTGATGCCACTGGTGGCAACCACCTGCGCATCATCGATGCGGACCAGTTCGCGACGATAGCCGTCCAGACGGTCGGGTTGCCCGGCGAGCTGCCGCCCGAACGTGGCCAACTGCACCGCGGCGGCCTGCAGGGTGCCATAGGAGAACAGGCATTCAGTGGCGGCTGCCGCGTCCGGATGCAACCGGTCCAGGCGCGCGGACAGCTGCCGCGCGAAGCGCTCGGCCGCCTGCGGCTGCCCGGCCAGGAACAGCGACGGCTCAAGCAGTTCCAGTTCCATGATCAGGAAACGGCCATCGCTGACGACCCCGTCCACGCGCGCGTATGCCAGGTCGCCGTATCCCATCGTGGCCACTGCAGCCAGCGCCTTTTCGGCGGCGGCCAGCATCGCCGCATCGGGCTCGGCCGGCTCGACGCTGCCACCATGCTCGCTCTGCACGCGATAGTCGCCGCTGGCCGGCCGCTTGAGCACCGCGTGGCTGAATTCGCCCTCGAAGTACAACAGTGACCATTCGCCCGCGCTGACCACCTCCGGCACGAACGGTTGCACCAGGTAGTCGAGCCCGATCGGCAACCCGGCCACCGCCTGCACGAACGCCGCATCGTCGGCGTTGCCGCGCAGCGTGTGCCAGGCGCCGCCGCTGATCGTCGGCTTGATCACCACCTGTTGTCCGGGCATCGACGTCAATACATCGGCCAGTTCATCGGCGCGAGCCATACGGGTCGGGATGATCGCGACATCATGCCGGGCCAGGTCGAGCAGATAGCGCTTGTCGCTGTTCCAGCGCAGCACGCGACTGTCGTTGATGGTGGGGATGCCGAGCTGGTCGAGCCGGTCCAGCCAGGCGATGAACGCCGCGTGCTGCCTGAAGTAGTCCCAGACCGTGCGGATCAGCACGGCGTCGAACTGTGACCAGTCGATCACGGGGTCATTCCAGGTGCAGGACGCCGGCCGGATGCCAAGGCGTTCCAGCGATGCCGCCAGATGCGCGTCGTCGTGCTGGATCGACGGCAGATCGGCGCAGGTGGCGAAGGCGATCCGGCAAGCAACAGGATGGTCAGACATGGCGCAAACTCGTTCCCCTGGGCAGCCGGGTGGCTGCCACGAAAATCACATGATGCCGGCAAGGATCTGCTTCATCGTTGCAAGCACGAACGTGGCAAGGTCCCGGCCGGGCGGCCGGTCAAGCCCCATCCTCATGTTCCCATTTCACCTCGATGGCGTCGCCGTCCATCGACCCGGTCCAGTAGGTACCCAGCCGCACCCAGGCGGAACGGATGCGCTTGATCGCCTCGTCGTAGACCGCCACGTGGTAGATCACCTGATATTTCGAGGTGCTGAAATACATGCCCAGCGGCATGAGCAGACTGCTGCGGCGCGCATGCAGGATCTTGTAACCATTGGCATTGGCCCAGGCCTGCAGCAGCGAGCGGGCCTTGACGTAGTGCAGGTGGCAGAGACCGGCGACCAGGAGCAACGCGCCCAGCGCGGTCAGGAAGAAAGCGAAGGAGTGCATCGTGCGGGACCTCGGCCGCCAGTGGTTCGCAGGAATGAATCGGTCGGCGAAGCATAGCGTCCGGCATGGCTGATGGGACTGGTCGAAACCGCCCGGACAATGGCATGGTAGCCGCCATGCTGACCGAACCCGCCAATGCCTATGCCCGGCGCCTGAACACCTGGGACGCCGCGATGATCGTCATCGGCGGCGTGATCGGGGCAGGCATCTTCCGCACCCCGGCCACGGTGGCCGAACGCACCAGTTCGGGCCTGCCGCTGCTGGTGCTGTGGGTGCTGGGCGGCCTGCTCACGCTGGCCGGGGTGCTGTGCTACGCCGAGCTTGGTTCGCGTCGGCCGTATGCGGGCGGCATCTACCTCTACCTGCGCGAGGCGTTCGGCATGCTGCCGGCGTTCCTGTTCGGCTGGACGATGGCGCTGATCAACTATCCCGGCAGCGTGGCGGCGGTGGCCACCACGTTCGCGGATTATTTCTGCAGGGCGATCGGCCTGCCGGACCTGTGGATCAAGCCGTCGGCGGTGGGCGCGATCGTGTTCATCGTGGGCGTGAACCTGTTCGGCATCCGCGCCGGCGCGCTGATGCAGAACATCTTCTCGGTGCTGAAGCTGGCGGCGATCGCGCTGCTGGTGGTGGTCGGACTGGTGCTGGCGCACGGCCAGCTGGGTGGCCTGCTGGCGGTGGATCGCACGCATGCGGTCAGCGGCGGAGCCTTCGTGGGCGCCCTGCTGCCGGTGCTGTTCACCTACGGCGGTTTTCACTACCTCAACGACCTGGCCGGCGAAGTCCGCAATCCGCAGCGCACGCTGCCACGCGCGCTGGCGATGGGCATGGTGGGCGTGGTGCTGTGCTACGTGCTGGCCAACGTGGCTTATCTGGCCGGGCTGGGCCATGCGGGTTTGGCCGCCAGCCAGGCGCCGGCGGCGGATCTGATGAGCCGGCTGTTCGGCGCCGGCGGGGCCAGGCTGATGGCGGTGGGCATCGCCTGCTCCACCTTCGGTTATTGCAGCATCGCCATCGCCGGTGGCGCACGCGTGATCCAGACGATGAGCGCGGATGGCCTGTTCTTCCGCCAGGTGGGTCGCATCGATCCGCGCACGCGCGCGCCCCACGTCGCCCTGGCCCTGCTCGGTGCATGGACGGTGGTACTCGTGTTGTGGGGCAATTTCGGCCAACTGGTGGACTACACCACGGTGGGCGAATGGCTGGGGCATGCGTTCGGCATCGGCACCCTGTTCTGGTACCGCTGGAAGTTCGTCGACGAACCGGCGCCGTATCGCGTGCCGCTGTTTCCGCTGCTCCCGCTGGTGTTCGTGGTCACGGTGCTGGGCGTGATCGCCGCCACCGCGATCGCCAACCCCGGCGATGCCGGCATGAGCCTGGTGATCATCGCGCTGGGCCTGCCGGTGTATTACGGCTGGCAGTGGTGGTCGCGCCGACGCCCGGCCTGAGAGCCGGATTCGGCGTGGACGAAAACATCGCGGATGCCGCCGTAACCGCATAATGGCGTCATCGCCCCGCAAGCCGTGACCATGAAACCTGCCGTGCTGATCCTGTTGTGCCTGATCGGATTGGGTGCCTGTCGTGCGTCGCCGTCGCCGGACCTGCCCGATCTTGCCGGGGGGCACGCCGACCGTCGCATCCGCCTCGAGCAGGTGCAACGCGTGGGCGTGGTCGAGCACGCCGGCGATGGAGTGGCGCAGCAGCGCTATGCCTTCCAGCCGGCAGCGCTTCCGCGGATCGTGTTGGCACCAGCCACCGGCATCTGGAACTGGTCGGGTCAGGGTGCGTTGCACCTGCGTGTGCAGAACGCGATGCCCTGGGCGGTCACCTTGCGCATCGAGATCGATGGCGTGACCGACGGCCAGCATCTGCAGGCCACCGTCGGCGTACCGGCCGGGCCGGCGCAGACCCTGGTGGTTCCGCTGCAGGCGACCTCGCCGCGGCAGCAGGGGATGCAGGTCGGTCCGCCGATGCCGTTCGACGAAGATGGTCGACCGACCCTGCTGGCGACCACGGTCGAGGGCCAGCTGGACTTGCACAAGGTCAGCGCGATCCGACTGGAAGTGCCCGCGCCGCAGGCGGCGCAGACCCTGCTGTTCGGCGCCGTCGGGACCGCGCCAGGCACCGCCACACTGCATGATGCCTATGCCGGCATCGTCGATCGCTACGGCCAGTTCAGCCGCGCCAACTGGCCGGAGAAGATCGCCACCGATGCCGCCTTGCAGGCTGCCGTGAAAACCGCATCGGCCGTGCCGCCGGCATCAGGCCTGGATGCCTATGGCGGACGTCCGGACGTCCATGGCCTGGACAGGACGGGGTGGTTCCACGCACAGAAGCGGGACGGCCGCTGGCAGTTGGTCACCCCCGCCGGCGGCGCATTCTTCTCGCTGGGCGTGAACGCGGTCGCGCCCGATGGAGGTCGCAGTTACGTCGAAGGCCGCGCGTTCATGTTCCGCGACCTGCCGGCGGATAGCGGGGCGTGGGCCGATTTTTACGGCAGCGGCGACAGCCGGCGCATCGATCAGGGTGCCAGCGCCGGCATCGGCGACAACCACGGCCGCTGGTTCGATTTCTACGCCGCGAACCTGTATCGCACCGACGGCAACCGCTGGCTCGCCGCGTGGCGCACCCGCAGCCTGGATCGGTTGCGGGCGTGGGGTTTCAACACCATCGGCAACTGGAGCGATCCCGCGCTGGGGTTGGCGCACCGCTTGCCGTATACGCGCTCGATCAATATCGCCGGTGACTACGCCAACGTCGCCAGCGGCTACGATTATTGGGGTCGCATGCCGGATCCGTTCGATCCGCGCTTCGTGCAAGCCGCCGACGCGGCGGTGGCGAAGGCGAGCGCCGGCGTGCGCGATGATCCGTACCTGCTTGGCTACTTTGCCGACAACGAGCTGGCATGGGCCGGCACGGGGCCGCAGGGCCGCTGGGGGCTGGCACTGGGCACGCTGGCCGGCGAGGCGAGGAGTCCGGCCAAACAGGCCTTCGTCGCGATGCTCAGGAAGGAGTACGTTTCGCCCGAGACACTTGCCTCTGCCTGGGGCATCGCGCTGACTTCGTGGGACGAACTGGATACCAGCGGCTACCGGGCACCGCAGCCGGGCGAAGCGCACCCGGCGATCGCGCGCGATTACAGCACGTGGCTGCGCCGCTACGCCGACACCTATTTCCACACCGTGGCCGCCGCGATCCACCGTCACGATCCGCACCACCTGTTCCTCGGCGGCCGCTTCGCGGTGACCACGCCGGAAGCAGTCGCCGCGTGCGCGCAGTACTGCGATGTGGTCAGCTTCAATGTCTACGCCGATCTGCCGCAGCACGGATTCGATGCCGGTGCCATGCGCAAGCTCGACAGGCCCGTGCTGATCAGCGAATTCCACTTCGGTTCGGCCGATCGCGGTCCGTTCGGGAGTGGCGTGGTGTCGGTGGCCGGCGAGTCGCAACGCGGGCCGGCCTATGCGCGGTTCGTGGCCGCTGCCGCGGGTGACCCGCAAGTGGTCGGCGTGCATTGGTTCCAGTACGCCGACCAGCCGGTGAGCGGACGGCTGCTCGATGGCGAGAACAGCCATGTCGGCCTGGTGGGGATCACGGACATCCCGTTTGGCAGGTTTGTCGAGGCCGTGCGTGCGGCGAACCTGCAGGCCGCGCAGGGGATGCAAGCCGCCGGATCAAGCCCGTCGCCGCGCCGTTGAGATGCCGTGATCGGTTATGCTGGGGAACTGCGGGACCATCGTGGGGGTCGATGGAACGCATGAACTCAACCACCCGGGACTGCCCATCATGAATCTGCTTCGTTCCTCGCTCGTCGCCTCGCTCATCACCGTGACCGGTCTGGCCGCCCTTCCCGTGTCGCGCGCCTACGCCGCCGACGAGCTGGGTGGCAGCCCCGTGCCCGGCGTGTGCATGCTCTCGCGCGAGGTCGTGTTTGCCCAGTCCAAGGTCGGGCAGGCTGCCAGCGAACGGCTGGGTCAACTGGCCGATCAGTCGCGCAACCAGCTGGCCAGTCAGCGCAAGCCCATCGAAGCGGACATCCAGAGCTTCCAGCAGAAGGCAACGTCGCTGAGCGAGGCGGCGCGCAAGCAGCAGGGAGAGGCGCTGCAACAGCGCATGCAGACGTTCCAGAGCCAGGCCAGCGAGTTGAACGAGCGCATCCAGCTGACCCGCGCCAAGGCCATGCAGCGGATCGGCGAAGAGGCGCAGCCGATCGTCTCCGGCAGCTACAAGAACCATCACTGCGGTCTCCTGCTGAACCGCGATTCGGTGCTTGGCGGCAACACGACCAACGACCTCACCGCCGACGTCGTGCACGGCCTCGACGGCAAGATCACCACCATCAGCTTCAATCTGGAACCGCTGCCGAGCCGCAGCGCCCCCGGCGGCAGCGCGAAGCAGTGACGGTCGCTGTCCGGACTCGCGCCCTGGTACTCCGGATTCCGGCGTGACTTGGCGATGGAGAGGACGATGACGGTCCAGGCTTTCTATCCGATCGGTACGCCCGGGCAACGCTGGGGCGAGGCCGAGATCGCCAGCTGGCGGTCACGACAGTCCGTCCGGCGCAGCTATGCCGCAGACGTGTTGCGCAGGATCGACGAGCTGCGCGCGCGGTTCGACGTGTCGCAGTACGGCGCGCTGGAATACGCCCCCGCGAGCTACCCGCTGTTTGCGATCCGCAGCCAGGGCTGGCACGACGACCTGCCGGTGGTGCTGGTAACAGGCGGTGTACATGGTTACGAGACCAGCGGCGTGCTCGGCGCGTTGCAATTCGTGGAAACGAAGGCGGCCGGCTATGCCGGGCGGCTGAATCTGCTGGTTGCGCCGTGCGTCAGTCCATGGGGTTACGAGCGGATTCATCGCTGGAATGCGGACGCCCTCGATCCCAACCGATCGTTCCGCGAGGACAGCCCGGCGCAGGAATCGGCCGCGCTGATGCGCCTGGTCGCGCCGGTCGGCGAGCGCGTGCTGGTGCACGTCGATTTGCATGAAACCACCGACACCGACGAGTCCGAGTTCCGCCCGGCGCTGGCGGCGCGCGACGGCGTGGCTTTCATGCCGGGCGAAATCCCCGACGGCTTCTACCTGGTCGACGACGGCGCGCACCCGCAACCCGCGTTCCAGCAGGCGATCATCGATGCGGTGGCCGGGGTCACCCACATTGCGCCGGCCGACGAACGCGGCGAGATCATCGGTTCGCCGGTGGTGGCGCCGGGCGTCATCCAGTACCAGCTCAGCCAGCTTGGCCTCTGCGCAGGCATTACCGGCGCCCCATACAAGACCACCACCGAGGTCTATCCCGATAGTCCCCGTGCCACGCCGGAGCAGTGCAATGCCGCCCAGGTGGCGGCGGTGTGCGCGGCGATCGATTTCGCGCTGGCGCACCGCGTGGTGCGTTGAAGCCGGAGTCGCGGGATCACTGAATGCCTGCCCGGTCCACTTCCCGGCGGACGACGCGCATGCGTCAAACCTGGCGAAGCGATCCCTGCATTGACGCGCGCGTGGCGAGGCCGGCTTCCATCGTCCGCGGCACGGCTATGGCGCCGCCGCGGCTGCATCCGGTGTCGAGCGTCGCTCGGTCATCATCGAAAAGAGGATCTCGCTGGCGGGCGCGGCGGATGCGGCGCCGATCGCGCCTGGCGACTGCCCGGTCGAGCTTGCCTTGTATCCACGTTGCTGCAGCTGCCGCAACAGGGCTTCCGGGGTCGAACGGAACACCGGTGCCAGGTCGATCAGACTCGCCTCGGTCATCAGCGCCACCGTACGCGACGCGGGACTGGCTGCGCGACCGCCGCCCTTGGCGGCCAGCACGGCGAACGGCACCGCCGCGACCATCGACAAGGCCAGCGGAATGTACAAGGTCCTGCGCCTGGCATAGGCCACCAGCGGCTTCCAGTTTTTCCACAGATGCAAGGCGAACGGCGCCAGCAGAAGCATGCTGAGCCACTCATGCATGGCGTGGAAGCTGCGCGGCGCCCAGTGGAAGAACAGCGCGATGCCCGACACGGCCGACACGACAAACAGGCCTGCGGTCAGTGGCGTGCCATAGCGATGCATGAAGTGAGTCAAGGGCAATCTCCGGAATTCAGTTAATGATATTCATTCGCATTTGATATGACAAGTATCGGTGCCCGGGCGGAAAAGAACCGGCGCCGGACACGAGAACGGCGTAAAAAAAACCCGCAGAGGGGAGTCTGCGGGTTCGGGGGGTCCATCTATGCATGTGTGGAGGAGGAGGGGGAGCCTCACCGCACGGTGGGATCGGTGTCTCACGACACGCTATTAATGTACTTGATGGTTTGTTAATGGAGCGTGACCGGGAATCCCGGTACCGCCAGGCGCAAAGGCGAGGTCCGGAATTCGGCGCCTGCACCGCCGAGGCACGATACTGACGCCATCGCAGTCGTTGCCGGGAACCGAACATGTCCGTGGATACCCGCGAGGCCAATCGCCGTCTGAATCGCCATGCCGGGTCGGCACCGGTGTGGCTGTTCGGCTACGGCTCGCTGATCTACAAGGTGGACTTCCCTTACATCGAACGGCGCGCGGCATGCATCCGGCACTGGGTGCGACGCTTCTGGCAGGGCTCGCACGACCATCGCGGCACGCCGGAAGCGCCCGGTCGCGTGGTGACCCTGATTCCCGAGCCGGATGCCGTCTGCATCGGCATGGCCTACCTGATCGCGCCGGCGGTGTTTGCCCAGCTCGACGTGCGCGAGAAGAACGGCTACCTGCGCTTCGGCACCCAGCTTCAGTTCGGCGAGGGCGCGTGCGCGGATGGCCTGGTGTACATCGCCACCGAAGAGAATGCCGCGTTCCTGGGGCCGGCGCCCGAGGCCGAGATCGCCCGCCATATCGCCGTGTCATCCGGCCCGAGCGGACCAAACCGGGACTATCTGCTGCAGCTCGCCGCGGCGTTGCGCGAGCTCGACGCACACGATCCCCACGTGTTCGACGTGGAGCGCCACCTGGTAGATCTGCTCGCCCGCGAGCGGAGTGCCGGCGGTCCCTGATTGCGGCATGCGGGGATGCGTGGTCACCGCTGTCCGCCAGTGACTGCACTTCTGTCCGCGGACAACCATGTGCCGTGGTTCGGCGACCCTGGCATTGCATCATTTCAAGGATTTGGGTGCCGGATGCCGGTTGGCACGGCGATTGCTCCATGGACAGCACAGGGCTCTCGGTCCATCACGGAGACATCGCATGAAATTCGAATCAATGATCCTCGGCACGTTGTTCGTGGCCTGCTTCGGCATCTGCGCGCTGGTCATGGGCGCCATGCTGACCGCCAAGTCCGCCACCGTGCAGATGACGGGGGCGACACCATCCGCTTCCAGCGTCGCCACCACGCAGCCCGATTGCGCGCAACGGATCGACACCGCACGCTGCACCGGCAGCAACGGCTGAATTCCTCCTGCGCGGGACGGCTGGCGCTTCTGGCAGCGTGGCTTGGAAGGCGCGGATGTTCTAGGCTGCAGATCGGTCTTTCCCGGGATGCTGCCATGTTGGAGTTGTCGGTCTTGCGTCGAGCCCGGAATGGGCGCCGCGTCGCTGCGATGCTTGCCCTGTGCCTGCTGCTCGCGGTGCCGGCGGCCCAGGCCATCGCGCCGTCGTCGCAGCCGCGGGTTCATTTGACCGATGGCTGGATCGAAGGCAGGAGTGCGCCGGCAGGTGCCGTTCCACTTGAGGAGTTCCAGGGCATCCCGTACGCGGCGCCGCCAGTGGATGCATTGCGTTGGCAGCCGCCGCAGCCGGCCAAGCCGTGGAGCGGCGTGCGCCAGGCGCGGCGTTTCGCGCCGCGCTGCATGCAACTGCCGCTGTTCGGCGACATGGTGTTTCGCGCCGACAGCATGAGCGAGGACTGTCTCTATCTCAACGTCTGGAAACCCGCGCACGCCACCGGCAAGCTGCCGGTGCTGGTGTATTTCTACGGCGGCGGCTTCGTGGCCGGCGACGGCTCGGAGAAGCGCTATGACGGCGCCAGCCTGGCCAGCAAGGGCATCGTCACGGTCACCGTGAATTATCGTCTTGGCGTGTTCGGCTTCTTCGCGCTGCCGGCGCTGGTCGACGAATCGCCGCAACATGCCGCAGGCAACTACGGCCTGCTCGACCAGGTGGCCGCGCTGCGCTGGGTACGCGCCAATATCGCGCGCTTCGGTGGCGACCCGGCGCAGGTGACGATCGCCGGCGAATCGGCCGGTTCGATCGCGGTGAGTGCGCTGATGACCTCGCCGCTCTCACGCGGCCTGTTCGCACGGGCCATCGGCGAGAGCGGCGCGCTGATCGCGCCGATCGCGCCGCTGCCGCTGGCGAAGATGGAGCAGCAGGGCGAGGCGTTTGCCCGAAAGCTGGGTGTCGATTCGCTCAGTGCCTTGCGCGCGCTGCCGGCGGAGAAGTTGTTGCAGGCCACGCGCGACCAGAATGGCGATGCCGATGTCGATCTGGACGGCTGGTTTTTGCGCGAACCGCCGGCGGTCACCATGGCGCGCGGAAAACAGGCACAGGTTCCGCTGCTGCTGGGCTCCAATTCACAGGAGGGTTTCTACACCGCCATCCTGAACAAGCAGCCGCCCACGCCGGAAAATTACCGCGCGGCACTGCGCAAGCTGTTCGGCAGCCAGGCGGAGCAGGCGCTGGCGCTGTACCCCGGGAACAGCGAAATGGAGGTCAAGCGATCGGCGACCGCGCTGGCCGGCGACTTCTTCATCGCCCACACCACGTGGCGCTGGATGGATCTGCAGTGGCGGCACGGCCGCGCGCCGGTCTACTTCTACTATTTCGCCCAGCCGCGCCCGGCCAGGCGCCATCCGGCAGCCGGCGAACAGCCGGACACCGGTGCGGTACATAGCGGCGAGATCGAATATGCGCTCGGCAATCTCGCCACCAATGAGGTCTACGCCTGGACCGCTGCCGACCGCCGCACCTCCGCGACGATGGAGGGCTATTTCGCGCAATTCATCAAGACCGGCGACCCGAACGGGGCGGGCCTGCCGCACTGGCCCGCCGTGCGTGAATCGGATGGCGGGCTGCTGCGTCAGGTGATCGCGGCGCACACCCGCACCGAAGTCGATCGGGGTGCCGCGCGCCAGGCGTTCCTGCAGCGGTTCCTCCAGACGCACGCCGACCCGCTTTGAGCTGGTCGGGCAATGCCATCGGTCACGCCAGTGGAGAGGTTGATGAAAAAGTTTTCGGGATTGATCGCGGCCACGCTGTCGCTGCTGTTTGCCGCCACTGCGCCGGCCGCCGCGCCTGATGCGCAGAAGACGCGCGCCTACATCGACCACGCCTGGTCCACGCTGACCCGCTCGATGGACGATTGCTCGGCGCTGGCCGACAGCAAGGTCGGCACCCGGCCGCTGCTGTACCTGCCCGCCGACCTGCCGCGGCCGCCCGGGCTCGACGCGATCGTCCGGCACTGCCACGTCGACGCGCGCGTGCTGCCGCAGGCCATCCACCGGCTCGGCGACTTCCAGCCGACGCGGCTGCCGCGGCAGGGCCTGTTGTACCTGCCGAACCCATACGTGGTGCCAGGCGGCTTCTTCAACGAAATGTACGGCTGGGACAGCTATTTCATCGTGCTGGGGCTGGCTGCCGATCACCACGAGGCACTGGCGCGGGGCATGGTCGACAATGCGTTGTTCGAAGTGGCCCATTACGGCGCGGTACTCAACGCCAATCGCAGCTACTACCTGACCCGCTCGCAGCCACCGTTTCTCTCATCGATGATCCGCGCGGTGCTGGATGACCCGGCCAGCTTCCCCGACCGGGCGGCGGCCACGAACTGGTTGCGTCAGGCCTATCCGCTGCTGGTGCGCGACCATTCGACCTGGATGCGCCCCGAACATCGCGCCGGCGATACCGGGCTCGCGCGCTACTACGGCTACGGCGGCCCCAGTCCGGTGCTGGAAATGCAGGACAGCGATTACCTGCGCGGGGTGATCGACTGGCTGCTGGCGCATCCGCGGCAGGACCCGGGCTACCTGATCAAGGCGTCGCAACACCCGGACGCAGCCGAGGTGGCGGGCCTGAAGAAAACCAGCTGCGACGTGCAGGCCTCGACCGTATGCGCCGACGCCTGGTCGAAGGGTTATCGCCTGCGCGCCGATTATTTCCTCGGCGATCGCGCCATGCGCGAGTCCGGTTTCGACACCACCTTCCGCATGGGTCCGTTCGGCGGTTCCACGCACCACTATGCCCCGGTCGATCTCAACAGCCTGCTGTATCGCTACGAGCGCGACCTGCACGATTTCGCCGTCCGGCTGGGCCTCGACGCAGACGCGCAGCGCTGGGCCGCGGCGGCGGAGGCGCGACGCAAGGC
>Ga0157370_10001744_pt1 | contig 26768 bp, 19 predicted proteins | sample C35metaG_FD_113463 | JGI IMG/M metagenome (GOLD analysis project Ga0157370, IMG submission 113463) | Corn rhizosphere microbial communities from Kellogg Biological Station, Michigan, USA - C3-5 metaG | ecosystem: Host-associated > Plants > Roots > Rhizosphere > Soil | place: USA: Michigan...
CAGGCAGCCTGATGGACAGTTTTGGCCGCTACAAGCCGGTTATCATCGCATTGGTATTATTCATTCTTTCGAATATCTTGATCGTACTCACCCGCAGTTTATTCCTGTTAGATGCCTGTCGCGTGCTTCAGGGCCTTTGTGTTTCCTTTATTGCTGTGGGTAAAAGAACTTTTTTTGTAGATGTTTATTCAGGTAAGCAACAGCAAAGCTATACCGCCTTATTAACCATTGTATGGGGCACAGCGCCGATCGTTGCGCCGTATCTCGGTGGTTTTCTGCAAGTCCATTTCGGATGGACTTCCTGTTTTTATTTTCTCGCTGTTTATGCTGCCATCCTTCTGGTCGCAGAATTGAAATACAGCGGCGAATCGCTCAGATATCGTACCCACTTTCATTTGAAGCCGGTTACGAACGTTTATTTAAAACTGATGAAAACAAGGGATTTCAGCGTGGGCGTAGTGATCCTGGGATTGAGTTTTTGCCTGGTTATGTCGTTTAACATAGCCATTCCATTTGTTGTTGATAAAGTGTTTCATCTCTCACCTGTTGCTACCGGGTATTGTGCATTGTTTTCTGGGATGGCACTTTTTTCAGGAGGAATTATCGGAAGGTGGATGGGCATTCATAATTTATTAAAAAAGGCTATGATTTTCTCTTTCATTCAGGCTGCAATCATCCTTTTAATGCTCATGTTTTTGAATTCTCTGACTACGATATTTCTGTTAATGATCTTTGTGGTGGTTATTCATTTGATAGAAGGTGTTCTGTATAACCTTTTCTTTACCCACTGCCTGATAAGATTTCCCAAAAACGCTGCTACAGCCGGCGGCATCACCAGCGGCGGATCGTATATTGTACTTTCTGTTGCCCTGTCGGCTTTATTAACTTTTCTTCCCAACCCGGGCCAAAGAACGCTCGCTTATAGCTATTTGATCCTTTGTGTTTCCATAATTTTCCTGTTGTTGATTTTTGGAAAATCAATCCTCAAAGGAAATCAGCTTGAATTGAGTGAAAAAAGGACTGAGAAAAAATTGAATGAATATTCCTTGCCGTAGGAAAGCATACAACATCTTTCTCTCAACGCTACTCTCAACAGGCCTCTCTTATATCCTCGCTTAATTAATACTAATTGAAAGATAGGTCTTGGTTCAATTCGTTTTGTTGCTGGAGCAGCAGCGCTTTTCCTTCGCTCAATAGCAATAAAGGACTTTTTCATTTATAGGGAAGAAGCAACAAGGAAGCAACAACTAAAAACTCAATAGCATCATGCCGTGCCGGAACTATTGCTGATATTGATTTGTAGCCGAAGTTTATTTATTCAGTCTGCTAGTTGCCATTGAAACCGCTTGTTGCAAGCAGTTGTGCAGCTCATTTAACCTGTTGAACTCTTATTTTTCATCCACTGTTAGTGTTCCAATCGTGAACTCGCCGCAGGTTGGTGTTGAGCGTGGGTTTTGAAGCGATGTCCTCACTACGCCTGATGTTAAATAATCTCTTCCGCTCTAATATAGAAACAGTGTAAAAAATTGAGGAGATTCTGTTATCATTCCTTAGTTAATTGTAATTCAAAGATACGGTTTCGCTCAATTCGTTTTGTTGGTGAAGCAGCCGCACTTTTCCTTCGCTCAATACCAACAAATGGCTCTTTCATTTTACCGGAAGACCAGCAAATGGTAAATTGAAGAATATATTTATAGACTTTTAGAGAAAACTTTCGCAAATAGCCGCTTGTTATATTGCCCTTTGCTTTTTCGATCATTCATTTTCAGTTCTTGGTTGGTTCCAATTATTTCTCATAAATTTAGATTTCCGCCCGTATTTTCCATTTCTCTTAAGGACTATAACTTTTTTGGGTTCTTTCAAGCTTTGTTTGCAATTTTGACCATTCGGGGTTTTTATATCTCACGATATCTTTCTCGAATCGTTTTTTCAGCGAATTTAATAGTTCCCTGTTGCCTTGTATCGTTAATCCTTTTTCATTTATATTTATTCCAAATTTTTCAGTACAAGATGATAAGCTTTTACAGTGTCCTGGTTCAGTCCGAATAACAGGTGATTATTAATATCAAGAACACTGCGAACATCTCCGCGAATATGAAAGCCGGATCGTAACTGATCAATATAAGTGAAATTGCCTTTCCCATCTCCTTTTAAGAGTATTCCATAATTTGCATCACTTTTGCCAAACCGCAAACGCGCATGATTAATATTTCCGCACAAAAGCAAGTCCTGGTTTCCATCCTTATTAAAATCCAATGCGGTGATGGTAAATACTGGCGAAAACTGCGCCTCTACGGGCAAAGCTTTTCTGTGAAATTTCCCATCTGCGCCAAAGACAAAAATGGAAGTGCTTAAATCATTCGCTTGCAGCCTTTTTGCATCTTGCATTTCTTCCGGAGTAAAAACGTCATTTATTGTTGCCTCAGCATAGCTCTTAAAAGTAGGAAAACGGCTGTGTATCATTGGCACCTGATTAATCATCTCATCCCGCGTTACATATGGATAGGTTTTATGCTGGATGTAAAAGCAAAGAATAGGATCAACAGTTCCGTTGTTATCAAAATCTTTATAATACAATTCTGCAGGCTCCTGATCGCTTACCCTGCACTGTGAATTTAATCCAAAGTTACCGGCTACGATATCCGGCTTACCATCGTTATTAATATCTGCAACTAATAACTTATTCCACCAGCCGCTGTAATTTTTATCAAAATAATCGCTTGTTTTATTTACCAGGTGGCCGTTGTGGTTTATATATACGGTAATTGGCATCCACTCCCCTGCTACAATCAGATCCTTTTTGCCATCGTTATTCAGGTCTACCCAGGCACCATCTGTTACCATTCCTATTTTCCGTAATCCGGGAGCCAAAACATCAATCTCGTTTTTAAAATGCCCTTTGCCATCGTTGATAAGTAAATAACTATCCGGAGTTTCCGGATATCGTCCCGGAATAACCCTTCCGCCAACAAACAGATCAGGAAAGCCATCTCCGTTAATATCAGCCGCTCTTACACAAGCGGAACTTGTATGCATCTCAGGCAAAGCATTCAAACTTTTGCTGAAATTTCCTTTGCCATCATTTAGGTATAATCTATCCTGCAACAAAACATCCCCGGGAATATAATTATCGTAACCACCGCTGCATACATATAAATCCACATACCCATCTCCGTTTGCATCAAAAAATTCTGCATCGACATCTTCGCTCATTTTATCCTCCTCGAACGCAGCTTCGTTTTTCTTAATAAATTTTCCATTCTTCTGTCCGAGATATAAGGCAGCCGGCTGGCCGATTTCTCCGCCGGCAAAAATATCCGGTAAACCGTCTCCGTTTACATCAGCCTGTATAAGGCACGGGCCAAAAAAAGACATAGGATTAACCATTAATGATTGGCGTAAAAAATCATTTTCTGCCTTTGGTTGTCCTGCAAAATCTATCGGCGATTTTACTTCTGCGAAGATTGGAGAAGGTAATTTCGCCGCGTGAAAGATAGAATGTGCATTTTTTTCATCTAACGTGATGAACTCATTGGCGGTAATATTTAAAACCAGTTGTTGCTTCCCACCAATCCAAACAATCCGAAGAGAATCTATCTTTTTTGCGGAGCCTAAACCAAAATGCAATACAGGAGAAACACTTGATTGAAATCCACGCGAAGGCATCTGTTCAAGAAATTGCATTTTGCCATCGATATAGATTGTTACTTTAGCTCCTATTCCCTCAGTATTACCACGCGCTCCTTTCAAATTTATTTCCAGGTAATTGTTTTTTATTTGCCGGTTTGATTGATTCTCGTATATAAAGGCAGGTTGGTTGATATTATTGGTAATCAAATCCAGGTCACCATCGTTGTCTAAATCGGCGTATACAGCTCCGTTGCTGTTGGAAGGAACGTTGATGCCCCATTGTTTACCCACATCAGTGAAAGTGAGATTTCCATTATTTTTAAACAAATAATTGATAACATTGGAAGCAGGCATGCTGTCTATCAATTTCAGCACATCATTTCTCTCTAATCTTTGTGCGCTCTTTACATAATTATTCATGTATTTAATGAAATCCATATTGGTGAAATCACGCAGGTAACCATTCGTTACAAAAAGATCCTTCCAGCCATCGTTGTCATAATCTGCAAACAAAGGCGACCAACTCCAATCTGTATTTGAAATACCCGCTAGTTGTCCTATTTCGCTGAAAGTGCCATTGCCATTATTTAACTGCAGCATATTGCGCATGTATTGGTAATAGAAACCGGATTGGAGCATCAGGTTAAATTTTCCATAATTATCAGGCGCGAATAATAATTTTTGCCGCCGGTTATCCTCCGGAAGCATATCCAATGTAAAAATATCTGGCAAGCCATCGTTGTTCACGTCCGCCACATCATCGCCCATCGAAAATTGGCTCGTATGGCCTAAACTTTTCTGCAATACATTAGTGAATGTACCATTATGGTTGTTTATATATAAATAATCAGGTACAGAATAATCATTCGAAATATAAATATCCTGCCAGCCATCATTATTGATATCCGCTATTCCTGCTCCGAGACCATAAGTTAAAGCAGAACTGCTGATTCCTGCTTTTTCTGTAATGTCGGTAAAATGGTTTTTATCATTCCTAAACAACCGAACACCGGTTTCAGGATTGTTTTGTCTGAGTATTTTAAAAGTAACCGAATCGTCCAATACCGGCAATGATTTTGGATTATGATTTAATAAAAATAAATCCAGGTCTCCATCGTGATCATAATCAAAAAAATACGCCTGTGTTGAATAAGATGAGTCTGCTAATCCATATTTTTCTGACTGTTCAGTAAAATGAGGTATTCCATTAGAGTCATTTCCTTCATTTATAAATAATTGGTTGGTTCTTTTAGCCCCCGGCAAACTGCCTGAGTAGCAAAGATAGATATCTAGTTTTCCATCTCCATTTACATCCGCCATAGTTACCCCTGTTTTCCATGGGCCGGGCCTTCCGGCAATATCTGCGGTAGTAATATTTTGAAAATTCATGTGCCCTTTATTCAGATATAATTCGTTGGAAGACATGTTTCCAACAAAATAAATATCCTGCAACCCGTCACCGTTCAAATCTCCAACGGCCACTCCGCCTCCATTGTAAAAATATTCGTACATGAGGACGTTTGTATTTGGTCCTTCATTTAAAGAATTAATAAAATCCACGTGTGTGGATTCAGGAGATAGAAGTTTAAAAAGCGGGGAAGCTGCCGAAGTACTTTTCTTTTCTAAATATTGATTTTTACAATTACTGAAAGTAAGGACAAGCAGGATTGCCAAAGGCAAATAAAGAAATTTTTTTAGCAAGGGATTTTATTGAATGGTAATAAATAAAAACAACTATACCAGTTCAAGTAAACTGGTATAGGTTAAAAATAATGATTATTTGCAAGCCTACTTGTCGGGCATGTTTGTTTACTGGTATCCTGGATTTTGTATCAGTTTAGCATTTTTATTCATTTCATCGCGGCTTATCGGCCTGAAATACATCTTGTCAATCCAGGTTCGGTTTTCCAAAGTATTATCGACATAAGGAACATACTTGTAATTGTAGATCGTTTCATCATGACGATATGGCGCCGGTGCAGTTGCGCCAGGTTTCAATGTTCCCGTAACATTTACAAACCGCACTTTGCTACCCAATGTGGTCGGTGCGATCATCCATCTTCGTGCATCATGGTATCGTTGCTCTTCAAATGCCATTTCGATCCTTCGCTCGTTTCGATATTCATCTCTTAAAGCAGTTCCGGTCAGGGTGATTGCCGGCATTCCGGCACGGAACCTGATTTTGTTTAACCATATTTTCGCTTCATCTTCCTGTCCCAACTCAATCGAAGCTTCTACATAATTAAGCACTGCTTCTGTATACCTGAAAAAAGGATAAGGTATGTACTGACGTGTGTTATTATCGACCAGGTTAGGATCCGGATCAATAAATTTCCTCATGTAATAACCTGACCACGAAGCATTCCAGTTTTCAATGGTGCTTTCACGTGTATCAAGGCCGGCTTGTAATTTTCCAGGCGCGGATTCATAGGAACCAGTCTGAATTTGATTAGCAGGGTCAACATTCCCGGAGATTTTATTACGCGGCTTCCAGTCAGCACCGTCATATAAAATGGAAGCATAAAAACGCGGATCCCTGTTTTTATAGGGAGCTGCTGCTTCTGTCGGATCGCTCCAGTTAAACTTCGTTCCGTCCATCATTTCGTAATCATCTACCAATTGCTGAATAGGAACATTTCCCGCCCAATTATGATATCCATTTGGGCCATTATCCAAACCTACGGAAGTACCATCTGTGCTCGGGCCGCCTGTATACAAGTCAGACGAAAACTGGCGCATAAAAATTAATTCTACTCCTGCAGCTGCGTCTATACCCGGCGCTTTGCTTTTGCCTCCCATAGCCATTGAGATGTAAGCTTGTTTCGCATCTGCCGGAGACAAAGGCGCTGTTAAATCCAATTTATAACCGGTGCCTGCATCTAATACTGCTTTTGCAGCATCCTGTGCAGCTTTCCACCTTGCAGTACGGTCCCCGGTAACATAGCCTAATAATTCAGGATTAGCAAAGCTGCTTATAGTACTTGATTTCGCTTTTGCAGTAGGAATATCATGCAAGTCGCTGGCAGCGTAAAGTAATACCCGTGACTTTAAAGCCTTTGCAGCCAATGATGTAGCGCGGCCGGAAGCGAGGCTTCTTCCTGCTAATAACATCGCCGCACTGTCGCAATCCTTTACGATAAAATTTACACATTCTTCATAAGTATTTCTTGCAACAGAATAATCTTCATTAAGTCCATAAGGCTTGCTGATTATAGGAATAGCACCATAATACCGCAACAATTGCTGATAATAGTACCCGCGCAAAAAATGTGCTTCACCTTGAAGACGGGCATTTAATGCCGTATCAGGAAAGGTCGCAGTCTTTAAATTTTGCAAAGAGAGGTTACAAGCTCTGATATAATTATACATATTTCCCCATTCATAGGTACCATCAATCCACCCTGTATTGGATGGAGTTAAGGTTCCTTCGTTAATCGTATTAATGTTACGCCCCGGGTGAACAAATACAGTTTCATCACTTAATGAAGCCAACTGTTGTTCATACCATCCGCCATTTCCCAGACCTCTATATGCATTAGTAACAAAAGCCTCTGATAGCGCGCCATCCGTCCAGGTTACTGCAGACGATAACGAAGTTAACGGTATTGTATTCAAAAAATCCCTTTTGCAGGAAACAAGAAATAACACCAGGCTTGCTACTATAATTAATTGATATATCTTATTTTTCATTATTGTAATTTTTAAAAGGTTATTCTTGCACCTACGTTTATGATTCTTGCCTGGGGGTAATAATGTGCATCGCCGGCTGTCGATTCGGGATCCCAGATCTTCATTTTATCCCATGTGGTAAGATTGAGACCGTTCACGTAAACGCGAAACGCATGAATGCCAATCTTATCTCCTAATTTAGAGGATAAATTATATCCGAGTTCCACATTTTTTAAACGAAAATAATCACTGCTTCTCAGGAAATAAGTATTGTTGCCTGTATAATAAGTATTTCCCCTGTTGGCAATACGTGGATCAACACTGCTTGGATTATCTATTGTCCATTGATGGTCATAAGCATATTGAAGATAATTGCCGATATCGCCCGATTCAGTGCCGATATAAAGCAATCCTCCGGATGCACCCTGGAACAAAACGGTTAAATCAAAATCTTTGTAGGCTACATAAATATTTATTCCGCCGGTGAATGTCGGTTCGCTGGTTTTATCTAATCTTACCCTGTCATCACCATTAATTTTACCATCCGGTTTTTCAACGTAATTACCATTAGCATCACGACCGCCAATATCTTTAAACTTCATGTCTCCAGGTTTTAGCTGTGGTGTAAGTCCGCTGTAATCCACCGTATTTGCGTCAATTTCCTTTTGATCTTTGAAAACACCATCGTACACATAAGTAAGGAAACCACCTCCACCTCCGCTGCTGAAAGGATGACCAGTAGCGCGTTGCCATACAGGCGCCCCTGGTGGCTCGTCCTGGAATAATATTTTGTTCCTCGCATATCCACCATTTACACTTACTGAAAATCTTAAGTCCTTCACTTGACCATTATACCCTACAGAAAAATCATACCCCTTGTTTTCTGACTTCCCGATATTAGTGGGCGGCAACAGGTTTGCAATTCCGGATGATTGTGGAGTAGAGCCGGATTTACGCCATAAAATATGGTCGCGTTTGTTATAGAAATAATCGAAAGTAAGATTAATGCTGTTATTGAATAAAGTAGCGTCTATTCCCACATCCGTATTTTTTGCTACCTCCCAGGTGAAATTGGGATTGGGAACCACACGTTCATACAATGTTTTAACAGCGGCGTTATTTATGGTGTAACTACTAAATCCATACGTAGATAAGAATTGATATTCCTGCAAACCGTTGTTATAATATACCTGGTCATTACCCAATTCACCGTAAGAGCCCCGTAACTTCAGTGAGTTCACAAAGTGAATGTTCTCCTTAAAAAATTTCTCTTCGGATATTCTCCATCCTGCAAGAAAACCAGGAAAAAATCCGAAACGGTGGTCTGGAGGGAAAAGATAAGATCCGTCATCGCGCCACAAAAATTCCGCAAGGTATTTTTCTTTATAGTTATAAGCAACCCTTCCGAAATAACTTAAACGAGCCCTGTCGTAACCTGCACCACTAACCTGCTGGCCCAGGCCTCCAACATTTAACTGATCAAGTGCAGGGGAAATAAAATTGGTGGTGTAGGCACTGAAGTCATCTTCTTTGTCTGTTTCTTTGGTAACTGCTGCCATTATAGCAATATTGTGTGGCCCTATTATCCTATCATAATTAATAAATGCAGAAGTTAGAATATTAAGATAATTAGCATCACTTTGGTTTAACTGGGGGTTTGTAAATGTTGACCTCATATTTTTGGTCAGCACAGGAGTAACACCATCTGCTTCATAAGTTTTGTGATCCCAGAAATAAAGATACCAGGGAATGCGCCAGGTTTTAGTACGCCGGATTTCTTTGTCCACAGTGGCAGTTCCGGTTATCTTCAATCCTGTTACCCATGGTATCAATACTTCAACCTTGCCATTTACCTGGAAATAATTCCTTTTATCGTCATCGTAGCCGGTTTGGTTTGTAGTAATTACGATTGGATTTTGCCCATTTTCAATATCAGGCCCCGGTAATCCATTTGGCCATACTTCAGGGTCAGTAGGCCTGCCACGTTGTAGCATTCTAAAAATTGAATTCGCTGACTCCGTTGGAAAATGCCTGAATTCCTGCCGTGCGGTAAGACCAAGGCTTGTAGAAACATATTTATTTACTTTAGCATCAAGGTTGATGCGCATATCATATTGCTTATAACCGGTAGCCGAATTTTTATAATATCCATCCTGGTTTTGATAACCTAAAGAAGCGAGGTACTTTACATTTTCAGAACCGCCGTTTATCTGAAGCGTGTGCTGTTCCTGCGGTGACCATGTTTTCAAAGTCGTTTTGTACCAGTCAGTATTTGGATGTCCCCAGGGATCGCTGCCGTCTTTATATTTTTGCACATCATCGGGTTGAAATGGCGCACGTACAACCTTTCCTGCAACAGTAGTATAAGTCCCTGAAGTCTTAAACGCCTGGTTTGCAGCACTCCATTCGGCGGCAGGTACCCCATCAAAAATCGTGGTTTCATTATTCATTTGTGTGTATTCCACTGCATTTGCCATTTTAGGAACACGTGTCGGCTGCGCCCATCCGTGATTATAATTATAAGATAAACGTGGCTTGCCGGTTTTTCCATGTTTTGTTGTAATTAAAATTACTCCATTTGCAGCGCGTGAACCATAAATTGCTGCCGATGCATCTTTCAATACAGACATGGTTTCTATATCTGCCGGGTTTAATCTTTCCAAACCTCCTGCAACATCCGGTACTCCGTCTATCACGACCAGTGCAGAAGTATTTCCAAAAGTGTTCGTACCACGAATACGAATGTTGGAGCCATCATATCCAGGTTCTCCGGAGGATTGAACGGCGCTGATACCTGGCAAACGGCCTACGAGCGAGTTTGATAAATTGACAGTTGGTGTTTTCTCCAGTTCTGCGCCCTGCACCTGCGATACTGCACCGGTAACCGTCACCTTCTTTTGCGTACCATAACCCACAACTACCACTTCATTTAAACTGTTGACAGAGGGGGTGAGATTTATGGAAAATGTAGTGTTATTTCTGACAGCAACTTCCTGTGTTTTATAGCCGACATCCGAAATTACCAACGTAGCATTTTTATTTGGAACATAAATAGAAAAAGCTCCGTTTAGATCGGTCGTTGCTCCGGTCGTAGTGCCTTTTATAATTACACTCGCATTTGGAAGGGGGTTGCCTTTATCATCGTTAACAATTCCTGTTATCTGCCGGTTTTGGGCGTTCGCACAAAAACTAAAAAGAAGCAGACCATAAAGTACAACATGCCTTTTTAAAAACATCTTCGAAGTTTTTTTCAAAGCAGTAAGTGCCCGTGAGTAGTTGACAATGGTTAGATTCATAATATTATGGTTTATAATGGTTGAGTATTCTTTGTGGAATAAAAGGAAAATTTGCGGCCATTTGTTTGACAAATATAGCAATTTTAGATTCTCAAAAAATATTGTTAATATTTTTTTTTAACTTTTTTTCAACATCATCCTTTGTTGACGTAAGCAAATGCTACTATACTTGAAATCGAGGATATTGCCATAAGGCTTAGTAATCATTTAATCCGGTTTGTTCGTCAGAAAGCCTGGATCAGTCTATGATATTTCTGATTCTGCCCGTTGAATATTTATATTCCTCCGGCGAACTACATAAACCTGCAACAACAGGATTATAATGCCCGCCTGAATGACTTGTCGGGCAGGTATATAGTGTAATTTCTGTTTAAGCATTTCCATTGATTTCAATTCAATACTTAATTCCTTTTTGATTATTTTTCTAACCATTTGAAGGCTTTACTTTGCCCAAAGAAAAATAAGAGCGCTGTGCCGAAATTAATATACCAGGTCTACGTCATTGAACTATCCAAAAAAGTGTTTACCGAAAACACAAAGTTCCGGACTGCCAATCCGCAATTTAATGGAGTGCTTGAGTGTCTTTATGTGGGTATGACAAGTAAGACTCCGGCAGAACGGCTCAGGCAACATAAGACTGGGTATATCAATAAGAAAGGTTATAAGATATCTGCTAATATCGTACAGAAGTACGGCATCTATTTGCGTCCCAGCCTCTACAATCACATAAACTTAAAACAAATGAACAGGCAGGAAGCGCTAAGGATGGAGGCAAAACTTGCCTGGGATCTGAGAAGACAAGGGTATGCAGTTTGGTTTAATTAAAATACATCCTTTCAATACACGAATTTGGAGGCGGGAGATGGATTATGCAATTGCAATTATTGTCTGCAAAAACTATTCTTTACCCCCTGAAGAATTTTGTAAAATCAAAATAACTTACAATAAGAACAATCGAAAAGTAAATCAAACTGTTTTTCTGAAATGCGGTCAGAACATGATGAAAGCCGGGAGCATAGTTGCACATCAAAACCGGCAACCCGTATGGAACATATATGAGGCTATGCCAATGGGAAATGTACATACCTATGGTTAAAACAACTCCGCCTAAACCGATACCAATAGTTGAGAACAGATTCTTTATACGGAAACTTAGCCAAAAATGAATGGCAAGGATTGCGAGTACTGTAATAAACGACTTGCTGATATAAGCAACAATATTGGTGTGAATATTTCCATATTTGTATGCCGGAGAATAATTCAAAAAACCAAATTCCGGTTTCCATATTCCTAACAAATAGCCCCCAAGTAAATAAAACGTAAGCAGCAGGCAATAGAGTAACAACACAAGAGTTATTAACGCCAGGTATTTTCCGATAAAGATTTTTGTTTTAGCAACCGGCAACACAAAAATATGTTTCCAGGTATTTGATTTGTGTTCGATATTAAAAACGAGCGCCACTATCAAAACGATCAGTAAAGGCAGGAACGTAAAATGTACGCCATTAAATAATTTTCTTGAATATTCATTCCATGGATTGGGATTGTCTATAACAAGATAATGGACATAGTCGTGCCAATGATAAGCGATGGTTGCAACAAAAAATGCCGGAATAAACAATGCACCGAGAATAACGAGCCAGAAAGCAAAAGAGTTTTTTGTTTTGATTAATTCTGTCCAATAGACCGCAAGAAGTCCTTTCATGTGTGAAATTTTTTGATGTACTAATAAAGGGATTTTTGTCACCGGGAAGCTTAGCTAACGGTATAGCTTTGGGTCATACTTAGAAAGATTTGTTCAAGGTTTTTACTTTCGGTGACTGCTTCATATATTTTTACATTATTGGTGATTAACACGTGTATGATATCATTAACCTCTTTTTTAGATTGAATGATGATGTCAAGAGTACCTTCGTTATCAACTACGCTATAAGATGGTTTAAGAAGATCAACAGCGAGTTCGGAATTATCAGTCTTTATACGAAGTTTCAACTCATTTTTTTGAAGATTGTATAAATCGTTTATCGTTCCCTGGAAAAGCATTTCGCCCATATTGATAATACCGATGTGTGTAACAATTTTTTCTACTTCAGAAATTAAATGACTCGACAGGAAGATGGTGGTTTTATATTTCTTATTTATTTCCTGCAATAGCTCACGCATTTCCATTATGCCGCTCGGGTCGAGCCCGTTTACCGGCTCATCCAGAATTAATAATTCCGGTTCCGGAAGCAATGCAAGGGCAATACCCAGTCTTTGTTTCATGCCTAAAGAATATGCTTTCACCCTCTTGAACGCGGCTTCTGAAAGCCTGACAGTTTGCAAAACATTGTCAATCCGGTCTTTAGGAATGTTTCTTAATTGTCTTGTAATTTCCAGATTATCAAAACCGGTCAGGTGCTCATATAATGACGGTTGCTCTATCAGGGCTCCGGTTTTTGATAAACATTGAACCCTGCTTTGCAAAAAGTTTTTGCTAAAAAGAAATACCGAATTATTCCGATCCCTTAGCAATCCCAACAGCAGGCGTATTGTCGTCGTTTTACCTGCTCCGTTAGGTCCCAAAAAACCATAAATAGATCCCCGTTCGACTCTTAAATTAATGTTTTTAAGGATGCTGTTTTTTTTACTGAATCCAAATGAAAGGTTGTCCGTTTCAATTACAAATTGTTCTTTGTGTTCCATATATTTTTTTATTGATTCATTTTTAAATCATTCACAAATTTTCAGCAGCACTTTAACCCTGCAAAACTTTTATGATGTATTACTGATAAGAACTGACAAAAGGATTTGTATCCCTGTCGAAACGTTGATCATGGCATTGTAGCTTTTCACCATTGATATGAATGGATTCATCAATTTTACAGGTAATTAAAAAAGCCTTTAGTTACATTTATGTATGAAACATTTGCAGCGGATATTAAGAAAGCTTTTTGAAAGCAGGATGACCATTCATATTGTATTCGTCATTTTCTTTTTCGCGATGTTTTGCCTGCCATCGGTAGTAAGTGGTTTGACTGCCGGTAAATTGCTTAAAATTTTTCTCTATGGAATATTTCTTTTATTGTGTCTTTACGTGGGAAGATGGTTTTGCAGAAGATGGCTTAAGTCGAACAAGTTTCAGCAATTCTTAATATGGTCAGTGGTAGCTATTTCCGTTCTTTGTGCAACAGGTATATTTGGTTCGTTCCTTCTCACAAACAATAGCATGACTGCTATTATAATTACCGTTTTATTTGTTGTGGTCTTATTCTTTTCACTAGGCGTATTGTTCTCAATTACGCGAACCACTATACTAAGACAGTTACAGGAAGAAAGAATTATGAAGCAACAAAAAGAAAGTGAATTACAATTGCTAAAATCTCAGTTAAGTCCACACTTTTTATTTAACGTACTGAATAATTTATATGGGCTTTCTTTGACCCAGGCGGATAAAGTGTCGCCAATGCTGCTAAAATTGTCCGGCCTTTTACGATACAGTCTTTACGATACTCATAAAACTTTTGTGCCTCTCGGCGATGAGTTGACGAGTATTGAAAACTATATAGAATTAGAAAAGATGCGTATTGGCGAAAGGCTGTTGCTGGGTATTAATATTTCAAAAGAAAATATCGATGGTGCTTTAATTCCTCCGATGTTGTTAATGACTTTCATTGAAAATGCATTTAAGCATTCAAAGGATACCTCCAATAAAAATGTTATTATTAACATCAACTTTCAACTTGTTGATAAATTAATAGAGTTGGAAATAAAAAATAACATGCCGGATAAAGAGAAAATAATTGGCAAAACTGGCCATTCGGGGATTGGCCTTGATGTCACAAAGAAGCGGCTTGACTTGTTATACGCGGATAAATATTTTTTACAGACTTTTACTCAAGACGGATTTTATAACATTTGTCTTAAAATAAAAACTCAATGAAGCAATTGAATTGTCTGATTGTAGATGACGAGCCTATCGCATGCGATATCGTAGCCTATTACTGCACTCAACTTTCGTTTCTAAAGGTGGTGGCTATTTGTGGGAATGCTTTTCTTGCAAGGGATGTACTAAACGAACATCAAATTGACATCATCTTCCTTGACATTCACTTGCCTGTTTTAGATGGCCTGAGCTTTTTAAAAACTTTGAAACAACCGCCGCAAATCATTTTTACTACTGCTTACAAAGAACATGCAGTGGAAGCCTTTGACTTAACAGCATGCGACTATCTGGTGAAACCATTTTCGTTGGAACGATTCATTATCGCGGTAGATAAAGCTGTTCATAATTTAAATGCTATTCGTAATATTAATATACCAAATACCGAAACCTTACCGGATCATTTTTTTATTAAGGCTGGAGGTAAAATTTACAAAATAGGTTATGACGATTTGCTGTACGCGGAGGCGAAGGGTAATTATACAAAAGTGGTTACAACAAACAAAACGCTTCTTCCTGCAATTTCATTTACCAGCTTTGAAAGCCTGTTAACACCTGGCCTGTTCATAAGAGTTCACCGTTCATTTATTATTAATAAGTCGAAAGTCGAAAGTATAGAAGGTAATTCTATTCTCATTAACAAAGTTGCCATTCCAATCGGAGGCTCTTATAAAGAGAGTTTCTTGAAATGTTTGGGGTTATAGTATAATAATCTATGGCACTACTATGCTTCCAAGCTTCCAATCTATCGGATGCTTTACAAATCCTGCTCTTTCCGGATTTTCATGAAGATAAACAAGTCTCTGGTTATACATTTCTTTAGTGCTAACAAAATAGGATGATTCTCATGCTGCCAGAATTGATCCCGATAGTTCGGGACGAAAATTACTTTTCATCCTTTGTCCATTTTTTTCAAATAAGTTAAGCATCCCCGCCTGAATGACCCAGTCAGTCAGGCATTCCTTTCTGCTCTCCTGTCGATTGTTTATAATCGCATCAATTATTTTCATTGCGTATTAAGTAGATAATTTCGACGATGTATCTTACCTCTCCGTAAAACTGCAGAAGCAACCTCTCACAAAAAGAACAGTACGAACTTCAGGAAATTTTTATCATACATACATCGCTTTCACAATCCCTGCCGGCATAAATGCCTTATTCATGGATTTTTGCAGATGCCCGTTTTTATTAAAATAATATTCAAGAGAAACACCAGTTACAATAAGGCTTCCTGAGGGCGTAGGTGTCGGCAATGATATGATTTGCTCCGGAACCGGTTCATCATTATAATTAAAATTTAAAGAAGTACTGAAACCACCAGTCTCTCCCCCATTCTTCAAATGATAACCTCCTGTTGCAATATGGCATTTCACTGAAACAGTGCCCGCAGGCACCAAAATGTTTTTGGCAGGCACAAATGCCGGTATTTTCATTTGCAGCATACCGCCAGCGATTTTCGTTACTTCCAAAGAAACTTTCCATCTTTCTGTGACTGTATCGCCTTCTGTAAAGCTAAAGTCATTTAAAAAAGGCACGGGATCACATGGTTGTTCCGGATCAAATCCCGACCGCAACCAGCTGCATAGTTCAGACACCAGCCTCGTTTGCATTTTATTATCAGCCGGAAACGGAATGACAGGTAGCAGTTGCTTCCGCAGACCCGCGCCAATCCCGGATGCTTTACCAAATTCGGTCGCACGCTTTTTTGTGGCTTTGGTCTGCCTGATACGGGCTGGCACAGAACGCGCATAATATTTATCACCGCGCTTGTAAAACACCACGTTCTGAATCCTTCCCGTGATCTGTAAATTAATTTGTGATGGCATAATAGTATATTTTTAATGATAATTAAAGCATCTTTCCCCGCCGGTTAAAACCCTCCATACTCCTGTCTAAAGTATGGCATCTTCATAGCAAAGCCGTACTAAAGCCCTGCCATCGCCCACTCAAGTCCGGCATAAGTCCGGCATATCCCGGACTTAACACGGTATTATACACAAGGAATCACCTGGGAAAACGTACGGAGACAGCAGTTTAGTATTGCTGTAAGAGAAGTATATGGGTAAATCTTATTTGCTCCTGGCAATGATTGAAGTTTTCAGTGTTCATACGACTCGGGTAACTGGCATCAGTCATAAGGAAACAGTTTTGGCAATACAACGCGTCTTCGGATAGCGGGCAATGGAAGGCTCTGACGGGGTTTCCTAAGGGATTACAAGCTTTAAAACGCTTTTCTGAATGATTGCCAACCTGTTTTTTAAAGTGATTGAAATATTTTCAACTTCAAGTTAATCACTTTTGCAGGACCCTTTTCATTTCAATCTCATACATGAGACCTTTCGAAGGTTGGCAACCCTACTCTTCAATGATGATCATTCAGGATGTGAAAGAAAGCCTGGTGAAAAATTGTCTGAAAATCATTCCAGTTTTATCTGATCCGGACTTGAAACAATGATCTCCGGCCTCCCTTTATAATCCTGTAATCTTCCTGTTTATACTATCAGGAATGGAATCTAAACTGTAATAGGGGTAGCTAAATTTATTACCATTTACTGTTATTATTCGAAACCCTGATGAATCTTTTCCTAACGGTTTTCCTATTGGTCCTGTAGTAACTATTGTCAGATTGCCATCTGTACCAATAGCATTTTTGTGTAAATGCCCCGCAAACACATATTTCACGCCATATTTCTTCAATAGATCAATATATGCTTTCCGCGCTTCAATCGGAATATTGAAATATCCGTTTTTTTCATCAGGCTGGTTAATAAACCATGGAATATGTTCAAACACTACAATATTTTTATTTTTCAATTTCTTAGTTCCTTCAAGAGTTGAGTGCAACCAGGCATCCTGTTTTGCGGCTTCCCTTGGTGCTTTTGAGGAATCAAAAACCAGTGATGAGTTAAGCACGATTCCATACAGATTACCCTGCTGGAACGTGTAGTAATCGGGACCAAAGTTTTTGCGATAATCCTCAAGAGATGCAGCAGTTGGTGCGTTGCCTACATCGTGATTGCCTGCTACATTATACAAGGGAATAGAAGGATCTAATTTCGCGGCAATCCGCTTGTATTCAGCAATTTGAACTGAATCACCTGTACGGTTAACTAAATCGCCACATACAACGACAAATGCAGGGTGCAACCGATTAGCCGCTTCTATTGCTTTTTCAAAATTTTGCGTTTCCCTGGCAAACCCATGATTATCTGTAAACATGCCAAACTGCGGATCGGACATTTGAAAGAAGTAAAATGGCTTGGAATTATTACTAATTCGTGCGCTTGTACAGCCGCCAATTAAAATAACAATACTTAAAAAAAGGATAATAACAGACCAAAATTTTCCAACATGCTTTGATAACCTGAATTTCATTTTAATATTATTTTGTATTTAATGATATAAATTATTTAAGAGCTGGCTAACGTATTACCAACCGGGATTTTGTTTCAAATTTGCATTCACATCAATTTCGCTTTGAGGAATAGGCCAAAGTAAATATTGCTCATTAAATACAACTCCACTTTCATTCTTAAAACTTAACGCATTCTCAAAATGACCGGTACTTGTGTTAAAAGCCTTACGAGTACGTTGTATGTCGAAATAGGATTTGTTTTCATAGCATAGTTCATGATAACGTTCCCTCCAGATTGCTTCTCTGAATTCGTCTTTTGTTAATCCGGAAAGCGGCGATAATTCAGCTCTTTTTCGAATTAAATTAACTTGATCATAAGCCTCTTGGGTAGGACCACTTACTTCATTTGAAGCCTCGGCATAGACCAACATTACCTGCGGTAAACGAAGCAATGTCCAATTTTCGTCTGAATTCCTATCGCCATTTGGCCCTGCTGCTTCAAGAAGCCAAAACTTATATAAGGCATATTCGCCGAATTTAATAATACCACTTCCGGAAGCTGCAGGATATTCAGAAAAAAAGAATTGCTTCTCCTGCGCCCGCTTATCACCGGATTCATATGAGTGAACAAACTCTGCCCGTGGCATCAAAGCACCAATTTCGCTTGGCAGTTTAGATATGCCAATCTTATCAGGAGTAACAAAGGGGGTAATATTGTTTGTGGCAATACCGGTTTTGTACTGAACCTGAAAGATTAATTCGCCTTTATTTTTGTGTGCTCGGTCATGTAAATAAGCATAATCATTAAATAAACTGTACCATCCTGCATCAAGTACTTCTTTTGCTTTCTCGGCAGCCAGTTTGTAATATTCCACCCCTTTGTTCAAGGGAGATCCCGCCATTGTTAAATACACGCTTGCCAATAAGGATTTAGCAGCTCCAACAGACGCTCTTCCTGTCAAATCCACATTTGGCATTCCCGATGTTTCGGCTTCCTTCAAATCACTAACAATTAAGTCATACACTTCATCAGTAGTAGCTGCTTTTGGATAAAGATCAGGGCTCGAAAAATTGATGGGTTCTGTAATTAATGGAATATTACCATAAAGCCTTACTAAATAGTAGTAATAAAAAGCTCGCAGGAAATAGGCTTCTCCTAATAAAGACTTCTTTTGTGAATCATCCATTTCTATACCCGGAATTTTGGCAATAGCAAGGTTTGCATTGGCTATACCATTATAAAAGCCAACCCAAAACACTTTAAAAACCGGATCAGTAGGTGAACTTTTATGATTAATCATTTCATTATTAAACAAGCTTTGCCCCAGGGTAGTAGCATGTCCGGCAATCAAATCTATAGAAACAAATGGTGCTTCACCATAATTAAGACCGTTACCAGTTTGAAATGTTTGTAATGCGGGGTAAATGCCATTTATTGCAGCCACTGCCTGAGAAGCACTGGTAAAATAATTTTCTTGTGTAATATTTGATTTATTCTTTTCAACAAGGGATTTCTTGCAACCTGAACTTATAGCAATTAATAAAACAAAGAATAATGATCTACTAATTATACTGTTTGAAATAAAATTCATAATGGTAAAATTTATGGTAATTAAAAACTTACATTAAGACCTAACATTAATGAGCGGGGTTTGGGATAAGAAGCATAATTCACCCCCTGCGAAAACACATCGTTATCATAATTCGAGACTTCAGGGTCATATCCTTCATAATTCGTTATGATAAAAAAGTTTTGAAAAGATGCATAAACTCTTAAATTATTTAACCCCCACCTATGCTGGAGGGATGCCGGCAAAGTATAACCTAAAAGGAGATTTTTGCCGCGGATAAAAGATCCGTCCTGCAACTTACGTGTATCCATATAATATGCATAACCAGCACCGGTAGGCCGTACTTGTTCCAGAACCGCATCCTGATTATCCGGCGTCCAGGCATTTAATACCGAAGCATAACTATTTGCAATCCCTTGTCTGGCTTCTCCAGAGTTTCTGGAATTATCAAAAACATCATTACCAGACATATATTGAAGTTCAAGGGTCAAGTCGAAATTTTTATACCTTACCGTATTTGAAAAAGTTCCAAAGAAATCAGGAATTCCTTTACCAATTATTGCACGATCATTTCCATTAATTACTCCATCTTTATTGAGATCACGAATGCGTAAATCACCGGGTAACTGACCATAAGTAGCCGCTTCTTGTGCTTCTTTTGTGCTCCAGATGCCGTCCCGGATGTACCCATAAAATGAACCTACTGATTGCCCAACCCGAAGTAAGAGCAGATCTTTAAATCCGTAAATGATGTCTTCATTTTTTGCTCCCAGCGCAGTAACACGGTTTTTTAGGGTTGAGATATTAAAATTGGTAGTCCAGGTAAGGTTTTTATGATCAATATTAACTGTATTCAGCGAAACTTCTAACCCTTTATTTTCCATACTACCAATATTTCTTGTTACGGTAGTATATCCGCTGCTGGATGGCACAGGTGCATCTAATAGCAGATCATGCGTCTGTTTTGAATAAAAATCTGCAACTAGATTAATACGATTATTATATAAACCTAAATCCAAGCCGATATCCAACTGAGCTGTTTTCTCCCACTTCAAATTGGGGTTAGCAAGTGTACCAATTTGAGAACCTGAGGCCCTGGTATCATTGAAAACATATGTACTGGTGCTTAAGGTTGCGAGAGATCGATATGAACCAATGGCTGAGTTTCCGGTGAGACCATAACTGGCTCTTAATTTAAAATTCGATATGGCCTTACTCTGTTTTAAGAAATCTTCCTGTGAAATTTTCCAGGCAACCGCACCGGAAGGAAAAAATGCGAACTTATTATTGGAACCAAATCTTGAAGAGCCGTCATCACGCCCTGTCAGGGTTACTAAATATTTATCCTTGAAGCTATAATTTACTCTGCCAAAATACGATTGCATCTGATAAGAAGTCGAACCAGAGCTTGGGGCTAATGCAGTTGCACCTGCTGACAGGTTGTACCACTGATAGTAATCATCAGACAGATTCTCAGTTCTAGCCGTCCAGCCCAGATAAGTATCTTTTTGTAATTCTGCCCCTGCCAAAACATCAATACGATTGTCTTCGTTTAATTGTTTAACATAATTTATCCTGTTTGACCATTCCCAGAATTTTGATTCACTACTTGAAATACTTGCCTGGCTTTTATTGCTTACAAGTTTAGAAGACTGGAAAAAAGGATCATTTTCATTATATACGTTTACACCTAACGTAGAAGTGAATTCAAGACCCTCAGTGAGTTTAAAATTTAAATAGGTGTTTCCGGTAAAGGTATTAGTATTGTAACGTCTTTTAATCTCATTGATTTGTGCAAGAGGATTGTCCACCCGCTCCAGCCCTTCATAATTGCCGGAGTTACCATAAGTTCCATCATTGTATTTGTATGGAATAAAAGGTACAAACTCGATCATGTAACGCATTACATCGTATGATCCATTGTTATCATTAACTCCTTCCTGATTCATATTAGAATAAGCAAAGGTGCCACCTGCTTTCAGCCAATCCTTTATTTGCCGATCCAAAACTGCTCTTATATTATATCTTTGGGCAGAGCTTCCTTTAATAATTCCATTATCTTTTACATAACCAAGAAATAATCCATAATTCGTTAACTTATCTCCTCCGGTTACAGACAGGTTGTGACTATTACTAATAGGCGTCCTGGTGGCCATCTTCTGCCAGTCAATATCATAAATTGGTTGAGGTATACCGTTTGCATCCAACTTAAAAAGTTCATGGTTCCCGAGTGTATTTCCAATGAGGTAATTCATTCTTTTCTTTAGAGGATCCTTGTATTTACCATTTGCAAATCCAACAGAATCATATTTTGCAGCATTTTTATATTGCTCTTCTTCAATTTTTAAAAATCCCTGAGAGTTGAGAACATTTAATTCCTTGGGAAGCCAATTAACGCCTGCATAACTATCATAACTTATCTGACTACTGTTCTTCTTTCCTCTTTTGGTCGTTACTATAATAACACCGTTTGCGCCTCTTGTACCATAAATAGCAGTAGAAGAAGCATCCTTCAGTACACTTATAGATTCTATATTATTGGGATCTATATTATCAATACCATTTGGCGATTCAATTCCATCTACCACATAAAGCGGGACATTAGTCGCATTAATGGAACTAAATCCGCGAATAGATACACGGGTTCTGCCACCTGGCCGCCCTGAATTCGTTGCCACATTAACACCGGCTACTTTTCCTGCTAAAGCTTCTTCTGCATTAATAACAGGACGTTGCATCAATTCTTTGCTATTAACACTTGCAACAGAGCCTGTCAAATCAGATTTTCGTTGGGTTCCATACCCTACAACTACTACCTCACCTAAGGTAGAATTGGATCGTTTTAATTCAATTTCAAAATTTGTTTGAGTACCTACAGTTACTTCCATGTTAATGAAGCCAACGGAAGAAAAAACTAATACAGCTTCATTACTTGTCACAGTGATATTAAAAACACCATTCTGATTTGTAATGGTCGTATTGTTAGTGCCTTTTTCATTTACCGTAACACTTGCCAATGGTGTACCGGTCACATCCTTTACTGTTCCCGAAACATTTATTTGCTTACTGATAAAAGCAGTAGTAATGCTGTTATGCATTGGCTGATTCAAACTATTACTTCTACCTGGTGTAGCTACTTCTAACTGATCTTTCGGTACAATAGAATAATAATTAGAACTGATGTACAAAAACAGCAGCTGATTTGGATATAGAATACTCTTTAAGACGTCTTCTACCGGTTTTTTTGAATTCGCCTTGATATTATATACAGTCGTTTTTCCGTCAATAAACTTTGGATCATAAACAAACTGTGTTCCATACGCTTTAGTAACCTGTTTCAGGGCATTTCTTAACGGCACAGGCTTAATTAAGGGGCTGGCCTTGATTTGTGTTAGCAATACACCTGCAAATAATGCAAGCAACATTGACTTTAAATGGCGAGCAGTCATTTTTTTTTATTTTTAAGTGAACAATTATTCAGGAGTCTTTCGGGCGCGAATCAATAGCACATTGTCTTTCTTTTGAATATCAGTATTTAATACAGTTGATATAATAAATAATGCATCATCCAGGTTATTCAGTAATATCGGGCCTTCAATTTTTCTTTCTTTCAGTGATGTATCTTCAATTATGATCTTCCTGCCGTAATTATCTTCAAGATAATTTGCGATCTGCTCTAAAGTAGGATCGTTTAAAATCAGTTTCTTTTCCTTCCATGCGGAATAATTTTCAGGCGCTGTCGTCGCAAGAATCATTTTTTTTGCAGTTGGATCATAAGTAAATATCTCTCCGGGCGTCATTATTATTTTACTTTTTGAACTATCCCTTACGCTTAGTTTTATCTTTCCTCTTTGCAGTACTACTTCCGTTTCCCCTCTTCTCTGCCTTACGTCAAATGCGGTACCCAATACTTCTATTGTAAGATCCTGGCCATGCACGAAAAAACGTTCATTTGGCAAGATTTTATTAGTATTCTTATTCAAATGATTTACTTCAAAAAAACCTTCTCCTTCCAGTGTCACTTCTCTTGCCTGATGCTTGAACCAATGTTTTAAATAGGTGATGGTAGAATGGCTGTTTAAAATCACCTTGCTACTATCAGGTAGAATTATTGTTTTCATCTCTCCATATTGAGTGCTTTGTGTTATTTTGGCAAATCTCCAATTGTAATAGAAGAGTGATCCGCTAATAATTATTAAGCCAATAAAAACTGCCGCTATTTTTCTCAGCTTATTTCCTAATGAATGAATGCGCCTTTCGGAATCTCCCTCATTAGGAGCCTGTATTGTTGCCAGCAGTTTTTGTAAAGCAGATTCCACATCTTCATTATCCGGGAAATCTTCTTTGAATCTTATATTTAAAAGAACTGATCTGGCTTCATCAACCGTTTTCCTTTTTTCAGGGTTTTTCATTAACCAAGTGTTCCAGAAATCATTTGAATTTTCATTGGGATGAATGATCCAATTTTGAAAATTTTCATCAGAGATAAAGTCTAAAACATTGAAATTTTTATAATCCATGAAGAGTAATTAAGTATATGAGTCGGGAAAGTATTTTTTTACCCCACACCTTAAACATTTTTTTTAAAAAACTTTTAGAATAGTAGTTTTTAATTATCTTATTTAAGTGTAAGAAAAAAAGACAGACATTTTTATAATGCTAATTTTGCAAAAAAGGAAAGCAGTGCAATAATATGGATCCCAAGCGCCACTTTTAGTTCTATTAAAGCACGAGCCAAAAGTTTATAAGTACCTTTTACGGAGATATTCATAATAACAGCTATTTCCTGGTAAGATAATCCTTCGTAGAATCGAAGGAATATTGCTTCCCTTTGCCTTGTAGTTAAGTCAGATATCGCCTTCTCTATTCGAATTTTAAGAGTGGAATCAGTTTCCCGGGAGATTATAATAGATTCAACTGAAAATTCAATCTCTTCGCCTTCATAAACTGAGTAAAAATGGGTCTTCCTTTGAAGTTTTAATTTTTTAAAAAGATTATTACGGAAAGAAGAAAATAGATAACTTGTATGTGAACTGATTCCGGAAAGCTTTTGCCTATCCTTCCAAATCATGCTAAATACATCTTCTATAGCGTCTTCGATCATAGATGTATCCTGCGTAAATTTTCTGCCATAGTTGTACAATTTTTTATAATAGAAAATGAAAACCTGGGAATAGGCATTTACATCACCCACTTCAATATTTTCCCAATGTGTCCTTTCTATCATAAAAAAAATGAAAAGAAATTAGTTGATAAAGTAGAATAAAACTTTACGTTTTATTAATGTAGAGGTTCACAAGATACTATAAAAGTATAAACTGTCATAGTGGACTTTTATCCTGAATGGAAATTACGTCAGCGAATTTCATTGAAAAGCTGCTTTTTTTGAAAAACAAAAAGAAAAACTTCAACTGTTTATTTCTATGGAAGACTCTTACTCTTATTGTGGGTTGGCAGTCAATCTCTACCAAAAATTTTATGTCAGTTTAATAAAATGATTCACAACAAGCAATTGCAAATGCAACAACCAATTGATTTCGTCAGAATACTAAATTAATTAGTCACATCCTTGGCTAATATTATTAGCTTTGTATTTGCCTTTAATCAAAACTACCAGATCAATTTATTCCAGGATACACAGGAAATGATTAGGCTTTACCAGGCGATTGACAGCGTCAAAAGGAGGTTTGGCGAGGGAATGGTAGTGAGAGGTGGAGGAGTGTAAGGCTCGCAAAATAACCCTTATAAATCAGAGCAGTTTGTTGGAATCAGTATTTCGTTTGGAATCGTATTTCGTTCGGTAAAAATTTCTCTAATAAGAACGAAGCGATGGTGAAACTTTTATACCGATGTTTCCAAAAAGGTTTGGGCATCAACTGCTAAATCAAAGCTACCCTTGCTCAATCGCCATAACCAGAAAATAATTTTCGTAGCCCCTTCCGTACAAAATGCGACTTCACCGGAGCAGCACGTACCCGGGGAAGTCTTATTTGTTAGTGGTTCGTTGTTCTTTTTTCGTCGTTTACATATTCCAAAATGTCACCTGGCTGGCAGTCTAATGCTTTACAAATTGCGTCTAAGGTGCTAAAACGAATTGCTTTCGCCTTTCCCGTCTTTAAGATAGAAAGGTTAGATAATGTCAAATCAACTCTTTCAGAAAGCTGATTCAGTGAAATTTTTCGCTTTGCCATCATTACATCTAAGTTTACAATAATTGGCATAGCTTAAATAGTTAAGTCATTTTCAGATTTCATATCTATGGCATTTTGCAATAGTTTTTCAAATATTGCCGCAGCAGTTGCAACTACGATAGAAACAAAAGTAGTCACGATACAAATAGCAAGAAAGCCCGCAGGGTCGTCTTCTTTATTGTGAAATAGTTTTATATATAGTCCCGCTAACACAATTAAAATACTTAGTACGATTGCACAATGCTTTATACTTTTTAAAGCCTTAACAGAGTTTGATGAGAATACCTTATTTTGTCCGATGTAGCCAAGCAATTTGAACGCCTTGTACAGTGCAACAAAAAAAGCGATTGATGCTGCGTATCCATATATGATGAACGGATCAGAATAAATGCTGAACAAGTCTAAGTTTGTGGCTCTTCCCTCGGTTAAGGGAAGCCGAATCAAAATGGCAAGTGTCACAATACCAATAAGCACGATGACTGCCTGAAGAAATATTATTGAAATTCTTTTCATAATAATTTTATGAATTTAGATTATGCCATAAAGATAATAAATAATTATTGATAAACAATAAATATTTATCATCTTACAAAAAGGAAAAATAAAAGTCTTTGTCTTATCATACTGATTTACAAATTCAGATTTTGAATTGTCAGACTGTTAGGATTAGTCGGCTCGTCAACTTCAATTCTGACTAAACGTTAGGGATCTGAAAAGAAGTTTATTGTCTCTGGAATTTGTGTTTGGTGAGAAGTGAGCCAAACTCAATGACCCATAACTTTACCGATGCAGTTGTCGCCTTATTTGCCGAAGAAACACAGGCAGATGCTGAGACGGCAAGGGGATAATTCTTTTGAAAAGGAACAAGATCAACAAAAGAAATCTTTTATACTTTTTCAAATACAAGCCTGAAATGATCCATTGTTTCGTTTTCAAAACAAATTTTGTTAGGGCTTATTTTGAACACTTCCACCAGGTGGCGAAACTCTTTATCATAAAGATATTTGGGCAAAAGAGAGGCGTACAAATAATATTTTTTCAAATTAAATTTCCGGAATTTCTTTCTCCATCTTTTAATAGTTTCGATATAATCATACCTCCCGCTGCTTTTGGAAATTAGTTTAAAATATGGGG
>Ga0157370_10001746_pt1 | contig 26763 bp, 20 predicted proteins | sample C35metaG_FD_113463 | JGI IMG/M metagenome (GOLD analysis project Ga0157370, IMG submission 113463) | Corn rhizosphere microbial communities from Kellogg Biological Station, Michigan, USA - C3-5 metaG | ecosystem: Host-associated > Plants > Roots > Rhizosphere > Soil | place: USA: Michigan...
CAAATCTTGATAATGAAGGTTAACTTCTATGCCATCCTGGCTGGTTGATTTTATAAATTTCATAGTTTTTTGAATAAAGTTTTATTGATAAATCAACACCAACGGTAACAAGATGTTCGTAATTCCCTCAGAATTGATACTTCTAAATGGTTTAAAAATTAGATTGAGTTCAAACGAATTTCATTGTCCAATAGGTAACTTCATCGATCCCCAGAATAATGGGATCAGTCAGCGGCTACTGTGGGTCTTTGGGTTCCTCCTCGGCATAGTTTTACCTTTTCATTGATTTCAGCATTTTCGAGCTCCGAAAAAATGCCCGAGCTTAAGGTCGCAAGAGTTTCTGTCTATACAAATGCATCTCCCAAAACATGCAAGTGCCAAAGTATTGCTATAAGTAAAACTCCAATTCGTATGTATTAACCCGATTTTTGTTTTGGACGATATAACCTATTAATATCTGTATCCAACTGAGGAATGGAAATGATTTTTTTTTGCAAAAATTTGTACGGTGTCGACGGAAGTATAGATTTGACCCTGGCTTATCTGTATCCATATCACAATCAAATAGGGTGAACAAAAATTTATCTGCTCTTCCCATTGAGTAGTGTTATTTCGTAGCATGATACCTTAACAGCTATAACGGTATATTTTTGATAGAGCAATAAATCTTTACTAGTCATTGTCGTCTCAAAAAACGAAGGTATCCCCTATTCGATATTTTCTTTCAGCTGTAAATTATATGTACCAATTAAGGCAAAGAGAAAAATGTCTCGTAAACCGAATATTTCAGCCCCTAATAGTATTTCAACTCAATTGGATTTTGTTTTAAGAAAGAAGTGCCTAAATTACCACAGACAAGCAGCGACCTTTCTCAAAAAATGATCAAAAAATTTAATTGTATGAACTTAAATCAAAAATTATGGATGATAAATTAAATGATGAAGAATTAATGTCCTTAGTACAGAGGTCTTACGGTGAAAGCGATATTAATTCGCTGCCATAGTGATCAAATTGTAAATGCATAAAACGCTTTGATTTATTTACAAAGCCTGCAACAATAAAATCATGATTCAAACAACATAGAAAAGTATTGGTCTTTTAACAAAAAAAGGTCACAACGAAAGGCTACGACCTAATATTTTATATATACGGATGGTCTTATATAAGAGAACGAGAAATTTCAAGCTTTTGCTCCGTTTAATGGAGGTGTATTAATAAAAATTTCGTATTCTAGAAGAATTGCTTTCAAGTCAGATGTTGGGATACTCTGAGTTTTTCCATTAGAGGAAGTGATTGTTGTCAAATCTTTACTAAGTATAATTCTTTCAGTACCAACCTCGATACCATCATAAGAACTTTCTCCATTTAATGCTTTATTAACATCAATTAAAACATCTGATATAGCTTCATAGTGTCCAACTAAATAAATATAATAACTTAAAGGACTAAATAAAAATGAAAGATTGCTACCCCCACCAACAACTTTATCGACTCTTCCAAAAACAACCTCATTGTAAAAAACTAAATTATATTTTTTATAAGTTTCCATTTCTTGGCTTTTATTTTTGTCTAGTGAGCCCCTGAACAACATTATTTACGCTCTATTCACTTAGGCGAACCCGCTAAGTTTCTTCGGCTTGAGCTTATTTCCATTGTGCAAATTTTCGTTCAACCTAACTGTATCTCTCAATAATTTGAACCCCTGAAATTTTAATTTTCACTATAGGGTGTGCTGTACTTATAATATTATACTACTTAGTTAAAGGCATTATTGAGTTCATTCGTGAAGTTCGAGAATAAAAAATTTAGCATTTCATAAGAAGAGAATTAGCCATTTAAACTAAAGAAATCATCGCACACAAGTTCCTCTCACCTTTAAATCCCATTTACATTAATCAAAACAAAGTGTAAAACTGTTAGAAAAAAGTACCTATTTCTACTAGATATTTTTCTAGGAGTTGTAAAGTTATATGCACAAATCACTGCAACGAAAAAATGTCTCAAAAAACCAAGGTAATTGAAGCAAGCCTATACACTGATGTCGCTGAATTTTTAGTAACTAATTTTCATTAATAACTATTGCTTCCTTTTCAGGCATAAGACAAAAATATCCCAATTCAGTGCGACCTTATAATTTGAGCAGGTTTGAAAGCTGTAACCAAAATTATTTGCGAACTACTCATATATCCTAGGCAATATATTTGCTAAACACTCCGAAATTTTGAGATAACCAACTGATAAACTTCAGTATCTTCAGTGCAATTCGACTCCCTTTCTTGAGTCACCACTTTCCGAATAAGGAATTAAGGGCAGCAATCTTTAGATCCTACATTAACAATAAATTAATATCTTAAGCAATTGATTTAAATGCACTGTGCAAATATCAGCTCTTATTTACTTTAAAACAAACAAGTTTATTCGCTTTTATTTTTAAGTTTAACCCTATTTACGCTTGCTTGCAGCTATTACTGCGCAGAGACTCATCGCTCGTTGCATATCTGGAACTCCAAATCCAAAAGGGATAACGGGTTGCCCAGCACGGTCGGCAGATTTTCGCAGTACTTCTCTCATATCAGCAGCTGTCAGTTTCGGATAAGCTTGCCATAAACAGGCAGCCAATCCACACATTATTGGGCTGGCAAACGAAGTTCCTGAAGTATACTTTAGTATACCATTAGTGGTATATACAGCACAATAGGCGCCGTAAGCCATTACATCAGGTTTCATCCTCCCATCAACAGTTATGCCAAATGATGTGGAAGTAGCCTCCTGTGACTTATTGATAACCGAGCCAACCGCTATGACCCCAGGGGCATCTGCGGGAGCACCGACCCAACTTTGATCATTTCCCGCACAGTTAAAGATCAATATGCCCTTGCTTGCGGCCACATTTGCGCCACGGGATGAAACTGCCGATTTACCGTCCATATCTTCATATTTGTAACGGCCATAATCTATGGAGTAAGAAGTGGCGTAATAGAGCGAAGAATTGATAATATCTACCCCTGCACTATCTGCATATTCCGCCGCAGCTACCCAATAATCCTCTTCTATCGGAAATTCCGATGCCTCATCTTCTGTTCGAAATAGCCAATAGTTAGCCTCTGGGGCTGTACCTACATATTTTCCGGGTAAGTTAACGGCCATACAGGAAGTTACATCCAAACCGTGGTAGCCTGTGGCGTATGGATCATTATTTTCAAACACAAAAGACTTAGCGCCTTTAACGTTTACATTTCTGAAAGCTTCATTTTTTTTAAGATTCGGAAAGCCCATATCCAAGACAGCAATGTCAATTCCTGCTCCCTTGTAGCCATTTTGATGAAGTACCTGACCGTTATTCACGCTAATCTGTGCAGTGGCCACACCATAGTCAAAATGGGTCTGGTTGGTGTGATTGGAGACGATTTGAGGGACATCGGCATAAGCAGTCTGCGGTCCACTGTTTTTTCTACCCTGCCACACCTTTTTAACATCTTTTACGAAAGGTAAGGCCGAATATTGATCCAGTAAAAACTGATCTTCACAATAAATAACCACTGAGTTCAGCCATTTGCTCTTGGACACAATCTTTCCTCCAACTGCTTCAATGGCCTTGAGGTATACTGGTGAAATCGGCAGATCCAGTGCGTCAACTGGGATGTTTTGATTTCTTCTGCGTGAAATAGCCTTGGGTGAGAGAAACCGCTCTGGTTGATTAACGTTTACTTCAGAAGTTCCCTTGTCATTTAAAACAATTCTTAATTTATAGCCATTAGCATCCGTCACAACCACCTTTATCTTCGCAAACACCTCCCCTTCAAATAGTTTCAGAGTAACATAGGTAGTGCCGGCCGCTTGTGGCCATACGATTCCTTTTGCATCAACCTTCGCAATTCTGGAGTTTTCCATGCTAAAAAGCACGCTATCCTTTGTTCCGGCAGGCAGGTTTTGAATAACATATTCAATTCTTCTGCCCAAGAAATATTCTTCATTCTTCAGTGCTATTTCTGATTGCTTAATTACGATTTTAATTTCAGGCGGAATGATTGGAGGAGTTTCTGTCTTCTTGCAAGAAATAAATAATAAGCTTAACAGTAAAAAACTAAGAAAATTGGCTGAACGGCAAAACATAAGAGCGTCGGATTTGAACATGAATGGTATCTCTGGCAAAACTAAGGAATAATAGGGATATGAGGGCCATTGTTCTTTTCTATTTAGTTTTAACAATTCTAAATTAGATATATCTATTTAATAAATTTCATCGAAACTCATAATCAAAGACTTGAATGATCTATTTGATTATTAGAATGAGTTAATGATAATTGGCAAAATAAAATCATCAGTCTAGAACTCTACTTTTAACTAGTCTGAATTTTGGGAAGTGCACCTTATTCCCATAATAATAACCAAAAGTGGGGAAAAATCTTTCTTACCGAATGTACATAATGGACGAAGAAATTCACTTAGCTAATGACTTTAGCAATACATTCATTTTCAGGTCGTCCTTAAATTTTGTTAGTTGGACATTTTTCCAGCACAGTTGGTGTATATATTTTTTTTATTTCTAGGCATCTTCTCACATTAGACTAAACAAAAAACAAACTATATGAAGAACGCTACAAACACAATCAAACTAAAAAAGAGAACTATTGAATACCTGAACAATGACGAAATGAAATCACTGAATGGCGGAGGCAGATTTTTTGACCCTATGGATACAACCCTCACTGTTACAATGACTCATATGCCACCAATGAATAAATAAGATAATTTATCTCCCTATGGAAAAACATCTCAACTTTAAAAGCATTGAACCAATTTGTATCGCCTCAGAAAATAATATTTTGTGCGAAGCATTATTTGAATACTTAGGCAAGAGAAATTTCGAAAATATTGGAATTGCAGGTTCAGAAAAAGAAACAATCGACTTCCTGTGCGCACATACATCTTCCATCCTAATTATTAGTTCTAGTTTACTGGATAGCACTATATTCCAGACCATGGATGCTCTTAAAAAAATTAAATCAGACTTTAAAGTGATTTTATTGAGCAATGATGTAGAAATATTAAGGTACTATAGCGAAGGAAAGAACAACTTGGTTAAAGGATTACTGTCGAATCATGAGAGTATGAGCGATCTGTATTACTGCATAATGGAAGTCGCCTACGGCTTGGAATACCAATCGAATCATGTGAAGAGGTTACTCCAAACTAAGAATTCCTTAGTTAAAGAAAATATCCTTTTTATCTCTTATTTCAATAAAATAAAAGAACTGACTAAAAGGGAAATGGAAATTTTTGTCGCGCTCTCTTCGTCATTGTCAACTAAAAGCATAGCTGAAAAACTTTATATCAGCCCTGCAACCGTAAATAACCATAAAGCAAGTATTACTTGCAAGTTGAGCTTAAGAGGCAAAAATCAATTACTATCACTCGCTGTATGGTATCGTACAACTATAATTAAGTCAGCATGATCGAACCATCGAACATCCTTAATTTTCTTAGCAAGCAGCTTGAAAGGGACTGCAAGCCGTGCGAGAATCTCGTTAGCCATAGTGTGGTGCGATTTTTATTGGCACTAATAGAGGGTAGTCCGGTGAAAGCTGAAGATAGATACCTATTAAAAGGCGCTCAGTCTAGAGATAAAAACCTATTGATCGAACCATTTCTATGTGCGGTAAATATACTCTTTATCATAGACCCAAAAATTGAAAAACGCATTTTTGAAGACGATTATTTATTGCCAGAACTCAATTCTTACATCATTGAAAGTGCATATTCTGCTATAGAAAGAAATATTTATGATTTTGCCCATGGAGCGGCTGGAATGCTATTTTACTTAAAATCTGTTAACAGTATTGAGATACTAAGTTTGAAAAGATCCTTTGTGACTGGCGTGAGAAATTATGTAGATGAAAGGGGATACGCTCATACCGAAAACCCACAGTATTTATTGTCAAAATTGACAGATACCCTGATCGGAATATATTTAAACAAGTCAAACAAGCTTGAAGAAGGAGAACTTATTCATACTATCGACTCCTGTTTCACAGCTTTGTTTTCATTTTGGCAGGAAGTAAGCCACGATGATAAAATGTATCTCTTTTTAGGCAAAAACTTAGCCTGTCCTACTTTAAAAGAGCTACTTGCATGGCAAGAAGCTGATATCCAAAAATCAATTATTACCCTGGTCTACTCCGTATTAAAAAGCAATGAGCTTTTATATGAAACGGGATTATTATTGGGGCTTCACACCTTGATATTACCAGATCTACTTAGCGATAATATTGATGGAATTGACTTTTACTCGGGGGCTTTGGGTCCATATTATGGCTATAAAATATTGTATAATCTCACTGAAGAGATCAGTTTTTTGAAAGCCTCAGAGCGTTGGATGTTAAAGTTGGAAGCTAATCTTTCCAAAGCGATATGTTCTGAAGAAGATTTAAGCTTTCAGGAAATTATAACCATAACTACCTGTTACGCCTTCGTAAACCAAGAAAATAATTACAATGAATACGCAAGAAAGACCTTATGATCGTACAGAGCTAAGTTCCATGGAAATCTTGGAGTCGCTTATTACTAACGGAGTAAAAGCGCTTAATAACTCACTATTTTCCGGGCAAATGGGATACATTCTCTATTTGTTTGAAAGCAGTAAACTGATTGATAACACGGCTAGGGAAGAAGCAGAAACTTTACTTTACGAGTTATTTGAAAAAGTGAATGATACCACTTCAGCTTTTGGGGATTATTCCCTTGCTAATGGATACACCGGTTTTTGTGTATTGATTAATTACCTGGAAAAACAGGGCTTTATCGAAATAGAAGTCGAAAATGAATTGCATGAACTTGATCTTGCCATTGCAAATAAAGCCATGGCAGACTTAGAGCAGAATAATACCGACTTCTTATATGGCGCTACTGGATACTTACACTATTTTTCTGAAAGAGATATCACCTCGTCGATTAAACAACATATCATCTCCATATTAAAAAAGCTTTTCGAAAATGAGATAATTGATGAACAGGGGCTTCGCTTTACAAATGCATTTTACCATAAAGTACCTGAAGAAAAAAATTATATAAATTTTGGTTTAGCACATGGTAATCTGTCGCTGGGAATGGTTTTTCTTAATTTAGCAGAAAAATATCCTGATCTACACTGGCTAATAAACAAAGCCAGGATGCTTGCTGATTATTTGATTAATCAGCTTGAGCTTCGAGTGGAGGACGATTCCGTGATTCGCTCTTTGTTCCCTTCAATAATACAAACTGATGGAGTAAAATGTTTTAATAAAGTCCCAGTTGCCTGGTGTTATGGAGACTTGGCCATCTGCATCTTTTTATATCGGGTTGCCCAGCTTACAGAAGACAAGAAATACCAAGAAATTGCCAGTAAGGTTGGCCATTTATCTATGAAAGATACCATAAGGCAGCTGGATTTCGTTACTGATCCATTTTTTTGCCATGGAAGTGCAGGTATTGCACAACTATACAAATCGCTATACCAATTATCTAACGACCAGAATTACCTCAATCATTATGAGTTTTGGATCGACAGGACAAATAAGATAATTTCTAAAAAATCTAAATCAAAAAAAGCTAACGCTGATATGGACGAACCGGAGCATGTTTCACTTTTAGAAGGATGGATTGGTACTGCTTTAGTCCTTAACAGCTATGAAAGTAATATCAATACCTGGAAATCCATTTTCTTAATCTAAAATCTACCAAATGAAAAAGTTAATCATATTAACTGCAATGATTGCAGCCATAGCTGGCACTGTAAGTGCACAAATCGACATCCAACTTAAGGGAAGGGTTTTGGACGTTAAAAATGAGCGTGTGGTTTTTGCTACCGTATCCTTAATTGATAGTTTGGGTAAGGCGGTTAATTTCGGAATATCCGATGAAGAGGGTAACTACTTCTTAAATTTAAAGCTTAGTAAAGGAACCTATAAGTTATCTGGATCCTCTATGGGGTACTCTAGTGCAGCAGTATCTGTAATGATTTCACCAACTTCCAACATCATTACAGCCCCAGATATTATACTTTTACAAGATGCCAAAATGCTTTCTGAGGTAAACATTAAAGGAAGAAAAGCCTTAATAGAGCAAAAAATCGACAAATTGGTATTTAATGTTTCTCAGAGTCCAATGACAGCTGGGAGTTCAGCCTTGGATTTGCTTAAGAGGGCACCCGGTGTTTTTGTTGATCAATCGGATGCAATAAAACTACGGGGAAAAAGCGTTTTGGTTTTAGTAGACAATAAGCAGATATATCTTTCTGGTGATCAGGTAGCTCAGTATCTGAAAAGCCTTCAAGGGGACAATATTGAAAAGATAGAAATTATCAGTAATCCTTCTGCCAAATATGACGCACAGGGTGTCGGCGGAATAATCAACGTGATCTCAAAAAAAGACAAAAAAATCGGGCTTAACGGTAGTGCGACACTTGGTGGTGGCTATGGAAGGAATGAAAAATATAATGGTAGTAGTTTAATAAACTATAGACAAAAATTCTTTGCAATATCAGGCAATATTGGATATAATCACGATAAAAGCCCAAATTCTGGAGAACTTAACCGAACGCTTACAGAAACTAATTTTTCTCAAAATAGTTCCAGTATCAAAACCATTAATTCGGGGCTGGCCAAGCTATCAATTGACTTGTTTCCTAATGAAAAGAATACGCTTGGTTTTGGTTTTGTTGGCAACAAAGCAAATAATAACCTCACAAATACCAGTTTGACCTCATTAAATCAAAACGGAGTTATTAATCAACTTAATCTTTTCAGTGATAATCTTACCGATTGGGATAATTTGACCTATAGTTTAAACTACAAATCGGCGTTAAGTAAAAATGAGAATTTATCTTTTGATGCCGACCTTTCGCAATATAAAAATGATGGTGGGATTAACTATATTTCTAACGGTTTGAATAACCAGCTTTCCCAGCCCAATACCCTAAATATCAACAGCTCAAAGATCAAGATTGCCTCCGCCAAGCTCGACTATGATCGTGTGATTTTACGAAAGATCAATTTAGAAACAGGCGGAAAGGTAAGCCATGTTACTACCGATAATATGACCCGTTTTAATCGGGAAATTAACGGAAGCTGGCAAAATGATGTTCAACGAAGTAATGTATTTACTTATGATGAAACGATAGTATCTGGTTATCTAAATCTAAACACCAAATTTGGTGAAAAACTATCCCTACAATTAGGTTTAAGGGGCGAGAATACAAAATCTGAAGGTAATTCGAAAACAATTGATTCGGTTTTCACGCTTAACTACTTTAAGCTTTTTCCAAGTGCTTATCTGACTTACGATCTCAATAAAAGCAACCAATTTGGAATCTCTTACAGCAGGAGAATTGGCAGGCCAGGATATAGAGATTTAAATCCGTTCACCTATTACACCGATCAATACACTGCCAGTCAGGGTAACCCGTTTTTACGTCCGAGCTTTACCAATTCATTCGAATTGAATTATACATTATTGCAACAGTTTAATATATCTGCAGGATTTCAGCATACAAAAGATGAATTTGAAAAAATTGCTATACAAGAATCTGATACGAAACTAGTAAAAGAGATCTACCAAAATTTTGATAGGTTTTACGGATACTACATTGGTGCAAATGTTCCCATAAAAGTGCTCAAAATTTGGGATATTAGTAACTACGCAAATTTCTATTACACCGATTATACCATAGGTCAGATCAGATCTAAAGGATCCGCATTACAATTTAATAGCACCTCTTCTTTTACGCTTCCAAAAAGCATAACTGCAGAACTGGACATGATATACTTCTATAATAATGCTTATGGTATTTACCGTGTAAAGCCCAATTTATATTTTAATCTCGGCATAGCAAAAAGTTTATCAGACAAACGATCTACGTTCAAACTCAGCATATTTGATCTATTTAATACCAATAGATCTTTTATAACAGCAAATCTAGGTTCATTAAATTTAGTCTCCAGATATAGGTGGGAAGGAACCAGAGCCAATCTGAGTTATAGCTATAAATTTGGCAAAAGCACTGTTAAAGGTGCATCTACTAAGCGGAAGTCGTCTGGTGAGGAACAGGGAAGAGTCAAAAACTGATGAGGAATTAGTTTTGGTTATCATTTAAATAGTTTGATCAAATAACTTACCTTTTGACTGTAGTATGAAAATTGGAATACTAGAATTTGGTGCAATTGAAGGACATTCAGGGGCTGAAATATTGGAAAATGTTTTAGAATATGCTCAAATTGCAGATGCGGCCGGCTTTAGCCGATTCTGGTTAACAGAACATCATCCATTAAGCCTGGCTTGGAACAGGCCAGAAATGTTAATACCAACGCTGGCTTGCTACACTGATCGGATAAAGATTGGAATTGCAGGCACCTTATCAGCCGTTCACTCTCCTTATTGCGTGGCATGTGATTTTAAACTACTAGGCACGCTTTTTCCCGGAAGAATAGACCTTGGGTTTGCAAATGGCAAGCCAAGTCTCAATGCTGCGAGCTATCTTTTAAATCGAACTGATATCACTGATCAGATATACCAGGCATTTGATGCTAATGTAAGGTCAACGTGTGATTTCTTAAATGGGAAAGCAGAATCCATCGCTCCGATAAACGGAGATTTACCAGAAATGTGGTTGTTAGGATCTTCGTATAAACAACTTCCATTTGCATGCGAAATGGGAATCGGCTTCTCTCGATCTTTATTCCATACGGCCGAACCTGCTGGAAAAAATTCAGATCTATTATTAGATCACAGGGAGCTGTTTGAAGAAAAGTATAAGGTTAAGCCGCCCCTCAACTTTGCATTTTCGGGCATTTGTGATGTTGATAGCCAGCGGGCTGAGAAGCGTTTTTATGAGGCTTTTAAGATACCATACGATCCTCTAAGTAATTTCATTGTTGGCTCACCAGCTTATTTTTCTGATCGGTTGGAAGCTCTTCACGAAGAAACCGGTGTGGAAGAATTTATTTTCAAAGACCTTGATAAAAATAATAGCCAACGGCTGAAAACACTATCAATATTAAGTGAGCTAATTAACGACCCTATTCCAAAAATTGAAAGCTATGATTAATCCAAGTTTAAAAAAATTCCCACATTTTACACAGTTAGATCATATGGATTGTGGCCCGACATGTCTTAGAATAGTAAGTAAATTTTACGGTAAGTTCTTTAACCTACAAAGTTTAAGGAACTTAAGTAAAACTACACGGGCAGGCAGTACCATGCTGGGTCTGCTTAGGGCGTCAGAAAAACTAGGCTATAATAGTTTTGGCGCTAAGGTAAATTTGGAGATGCTACAAAATGAAATAGATTTGCCTTGCATTTTACATTGGAACCAAAACCATTTCAATGTACTTTATAAAATTACTAAAACGAAAGCTTATGTATCAGATCCTGCTAGGGGCCTGCTCGTATATAGCATAAAGGATTTCTTGAAAGGATGGGCTTCACAAGGCGATGTGGGTTTTGTTCTTATGCTAGAGCCTACACCAGCCTTCTATGCTCAAGAAGATGAAGAAAATGCAGTTTATCGAGGAATTGGTTTTTTATTGCCTTTTTTAAGAAAATATAAAAGCTACAGCCTGCATTTATTAGGAGGATTGATAATCGGAGGCGCATTGCAACTTGCCTTTCCTTATCTCACACAATCCATAGTCGATAACGGGATCAAAAATAAAAATGTGAACATTATTTATATGATTCTTGCTGCTCAATTGTTCCTCTTTTTAGGGAAAATGAGCATAGAAATTTTAAGGAGTTGGATATTGGTGCACATTGGTGCGCGTTTCAATATTTCTATGCTTTCGAATTTTTTTGTCAAACTAATGAAATTACCATTATCATTTTTCGATGTAAAGATGACGGGAGATCTGTTACAAAGAATCAATGATCATAAAAGAATAGAGCAAACCCTCACATCAAATTCTATTAGTACCCTAATATCATTTTTTAATCTTTTCCTCTTTAGTATCGTACTGATTAATTATAACTTATCAATTTTTTTAATATTTATGTTTGGGAGTTCTCTAAACTTCATATGGATTTATTGTTTCATTAAAAAGCGAGGAGATCTAGATTATAAAAGGTTTAACCAATTAAGTGCAAACCAGAGTAAGACCATTGAATTGATAAATGGCATACAAGAAATAAAGCTGAACAACGCAGAGCGGGAAAAACGATGGCAATGGGAAAAATTCCAGACCAAACTATTTAGAACGAATATCCAGAGTTTAGCATTAGATCAAGTTCAGAATATTGGTTCTCTGTTTATTAATGAGCTTAAAAATATTATCATAACTGTTATTGCAGCACAACTTGTGATTAAAGGAGAACTCACATTAGGTATGCTTTTATCGATCAGCTATATTATAGGCCAATTGAATTCGCCCATCACTCAGCTAGTATCATTTGTTCAGTCATTTCAAGATGCTAAACTAAGTTTAGAAAGAATTGCCGAAATCCATGGTAAAGAGGAAGAGAACAACCATTTCAATGTAGAGATACCCGATACTTCAAAGGGTGTCGAAATTAAAATTCAAAACCTTACCTTTTGCTATTCAGGCGCTCCTGACCAGCTAATCTTGAGTAATGTCTCTCTAACTATTCCACGCAATAAGGTCACCGCAATTGTGGGTGCTAGTGGCAGTGGTAAAACTACATTAATGAAATTGCTTCTAAACTTCTATAAACCAACAGTCGGAGAGATATTAGTTAATGATAAGCGGTTAGGATCGGTTTCTGATGAGTTCTGGCGACATATATGTGGTTCTGTACTTCAGGAAGGTTTTATCTTTTCGGATACGATCGAAAAAAACATTGCCGTTGGCGTTGAATATGTAGAACAAGATAAACTTCGAAATGCACTCCGAGTGGCTAACATTGAAGGTTTGGTTAACTCTTTACCTCTTGGCCTCTCCACAAAAATTGGTCAGGAAGGAGTTGGGTTAAGCACGGGACAAAAGCAACGGCTATTAATTGCTCGCGCTATTTATAAGACACCACAAGTACTCTTCTTTGATGAGGCTACAAGTGCATTAGATAGCAAAAATGAAAAAGAGATAGTTTCAAATCTAGATCACTTTTTCAGCGAAAAAACAGTAGTTGTTATTGCCCATAGGCTTAGCACTATAAAATCTGCTGACCAGATAGTTTTGCTAAATGAAGGCCGTGTAGAAGAAGTTGGCACCCATGAGGAGTTGATACGAAAGAACGGTTTTTATTTTGATCTGGTAAAAAATCAATTATCTATGGATGAAATCAATCAGAACCTAATTCAATTTAAAACAGCTTAAACCATGCCAATTAACCAACCGATAGCAGAACCCACAACAAATGATTATTCAGAAGAAGTTGATCACATCTTGAGTAGTTTGCCAAAGTGGCTTAAAAAATGGAATGTGCTTATTCTTCTTCTAGTGATTTCAGGTAGCCTGCTAATTTATGAATTGTTCGAGATTAAACTTCGGTACACACCGATTTATACTATAATAAATGTATACCCAGAACCTCAGGGTGTTGAAGTGAAAAATCTTTCAAAAATTAGTCAGGTTTACGCTGTCAAAAATAGCAGGGTATTAAAGGGTGATACGCTAGTTAAGTTTTTTGAAATCGGATCTCCTACAAAAGATCAGTTTTTGATCGCTCCAATTACCGGTATATTAAGTATTAAGGGAGATTTGAAACATGGAAGTATTTTAAGGAAAAACCAGACAATGATCGAAATTTCAGCAGAAGTAGAAAAGACGATATATGGAGAATTAAAAATACCTAAAACGCAGATGAGCACGTTTAAGCCCGGAAGAGAAATTAAAATAGAACTTAATCAGGAAGGGAAAGGACAGACCTTGCAAGCCAGTATCCAACAGGTTGAAGATAATGCAGATTCGCTCGTTGTGTACTATCAAGTTTTCAATCCAGACCAATATAAAATCAAGTCTAACCTAAAAAAGCTAAAGGGCACGTTAATACAGGAAAAAACAAAGCTTTCTTTTCATTCATTTTTATAGCCATATAAATCGACCTCTTCGATTATTATTAAGCTCCAATAGCAACGCTAACCAGTCGACCATAACCTTTCATTGCTTTACCGCTGAGGCGGCTTATCGTTCTACAAACAAAAGCTGCCTCAGCGGTAAAGGTCCTGGTACTTTCAATGTTGTTCTATATGTGATTGAAAGGTTAAGCTATGGGTGGATTGAATGAATGGTCGAGTTATAATAAAATAGTTAGCGGTGTATATTTGTTGATATCGTTAGCGTTAACTTAGCCATTGAGCATAGGTTATCTACTGATGCATACAAAACATCAGCCTCAGTTTTTGCTGTTACTATTCCGCTCACTCAGGATGGCTTTCCCGTTCTTCATCGTTGTCAATGGCAGCGGGGTAGTTTTTGGATCTAGTTTACTTTTACCATGATCTTTATTTGCTTTATTGATTTATAAATAGCTTCATTACGCTCTTTTTATTATCATCTTGTCTCAGGCAGCGTAGCTTAGGCAGACAAAATATCTTACACATTCGCAACACTCTATGCATAATCCCAGATCTCAGCAAGCTGTTTTTGCATTTTTTCCTTATTGGTCTAGATGACTTTCTTCCAGATAAGTATATATTTATTTGGATTAGCTTCAATTTTGGCCTCATCGGTATAATCTCTTTTGTATTAAGCGGTCCTTACTCAGTAAGTTATTGAACCACTTTGGCCTCTCTGTTGAGCATTTTAGCCATCCACCCCAAACTCTCAAGAATTTTCTCCCAAGAACTAACTATGCCAATGGAAGGGATATGAAAATGTAAACAGCAGTCCCTCAAAGATAATTCTTTCTTAAGATAAGCTTGAACGACCGTTAACTTAAATTCCTTGGTATATTGTTGATAGGATCTTCGCAATAAGCCCTGTACACCTAATGCATTGTATTGGTCAATCCATTTTCTGATTTGCGACGTGGAGATGCCCCATTGATTCGATAATCCATTGACCGATTTCCCCCGTTGATGCTCTCTAATCAGCTTCAGTTTAAATTCGGCTTTGTGTTTTTTGTATCTAACTATAAAAATGCCCCCAAATAGTGTCTAACTTTTTGGAGGCAGTGTATTGTGACACAGATTCTTAATAAAGATGATCTTATGTTTAAATTATGGAAAGATCAGTTTCTTTTGTCTTACTATTTTTTATCGCTTGTTGTGTTTTATAATAAGTATATAAGAACTCATAAATAATCATTTCATGTAAACGCTGCTGAAAAGGAAAAAGACGGATAACATGCATATGGGTAAAACTGGCCAACAGGTCATAAAGTTTCCTTTGGTTTTCTGGTTTATCAATTAAAGCCCGCATTTTTGGAATAATATTATTACGGATCTGTTTAGAACGGTGTTCGATGATTTCGTATAGTAAATGATAAGGATGTTCCTCATCTTTAGCACTCATTATATCATAAATCTGAGCACGAAAATCCCGATACTTCTTATTGATCTGCGTATTTGTGCTTTTATCAGCATTAAATTCACTAGCAAAACCAATTTTTAAAGGCGTTAGGAATGTAAGCTTTTCGTCAATAGATAGGCCAAAATCATTGAGGAGTGCATCGACCGATCTCATTCCCCAAAGCCAACGGATAGTTTCACCTTCATTTCCCTCAATATTTCCCAACATCCTTACCACACTTTCACTATCACAATGGAAAATTGCTTCTGCATTTTCTATATATTCATCGCTATAACGCTCAATTTCCCGCTCATAAGTGTCAATTGCTACCTTATAGATTAGTTTTTGACTGGTAAAATGTGAGATATTATCATTAACCATGGCGATGACCTCACCTATCAACTCAACCTTTGACAACCGAAATCTTACCCTCAGGTGCAGGTCTGGATCCGCAAATCTAAGAAAAAACCATTCCTTAATCATGCCTCTCTCTTGCAGCAATTTTGTTAAAGGGGATAGTATCTCGGCAACAATTCTTTCACTGATTTGGGCGCCGCAATAAAACTTAAAGTAAAGCCATTCAGAACCAATATAGAATGTTCTTTGTACTCTTGGTATATCAAACTCAGCCGTTTGTGATGTTGGCGCTTTAACAAGTTGTTTTTTTACGATCGGAACAATAAGTTGGTTAAGATAATTATCTTCTTTTAAATCCTGAAATGGATAATCATCGCTGGCTACCAAGTGCTCCTTTAAAATGCATGTTTCGCGTTTTTTAATCAGGTCCTGAAAAAGGTGAATGGAATTTTGCTCATTGAAGTCCACCAATAAGGTATTATCTCCATCTACAAGTGTAACTATATTAGGAAGTCCCAGTTGTTTTAACCAAGATTCCAGGTCTGATGGGTCATTAGATGCTTTAGAAAAATCAGCCATATGCCCTTTATTAAGTGTCCATGTTGCTAATGAAACAATTGCATTTCCTACAGTTACCCTTGGTAGAAATTGATATTTTCTAGCCAGGTCGAACCAATTAAAAGATAGCCCTCTTCTTCCTTTTTGTTGCTGCATATCACACAAAAGTTGATATATTGGTTGGGCATTATAGGCATAATTATGAGCATTGCTTAACCTTGGAAGAATTTCTTTATTAAGTCTTTTGGACCTTAAAAGGATGCGTCCTCGTTTTACAGATATCAAAATATCCTGAAGATTAATCGTTTCTTCCTCACTAGCAGAGCTTTTAGCAAGGTAAGGTATTTCATATTGCCGGTATTTAGGGTGTAATAGTATGTTCCCCACCCTACTTTCGGGTAAATGAATGATCTCTGCTATAATGGCATTTGATTCCAGTTCTGATTCCTTTTCGGTAATATCTATTATAGTTTTCTTTATTTCCTCATTGGCATGTCCGAATCTCCCAAGCACATTAATGGCACTGCTACCAGCAAAGGACTCGATATGAATTCTGCGCCCACCTAAATGATAAACGATACCAGACAAGCTATTAGGAAGATCATTACTAGAGACAATAAGTCCCGCGGCCTTCAAATCCTCAGATGTGATTTTAATCTCACTTAGACCTTTTCTCATAGCATCTTCCAACTTCGATATCAAGAAAAGTTCCTGTTGATAGATATCCATCCCCAAAGCGTCTGAAAACCTTTTATTTAATGTCAGCCCGTCAATTAAAGGAGCATAACCGTTCTTTTGCTTAGCAAGATATCCGATGCCTGATTCCGTATCTAATGCCTCCAGGATAGGCACTTCTCTTTCTTCATATCGCTGATAAAACCTTTTGGCAAACTGCTGAAGATTATTGTTTTCTTTCACCGGATTAATGGCAGAAAGCACATCGAGAGCAGCAAAAATATCCTCCTGTATCCCTTTGTCCAATGTAAGCTGGCTTCCTATGCGGAATGCATCTGTTTGAAAAAAGAATTTTTCATTAATCGGTACATTCAGGCCTTTCGCTATTTCAATAATGGATTGATATGCTTTGGGGTGGTTAGTCTCTTTTTCATCGAGTTGTTGTAGGTTCTTTTGTAAGAGTTGCAATGTTTTAAGTTCAAAAGCTATATCTATACCTTGTGCCTCGATGGTTTCCAGAATACTGATGATTTGTTGAAGCACATCTTCACTTGTAATTTCTGGCTCTAGTTCGCTGGTTAACACCTGCGAGGATATACAACTTTCTACAAATTCTTCTGCTTCTTCTAAGCTGTAGCCCAATTGGGTTATGGCTTTGGTGAGCACTTTCATCTTAACCCCACCCGTTGATGTATTTAAAAGCACCAGTAATTCTTCTGATCGAAAAACTGCACTGATCTGATGAAATCGCTTAGTGTTGATAACATGATATTCTACATATCTTACTTCGTCCCCTAGATGATAGATTGATGTGTTCGGGAAGTATTTCAGAGCGCACCTGATATCCTTACGTTGCTCCAAACTTTTTGCCAGTTCGCACAGATATAGCATATCAAGTCTTGTTTTGCGAACAAGTCTATCGCTGATTATCGAGTGGTCTGCTTCGTCCCATTTTGCAGAAGAGCAAGTCGCAAATAGTCCAAAGGGCGTACAGCGTGTACTCATCCTGATTAAGTACTTTGTCAGAGATACCACGATTTTATTGGCCTCATGTGATGATTCTATCTGATTATTTATCCATTTATCGGCCTCGGCATAAAGAATAGGTGAAGCAAGAAAAACAGCTTCCCTAAACAGCGCAGAGGTCTTGAAATAACCTTCAACTTCGCGCGCTGTATAAGCCGTTTTATACGGAAAGACTGGAAACCGAACCACAAGATTATCTGTAAATGAATAGTTGTTTTTAAAGTTTGACATGTTTTTAAGGTTTAGGCTGTAACAATTACTTAAATGCAAGATAAGTATAAGAGCGTTGCTGTTGGTTTTCTGTAGCTACTATTTTAGCTGCTCTAAATGATTAATTCTAACTATAAATATCGAGTTGCAATCGCCATAATTTTACCCTTGTCAAAACGATTAGAAAATCACAATGGAAGAAAGAGAATTTAAAGAAACGAACTTAATTATCGCGAAGAAATACCTCTCTCATTAAATTGATCTAAAACTCGTCCACGCTTATGAATGAAAAATTTTAGGCTCATGCAAAACTGTAGATGCCGCTATGTAAAGTACAAAGCAGAAGTATGATCGATTAGTCCTCTGGCAACTGAAAGAATTAAAACAATTTAATCAAAAACCATAAAAATCAAAAACATGAAAAAGAAAAATTTAACAAACGGAAAATTATCACTAAACAAAAAAGCGATTTCTCACCTAGATGAATCCAATCTCGATCAAATTCAAGGTGGTATAACTTTCACCTGCTGCACAGAAGTTGTAATCAAAACGAAAGTCTCAGAAGATTTGGCTGAAGATACCAGTGTTCACTATTCTTGTGGCAGCTAATTAAGACCTCTTAAAACCAAAAACATGAAAAAGAAAAACTTAACAGACAGAAAACTATCATTGAACAAAAAGTCAATCTCTAAACTAGACGACTCAAATCTTGACCAGATTCAGGGCGGAGTTACTTTCACTTGTTGCACAAAAGTAACAGTAGAACCGAAAGAAGAGGTAGCATTAGAAGATGGTAGTATCCACTACTCATGTAGCTAGTTTCAGAAAACTTTAAGGGTATTCCTATAAATCGGATACTCTCTTTTCAAACCAGATTTCCATTACAATATTTTTACCCTTGATATCATCTTGTGGTAGTTGAATTAAAGCCAAATCAAAAAAAACAACATGAAAAAGAAAAACTTAACAGATAGAAAATTATCATTAAACAAAAAGTCAATCTCTAAACTAGACGACTCAAATCTTGACCAGATCCAGGGCGGAGTTACTTTCACTTGTTGCACAAAAGTAACAGTTGAACCTAAACCAAAAGAAGAGGTAGCATTAGAAGATGGTAGTATCCACTACTCATGTAGCTAATTCCAGAAAACTTTAAGGGTATCCCTATAAATTGGATACCCTTTTTCTAATAACCGACCTTGTATACATATGCTTAATACTTCATTATTTTCCGACTCGCTCCAAAATAGCGAATATACAGACGATTCTTTATTGGCAGGTTCAATGGGGCATTGCATATGTCAGCATCTTATCTCTCAATTGTATAATGAGCAGCTGAATACAGATCGGACGTTTGACATTGTTGCAGCTGTATTTGATAGATTATCATCCAGCAGTTCATCACTCACCAATACCTCAATAGGAACCGGCCTTTCGGGATTTACCTCGGTAATGGCATATTTGGTTGAACAAAACGTATTTGATGAAACGATTTTAGAACAATTAACAGATATTGATCAGATCATATTTAAAGGAGCAAAGCTTCAAGCCAACTTAGGTCATACTGATTTTTTATTTGGATGTTCTGGCCCGCTATCTTATTTTTTTAATCAGAAAGCCGATACTGCAAACACAGAATACATCAACGGTATCCTTTCTGCATTAATTAGTGGATTTAAAAAAAAACAAATCACTCAACAGAGGATTATAGAACCAAATCGTGCTTTTTCGCATATTAATCTCGGTGTTGCCCATGGAATAACAGGTACAGCACTTGTACTTTGTAAGGCAGTAGCTGATAACAGAGTCGAGCAAAAAGACCAGATTTGGGATTTACTTGATCAAACCTCGAAATATCTGCAATCTCAAATTGCATTTTCTGAACAATCTATATTCCCTATAAAAATTGATAAAACAAATGCAAGGCCTACCTATTCAGCTACTCAAAGTTGGAGTTATGGTGATTTCGGGGTACTGTGTCTACTATACCAATTTGCTGCTATATTCGATGATAATGTCCTGTATGGTCAATGCAATGAATTATTCGAAATTGCTGCTAAAAATCTAGTGAAAAATAAGTGTGATCAAATGGAAATTGGGCTTAGGCATGGACTTGCAGGTCAGGTGTTATTGTTACAAAAAGTTTCTGCAATTAGCAAAAACATATCATGCGAAGAACTTACAAAACGACAATTTTCTCTTTTTCTAGAAAAGTATAAGGAGATCAACCCATACGAATCTCCGTTTGTTTTCGAAGCCAACTTAGGTGCTGCTGCGATTAAACTTAATGCGAGATTAACTGCAAAGGAAGTTTCATGGACCAAAATATTTTTAATGTAATATGAAGTCACTAGTATTGCTTCCACCACATAGCCTAGAATCAGTAGGCTTAAATTATTCGACCCATATCCATCAGCAACCTTTCAACTTTGGGGTGATAAATTCACCCAAACCGGATCCGGATGTTAGTGATGCACTTGGGGATTATAAAGTACTCGTTTGCAAAAAAGCAATATCTATAAATTTCAGAGACTTATCCATGTTATTTACACTTAATAACAAATTAAAGCAATTGCCGTCAGCGTATCATTTCTTTGGGTCTGATTTCGTTGGAGAAGTTATCGAGGTAGGTAAAAAAGTACATTCCATTAAGGTAGGAGATAGGGTGATTCCAAATTGCGATTATTTTATCAAACCTTTACAAGGTATGTCTCGCAAAGGTATTCCCTCTAACCGGGCATCAATGGCATATGAATTCTTACTTGAAGATAAGCTTATAAAAGTTGAAGATGAAATAAGTGATGATGATGCAGCTTCCATATCTATAGGACTTCAAACCTCTTATGCCATGATCAGAAAAGCAAAATTAAGAAAAAACAGTAGGATATTGATCACATCAGGGAGTTCCAATACCTCTCTTTTTATTATAGAAGCCCTTAGAATGAAGGGCTATTCTCCTACTATTCTTACAAGCAGTCGGAATACATTTAATGTTTTGAGAAACGATGGATATCAGGTTATTTGTTATAGCCAACTCGGAGATATTGAGACAGAGATTAGAAAAACCAGTGGACTAAACAATGGCTTTGATGTAGTGTTCGATCCATTCTCTGATGTATTTTTCGAAAAACTCCTTCCTTTTATTAATGCAAATGGAAAGTACATCACCTGCGGTCTATATAAACAAAAAGTTGAATTTTTAGAATTACAGCAGTCTGGTAATGCATCTCTTGGTTATCTTCTGTCCCAAATAATCATAAAAAACATACAATTAATAGGTAACTGTCTAGGTAATACGAAAGATCTATTGAATGGAATTGATGATTTGAGAAATAAAAAGATCAAAGTAAATATTGAGAATGTTTATCACCTGGATGAATTGGGGCCATTTATCGAAATGGCCTTTAATAATAGGACCCGGATGGGTAAGGTGGTGCTAAAATACAATTAACTATTGCAATGCATTTATTGCAAGTTGGAATATCTTATTACTAACCATATCTTTTTTAGACACTTTAATATCAGGCTTAATTCCTTCACCAACTTGACTATACTCATAATTGTTGCAATCTACAAGAGTACCATTTGTAATGACTAAATATGCGCCATCAGAGAGTCTGAATTCTGTATTTGATGATGTTAATCCGTTGGAATTTTCACCGATTAGTTTCGTGCTCGGACGCCCAACAAACGCAGATGCGACAAACTCCCCAGAACTGCCAGTATGATTGTTAATTAAAACAGCAACTGGCTTATCTTTGTTCGTGAGTTCGATTAATGGTGTTTTGAAATGGTATATCGTAGAATCCCCATATTTAACTGAATTTGATGAAAAATAGAAATGTTTTACCAAACCATCAGCTTCTTTGATCCCTATTGCTTTTGTCCCCTCAATAAATGGCGCTATTGAACCTAAAAGAGGAGTTAGCATTCCCCCATCATTATCTCTTAAATCAATTATCCAACCTTTTAAATTTACATTATCCAATTTTTTTATCTTATGGTAGGCATCGGCCACAAATTCTTCCCATTCTTTGTTGTTGGCAAAATAGAAATGGGGAACTCTTATATAGCCATAACCTTTTTGGACTATTTTAGTAATTACCCTTGGTAGTTCTTCACCATTTGCCTTATAGCCTCTAAATAAACCTTCGACTTTTTCCGGTGCATAAAAACTAGAATGCTGATCATTCAGTAAGGTTAAAGTACTATCAATAACCGGATATACCTCAGCTACCGTTATACATGATTCAGACTGCTTGTATGCAAATGCGTAAATAGACGCCCAGTCAAGGCTATTCTTGCGAATAGAATGTAATTTCATAAGTGCCAGCGCAGAATTTAAATAGCTTCTGGGGGTAGGATTAGATTGGGCCAAGGAATAGGTACTAATTAAGGATAAAAATAAAAAACTTAAGGATCGGATCATCGAGGTGAATAGAATTAGTTACAAATTAAATTAATTTTTAGAAACATAGAAAAAACCTCCACACCTCCTTCAAAATCACTGTTAAACCACACCTTTTTAACTTAACATTCTACCTTTTAGACTATCAAGAAATGAAGTTCTAAAAGTACTTCCAATTGGAATTGATTTTTCTGATCCTGACAAGTTAACCACCCCACCATCTAATGAAATGATCTTATCTAGCGCAATCAGATAAGATTTATGTACCCTCAACACACCATGCAGCTGAAGTTTTTCTTCAAGTGTTTTCATGTTTAGAAGCGTAATTACTCGCCTATCACCAGTCAAATAAAGAGAAATGTAATTTTTAAGTCCTTCAATGTAAATAATTTCATTGTAATTGATTTTAACTATCTTACTCTTATCGGTCTTTACAAAAATATGCTCATTTTTTTCAGCTTTGGTATCTGGCACCGTAAGAACTTGTTTTGATAATCTGTTGATCACCTTTTGTGTCGCAACAAGAAATCTCTCGAAGGAAAAAGGTTTCAATAAATAATCTATCACATCATTATCATATGCATTTATTGCATAATTAGAATATGCGCTTGTGAGAACAATAAGCACCTTACTGCCGAAACTTTTCACGAAATCTAAGCCGGTGAAATTCGGCATATTTATGTCCAAAAATATCAGGTCTATCTTTTCGCTTTCGATAAGGGCTATAGGTTCTATAGCGTTATTAAAGGTACCTGCAATTTCGAGATAGGGCGTCCGCTGGCAAAATTTTTTAAGGACCTCTATTGCGTGCGGTTCATCATCAACAATTAAACATTTTATCATGGCAGAACATTAATTATTTTAAATATTTATTTCCAGTGTAACAGTATAAAAATCTTCCTTGTCATCAATTGTTAGGGTATAGTTTTCATGGTAATACCGATCAAGTTGGTAAGTAATAAATTCAAGGCCTATTCCATAACCTTCAACGGTTAATGACGTTTCTGTTTTTTTCTTGTTTGTTAACCAAACTTTTAATGTGCTGTCGATCATCTTCAAATCAAGCTTGATGGGATGTTTTTCATCTGTCATTTCACCAAATTTCAACGCGTTTTCGACGAGTGTTATTAAGATAAGCGGTACTATTTTGTGTTCTTTGGTGATCCCGATTTGCTGGTATACAAAATGGATTTCTCTTCCAAATCTAAACTGATTTAACAGAATTAAATTCTTGATTTGAGCAAGTTCTTCAACTAAAAGCGATTTACCATCATCTTCTATATCCCTTAAAGAATATCGTAATATTTCTGAAAGCGTCAATATTCCTTTTGAGAGTTCTTTTGATAAATCCAGCGATTCTGAATATAGAAAATTTAATGCATTAAAAAGAACATGCGGGTTAATTCGGGATTTGAAGTATGCAATTTTCATATCCAAAATACTCATATTCAACTTTTGCTCATCTATCTCTTTTTTTCTTAGTTTTTGTTCGTTAAATATTGATACCCGGGAAAACCAGAACGCTATTCCAAGAAATATAAAAAAACTACTTCGCCATATTGACGATATTATGTAAGCGAAAGAATTCTCGTACGGGTTGGTATATCCGGTGATATTAAGATGTAAAAGCCATTCTGTTATTACTGTTTTTAAGGCTAAATAAGCAAAGAGTACTAAAAAAACCTTTCCACTTGACTTGAGATATAAGAGGGGTTCGCCTAATTGTGGCATAACCCAATAAGCAGTAGAGTAAAATACGGAGGTATTTAAAATCGCCATCACAATGGTTTCTTGCCATATTAGCCTAGGAGCATCCAATAGCAGAACGATGGCAATTTCATAGAGCCAGTATAATACCCAAAACATTGAATGTCTTGTAATAGAAGATCGAAATATTGTAGTTATCAATTATCTTAGTTGAGTTTAACTTAATGTTTGTTGATAATCAAATCTAACATCATTCAGTTAGTAAAACAAATGATATGCCTGTATAATTGCAATAAAAAACAAAGCATTAACGTATTTCAATATGTAAAAATTTGTAGGAAAGATGAGATATAAAAGCCTGAATATAGCATTAAAATTTAGTATTATTCTTAGGAAAATTAGGTTAGGATTGAACCCTTCTCCTGCTAGCAACCGCTAGGATTTCAAACGAAAGTAGGTGCGTATGCGTGTATTTCTCCTCTGCTATTCTTCCAATGAGCAATTCCTTTTGCTTATTTATAACGACAAACAAAATATCCACAGCCAAAAACTCGATAAATGATAGTTATTTGGCTGCTGATATTTTTAATAATTGAACTTTATTTCGTCCTGCTCAGTAAGCTGATTAAAAAAACATTGTTGACCTGATAGAGGCAAGTGATTTGTATTGTACTATAAGTGTGCGATTTGTAAATCTGGCTAATAACATCTGGCCCTAACAACAGTCATTTAAGTAACTTGAAAGTCAGTGTTGACAGGACTTTAATCAGCAGAGTTTGTAACGGTGCCTTCACAGGTCATTCGGAAAACAGTGTCCATTAATAAAAATTTGAGACGCGATATCCCAATTACCTTTCTTAGCGCTTATGGTTGCAAGAATAGGATAATTTTCTTATGTTTTGAAACGGCAGGGATATAGCCAATATGAACATTGTCATGGGTACCAGTTAAAGGTAATCATAAAAAGACCTCATAAAATCCATCATCATATTATTGCCAATGGTTCCTTGTAAAGCAATTAATTGAGGGTCCAGTTTAAAAAAATCCTGGAGCACGGGGTTATCTTCTAAACGCATTTTCTCAAATCCCATCTCCCATGATTCAAAATGGCGCTTAGCTATTTTACCCTGTTTAATCAAGGTAACGGTGTGATGCCTGGAATCTTTCCGGATATTTTTAAACAGCGCTATCAGCTCATTTTCTGGCCCTTCTAGTACCTGAATAAATCTACAATAATGTGTATCACCGAGCATTCCCTCAATATAAGCCAGGCAACCGGTAATTGCATGATCTTTGTTCCAGCCTCTCGAGTACCTCAAAATTTCCTTAAGTGCGTCTGGTTGCATTACTTCGGTAGCAGTACTGGTATATAATAAACTATACATAATTAAATCCGTTATAAGTAGCATTTAAATTTACTTCAAATGCAAAAGTTATTAATTAAATCTCCCTACGCCATACATCAAGTTTAGCTAACCATAGATAACTGAATGACGATTAACCTCAGTTAGGTATTACATACTATTAATGGTACATCAACCGCAAGGATACTTAAAAAAGAACAGGATAAACCGGAAAATTGTTGAGTAGATTTTAATTAACTGTAGTTTTTGCCACAACCCTTCTTTCTAATTTAGCTGATACAGGAATAGCTAGAATGACTGAATTCCTTAGATATGAGTGAGCTAACTTAAGAAATCATAGGATTCTGACTGCAAACACCTTTATACAAGAAACTGACCAATTGAGCACAATGAATGGCCAAACTGATCAGTTAAACAATGTATAATAAAATTTGTATAAGGGCAACCAGGCTTAAATTGCTGGAGTTATTTTCTCTGGTTCCTCTAGAAACACTATTAAGGCTTTAGCAGTCGGGCCGGCAGAAAGTGGATTTTGTCCTGTAATAAGTAGGCCGTCTCTCTCTACATGAGAAAGGAAGGGAAGCAAAGCTGTTTTTACTTCAGCGCCTAGCTCTTCAAGCCTTGTTTGAAGTAAGTAGGGTACATTGTTACTGCGGCCCACTAGTGTTTCTTCTGCATTACTAAAGGCGCAAAGAGTTTTACCGTTTAAAAAGCCAGGCCTCAGCCGGCTTGCGCTAATAAGCGCTGCAGGTCCATGGCATACTGCTGCCACAGGTTTACCAGCATCCAGGAAATCAAGAATGAGTATACCACTATTGTTATCAACCGCTAGATCCCAGATCGGGCCATGCCCACCTGGATAAAATACCGCGTCAAAGTCAATTGCATTTACCTGATTCAATGGTGTAGTATGCCCGAATGCCGCCTTTGCAACATCGTCATCTTGAAACCTGCGGTTAGAACCGGTAAGATGCTCGGTTAATTCGCTCATGGGATCTATCGGTGGCCCGCCACCTTTCGG
>Ga0157370_10001747_pt1 | contig 26759 bp, 25 predicted proteins | sample C35metaG_FD_113463 | JGI IMG/M metagenome (GOLD analysis project Ga0157370, IMG submission 113463) | Corn rhizosphere microbial communities from Kellogg Biological Station, Michigan, USA - C3-5 metaG | ecosystem: Host-associated > Plants > Roots > Rhizosphere > Soil | place: USA: Michigan...
AGGGAAATTTTCGTCCTTGCTGCCTTGCTCGCAGACTGTGCGCCCGAGTCGCCGCCAGCAGCGTCTGTGTATCGTGCGCTCGGCACCGAGCCCTTCTGGAATCTGTCAATCAATGCGCTCGACGTGACTTTTACGGGCCCGGACACACAAAAGGTTCGTGAACGGACGCCCAAAAAGATCATCGGAATCGCGGGCGAAATCTACCGATCGCCGAGGATCGACGTAAACATCGTCCATGGCCGCTGCAGCGATGGCATGCGCGACCAAGACTGTCCGGATAAGGTGCAGGTCACGGTAGACGGGCGAGGTTTCGAAAGGTGCGGTGGGCTCTAAAGTCGCAAAGGTCGGGCAACGGCGTGTTGCCGAGCTATTGGCTCTGCTGCCCCTGGCGTGGCGGCAGCTCCAATCCATAACGAGCTTGAGGGCCAGCGAGCTGGCGAAACCCTATTGTGCAGCCCCGCCTACTCAGCTGCGATCTGTGGTGCTTCGTCACTATTCCCCTCAGCAAGACCGAATTCCTCGTCGGCGTAGCGCGGCAGCGCTTCGACCGGAGTGAGAACGTCGATGTCACGCCGGCCCGGTTCGATATTCAGCTCCCGGAATTTTCGTGCGGTGACGAGTGATCTCGTCTCAAAGCTGGCGACGAAACTATTGTAATTGTTCACTGCTGTTCCAAGACCGCTGCCGACCTTGCGCAGGTCGTCTGCGGCTTTGGCGAGCCGCTCGTACAATTCCTTGCCGAGCTCGCCGATTTGTCTTGCTTCCTTCGCCAGTCTCTCCTGGCGCCAGACCGCCGCGACGGTTCGGGCGATTGCAATCAGATTGGTTGGGGTCGCAAGCAACACCTTCTTGTCGAAAGCATAGTCCCAAAGCGTCGGGTCTTGTTCGAGCGCAGCGGTCAGAAAATGTTCGCCCGGAATGAACATCACGACATAATCGGGCGCATCGTCGAACTGTGACCAATAGGCTTTGGCCCCGAGCATATTCACATGCGCACGGATCGCCGACGCATGAGCAGATAGATGGTTCTCGCGCACGGCTTCATCGATCGCTCCGAATGCGTCCTGATACTCGTTCAGCGAAACCTTCGCGTCGATGACGAGACTCTGACCGCCGGGAACCCGGACGACGACGTCGGGCCTCAGTCGACCGCCCTCCCCATCCGCAACGCTGACCTCGGTCGCAAAATCGCAATGCTCGGATAGACCGCAGGTCTCGAGCACATTCCTAAGCTGCTGCTCACCCCAGCGGCCGCGCGCCTTGGGGGCATTCCTCAGCGCATTCACCAACTTGGCAGCCTCTGCCGAGACCCGCTCGGCTCCCGTTCGCATCGCTTCGATCTGGCCGGTCAGCATGCCGAATGCGTCACGGCGCTCGGCTTCGACCTTCTGGACCGTGGTCTCGTACCGTTCGAGCCGTTCATGGACCGGTTGGAGGAGCGCCTTGAGATTTTGGCCGGCGCTCTCTTCCGACTGGCGGAATCGCTGGTCGGCGCGCTTGAGAAATGTTTCCTGGGCCTCGGCCAGCAGCCTGTTGCTGATCTCGGCAAATTGTGCGGAGAGCGCCTCCTTGGCTTCGACCAGCTCCTGGATTCGGGCCTCAAGCCCCTTTTCGCGCTCGGCCTGCGCCGCTTCGAGCGCCGCCAATTTCGTTGCTGCCTCGCGATTCGCGTCGCGTTCCTTCACAACCTCGTCAAGCTGCAGCCGGAGGCTCTCGACGCTCTGATTGGCGCCAGCGGCCTCGCGGCTCGCCCACAGCCACCCGATTGCTGCACCGACGATCAGCGCGATGAGAACAAACGCAATGACGCTCACATCCATGCGTGACTCCCCGGAACATTATGGGAACTTCTACGGCGCGCGGAGCTAATGCTCAAGCGGAACGGGAGTGCTATCCACAGGTTTGGCTTCATGGAGGAGAGCGCAATGTCCATACGGAAGATGATTAGCCTTCACCCCGACGTTCACGGACACGTCAACCAGCCGCTCGGGGATGCCGCCCACCATCTGATGTATTGCGCGCGAATGTGCCTCAGCTGCGCCGACGCCTGCGCGGGCGAGGAGATGAATATGCGGCAGTGCATCCGCACCTGCCTCGACTGCTCCGATATTTGTGAGGCGACTGGCAAGCTGGCGGTCCGGCGCACCGGCTCGAACGAACGGGTGCTCCGCGAGGCGCTCGAGTTTTGCGCACGGGTTTGCGACGCCTGCGCCGCCGAATGCGATCGTTATGAGCACGAGCATTGCAGGCTATGCGCGCAGATGTGCCGTGAATGCGCGGAGGACTGTCGCAACGCCGCCGCATCGATGATGGAGCCGGCGTGATGCGGAGGACTGCAATGGCTGCTGCCCTGCTTCTCGCGGCGTGCAGCCAGAAGCCGAAACCGCTGGAAAACCAAGCGACCGCCAATGAGAAGGTTACGGAGGCGAACGTCACCGACAATATGGCCGGGGTCACCGTCGCCGGGGGCAATGGCACGTCAAACCAAGCGGCTGCCGTCAGTGGCTCGACAGCTCTTCCGCCCGCTGCCGCTGCACTGAGGTTCGTCGGAAGATGGGCGAAGAGCCAAGCCGAGTGCAAAACGAAGCCCTGGATCTTCACCGACAAGGAGCTCACTGCAGTGGGTGGGCCTCACTGCAATATCTACAACATCGCCAAGGCGCCCGGCGGCTATAATCTCGCGGCGACGTGCCCGGCGAAGGTGCCGGTGCACACCGACCTCATCAGCATCCGCTTTGCCGAATCGGCTCAGGCGATGCTGGTCGAATCAAACGCAATCTCGCCAATGGGTCTGGTTTATTGCGGGAGGTAGATCCCCTTGCGCCGCGGACACCGGGAGAGGTGTCAGTCACACGCAAGCGGGCTTCAAGGAGGGGCTGCCGCTCCGCCATTCAGCTGCGCCGGACAATCCTCCTTTTCACATGAAATCGAGCAGAAGATAAGTTTTAAGCAGCCTTCAAAGCCTGCTCTTTCCGCCACTTGGCGAGTTTCTTTAAGACCATTTCACGCTTCAGCCGTGAAAGGTGATCAATGAACAATACGCCGTTCAGATGGTCCATCTCATGTTGTAGACAGATCGCGAGGAGGCCCTCGACCTGCTCCTCGTAAGTCTCGCCCTTCTCGTCCCGCCAGCGCGCGCGGATTTTGTCCGGACGCATGACCTCGGCATATTGCTCAGGGACTGACAGGCAGCCCTCGGTGTACGGTACCTCATTGTCCGAATGCCACAGGATCTCGGGGTTGATGAAGACCTTCGGGTCCTTGATCACTGGGCTCTCGGGATCCTCGGGATTCTCCGGCTCCTGGAGGTCGATCACCAGCAGGCGGATCGGAACGCCGACCTGCACCGCGGCAAGGCCGATCCCCGGGGCTGCGTACATTGTTTCGAACATGTCTCCGACGAGCGTCTTCAACTCGTCGTCGAACGTCTCCACCGGCTTGGAAATCTCCCGGAGGACGGCGTCGGGCGTCTCATAGATGCGGCGAATGGCCATGGCGCGGATTTAGTCGCGAGCGCCTGCTGCTTCAAGCGATTGGACGCCGCGCGCGCAACGCTTGGGCAAGCGTTCCCTCGTCGAGATAGTCGAGCTCACCTCCGACGGGAAGTCCGTGCGCCAACTGGCTAAGACGAATTGGGAATTCTTCCAGTCGCTCGGCCAAGTAATGGGCGGTCGTCTGCCCCTCGAGCGTGGCGTTCATGGCAAGCACCACCTCATCGATTCCGCCGACCGACACGCGCCGGACGAGCTGGTCAATGCTGAGGGCATCGGGGCCGACGCCCTCGAGGGCTGACAATCGGCCCCCGAGGACATGGTAGCGCCCCGGAAAAAGCCGCGAGCGATCAAGCGCCCAAAGATCTGCGACCTCCTCGACCACGCAGAGCATCTTTTCGTCGCGGCGGGGGTCGCGGCAAATGCTGCAAGGGTCGGACGTGTCAACATTGCCGCAGGTCGAGCAGGTCGACAGCTTGTCGGCGACCTGCCGCAAGGCGGCGAGCAGCGGCTGGAGCGCCGTCTCGCGCTTCTTCATCAGGTGCAGCACGGCGCGGCGAGCCGACCGCGGCCCCAGCCCGGGAAGCCGGGCAAGAGCCTTGCTCAATGTTTCGATTTCCTGACTGGCCACTGTGGCAAGCGAGGTAGGCAATTCCTCGCGGTTTCGCCATAGGGCTGCCGATGCGCATCATCTTCATGGGATCGCCGGAGTTCGCGGTGCCGAGCCTCAATGCGCTCGTCGAAGCTGGGCATGAGATCGCCTGCGTCTATACGCAGCCGCCACGCCCCTCCGGACGGGGCAAGGGTGAGCGCAAGACGGCGGTGCACGAGTCCGCGGAGGGGCTTGGGATCGAGGTTCGCACTCCAAAGTCGCTCCGCAATGAGCAGGAGCAGGAGCGCTTCCGAGCACTGGGCGCAGACCTGGGGGTGGTCGCCGCTTATGGGCTGATCCTACCGGCGCCGATCCTCGAGGCGCCGAAGCTCGGCTGCATCAACGTTCATGCCTCGCTCCTGCCCCGCTGGCGCGGCGCAGCGCCGATCCAGCGCGCCATTCTGGCGGGCGACGAGATCAGCGGCGTCACCCTGATGCGGATGGACGAGGGGCTGGACACCGGCCCGATGCTCGTCCGCCAGACGCTCGACATCCGCAATAAAAATAGCGGGCAAGTCACGCAGGAGGTAGCGAATCTTGGAGCGAGGCTGCTGGTGGAATGGCTCGAAAAGCCGACGCCCGCGGAGGCGCAGCCGATCGCGGGGACGACCTATGCCGCCAAGATCGATAAGGCAGAGACGCGGCTCGATTGGTCCAAGGCGGCCGAGCAGATCGATCGCCAGGTCCGCGCCTTCGCGCCTGCACCCGGCGCGTGGTTCGAAGCAAAGGGCGAACGCCTCAAGCTGCTTGCGGCCGATGCTATTGGCGAGGGGTCGGGCAAAGCCGGCGAGGTGCTCGACAATTCGCTGACGATCGCCTGCGGCAAGGGCGCTATCCGCCCGATCAAGGTGCAGCGGGCCGGGCGCGCGCCGATGAGTGCGGAGGAGCTTGTGCGCGGCTTCCCAATTCCCAAGGGCACGATTCTTCCGTGACTCGCTGGCGCCTGAATGTCGAATATGATGGCGCCCCCTTCATGGGCTGGCAGCGGCAGGATCACGGCCCCTCGGTCCAGCAGACGCTCGAGGAAGCACTTCAGCGAATGACGAGCGAGAACGCGACCTTCACGGCCGCGGGCCGCACCGACGCGGGCGTCCATGCGCTGGCGATGAGCACCCATGTGGATATCGCGCGCGAGCTGACGCCGTACCGGCTGAGCGAAGGGCTGAACGCGCTCGTCCGGCCGCAGCCCATCTCGATACTGAGCGTCGAGGAAGTCGCCGACGACTGGCATGCGCGGTTCTCCTGCATCGGCCGGCGGTATCTCTACCGAATCCTCAACCGGCGAGCGCCGCCGGCGCTAGACTCAGGTCGCGTGTGGCACATCTCCGTCCCGCTCGACCTCGAAGCGATTCGCGAAGGCGCCGCTCACCTGATCGGTCGTCATGACTTCACCACCTTCCGGTCGGCGCAATGCCAGTCGGACAGCCCGGTGAAGACGCTCGAAGCGCTCGACGTCAGTAACGTCGGCGAGGAGATACACATCACTGCGGCCGCCCGAAGCTTCCTCCACCACCAGGTGCGGTCGATGGTCGGCTGCCTCGCGATGGTCGGCCGAGGTCAGTGGCAGCCGGACGATATGCGGCGAGCGCTCGAAGCGTCTGACCGCGCCGCGCTCGGCTTCAACGCACCGCCGCACGGGCTCTATTTCGTGGAAGCAATCTATCCCTAGACGAGCATTTCACGAGCAAGCGGGCGGCTCTCCCAAGCCTGCGGACTGGCAGTGAGACCGTAGGCGCCCGCGCAGAAGATGGCGATCAGGTCCCCGACCTTGGTGCGAGGCAGCATGACCTCGTCACCGAACAGGTCGTGGGGAGTCGCGAGGCAGCCGGTGACCGTAACCTGTTCCTCGGCGGGTGAAGCGAATCGGTTCGCGACCGCCAGCGGAAAATTGCCTCGGCCGCGCTCGAGTAGGCAGCCGGTCGCACCGAGCAGCTGATGGCCGCCGCCGTCGGTCGTGAGGAATGTCTCGCCGCAGCTCTCGGTGCGGTCGAGAATTCGGGTGAGATACACGCCGCACTGCGCGACCAGCCAGCGGCCGAGCTCGAGCGAAAGCCGGGTCGTCGCAAGTAGCTCCGGTCCGTTACTAACCATTTCGTGAAGCGCGTTCGCGAGCCGGTATAGGTCGATCGGCTCCTCGCCCGCGAAACAAGGGACGTCGAAACCGCCGCCGAGGTTCAGCTCTGGCAACGGCAGGCCAATCGTCTCGCAAATGCCGCCGGCGCATGCGATGATCGCCCTGTGCGCTTCAACCAGCGCGCCGCAGTCGAGACATTGAGCGGCGGCGAATATGTGGAGGCCGCGCCAGTCGACGCCAGCTTCCAGCAGACCTTCGACGAGCGCCGGAACGCGCTCTGCATCGACTCCGAACGGCGTCGGCCGTGCCCCCATCGTCAGCCCATGCTTATCGATCGAAAATGGCGGGTTCACTCGCACCGTCAGCCTCGGTTTGACGCCAACCCGCTCTCCCGCACTGATCGCCCGGGCGGCTTCGCCCTCGCTTTCAACGCTGATCGTCGCTCCGGCCGCGATTCCCTTCTCGAGCTCATCCTCGCGCTTGCCCGGACCAGCAAAGGTCATGCCGATTCCTGCGAGGCCAGCCCGCTTCAGATGATCGAGCTCGCCTCGCGAGACGACGCGAAAACCGTCAACATACCTGCCAAGAAAGTTTAGCAGTGGTTCGTAAGGGTTTGCGCTAACTGAATAATAAATGGCAAGTCCGTCCGGCATCGCAGCCTTCAGCGCAGCGATTTGCGCGCCGACAATGTTGTTGTCGTAGACGAACAGCGGCGTTCCGCCTGCTTCCGCGACCAGTTCCTCGACCGCAATCCCGCCGATCAGCAGCTGTCCGTCGGCGGCGGCCTCGAAATAGGGCGGGATCGGTCCGGTCGGCTTCACTCGCGAGTCCCCCTCTCGCTTGCTCAATTACTCCGCTGCAATGGCCTCATATTCCTGCGCGGCGAGATATTTCTCCGCGTCGAGCGCGGCCATGCATCCGGTCCCGGCGGCCGTCACCGCCTGACGGTAGATCTTGTCCATGACGTCGCCGCAGGCGAACACCCCAGTCACGCTGGTGCGGGTCGTTCCGGGCTCGACGAGGATATAGCCTTCGTTGTCGAGCTTGAGCTGGCCGTTGAACAGCTCGGTCGCGGGCTGGTGGCCGATCGCCACAAACGCGCCTTCGCATTCGACTCGGCTGATCTCGCCGGTGAGCTTGTTGCGGATGTCCAGCCCGATGAGTGCTTCCGGCTCGCCGCCGCCGACGAACTCGACGACTTCGCTGTCCCAGATAACGGTGATCTTTTCGTTGGCGAACAGCCGGTCCTGAAGAATTTTTTCAGCGCGAAGTGAATCCCGGCGATGGATCAGAGTAACGTCATGGCTGTGGTTAGTGAGGTAGAGCGCCTCCTCGACCGCGGTATTGCCGCCGCCGATCACCGCGACCTTCTTGCCGCGGTAGAAAAATCCGTCGCAGGTCGCGCAGGCCGAGGCGCCCCTGCCCTTCATGTGCTCCTCGGAGGGAAGGCCCAGCCACTTGGCCTGGGCACCGGTAGCGATCACCAGCGCATCGGCAAAAATTTGCGCGCCGCTATCGCCGGTCAGCCGGAAGGGCCGGCGGGAAAGATCGACGCTGCTTATATGATCCCAGATGACCTTGGTACCGACATGCTCGGCCTGGGCCTGCATTTCCTCCATCAGCCAGGGCCCCTGGATGACCTCGCGAAAGCCGGGATAATTCTCGACGTCGGTGGTTGTGGTGAGCTGGCCGCCCGGCTGGATCCCCTGGATGACGATGGGCGAAAGCCCCGCGCGTGCCGCGTAAATAGCAGCCGTGAAGCCGGCCGGCCCCGAGCCGAGCACGGCCACGCGCGTTGAAATGCTGTTGCTCATGCCAAGCATCTAGGGCGGGTCTAGCACGCCCGCAACGCTTCGCATCAACCTGAAATTAAACGGCGCGCCGGCCCGCGATGAAGTTCCAGATCAACACGATGATGCCGATGACGAGCAGGATGTGGATGAGCCCGCCCGCCACATGGAACGCAAAAAAGCCGAGCGCCCATAGGATGAGCAAAATGATGGCGATGGTGAGAAGCATTGGCTGCCTTCCTCGTTATAGTCGCGGAACGGACGCCTAACGGCCCAGCTTCATACGTGGTTCCGCCGATCTAATATAGCTCCCTTCCAGCAAAGGAGTGAGGCTAAACGAGCCTAGACTGCTTTACGGCTGCCTCGATGAACCCAGCGAACAAGGGGTGCGGATCGAACGGGCGGCTTTTCAGCTCCGGATGGAATTGGACGCCAATGAACCAGGGATGGTCCGGCCGCTCGACGATCTCGGGCAACTGGCCATCGGGCGACATGCCGGAAAAAATCAGTCCCGCATTCTCCAAAGTGTCGCGATAATGGACATTGACCTCATAGCGGTGCCTGTGCCGCTCACTGATCAGGTCGGTGCCGTAAATTGAACGAACCACGCTGTTCCCATCGAGCTTCGCGGGATAGGCGCCGAGCCGCATCGTGCCGCCGAGATCGCCGCCGGCGGCGCGCCTCTGCAGGCCTTCCTCGCTCATCCATTCGGTGATGAGCCCTACCACCGGCTCCGAAGTTTCGCCGAACTCGGTCGTTGACGCCGCTGCGATCCCAGCCTGGTTCCGCGCCGCTTCGATGCACGCCATCTGCATTCCAAGACAGATGCCGAAGAAGGGAATTTCCCGCTCCCGGGCGAACTTGACTGAGGAGATCTTCCCCTCGCTGCCGCGCTCGCCGAAGCCGCCGGGAACGAGGATTCCGTGGAGCGGCTCGAGCTCGGCCATGATGTCGACTTCGGGATGCTCGAACAACTCGGCGTCGATCCATTCAATCTTGACCTTGGCGCGGTTCGCGATTCCGCCGTGAATCAGCGCTTCGCGCAAGCTCTTGTAGGCATCGGGAAGACCGACATATTTGCCCACGACACCGATCGTCACCTCACTGTCGTAATGATCGATGCGGTCCATGATCTCGGTCCAGCGGGCGAGATCCGGCGGCGGCGCGTCCTTAATCCCAAAGGCGTTCAGGACTTCATCGTCGAGGCCAGCTTGATGATATTGCAGTGGGACGTCGTAGATGTTCCGTGCGTCGAGCGCCGGGATTACGGCCGATTTCCGGACGTTACAGAACAAGGCGATCTTCTCGCGTTCGGCATCCGGCAGCGGCCGATCGGAGCGGCAGAGTAGCACTTCGGGCTGAACCCCGAGGCTCGAGAGCTCGCGCACGGACTGTTGGGTCGGCTTGGTCTTGAGCTCGCCGGCCGCGGCGATCCAGGGCACGAGCGTGGTGTGCACGCTGACCGTCTGGTCGCGGCCGAGGTCGTTCCTCAGCTGCCTAATCGATTCGATGAATGGAAGGCTCTCGATGTCGCCGACCGTCCCTCCGATCTCGCAGATCACGAAGTCGCAGCTTTCGGTGTCAGCGACCGCGAATTCTTTGATCGCATTGGTGACGTGGGGAATGACCTGGACGGTCGCGCCCAGATAATCGCCGCGCCGCTCCTTGGCGATGATGTCGCGATAGATTCGGCCGCTGGTGACGTTATCCGACTGGCGCGAGGAAACGCCGGTGAATCGCTCGTAATGGCCAAGGTCGAGGTCGGTCTCGGCCCCATCATCCGTCACATAGACTTCGCCATGTTGGTAGGGAGACATCGTCCCCGGATCAACGTTCAGATAGGGATCGAATTTCCGGATGCGGACTTTGTAGCCACGCGCTTGGAGAAGCGCCCCCAAGGAGGCGGAGAGAAGGCCCTTTCCAAGGGATGAAACCACGCCGCCGGTGACAAATATGAACCGCGCCATGGGATTCGAGGCTTAGGGGGGTTCGCCTGCACTTCGCAAGCGTGTCCGGAAAAAAAGATATGAAAAAAACGAAGCCCGCGGTTGCTTTGGTCATCCCCGCGCAAGCGGGCCCTGCAAGGAAGAACCAGATTCCCGCTTTGGCGCGAATGACGAATTGAAGCGCTATTGCGCGAGCGGGACCGCAGGCGTTTGTTGATTCTGCGCGGGTGCGGTCGAAGGAGCCGGAGCCGGCTGCACCGGTTGTGTCTGCTGCTGCTGCGGGGCGGCGAGCTTGCCGGCGAGCGAGGTATCGATCTTGGCCGGAGTCCGGCTCGCGCCTGCGATGGCCGCCATAATGATCGACAGGACGATGAATGCGCCGCCGAGGACCGCAGTCGAACGGGTGAGGAAATCGGCAGCGCCGCGCGCCGTCATGAAGCCGGAAGAACTTCCTCCGACGCCAAGCCCTCCGCCTTCAGAACGCTGCATTAGGATGACGCTGATTAGCGCCACGGCAATAAGCGTCTGAACGATCAACAGAAATGCAAACATCGCGGGACTTTCGAAGGCAGGTGCGCGGCGCACTTAGCGAGCGCCGCGACCGCTTTCAACCAGAGCTACTTGCCGGTGCTCGGACTCGTGCTGTTCGATTCCGTCGTGTTGCTGGTCTTGGATGCCGCGCTGCTCTCTGGCGTCGGGGTGCTGCCGCTGCTGTTGAGCAGGGCCTCGAGCTGCTCGGCCGTAAAGCCGATCGTCACCGTTCCATCGGCATTGCCGCGAAGACCGGTGCTCGGCACGCGGATCTTCTTGCCGGAATTAAGCGCGATGGTGACATTTCCGCTGTCAACCGTCTCGATCTTGCCGAGGGCAGTTCCGGCTGAGCCGTTCACCGTCGCTCCAACCGCGATTGCCTTGGCATTGGCCGCTGCGGCCTCTTCAATTTTGGAATCGAGCTGGGCCTGGGTCATCGCCATGACCAGCTTGCCCTTGTCGGCCCTGAAGCTGGCCTTGGGCAGCAGCACCTCGTGCTTGTCGGTCTTCACCTCGACGTTGTCGCCCTTGACCGCGGTGACGACGCCTACCGGCGCCCCGCTCGTGTCGACGATCTGCATCCCGACCGCCTGCGCATGAGCCGCGGAGAAGGAGACCGGGGAGGCACCCACGAGGGCAACGGCAATGAGTTTTCCGAAATTCAGTCGCATTGATTCCTTACCTTTGGTTAAGGTTCCCCGATAGCATATTGAGCCCGATTGTGAACCGAATGGCGACTTAGCCTGCGGTCGAAGCTGCAGCCGCCGCAACGATCGGGATGAAATCTTCCGCCTTGAGGCTCGCACCGCCGACTAGCGCGCCGTCCACATTGGCGACCGAGAAGATTTCCTCGGCGTTCGAGGCATTGACCGAACCCCCGTACAAAATCCGGATTTGGCGATCGCCGGGGCCATAACGATCGATCAGATCGCTGCGGATCGCGCCGTGCATCTCGGCAATCTCTTTGTTTGTTGGGATCTTGCCCGTTCCGATGGCCCAGATCGGCTCGTAGGCGACTGCCAGCTCAGCGTCGGTTTCGAGTTCCTTCGGAAGCGATTTCTCAAGCTGGGTCATGACGGTGGGCACCGCGGCGCCACTCTCGCGCACTTCGAGGCTTTCGCCAACGCAGAGGATTACGCCAAGGCCACCAGATAACGCCGCTTCGGATTTCGCCCTCACTTGGTCGTCGCTTTCGCGCTGGGCCTCACGGCGTTCGGAGTGGCCGACGATGGTGAGGCTCGCACCCGCATCGAGGAGCATCAGTGTCGAGATGGAGCCGGTATACGCGCCTTTTTCCGCCGAATGGACATCCTGGCCGCCGATCGGGAAGCCCGGGACCGCCCGGGCCGCGCGCTCGAGCAGGATTGCAGGCACGCAGAGCGCCACGTCGACGGTCGGGTAATCGCGTGCGAAAGCAGCTATCGCCCTGATCTCGTCCAGGTCGGACGATAGCCCATGCATTTTCCAATTGCCCGCAACGAGCTTCCTCAGCGGCATGTCTGTCCCCTGTTCCCCTTCGATTTCGTCGCGCCCTAGCGGCGCCGCTTGATGCACGCCAGTCTCACCCCTAAACGGGCTGGCGTCCTCCACTCGCACCGGGAACCCGATGCTTTCCTTCTTCCGCCGAATTTCCAATTCCAAGATCGGCACCTGGGTCGTCTTCGCGATCGGCCTCGCCATCCTCGCCGGCTTCGCGCTCGCTGACTTGTCCAACTTCGGCACCGGCCAGATCGGGAGCATGGGCATGGGCAGTTCGACGCTCGCGAAAGTCGGCGACCAGCAGGTCGACGACCGAGATATGAGCGACGCCATGCAGCGGCGCCTGCAGCAGGTGCGGCAGCAAAAGTCGGACGCGGACTATTCGACGATCCTCGGCGACTTCAACGATGTGCTGGAGGCGCTGATTGACCAGAGTAGCTTGCTCGCTTTCGCCGACAAATATCATTTCCCCCTGTCGAAACGGCTGATTGACGCTGAAATCGCCCAAATTCCCGGGACCAAGGGATTGAACGGGCAATTTAGCGACCAGGCCTATCAGTCGTTCCTGGCCCAGCAGCATCTGACGGATGCAGGGGTGAGGCAGATCATTGCCGGCAGCCTTCTCCAACGCTTGCTCGTCACCCCCGTCGTGGCCAACGCGCGCGTGAGCGTCGGCATGGCGCAGCCCTTCGCCTCGATGCTGCTGGAGGCGCGTGAGGGCGAAGCGGCCGTCGTTCCCGCCGACGCGTTCAAGGCGGGGCTGAAGCCGACCGATGCGCAGGTGCAGCAATTCTACGCTGACAACCGCGCGCGCTATATGATCCCCGAGCAGCGCGTGCTTCGAATCGCCCGAATCGGCCCCGACCAGGTCGCGAATGTGACTGCGTCGGACCAGGAAATCGCAAAATATTACAACGACAACAAGGCGACCTACGCCCCGAGCGAAACGCGCTCGCTGAGCCAGGTCGTGGTTCCCGACCAGGCGACCGCCAACGGCATCGCCCAGCGCGCCAAGGGCGGCGTAGCGCTTGCGGATGCGGCAAAGCCGGCGGGGTCAAACGCCGCGGTGACCACTCTTAAAGATCAGAGCCAACAGGCCTATTCGGGGGTGGCGGGGAGCAATGCCGCAAACGCCGTGTTTGCTGCGCCCGACGGTGCGGTCGTCGGCCCAATTCACACCGATTTCGGCTGGGCCGTCGTAAAGGTCGAATCGGTCAAGAAAGGCGGCGGCAAAACTCTCGATCAGGCGCGCGCGGAGATCGCCGCCAAGCTCAACAGCGGCAAGCGCAAGGGTGCGATCGAGGACCTCGTCGCCAAAGTCCAGGATTCGCTCGACAACGGCAGCAACTTCACGGAATCGGTCAGCGCCGCGAAGCTCCCGGTCACCACCACCCCCTTGATCACCGCCACGGGCGCGTCGCGGGCGGATGCTTCGTTCAAGCTTCCGCCGGAACTCGCCCCCGTCCTGAAGAGCGGCTTCGACATGGCGCCCAGCGACGAACCTGAGATCGTCCCGCTTCAGGGGGACGCGGGCTACGCGGTCGTTTCTCCCGCCCAGGTGGTCCCCAGCGCCGCCGCTCCATTGGCAAGTATCCGCGACCAGGTCGCGAGCGACTGGGTCAATGATCAGGCGCTTCGGCGCGCGCGCGCCGCGGCCACACAGATTGCCGCCAAGGCAAGCGGGAACGTGTCACTGGCCGAGGCCATCAAGTCGGCGGGCGCTGCAATTCCCGCGCCGCGCCCGATCGCTGCGCGCCGCATCCAGATTTCGAACACGCAGGGTGCTGCACTTTCAGCGTTGCGGCTGTTGTTCACCACCGCGGCCGGGAAGAGCCAGATGGCTCCAAATCCGCAGGGCGGCGGGTTCATCGTCGTCAAGACAAGCAAGATCGCCCCGGGCAACGCGATGTCTTCGCCGGGCCTGATCGGGCAGGTCCAAAGTGAGCTCAACCGCGCAAGCACCGAGGATTACGCCGACGAGTTCCTCGCCGATCTGAAGCGCAACATGAAGGTGAAGCGCAACGAAAGCGCAATCCAGGCCTTCAAGGCTAGGCTGGTCAGCAGCGGCGGGTAAGCTCGTCTTACCGCAACGCTTGACCACTTGAAGTTTGTTGCCTAAAAGTTCCCCGTTCGTTCCTACTGGGGAGTGCTCGCCGATGCTCACCGCAAAGCAGCGCGAATTGCTGCTCTTCATCGACAATCGCCTCAAAGAGAACGGGATTAGTCCGAGCTTCGACGAAATGCGTGAGGCGCTCGACCTCAAATCGAAATCGGGGGTTCACCGGCTGATCTCGGCGCTCGAGGAGCGCGGCTTCATCCGGCGCCTGCCAAACCGCGCGCGTGCGCTCGAAGTGGTGAAGTTGCCGGAGACCCGGGCGGCCACAACGGTCACTCCGATCCGTCCCGTAACTCCAGCTCCAGCCAATGACGTGTTGGACATTCCGCTTCACGGGCGAATCGCAGCCGGCACGCCGATCGAAGCGCTTCAGGGCACAGAGAGCTTCGCTGTTCCTTCGGCGCTGCTCGGTCCCGGCGAACATTATGCCCTTGAGGTAGCAGGCGATTCGATGGTCGACGAAGGAATTCTCGACGGCGATTTCGCACTGATCCGCAAAATCGACACGGCCCGCGACGGCGAGATCGTCGTTGCCCTGATCGACAATGAGGAAGCCACCCTCAAGACGTTCCGGCGGGAGGGTAATATGATCCGTCTCGATCCGGCGAACCGGCATTACGAGCCGCAGCGCTACGATCCTCGGCGGGTCCAGATCCAGGGACGGCTCGCCGGCCTGATCCGTCGGTACTGACTAGCGCGCGGATCTCGGTCCAGGGACCGACCGACGCTCGCTTTCCAAGGACCTCCGTTGCGGGTGAGCGCCCGGCGATCTAGCTTGAGCCAGAGGACGGCAACCGTGCTGCAACCGCCGGTCTGAAACTTCGATGTCCGCCAAGGCGCAGATGTCGCTGTCGATTCCCATTCAATTCGATTTGGGAGCGGGTCACGGGCATCGGAAAACCGCGTTTCCAATAGCTCGGAGCATGCTGTGGAAGAGGCGCTTCCCCTATGTTAGGGGCGCTCATTCATTGCATTGCAGCATGAAGAGAAGAGGAAAGCGCGCTTGAGCGCAAGTGATACGTCGCAGCCGGTCGTTACTCGTTTTGCGCCCTCGCCCACCGGTTATCTGCACATCGGCGGAGCGCGCACTGCGTTATTCAACTGGCTGTTCGCGCGTCACCACGGTGGCAAGTTCCTACTTCGTATCGAAGACACGGATCGTGCGCGCTCCACCAAGGGAGCGATTGACGCGATCCTCGACGGAATGCGCTGGCTCGGCCTGGATTGGGACGGACACGAATATTACCAGTCGCAATTCTGGTCGCGTCACGCGGACATCGCTCGGCGCCTGCTCGATCGCGGCGCGGCCTATCGCTGCTACATGACCCAGGAGGAGCTCGCCGCCCAGCGAGAAGCGGCGCAGCGCGAACGGCGCCCGTTCCGCATCGACAGTCCGTGGCGGGAAGTCGCCGATCTTCAGGGCGACAAGCCGTTCGTCATCCGGCTCAAGGCGCCGCGCGAGGGCGAGACGGTCATCGATGACCGCGTTCAGGGGCAGGTGACGGTCCAGAACGCCGAAATCGACGACTTCGTCCTGCTTCGTTCAGACGGGACTCCGACCTACATGCTTGCAGTCGTCGTGGACGATCACGACATGGGGGTCACTCACGTGATCCGCGGCGACGACCATCTCAACAACGCCTTCCGCCAGCTGGCGATCATCCGCGCGATGGACTGGCCGGAGCCGACCTATGCCCATGTCCCGCTGATCCATGGCTCTGATGGCGCCAAGCTCAGCAAGCGCCACGGCGCCATGGGGGTCGACGCCTACCGCGACGAGCTTGGGATGCTTCCTGAGGCGGTCAATAACTACCTGCTGCGCCTGGGTTGGGGCCATGGCGATGACGAGATCATCAGCCGCGAACAGGCGATCGAGTGGTTCGACCTCGACCATGTCGGCAAGTCGCCGTCACGGTTCGATTTCAAGAAGCTCGAGAATCTGAACGGCCATTATATCCGTGAGGCGGATGACCAGCACCTCGCCGACCTTGTTGCTCCGCGCCTGGGCGTGACGGAGCAGCAAAAGGCGAAGCTGCTGACGGCAATGCCGGAGCTCAAGCCTCGCGCAAACACCATTCTCCAGCTCGCCGAAGGAGCGGCGTTCCTCTTTGCGAGGCGGCCTCTCCACATCGATCAGGCTGCCACAATCCTCCTGACGCCCGACGCGCGCGCTATTCTTGCTGCGGCGCACAACAAGCTTGCTGCCCTTGCGAAATGGGACGCGGAATCGCTAGAGGCTGCTATCCGCGAGGTCGCGGAGAGCAGCGGCGTGAAGCTCGGCAAGATCGCCCAGCCGTTACGCGCTGCCCTCACTGGGCGCACGACGTCTCCGGGAATTTTTGACGTGCTTGCGTTGTTGCGCCGTGAGGAAAGCCTCGCCCGCATCGCGGACCAGATGGAGCCGAACGAATGACCGACAAGACCGCGACCCTCGGAGTAGAGAGTTCGAACTTTAGCTTTCCCGTGCTCGACGGCTCGTGCGGTCCTGACGTCATCGACATCCGGAAGCTCTACGGCGAAACGGGCATGTTCACCTACGATCCGGGCTTCACGTCGACCGCGAGCTGTGAAAGCGCGATCACCTACATCGACGGCGAAAAAGGAATCCTCCTCCACCGCGGCTATCCGATCGATCAGCTAGCCGAACATTCGAGCTTCATGGAGGTCGCCTATCTGCTGCTTCACGGCGAGCTTCCGACCCGTCAGCAGCTCGACGATTTCGCTTACACCATCAGCCGGCACACGATGGTCCACGAGCAGCTGGCGACTTTTTTCCGCGGGTTCCGCCGTGATGCACATCCGATGGCGATCATGTGCGGCGTTGTCGGTGCGCTGTCGTCCTTCTACCATGACAGCACCGACATCACCGATCCCGAGCAGCGTATGATCGCCTCGCACCGCCTGATCGCGAAGATGCCGACGATCGCCGCGATGGCCTACAAATATTCGATCGGTCAGCCGTTCCTTTATCCCCAGAACAGCCTCAGCTACACCGGCAACTTCCTCAGGATGACCTTCGGCGTGCCAGCCGAACCGTTTGAAGTGAACGCGGTGATCGAGCGTGCGATGCGCCGAATCTTCATCCTTCATGCCGACCATGAGCAGAACGCGTCGACCTCCACGGTTCGCCTGGCAGGTTCGTCAGGAGCCAATCCATTCGCCTGCATTGCCGCCGGAATCGCATGCCTGTGGGGTCCCGCGCACGGCGGCGCGAACGAGGCCGCGCTCAACATGCTTCGCGAGATCGGCCGGGTGGAGAACATCCCGCAGTACATCGCTCGCGCCAAGGACAAGAATGACCCCTTCCGGCTGATGGGCTTCGGCCATCGGGTCTACAAGAACTTCGACCCGCGGGCGAAGGTGATGAAGGCGACCGCCGACGAGGTGCTGAAGGAGCTGAATATTTCCGATCCGGTGCTCGACGTCGCGAAGGAACTGGAGCGGATCGCCCTGCACGACGATTATTTCATCGAGAAGAAGCTCTATCCGAACGTCGACTTCTATTCGGGCGTGATCCTGAACGCGATCGGCTTCCCGACGGACATGTTCACCGCGCTGTTCGCGGTTGCACGCACCGTCGGATGGGTCGCTCAATGGAATGAGATGATCGCCGATCCGGAGCAGAAGATCGGCCGCCCGCGCCAACTCTACGTCGGCGCGACCCAGCGCGACTACGTACCGCTCGACAAGCGCTAGGCCGCGGGCAGAGTCAGAGTGAAGCGCGCGCCTTCGCCCGGCGCGCTCTCGAGTGTCACGTCGCCGCCCATTGAGCGCGCAAGACGGCGGGAAATCGCAAGACCCAGACCAGTCCCGCCTTCCTTCGGATGAGCGCGTTCGAAACGTTCAAAAATGCGCTGCTGATCGGCCGCAGCAATGCCGGGCCCCTCGTCGGACACCGAGACCGATGCCGTTCCCAGCGTTCGCGCGAAGGTCAACCGGATCCTGCCACCTTCGGGCGAATGGCGGATCGCATTGCTGAGCAGGTTGACGATCACCTGTGTGACCGCTCGCTCCTCGGCCTGCGCTGGAAGTGAAACACTTGCCTCGATCTCGATCGTGACGCCGCCTTCCTGAGCAGTGGAATCGACCAGCACCACGGCTTCCGCGGCAACGGCGGCGAGATCGATCGAGCCGTGCCCCTGGGCCGGCCCCTCGTTCATCGTCGTGAGCACCGAAAGGAGGTGGCGAGCAGCAGCGGCGATGTCGTTGCCGTAGCTCGCATAATCGCTGCGTAGCGGACCTTCAGATCGCTCGACGATCCGCTCCGCACTCTCGATGATCCGGTCGAGCGGTGAGCGGAGCACTTCGTCCAATGCATGGTCGAAAGCATTCGCTTTTGTGCCTGCCGCGGCGGCTGGCGCCGTACCTTCTGACTGGACCGAGCCGCGGAATCCGGCGAAGCTGTCGTCAGCACCGGTGACCACCTCGCCGCTGAGGATCACCGATCGCTGCTCGTCGGCGCGACTGCGCGCATGCTGGCCCGAAAAGCCGCGACGCGCTGCCAGAGCACTGATCAGCGGCATCTCTCCAGCTTCGTCTTCTTCCAGGCGCAGCAGACGAGTAAGCGGCTGGCCAGCGATTTCGCCGGCATCGACTCCGAGAAGTTCCGCAAGGTCCGGCGAAAGGGAAATCACGCGCAGCTCTTCGTCGGCCGCCCATTCATTGCGTGCGCCGCCTGTCTCGGCTTCGCTTCCGCCGCCGAGAATCGCGGCAAGCCGCGGCCCGGCGGGAGCGCGCACGGTCCAGCCTTCGAGCGAAAGTGCGATCTCGTCGCCCTCAGGCGTCGCCTGAACCGAAAGTTCGATGTCATGATCGGTCGAAGCGGCGAGCGCTGGCCGCGAAACGCGCGTGCGCAGCTTTCGGGCAAGCTGCGCGACTGCAGCGATTTGCGGGAGCGCCAGAGGTTGGCCAAGCGCCGCTCCGGCTTCCCGCTGAAGCGCCTCGAGCGCCGCGTCCGCGGAAATGAGCCGGCCGGCGCGGTCAAGGCGTCCAAGAACCGGGCGAGTTTCGGAAGGGGCGCTAGCCACGGCCCTGCCCCAACCGCTCGAGCGCGGCCCGGTAGCCAGGAGCAGTCACCAGCCATGAACGCGCCGCCTCAACATCGGCATCACTCATGCGATCGAAGGTCGAGATGGCGGCTCCAGCGTCATCGATCCCAATCAGGTCGCCGATCCCGGCGAGCAGGCCCGCGCTCAGGGTCCGCGACATGCCCGCGACGCGCAAAAGCGCCATTATGTGGCTCGCATTGCCCGAAAGCAGTTCTTCGGTCGCCGATTCCGTCTCGATTCCGGCGCGGACGGCGATCACCTCGGCGATGAAGCCCACTTCGCCTTCGTTGGCTGCCGCGAGAATGAGCTCGTCGCTCAGTCCGCCGGATTCATCGAGGAAATGGACGAGGCTCGCCGTCAGCGCCTCGATGCCGCGCTCCTCGTCATGGCTCTCGAGTACGCGGCCGGACGCCTCGGCGAGCTCGAGATCGGCGGAAGGAACACCTCGGCTGTCCGCGACTTCCCGTCGAAGGGCCGCGGTCACCGCGTGGACCAAGGTTTCGGCACTGGCCAGCGAAAGGTCGTCATAGCCGATCAGGCACTGGCCAAACCGGTCGCGGCGGCGACCGCGGGCAAGGATCAGCGCCATTGCTGCGGCAGCCACCGCTCCATAATCGTGACTCACGAGTCCTTGAAGCACCCGCGCCTCGCGCCGGCCGCTACGCGCCCGGGCGGCGGTTGAAATGCGTTCCTCGTCGGCGCGCCGGAGAAGGAGGGCCATCAGGCCAGGATCGTCGAGGAGCCCCGAGGCCGAAAGTCTGTCGATGAGAGCGGAATCGCCTTCGTCATTGGCCGCGACACTGCCTGGGGCAAGCGCGGCGCGCAGGGCATTGGCAATGTCGCCGACGAGGCAATGGAGCATTGCCGTCATCAGCGCGCGTTCCTGCTCCGTCAGCCGCTTGGCAGGATCGAGAAAAAAGTCCCGGCGCACCGTAGCCAGCCGCCCGCGACCGGCCGCGCGCGCGGGTGCATCCCCGTCTGCTGCCCATGCAGCAATCGGCCATTCTTCCGGCATCATTGGGCGGGATTATCCGATTTGCGTTAACTTCCCGTCAACTGGAGGACGGATGACGCACCCGCTGGACGATAAAAAACGAAAGCGCAGCGTAGAGCAGGATGGTCAGCAGGTAGGCGGTCCAGGTGCCCGCGAGCGCGAACGGAATGCCAAGGAAGATCGCGTTCCGGCGCGAGAGGAGCCACGGGTCTCCGTCAGGCGGTGTCATAGACTTCTCGACCCGCATTGCCTCTCCGAACGAGCAGGCCGCTGCAGCGGTCACGAGCGCGCCCCAGCCGGTGCCGTGGCGCGTTTCCCAAAGGCCAATCGCAAGTAAGGCAAGGCCGCCTGCCGGCCACAGTGCAAGCCGGCTCCACATGCGCTCGGGCAACGGCTTCAGCCGCAAGGAGGCAAGTCGTCCAGCGATCAAATCCAGCGGCGTCGAGAGGATGAGCAGAACAAGGCCGGCCCCGAGCCAGCCGCGCGTAAAACAGAATGCGCCGCCGAGCGTCAGCCCAAGGCCGCCCCAGACCAGCCACGCCGGACGAACCGCCGTTTCCATCAGCTGCTCCGTTGCGAAGTCCTCGACCGGCGGCAGGACATAGCGGCTGACGCAATCGCTCCGGGGACTGCGCGAGGCACGCACGAGATGACGCTGGAAGTCGGCTAGCTGGTCGGCATTCTCGACAAGCAGTGGCTCAGCGCTTCGTTGCGCAATCGGCAATCGCCGCGCGCCGTCCTGAATTGCGCGGCGAAGCAGGGTCGATTGAAGGTCCCAATCGCCAAGCATTGCGGCGGTGGAACCAAGCAGCCGGGCATCAACCAGCGCTACACCGGCCCAGCGTGTCGCTCCGTCGATCCGCTCGAACGCCTCGTGAAACTCATCGTCGGGTACGGTCGCGACAATGGACTCGGACTGGGCGGCAACTTCAGCGACCAGCCCGACCGGCGGCGCAACGCCGTCGCCGATCAGCAGGATCATCGAACCGGTCTCGAACCGGCTCACCGCTTCATTGACGTCGCTCACGGGAAACACGCCGATTCCGTCGAGCCTCAATCGCTCGAAAGCGTCCTGGAGCGCCTGCGGCACGCGTTCCACGACAACCACGATCGGCGCAGTGGCCGCGGCGGCGGCGCAACGGGCCTGATATTCAACCAGCGTCCGGCCGGCGAGCGGCAGCAGACAGCGCAGGCCGCCGCCGTCATCCTCCTGATAGGCGCCGATCAGCGCGCCAATGGCCATTTCTGGTCGCATCCTCCCCGGAAAGTTCGATCTTTTCTAACTGCTTTCGCGCATCGTCAAAGATGGTAAAGTGACGGTTGCGATGAGACCCACTCCAAAGCGCGCCGAACATTTGCCGCAGGGCGGCGATTCGGCAGAACCGGTTGAACTCCTGAACGCAGCGGCGGACTTCGTCGAGCCTTCGTTCGACCAGGACCAATGGCTTCATCAGACAGCGGAGGAGCGCGGCGCAGGCGGCCGACAGGTGCTCGCCATCGCGCTTACGATCCTTGCGGCTGTCTGGCTGGCCTATAGTGCCTGGTCGGCCGGCCGGACGCTTGCCGGGCAGCCCCTATCCTCACCGCTCGCCGCGCAATGGATTGCAATCGCCGCAGGACCGCTCGCTTTACTTGGCCTCGCATGGCTGATGTTCGGGCGCACGCGGCGCAAGGAAACCGAGCGCTTCACCCGGTCGGTGATCGCGATGCGCAGCGAGGCGCGGAGCCTCGAAGCACTGCTCGAAGTGCTGTCACAACGAATCGACGACAGCCGCACCGAGCTGACGGTCATCTCGCAGCAGCTGATGCAATTGGGTGACGAAGCCACTGGCAAGCTCGGCGGGATCACGCGCGAATTCGACAGCAGTACCGACAAGCTGCGCAAGCATGGGGAAGCGCTAGACCGCGCGGCGGATTCGGCCCGCACGGACATCGGCGTCCTTCTCGACGACCTGCCCCGCGCGGAGCGGACCGCAAGAGCCGTCGCCGAACAGCTTCGCGCGGTCGGGATCGAATCGGCCGAGAATACCGCCGAGCTCGGCCGCCGCGTGGATGATCTCGCCGACCGGACTCGCAGCGCCGACCAGAACATCGGCGAAGTGACCGACCGTCTTGCTGCGCGACTGGCTGAGATCGACACTGCAGGAGTTGCCGCGGCGGAACGTGTCGGCCAAGCGGAGGGCGCGTTCGCGGGCGCCCTTGATGCCTTGCTCGAACGTACGTCGACGACCCTCGAGCAGATCCGCTCGGGTATCGACGTCCAATCCGCGGCGGTCGCAGCGCTCGTCAGTCAGGCCCAATCAGGAATTGGCAGGGCGGGCGCGGAAGCAGCCGAATCGCTGGCCGCGAACATCGATCATGCGAGCGACTCGCTGGAAGGTCTCTCTGCCCGCGTCGCCGAACAGGACCGCGCTTCACAGCGGATGATCGCCGAAATCGAGCGCGGGCTCGCGCTCATCGACCAGCGCTTTGCCGAACTTGCCATCAACGGCGACGATCGCGCCAACCATTTCCTCGAATCGCTAACGCGCGCCCGAGCCGAACTCGACACGCTCGCCACGCAGGCGAATATGCAGGACGGGGCCATCGGTGCATTGGCGGACCGCACTGCTGGCCTTCGAGAGAGCATCGACCACCTCGCAACAGAGATCCGCGACGGCATCGCTGGCGCGATCGGCGAAGCGCAGGGCAGCACCGAGCGGCTCGCCGAAGCAGCGGCTGCCGCCAAGCCGGACATTGGCTGGCTTCGGGATGCGACGGTCGAAGCCGGCGAGAAGCTTTCTGCGACCGGGGTCGAAATGGCCGAGCAGCAGGAACGGTTCACGGCCTTGCTCGCCAGCGTCGATCATGGCGTTGAAGATGCACAGTCGAAGGTCGCCGAGCTTGCTTCAACGCTCGTCCAGGTCGAACGCGAAGCGGCGAGCTTGAGCTCCGAGACTGGACCTGCACTTATTGCATCGCTCGTCCAGGTGAAGGAGGCCGCGGCGCATGCCGCCGACCGCGCCCGCGAAGCGATTGAGTCGGTCATCCCCGAAACTGCCGGCAAGCTCTCGGCCGAAGCCGCCCAAGCGCTCGAGCGCGTCATTCGCGAGAGTATCGAGGACCGGCTGCGGGAGGTCGAAAGCGTCGCTGGAAAGGCAGTTGAATCGGCCCGCGCGGCTTCAGACCGGCTGACGCAGCAGATGATCACGCTCGGGCAGTCGGCCTCGGCGCTCGAGGCGCATATCGAACAGACGAGCAAGGACCAGAGCGAGAAGGACAGCGAAGCCTTTGCAAAGCGCGTCGCCCTGTTGATGGACTCGATGCATTCTGCGGCGATCGACGTCGGCAAGATCATGGCCGACGAAATCGACGACAAGGCGTGGAGCGCTTACCTCAAGGGCAACAGGGGCGTGTTCACTAGCCGCGCCGTACGGCTGATAGGCGGCAGCGAAACGCGTGCAATTCACGCGCACTATGACGGCGATCCCGAGTTCCAGCGGTCGGTCAATCGATACATCCACGATTTCGAGGCGATGCTGCGCCGCGTTTTGGCAGAACGCGACGGCGGGATGATTGCGGTAACTCTCATGTCATCGGATATGGGCAAATTATATGCAGCACTTGCCGAAGCCACCAGGAAATTGCGGACGTGAGAATGTTCAAAGGTTTGTTTTCGAAGACTGAGCCCACGACCGACAATCAGGAATCAGAAGAACAGGCCAAGGCCCGCGCGGCCCGCGGCTATACCGTCGGCTGGCTACTTCAATCGGAGCGAACCAGCGTGATCTGGGACGCTCCAAAGCCATTCCGTCCCGAAACTCCCAAGAACACGATTGCAAAATCTGTGGCGCAATGTCCGGCGGTTCTCGACTTTGATCGCCGCTATTTCGTAATCAACTCACCAATCGACCTGCACCTGCGGCTTTCGTCCAACAATGGCGAGCTGGGCATCACCAACATGCTCTTCGATAAGAGCCCCATCCGCCCCGAAGCGCTCGCCCAGATGGTTGTGTTCCAGCCGCAGACCGAATGGCGCGATCCCAACAAGCCGGTGCTTCAGATGATGACGTCCTACGTCTTCGTGTCGGATGATCCGGTTTACATCAATCAGCTTCCGCCATTCCTCCATTACAGTTCGGTCCCGCGACCTGGCGTTCAGATCAATGGCCGGTTCCCGATCGATATCTGGCCCCGGGCCCTCCAATGGGCATTCGAGTGGCACGACATTTCGAAAGACCTGGTTCTCAAGCGCGGCGAGCCGCTGTTCTACGTGCAGTTCGAAGGGCCCGATCCGTCTGCGTCGGTGCGCTTGATCGAAGCGAAGCGGACCCCGGAGCTGATGAGCCACATCGATTCGATCACTGGGGTGACCGAATATGTCAGCCAGACCTATCAGCTCTTCAAAAATGCCCGCGAGCGCCGGCCCGAGCGGCTGCTGTTCCCGAAAGAATAGCAGCTAAGGATTGGTTTGGGCGTTCGCCGGCGGATTGTAGAAATCCAGATCGTTCGGGGTGACCCAGCCGAAGGTCCAGTTCGCATAATAGATGCCGAACAGGATCACGCCGAGGATCGCTGCCTTGGTGAAGTGCCATTTCACATCGAACCGGTGCGGTGCGCTTTCCGCCTGCCCCGGCACACGCTCGCCTCCGACTTCCTCGCTCGTCCTGACTCCGAACGGCAGCAGAATGAACGCGCTGAACGCGAAAAACAGAAAATAGATGGCGACGATCGAGGTGGCTTTCATGCAGCGACCTGCAGGAGCATGACCTCCACCAGCGGCTTTTTTCCAGTCCACAAGGTTGCGCAGCGGCGAACCGCCAGGCGAACCAATTCGCGGACCTTGTCCTCCTCGACGCCCGGGCTGTAAGCGCGCCGCGCTGCGTCGGTCGCATCAGCGATGAAGTCGTCGCGATCCTCCTCGACGGGTATCCCGAAGGGCCGGATCAGCGGCGTTCCGACGAGGCTTCCGTCATCGCCGACCGGCAAAGCGACCGTGATTAGCCCGCCGTAACCGATCTTTCGACGCTCGTTCATGGTCGCGCCGTCGGCGGGCAAAATCACGTCGCCGTCGAGGACCAGCCTGCCGACGCGTACTTCCTCGACCTTCTTCGGCTCTCCAGGGGCGAGCCGGATCACGTCGCCATTTCCCTGCACCACTGCATGAGGTACGCCATGACTCAGCGCGAGGCGGGCCTGCTCCCGCATGTGGCGCGCCTCCCCGTGGACCGGAACGACGATTTGCGGCCGAACCCATTTGTACATTTCGATCAACTCGGGCCGGCCGGGATGGCCAGACACGTGCACATGCGCCTGCCGCTCGGTGACTATTTTCACCCCGAGGTCCGAGAGCTGGTTCATGATCCGGCCGATCGCGATCTCGTTGCCGGGGATGATCCGCGACGAGAAGATCACCGTGTCCCCTTCACTGAGCTTGAGTTCGTGCGTGCCGCCCGCGATTCGCCCGAGGGCGGCGCGTGGCTCGCCTTGCCCTCCTGTGGCAATGATCAACAGTTGGTCGCGTGGAATCCGCATCGCTTCATCAAAGCCAATTGGCTGCGGAAAGTCCTCGAGATAGCCTGTCGCCTGGGCGACCCGCAGAATTCGTTCGAGCGAGCGGCCGGCGATACAGACTTTGCGCCCTGCCTCGCTCGCGACACGGCCAATGGTTTGCAACCGCGCTGCGTTGGATGCAAAGGTCGTCACCAGCACCCGGCCGCTGGCCTGGTTCACTTGAGTGAGCAATCCCTCGTGGACGCTTTCTTCCGACCCGGACGGCTTGTCTTGGAACACGTTGGTAGAATCGCAGACCAGCGCGAGCACGCCGCGGTTGCCGATCTCGGTTAGAATTGCCGTGTCCGGCGGTGCGCCGATCACCGGAGTCTCGTCGATCTTCCAATCGCCGGTGTGAAAGACGTTACCGAAGGGTGTCTCGATCAGCAGCCCGTTGCCCTCGGGAATCGAGTGCGACAGCGCAACGAAGCTGACGCGAAACGGGCCGAGCTCGATGCTTCCGCCTCGTTCGACGATGTTGAGCTTTACCGCGCCGGTCAGTCCCTCTTCCTCGAGCTTGCCGGCGATGAGTCCCGCTGTGAACGGCGTCGCGAACAGGGACGAGCGAAGCTCTTCGGCGAGATAAGGCAAAGCGCCGATATGATCCTCATGTCCGTGGGTCAGCACGATTCCGGCGAGGCGCTCCTGCTGGTTTTCGATGAACTCCAGGTCGGGAAGGATCAGCTCGACCCCCGGATAGCTCGGGTCCGCGAAGGTCAGTCCAAGGTCGACCATGATCCAATGGCCGCGGCAGCCGTAGAGATTGACGTTCATGCCAATCTCTCCCGAGCCGCCGAGCGCGACGAAAAGCAGTTCTTCTCCGGGGATCATTTCGGCGCGTTCACAGCCATGTCGTACAACAAACTCAAACCCTGGATGGTGAGGTCGGGTTCAATCGCATCGAAGACTTTGGTGTGCTTGTCGAACAGCGGCGCAAGTCCGCCCGTGGCCACCACCGTCACCGCTCGTCCGAGCTCGTTCGTGATTCGCGCCACTAAGCCCTCGATCATCGCGACATAGCCCCAATAGATGCCGATCAGCATCTGGCTTTGAGTGGTTCGCCCGATGACGCTGTTCGTATCTGGTACTTCGATGGCAATGCGCGG
>Ga0157370_10001750_pt1 | contig 26743 bp, 15 predicted proteins | sample C35metaG_FD_113463 | JGI IMG/M metagenome (GOLD analysis project Ga0157370, IMG submission 113463) | Corn rhizosphere microbial communities from Kellogg Biological Station, Michigan, USA - C3-5 metaG | ecosystem: Host-associated > Plants > Roots > Rhizosphere > Soil | place: USA: Michigan...
GCTCGCGTCGTTCGGCGTGTATTGCGTGATCGCCGGCGTGTTCTGTCTCGGCTGGTTCATGCTGCATCCGCAGCCGGTTTGATGCGGCGGCGCCGATCTCGCGTGATCTGGCGCGATGATCGGGTATAATTTCGGGCTCGGCTTTGTGTCGGGCCCGTTTTGTTTCGGGGCTTTGGGTGGGTGTGGGGCGGTGGGCGTTGTCGCAGCCGCTTCGTGACTCAAAACCCCGATGCCGAATGCGGTCCGTGTCAGGCCGTGTCTTTTCTCCCCCGACCGCCCTTAGCTCAGTTGGATAGAGCAACGGCCTTCTAAGCCGTAGGTCACACGTTCGAATCGTGTAGGGCGGGCCAATGAAATCAACGGATTAGGTCGTATTTTGAAGTCTATCCCGATCCTCGAGAAATTCCATGTAGGCGCCGTGTAGGTGTTCACGGCCAATGCAGATCCAGTTAGTCCATGTCGGACGGGGGCGATGGAGAGCGATTGGTAGCGTCGCAAGCCGACGTGAGGGACTGCTGCCGTCATGCATCCGATCCGCTTCAGTTGTGGCACGATATCGATGCTTGGGTAAGCCGGATTGGCCGCCGGTGATATAACGGAGCGGGGTGAGGAGTGACGCAACAGAAGGCGCCGCAGGAAATCATCGAATTCAGTGCGAAGTTGCATGAGACTTTGAGCGGCTATCTGGATATGGACAGCTGGACGCCAGTAACGGGTGCGTTGCTGCTGTCCGGTATCCAGCCGCCTCTCGGCTGCACGGAATTACCGAAAAGCGGCGGTATTGGCCTTGACGGTGCCGAGATAGTTGGCTTTGGGACTGGCCAGTATCAAGAAGCGCGAACAATCCTGAAGCAGTGGAATGACTGGTGCGAGGATCGCGGACGTGATCAGGCGGCCGGGATGAAGCCTATAGAGTTCATTGACTGGTGTGTCGAGGACCAGATCAAAGAGCGCTTTGCTGTACACCATCAGTTTCAATGGATCGACGTCTTCAAGGATTTGGTGGGTTACCCATGCGGCCCAGTGCCGTTCGAGGTGGCTCTTTATGCCGCAAAGACGGCCCAGCCGCTTGAGTTGATCTTGGGGAAACTTGACGAGATCGACCGTCGCGCGATTAAGGCGGCCCGCCGAGGTTCGATCGCCGTCGTCCCGATTGCGTCCGGCGATGGTGGTGCCCAAGTCGTGATCAATCCGCTTCGTCAGCATCTGACAACGGAAGAGCTCGCATCTGCATTAGGTGTTCAGCCGCAGACCATCTACAAGCGCCATTCGGAAGACGGTCACTATCGTGGTGTCGCGCCACTCAAGCAGGCGAATAGATCCCTTGCTTGGCCGCTTGATTCGGTCGACCGCATCCTGAAGGGAACCTTGGCGGACAAATAATGGCGTTTTCGTCTTGGCACACGTCGCTATTCGAAACGACTGTGTACCGCAGAGGCCCGGTGCATGCGTATGTTGGGAGAATGTGGTGACGGCTGGGGACGATCAAATACATTTCCCGCCAGACGGGAAAGATTTCGGTTCTGCGGAAACATCAGGAATGTCAACGTTTCATCATACTGCGCTCGTGAATCAAGGGGGCAATTCCCTTCCGTTTCCTGACTACAAAGTCGCCACGGACTTTCCGTTGGACGCGCTACCGGAGAGTATCCGAGCTGCTGTAATAGAAATCTGTCACCGAGACAAGCTTGCCGCCCCAATTGCGGTCCAGGCGACACTGGCAGCCGTATCGGTTGCTTGCCAAGATCTTGTGCTGATTGATCGGGGCTTCGGCGAGGCGTCCGTTTGCTCGCTCTTCATGTTAGTGGTGGCTGACTCGGGTGCCCGCAAAACGCGCGCTGACAGGGCAGTTACACCAACGATAGAAGCTTACGATAGACAGGCGAAAGTAGAGTACGAGCGGCAGAAGGCAGCTTACGAAATTGAGTTAAAGGATCGGCAGGATACGGAGCGAGGGCTTCAGCGAACGCTGATGACCCTCATTCGAATGACTCGTAGCACCTCCGAGGACAAAGCCGCGAATGCAGTGGGACTTCTCGAACAGGTCAAAGAGGAGCTTCATGAATTGCGTTTAGAGCCATTTCGAAACCCCAAACCGAAGTTTCGTCGCCTGCTTTATTCCGCCATTTCGATACGTGAGCTCGAGAGGGGACTGTGCGAGAATTGGCCAGCAGCCGGGCTGATTGCCAATGAGGCAGCCGACTTTCTGAATGCACGAAATGATTCGGACATGGCGCGCCTTGACCGGCTTTGGGATGGGCAAGGAATAGACGTAGTCGGGAGAGCGCCGCGAGATAGATTCTCGGTGAGTGATCCTCGTCTAACGATGTCGCTAATGATCCAACCATCGGTATTTGACAGTTTTCTCGAGAAGAAAGGAGAGCGGGCAAAGACGATCGGATTCATTCCCCGAATGCTTATCGCTCGACCAGAGACGGTCTATGGGACCCGCACAATTGACAGCACGGAGCAGCGCTCGACCGTGTGGATTAACAGGTTCAATAATCGGATACAAGAGCTTCTCGAAGCTGGGAATTTTGACATTGAGGTACGTGCTCGGAATAGAGTATGCCTCCGGTTTTCCCCAGCTGCGCAGCTTCGATGGGAAATGGAGCATGATGAAAAAGAGCGCGGAATGGCGGACGGCGGTAAATACGTATATGAGCGAGAATTTGTCAATCGGTATTCTGAGCATGTTGCAAGACTCGCCGCGCTTTTTCACTTCTTCGTTAGTGCGCGAATGACTCATGCCGATTCGGATGGTGCGAGAATCGATGTTGCCATGGAGATTGGTGAGCAAACACTTGCTGATGCAATTAAGGTTGCTGACTGGTATTTGAGGGAATTTTCGAGGATATTCAATCCTGATAAATCGATCAAGGACGCTGCGAAGTATGTCTACAAAAAACTGCTGGAGCGTGTTGCGGTAGCAAATGGTGGTCGGGTTCCGGAGGTTGCCACAACCGGTGAAATGAATCTAAAAATTCGCTCGAACGAATTGCGCGGCTTTTGTCATCGATATGGTCTGAAAGACAACCCGTCGTATTATGATACGGTACTCACCTGGTTAAATGAGCGAGACATAATTCGTAGAAGCTCGGAAAAAGTTGGATCCTCAACGAAGGGGACGGAATTTGTATTGATTGATCTGTCGCCTCCTGGTCATGGATACCGGCTAAGGGACGACGGTAGCTTGGATGAATTTCTTCCACTTTTGAAGCAGGCTCAAGCAGGTCGAAGTCCTTAAATTAATGTGGCAACGTACACATCGTTGCGACGACGACTCTCTTGTCAGCGCTAAGAAACAGGCGGGACAAGCCTCAACACTGATTTCCTACTTTCTTGGGCCGGCAAGAGTTACCTAATATCGAGGCTTATCATTGCCTGACGTGAGCACGGGCGATTAACGTCGTCGATCTGAGTGCCCTATATGTCCCTTTTATCACACGCCATGTCCGAGTGGCTGGGGGCGCGCGACACAGAATAAAAGTAAGCGCTCGTGTTTTGACCGCCTTTTCGCCTTTTATAGCGCGAAAAGGCGGTTGCAAGCCGCGCGTCGGCGATTGATTGGATTTGTCGAATGGGCAACTTGCGCACACCGGTGTGCAGCCATATGCGGCCCAACGGTGCCTTTATCGATGCGCTGAGCGCAGCATCTTGCGGCGCTACCTCGATACAACGGATAGAAAGGTCGTCGCGAGCACGTTGATGCTCAGGCGGTGTATCATTCCGCGTCGTGGCGCGTTTCAATTTTTGTGGCCGAATTGCTAATGATGAGCAGTTGCTCGGCGCGCAACGATACAAACTTGACTACAGGTTCCCCTTCGGGGAAATCACGCGACATACAACAAACTGCTCCCGTTCGAACGATAGGGCGCTTGCGCACGATAGTTTGCACGGGAGTAGTTTGTATCGAAAATGGGTTTGGTATAAAAATATATCGTCCTGGTTCTATATCCTATAGGAGTGATGCTTCGGCATCACGTTTCTTTCTCCTTTTCCTGATGGAAAAAGGAGGAAGAACCTACGGAGATGGAGAAAAAAGGTCCAACTCAGTGAGCGAGTGAAACGAAGCGATCTAATAAGCGAAGCGCCCTATGTGCACGGAAGTGCACGGGCGCGTAGCGTTACCCTTTTATCGGTGACCCTCGAAGGTCACCGACTAATTGTAATAAGTGGAACGAGGACTCCTCGTGGAGCGTCACCTATCGAGTCCCCAGAGAGGGACGAGATCCAACTTTGAAATAGCGAAGTGTCCAACGCGCCTTGTGGGCGCTACGGACACGCAGCGTAGTCTTCTACTCGAAGCGGTCAAGTTGACCGCGAGACTGACTTTTAAATTAAGCTGACCATCTACTTTATGTCCGGCAGGATGATCGAGCACCATTCTCTATTGCGCGCATCATGGCAATCTTCGGACTCAAAGCAATCTAAGATTACGAATCTTTCCGATCTGAGGTGAGCGCTTCAGAATCAGGTCAGTGAGGTACTCTGGCAACAATGCTGGCGGGATGTTCGCTGGAACGTTTTCAATGACCTGAGACGGTACATTGGCTATGAAGTCATCCGGAGCATCGGAAAGGCTGTGTTCGTATGCGACACGGACTTGCATGGAGGCCTAGGTTCGTTTTCGGAAAACTGATTCTACCGGAAGAAGGGAAGATCGGTGCGTGCCCGTAATAGAGCCGCGCGAAGGTGCCTCTGAGTGCCTCAGGTTCAGAGCGAATAACGAGGAGGGACGTCCCTCCTCGTCGTTTCATTAGCCTTGGATCAAGAACTCGTCACGATTAGCTGCATCTCGGATCCAGGCCGGGGGCTTTCCCTTGCCAGTCCAGGTCGCTCCAGTCTTGGGATCCCGGTATTTGGGCTTGCCAGGAGTTCCTTTCTGGAGTTTGGAGGACGATGCCTTACTTCCCTTGGTTGCTTTGGGGAAGGCCAGTTCTTGGACGGTGACTCCGTACTTGGCTATCAGTCCATTGATTTGACCGATGATGCTTGCCTTCTCTCGGGCGAGTTGCTCGTCGGCGGCTTTTCGCAGCTCTTTGAGCTTCTGCTCGAGTTCGGCTATTTCTGCGGCAATATTTTCGCTTGTCGTCATCTGATTTGTCTATCGGTTGCAGTGTGTAAAGGGTGATGTGACATTGTAGAGAAAATATCTGCTTGCGTGAAACGTAAAAATCACTCCGTCACATCTCCGCTGCGTATGTCAGAATAGACCAAGGCGTGATACTGAACAACGAACTTCTACGTAAGGCGTCATCTTGTCCGAAACTGATCAGAGTGAATTCTTTTCGTCGGTGCCACTTGCTTCCAGCAAACACCAACCTTTCCGAGTACGACTCGTTGCATCGTTGCTCTCGCGAGCGTTGACGCGCCTTGGAGTGTTGCATGATCCTTCATTTGAACAAGGTCATGTAGCTGGCTACGCGAAGGGAAAGGGGGTAGGTGAGAAGGCCGGGCATAAGGTCGGACATGCGGAGGGGCTGGAAGACGGCAAACAGGTCTTGGAAGTTGTCGATCGGCGTAGCAAGGAGCTTGTCCGGCCGGGCATAGATAACAATCTGTTCGACAGCTGGTCACTTCCGATCGATGAATCGCTCAGGCAACGTGTAATAGCGGATGTCAAGGCGAAGCTGCCGGCGCACAAGCAGCCTACCGACGATCAATGGCGAATGATCTTCAGTACGACGCCTTCGACCTGTGTTGTGGCGGGGGCGGGCTCCGGGAAATCTACAACACTGGTGCTCCGCATATTGCTACTGCACCACTATCTCGGATTCGAGTTGTCGTCGCTTACCGTCGTGACGTTCACGAATATGTCACGGCGGGACTTCGTGACGAAGCTTATCGAGACGTGTGCGCTTTGGGATATCGACTTACCAGTCAAAGAGGCGAAAGCAGTCGTTTGTACTTTTCATTCGAAGATTCTGACCTTCGTTCGAGGCTTGCCTGGATACGCGAAGGTGAGCCCATTCGAGTTCGTCAAGAAGCGGGATGGTGTCGGCGACGATGAGGACGAAGATCGACTGCCGTTTGAAACTCGCCTGAACGGTCTGCAACAGGAACTTTTGAACGAGACCTTCACCAAGCTATACGCTGACAACGAAGCATTTCGTGCGCTCGTCCAGATTCTGTACAGGCGATCGTTGATCCTCCCTCCGGTCGAGCAGGATGAGGAGGTGAAGAAAAAGCTTCGGTTGATCAAGAATGCTTCGGAGAATGACGTTGCCGTGATGGACGCGGTTGAAGCCGAGTGGCGAAACGCCGGGAAATGGCCGATCGCTGGCGTCACAGAGTGTCGCGAAGTCATCAAGGTACAAGGGCGTACGTTTCACGTTCACGGCAGAATTACTGCTCTCGATATGCCCGTGGTATTGATGCCTGACAAACTTCCAGGTTCGGCGTTCAGCAGGCCGGGAAGCAAATATCGGTTGGGACAGGAACTGGGGCTCAAGCAGACAATCTTCCGTGCTTGCTGCGACGTGCCTGTTGTCTGGCTTACTGAGCCGAACGCGACGGATGGTCTGCTGAGATGGTTGGCCGACGGCGCGAGTGCGCCTCCGGGATTCGAGTATCAAATTGCAGGCGAAATCAGGCCCGAGTCGCTGTTGCAGTGTTTTTTCTCAGCGGCGTCGTTTGTAGAAAACCTGGGGCTTGACGTGCCAACTACCGTTGGGCAGATGAAGTTCACGCCGTCGGATCCGGACCGCTTATTTTTCGAAGCTTTGGCGATTTTCTGGCCGGCGTTCGAAAATCATCTCGATGCCCAACAGCCCAAGATCATGACGTTCAATCGCATGTTCGCGCTGTTCGGGGAGCACTCACCAGCCAATCTGCGCCTTGTGCAAGATCCGGTGTTGCGCACGATGTCGCACCTGATGGTCGATGAGTTCCAGGACATCTCACCGCAGATCGTGTCATGGGTTCGGGCCGTGTTGACTGAGATTCGACGCCGTGGCGCGGCGCTGCATGCTGGGCGCAATGCTGTGCACAGCTCCCTGCTTTGTGTGGGTGACGACTGGCAATCGATCTATAGCTGGCGGGGCAGCTCGCCGAAGTATTTCCTCGAGTTTGAGAACGAATTTGAATCGCCTGCCACGACGCAGGTGATGCTGAGCGAGAATTTTCGCAGCCACCAGTACGTCATCGATGCGGCCGAGCACATTGTCAGATCGGCGCCGGCGATTCCTGGTAAGAAGGCTCGATCCGCAGGCACGGCGGCTGCGGATCCCGTTTCGGTGGTGGTGCTTGATCGAGACGATGCGGCCCTCGCGGAGCATGTCCGCGAGCGATATGCCAAGGGCGACTCTGTCATGGTTCTTTTCCGGCGAGGCGACGACGGAGAGGCGATGAAGGAATTGCTGGCTGACTTGATTAAAGTCGACAAGCGTCTTCCTGAAAAGAAGCAGCGTCTGAAGCTGCTCACCTACCATCGCTCGAAGGGGTTGGAGGCGGACGCGGTATTTCTAATTGGTGACTGCGTCCACATGACGGACTCCCCGTACAAGAATCAGGCATATATCGCGGCAGGGCTGGGTGCCGATAACGACATTACGCCGTTCGACACAGCCCAGCGCCACGAGATTCTCCGGCTTGCCTATGTTGCTATTACGCGGGCAGCCCGCCAGTGTTTTTGGTTTATTGGCGCACCCACTGGAGCTCAGGGGCGGCCCCGTGCATCAGCGTACATCCCCACTGACATGCCGTATTTCCGAGACGAGCGCAAGCGATAGCGGGGTGTGGTTGGGGTGGTCGCCTGTTCTTCAGCGTAATCGGAATAGCTCTTCTCGAACTCGCTGTAGCGTGTTCCCTCGCTCGATCTGAATGCGTACGGGAATGACGAGTTCGGTGCACGCGGGCAGGTTCGACGCATGCGCCGAACATCGAATGGCGCCACTAGCAGTGTCTCCGGTTGTGGCATCGGGGCGGACGACGATATCGAGGGTATGAGGCTCATGCTGATGCCGAAACGCGTCACACTCGAGCACCCATTCTCTAGATTCGCTGGTTGGGCGGGTATGTTTCCAGTACAGGCAGTTCGGATCGCGACGTTCAATTGCTCGGCTGCCCGCTAGGGTAGGAATAAGACGGTCAAGGTCGATACCGAACGGAGTATTTCGGACGGAATGTATCTGTACGAATCGATCCATGAGATTCGCGTATTTGCCGCTCGGCGGTGTAGGGGCATCGGAGAATAGCGGCTTACTGCCATCAGATTCCTCGTCGCCTTGCTTGGTATTCGGCACATCGAAGATGATTGGACCTTCGGTCCGACAGGAGACCAACAAATTCATTGCTGGTTGTCTCCCGACGTTTTCGATAGCGACAGTAAACTTCAGAAGTGAGTCGTTATTCAGCCTCAGGTGGACGTTTTCCAATTCCGATTGAATCTGTCGCAGCCACTCAGGATAAGCCTTTTTTTGGTAATGCTCGATGTCCTCCGACCTGGCCGGTTCCCACCGCTCATGGGAGGTTGCGATTGCTGCAAAGCCGAAGTGCCAGCCGCTCTCACGTTTTGGAGGATCTTGCGGGAAGTGCTCTTCCATCGGAAACAGCTCCTTTATGTCTTTCACTAAGAGCTGGATCTCGGATCGAGTCAGAGCCGGAAACCGAATGGCTCGTGTCGAAATGCGATTGTCTGGGATATCGGGTAATATGAATGTGAGCGCAGGATGCTGGTTGGACAGCAGATCGATCTTCTTGCGTAGCTCGTCGATCGTTTTGTCGCGTTCGTCCTTCTCTGGCGGTAGCGCCCACTGCAACGGCGGACGGCGGAACGGCAGTGCCATCGACTTCGCGGTTGTAAGTGCGGGTGTATCGTTCGAAAGAAACGTCACCGTCGCATCAGGGCGTTGCTGCTGTACCCAGACGGCTTCTGCGATGATCTGATCGTCTGGGCTCTGCAAGTCAAGCTGAGGGAAGTCGTCGGCCTTCAGCTTCGGCATCAATAGTTCAAGGCTGATGGTGCAGCCCCTGGCCCGAGTCGTAATGCGGTCGTCGGCGGAATCGATAATCTGGGCAAATGTTGTCCATGCCTTCCGGGCTCTTGATGCGCGGCGGGCGTTTCCACCGTCCTTGTGACGGTCAATCTCTCGCTGCACGACACGGGGGACGGCAATTATGATCTCGGAGTCACTAGTTGCTAACGACCAGTCGAGCTGATCGTAGTCTTTGCATTGCAGGAAGAAGTTCGTGTCTGGTACGAAGACGTGCATGGCTCTAGATTATTACATTTTACAGCTATGGTTCTAGCTGAGCCACGTACGCTGGATCAAATGGCATGCGCGCGTGGATCAATAACATTTCGATGGGGGGCGCATCAAACAAGCGCGACTGAGTTCACATTGCTATCTGCATCAAAGGACACGGCCATCCGAACCTTGCCATCCTTTTGCGCTAGTCGCTTCAGATTGAAGTTGATGCGATCCATGAGGGAATCGTATCCTGCGAACTCTTGCCTAGCTGTTCCGAGGAGCTGCTCCGTCATTGAAATCACATTGTTGCGGCGCTGCTCCAGCGTCTCCTGTTTATTCCATAGAGCGCGCGAAAGTAATTGATTGGCTTTGTCACGCAGCGTGATCATCGACCGCTCAAAATCGGCGGTTGTAGCGGGTGGTTGACTCGTCCAGGACTCCGGCAAGGAGTCTGTTTCCAATGGGGCGATGTATGCCTCGCAGAGGCGCATCAAGGCCACAATGCGGAGGACCAAGTTGTGCTTTTCGAGGATGGTGCGAGCCGCATCGGCGTGCTGTTTGAGCGATTTATATGTGGTTTCCGTCCCGCCGAACGTATCCTGATCTTCTACGTTCGCTACCAATTTGTTGAAGGCCTCAACTTCAAGCCGAATCTGTTCGATCCACGCTGATACCTCACGCGAGATGGCTTCCATTTCGACTTTCTTTTCGCTACGGATCTCGTCGGGTGAAGCCATCTTTTGAATCAAAGCCACGACACGACTCAGATAGTCAACAGTCCCAGTGAGCCTCGACTTGTCGTTGATATGCAGTTGCTCGCGAATGCCTGCAATCTCGTTTTTGATAGAAATGAGATTTCGACTGATATCGTCGAGATGCGACTGCGCTACAGCAATGCTCAGGAGTTGAAATGCTCCGGCTGCCATTTGCCTCACGCGACCACCTTCAAGAATTCGGCCATGACCGGCGATCTGTCCGTTATCGACCCGACGCGCCATAGCGCGAGTCCCACCGCCGATTGCTGGCATGACTTCGAGTGTGCCCTCTGCCAGTTTGCGTTGGATATCCGGATCAAAAACTATCTCGACCGTCTTGTTCGGCAGACCGAGACTACCTTTGAACACGTCGGCGGCCAGTTGTCTTCCACGGGCGAGCGCTACGCCTTGTGTATCATCGAGAATCACTGCGTCAGACGGAAAGTGAGGGAGTTCCCGTGTATTGAACACCACGTTCCCCGTCGAATCGACGAAATCCAGATTGATGCCGAGCACCGATGACTCTGATAGCGATTGCTTCGAGACCGCAGTAGAAAGCGGCGTGACGTTGTCGGTGGCTTGTACGGTGGGCGCAAACGTTCGATGGAACGCCGCTTTTGATCGGGCGCGCGAAAACCAGTATCCGATACCCCCCACTACTACGACGGTGCTCGCCGCAGCACAATACGCCACAATTTCGCTCATTTTTTCCCCGAAGCGCTTGCCCGTATGACTCGGGCCTAGATAGGTTAGTAATCGACATCAAGCCGAAAATGCTGTTTACGAAGTGTCGCAGAAAATTACTCATGGAGAAACTGACTGCTCCACTGATGTGGTCTGCCTTTCCTCCGCCAACCACCGTTGGCGTCTGGCGCACGTATAAGCATGCGTTTTCGAGGAGAGCGGAAGGCTGCTCATCGAGGGTACTTCTGCCTCTTATGCAAGCGGCGACGATAGCCTGTTGTGGTAGCGGGTCGTGCCGCTTATCGTTAGAGGCATTCTCGCCGCCGCATCTTGTGATCAGTACCTTTCTACAAGAAAAGCTGTTCAATCAGCGCGTCGATCGCGTGACCGTCGATGCCGCCCTTTTCATCGTCGCGGGTGACGACCAGCGTCGCGCGCTCGCCTCCGCCTTCCTCGACAGGTAGGACACCGTTTTCCCTGTACCAAACTAGTTTCTTTTCCCAGCGGTTGCGGTATCCCTCATCGGATAGCATTCCACAATGCTCCCAAAGGATCGTTCGCCCCATCGCTGCGTCCTCAATGGTGAAGTCGGGTAGACGATACTGCCGTCCGTCCGTACCGTAAAATGGAATCTCATAGCCGGCTACCACGTCATGAGCGAACAGAGCGTCGTCGATGATTACCTCGGACTTCGACCGAACCGATGTACCGCGTCGAGAGCGGTGGATATGTCTTGCATCCAACCATTTTCCATTCACCTCGACCGGAATCGGACGCATCGATGGATTGTCGTAAAACAGATTCGTGAAGCGACTCGGTGTGACGGCGTGCTCGTAAGTTGTCAGGTTCTGTAGCTCTGCCAGATCGCCCTCGTGAAGAATGACGACGCGACGCTGTTGCCTGGTAAGTGCCGTATAGAGCATTTCGCGGCTGATCAATTGTCCCCTCTTGGGCAAGACGAGGATCGTAGTTTCGAACTCACTACCTTGTGCCTTGTGGACTGTTGCGGCATATGCGAGCTCAAGCGGCGTGCTACCGTTGTCGTCAAAGTCCCAGTGCGTGAAACTGTAGACAAAATTGGGCTGTGACGAGAATTCGACCTTGGTACGCCATGCTTTGTCGTGCTTCGCAGTGACACTCAAGAGATCACCAACCACGACACCAATTTCGCCGTTAGCGACATAGGCCAACGCGCCATCGATCGGCGTAACATACTTTCGTTTGTGGTTCCGAACATTGATGACCTTATCTCCGTAGACGATCTCCTCTGGGCCACGAGGTGGCGTAATCCGACCTCGCTGATCGGAGTTGCGACTCGCCCATGTGACCGTGTCTTTACGGAACCGTTTGTGCAACAGGCGATTGATGTCTTGTGCACCTAATACTTCGTTCCGGCGTGGTGTCAGGATCTGCCACGCCTCGACTTTAGTAGCAGCTCCAGGCGTGAAATAGGCATTGCCATTTTTCAAAATACCGCCGTAGCTGAGAGCGAACGTTTGTTGATCGTCGAGCGACTTCAAGTTCAACTCTTCGCGCAGGACTTCTAGCAGCTTGGTGCGCAATTCGTCTGTCGTGTCCCAGCGATGTGTTGCAATGCGTCCGGACGGATCGCCCTCACCACTCAAGATCGACCAGACTTCGTCTTCGCCAGGGGGAAGTGGCTTGCCGCTAAAACAGTTCGCCAACTGAAGATCGAGCGGAAAGCTGTCCACTGCTCCTGATTTCTTGTGCCGACGCTGGATAGTCAGCTCAGCATAGCCCTTGCCGACTCTCGGGAATAAGGTGTCGGCGTTGGACGGTGAGAGAAAAGTTACAGCGTCGAAGAATGGTTTTCCGGCCCCTATGGGAGGCAACTGTCTTGGGTCACCCACGAGGATAATCCGATCCACGCTCGCTTTTATCGCATCGAAGAGCGCGCCAAGCATATCCTCGGTCAGCATTGAGGCTTCGTCTACGATGACGGTCTTGCAGCCTTTGTATTGCTGGCCTGGCACAGTCTTGTAGACGCCAGTCCGACCGTCGTAGCGTCCACCCCAAGCTGCGAGGAATTGTGCGAGTGTTTGTGCTTCGTGGCCGCATTTCGTGGCCAACTGTACGCGCGCTTTACCGGTCGGTGCAAGTAGGAGGATGCCTTTGGCGGAGATGTCTTCGTGGCGGCATAAGGCTTGGAGCACGGTTGTCTTGCCGGAACCGGCTGGACCGACAAGCACCGAAAATCGTGAAGAGGCGAGTTCTGCGAGCGCTGAGGCTTTCTCATTTCGAGCTCTTAGTTCGTCGCTGTCGCCGGAGTCGAGTTCTGGCAAAAGGCTATCCAGACGATCTTTCCAATCGTTCGGAAAGTTGAATCTCGAGCCCTGCAACACTCGATTGCTGATTTGAGCGGAGAGTAGCTTTCGATACAGCAAATAACGATGCAGTTGCAGAGCACGCACGCCACCATTCATCTCCGTCCTAGCCACTTCGTAAGAGAAGAAATCAGCGACGGAATCGATCGAGTCCTCCGAAATTGGGCAGGGCGGTTCTAGCTTGGCACTTCGGATGCCGAGGATGATGTGATCTTCCGGCACAGTGGTGTGGCCACTCGTTTGGGCCGCCCGCTCTAATTGGGCGATGATGAGCGCGCGGACACGACGTTGATCGCGCGGGCCGGCCATTCTCGAATCATCAGGTAGCGGGTGCGCTTTTGCGACGGCGTCGGCTGGGTATGTGCCACGATCGATTGTCTCAAGCTTTACTCGTGTCAAATGTTCGTCATCGGACGTCGGGACGGAGAAGCGGTCTCCTTCGTAAAGGACATACGGATTTTCGAGAATCTGTACGTCGTCGTAGTGCAGCCCATGAGCGCCTCGCTCTGCGCTCACATAGAAGCGTGTCGCCTGCTCATTGGTCAGCTCGAAGCGCGCAAGAAGTTTTAACAGCGCAAGACGGTTGGGTTTCAGTGATTGCCAATCGGCCGTTAGATCGCGTGAGACGAGCGTGGCTAGTGCACGAGGCAACGAAGCAGGGTTCCGCATCGATTGGTCGACAAGTGGCCAAGGATCGTCGTTTTCCCCTAATTGATCCGCCAGATGTAGAGCGACAAAATTTCCGTGGGGGACGCCAAAGGCTGTCAATGCAGCGCCTAATCCGGGATACGGACCACGCATGCTCCAGAGTTCAGCGATTCGCCCGTCAATCCAGCGTAACGCTGCATTAACGTTATCAACCTCCTGAAGAACATTTCTTGCTGCTTCCAGAGCAATTCTGCACTCCAGGAGCGAGGAAATGGCGGTGTCGTGGCTGACGTGTGCCGACACGTATGAGAATTCTGGAAGCGTATCGTCAGCCGCAAACGCAAGACATTTGCTCCAATCGACATCCGTACCGTGCTGCTGTGCTGCCGCGAGCTCAGCATATGGCATGAGGAATCCGTCACCGCCCGTTGGCCGGATGGAATGCTCGACGATTACGTCCCAGACATAGGACGTGTCTATCTCGATCGGCTTGTTCTCTCTTTCATACTGTACGGGTTCTGCGACCTTTAGTACGCGGCCAACTCCGACGAGCACGCGTCGATGATCATCGGAAAAAGGGGTTTGCTTTGCATAGAAGAAGCATAGCGAATGGTATTTTTTTATCGGCGAAAAGAATCCGTCTAGCATGGCGCGCTGATTGCGACCGTTTTGCACCCAACCGGATTCCTGGAGCCATTTTGGTTCGTTCGGTTCACGTGCCGGATCGTAGTCGAGTCGCCATCCTTTGGCGATTTCATCCGCGAACTCACGGCGCATCCACTTGAAGGGAATGCACGCGGCGGAAAACGCCGGCTGCTGCAATCCAATGGGCTGTAGGTCACGGTGGGCGACGCTATCCGTGGTCTTGTAAGGATGGGTGAGTGTACGGCGCAATGTAAACGGTGCCATGAACGTTGCGCGTTCCTTCACACACGGCGGCAACTGGGCTTCCGTGAGGCTATCGAACCGCCTTCCCGCCAGACAGTCCTCAGCATCATCTCGCTTTGCGTCGGCGATCTCGGGAAGTGCCACACAAGAGACATTGTCGCGCGGGTGCTTGCATACGGTGCCCTGCCACCGGTCGTCGTGCCAAGGTACTCGAATCGAGATGTGCTGGACGTTGGACATGATCTTCTCTAATCGCTTATTTCGAGATTATTCCTTCCGTGCATACCGCTCCAACATCCCTAGCGTGGTTGCGCAACGGCATTTTACCGAATGCTCGGATGTGGGTTCTAAGTTGCGTCATGATCTTCATAACTTCTGCAAGTTATTGGTGTTATCGATAGTCTCCGATCTGGTTCGTGTACGATATATTTTACGGCGCTTAGACGCAAACCTTTAGGTTCCTCGTATGCGGATTTTGCGGCCTGACATATCGTGTCTCCCGAATCGTGGTTGCTCCGTGGGCGGCCCACCGAGAGAGCTGGTTTTTACGACGCAGGTGGGTGAGAGAACATGTGTCAGATCGACCCCGCTTAGGGAGGCGATTCGTATCATCGGCGTGCCGCGACATTGAAAAATGCGTGTTTTTCGAAATGCACCACCCGCGCGCGACGAGAGCGGTTGCTCTGGAACGGATCAGGGCAACTGTTGGTGTGCGTGGTGGTAACGATAGATCCATTTGGAATTATGGTTCCAATATTTCCGGAATTTGAGCGTGAGCGAATCGAACACTTTGACAGTGACGACTGACAGTGAAAAAAAAGTCAACGAGCCGTTGGGAAAACTTGACTTGATCAACGCTTTGCAGGTCTTCGCTCCGGCAGCTGAGCGACTTGCGGAGGCCACAACCGAGAAGGCGAAGATTGAAGCCGACAACAAGGTCGAGCTGGCGAAGGTCGCAGCTGAAGAGTCGAGCTCAAAGCGGAAAGACGAGAGCCGAGAACTCTTCGTCAGCGCGCTATTCGGAGCTGTCTTGGCTGGTGCATTTTTGTATTTTCCCGAAACTCGCAGCAGTGCATTGCCGTTGGCAACTGCCGTGATTGGATTCATCAGCGGCAGGTTGACTCGAGCGCGTGCTTGACCACATGCTACGAATTAGGTTCTCTGCGAGGCTCCAGACTTGATGTGAGAGTCGGTAAATGGTGAGGGCGCGTCGGTCGCGAGGAACCTTGAGATGCGTTCCTGGGCAGAGGCCACCGTGTGAGATGGCGTGTTTACCAATTGTTGGTCATGGAGCAACAAGATTTTCTCGATGGCTGAATGTTCGTCATCGGACAATAGCCAAATGTCTTCCCGTTTTCCGCGCAATGCGCATTTGCTGAGAGTTGCCTCGGCTGCGCAAAAGTCGCTCACGTCATGAATGCGCGAGGTCATGTCCTGCACGAAATAGGCGAGATAGATCGCCCTAAACAACCGACCGACGAAATCGAGATTGCCGTGGCCAGATTTCAGGGCAGTCAAAGCGAGGTGATGCTCCAGCGACTTTCGTTGAACGACTGCCGCAGAGAGGGGCAGCAGCATAGTTTTTGTCAGGGCAGTTCGACGCTTAGAACTGGCTTGGCGCTTGCCTTTGTTCACGAGGGTTTAGCTCCGCTCCGGCCACCAAGGCTTAGGTTCTTCCCGAATCAGGTAGTCGTCCAGATTCTTGTCAACAAGCCACTTGGGACGAGGTCCTTTGCCTGACCAGGAATTTCCCGAGTTCGGGTCGTAGTACATGGCCGGTGCTTTCTGCCGTTTTGCCTGGATGAAGCCGGCTGCGCGTAGTAGTTCAGTTTCGGTGATGCCGTATTCCTTGACGGCTTCTGCGATCTGTCTGAGCTTGGCTTGTTTCTCATGTTGCTTGACTTCTTCGACAAGCAGGTTCAACTGACCGAGCTGCTTCTGCAACTCATGGATAGTAGGGTTGTTCATGGGACGGTGTCTCGGGGAAGAGCTACCCGTTGGAGTCATACTGAGCGGCTAAGTTCGCATTGTAGTATTTATTTGATGGGATGGGCTTAAGTCGATGGTCAATCGACCGTGAATCGAATTCCCAACTAATTGAGCTACGAACCCAAGAAGCAGCGTGCTCAGCGATATGGGCGCAGTGCTGAGCGTGCATGATGCCAGGGCGGGTCACGTGCGCGCTCGAGTGACCAGAGGGATCGGCCTAACGTCGTCAGCCGCAAGGACTGTTATTCTCCCCCGAGGGGGGAATTGCCTGCATTGAAACCAGTGAGTGTCTAGGGTAATTGCCCATTTTTGAACCATTTTTTGCTTTCCGGCAGAAATAGCAATATTAGTGCGATAAGTAAGAGAAAATCCACCAATCCTAATGTAAATTTCTCGGTATAAATGAATATCGACAATATTCGAAGAGCCGCGTCGACCAACAGCCAACCTAGTGTCCACTGGCGTGCCCAATTTCTTCGGCGAATTAAATTGATTATGAGCAATCCGCCAACCGTTGGGAGGAGTGCCAGGAAGATCAGGGAGATCGCTGTGATTGAATGTAATGCAGGTTTGTTGTGAATTATTATTGGATGCTGGATCGCATAAATTATGCCCTTGAGCGAACCAAGGAAAATGAGGCACCACGCTGTAGAGAGCGATAGCAACGCGCCGATTGTCGGTCTTGGTGCGGTTTCTAAAAAAAATGCAAGCTGTGTTTTTATTGAATTCATGTTTTCCTTAGGTTTTTATTTATATATCGAAGCTCTTTTCTTAAAATGCACAGGACAATATTGCCGATCTGATCCGTTGCGCAAGGTCGGATGTGGAGTTCGACGCCTGATTCTTGTCGTAAGCGCCAGTGATCTGACCAGGAACACGTTCCGAAATTGTGGAAAGAATAGTGCGCCAGGTAAGAGATGTAAAGTAGATATCGGACGTCGGATTCGTTTTCAGTGAACCAAAAATTACAAAATTCTTTCTACAATAAGACATTTGCATTGTAAGGGCGTGAACCTACAACCGCCGGACTGTCGAATAGTGTCTTGCAGCGATCAGTTGAGTGGCACCTCGTCCTACAGGGGCTCTATGACACGATGAATATTGCATTTCACATACACTCATATTTCAATGTGTAATAAAATTAGCATTGACACTGCGTCTGTTTGGTACTAGATTTTTACGGCATTCTTACAGTGCGCGTTCAAATAAATAGAGACCGAGGAAAGAATGAAAAAAATTGAATACCGGGGATTCTCATTGGCTATCTGCCATTTGTCGCTTCGCGCGAACAATCCAAAATCCCCCCAATCCCTCCGGTTCGGGCGGAATTGCTCCGTTCGTAAATGATGTTGCTTCCTGGGTGTGCGACATATGCTTCGTTGCTGATGGTGCAAGTGATAATGGCGTTCGCTTGCATGCATTAATTTGGTGCGGAAGGGGCGAATCAGCGGCCCTATGTATTGGTGGGCGTCTGATTGGATTCGGCCTGCTTTGATATCGGCACGTGTTTTGAATGCTGATCAATCAAGCTCTGTCTATATGGTTCTATCAATCGATGGTTTCTTGGTAGGGGGTAGCATGGCTTTCAGCCCGATATTCAATGACACGATGGTTCTTATTAAGGATACCGTGGCGTGGGCAACACACGTTGGCAATTCTCCCACTGGCCCGTCTGATTCATTTGCGCAAGATGCCGGACAGGTAGGGGCAGACGCCGCGACAGTTGCAGGAGACGTGCTGACCATGGTGCCGCTAAGTACTCCGGCTCTAGTATTAATTACGTCAGCTTCAGAGGCGATATCGGGCGATATTCAAAGCATGCACGAGTCGTATGAAAATCTGAAAATCGACGCGCAGCCCGATCTCTGGGACCTCAATCCAACGGAGATGGCGGCTCAAACAAAAGCAGACCTTGAGCAGTTCGAGAATGCAACCGGCCAGATGATCATGATGACTGGCATGGCTATGACCGCCGCTGGCTTTGCTGAGTTCGGTTTGCCAATCGCCTTCATAGGCGCGATGGTCAAGTATACGGGGAGCAAAGATCTGTCCGACATAGCTACCGCAATGGCGGCGATCAAGCAGTGGCTCGACGGTAATGGTCCTCCCCCGCCTCCGGGTGGTACGGGTGCGGTTAATGATGCGGAACATCAACTTATGATGGCAAGCGGCGAGATTGATCCTGTTGTGCTCGATTTGACGGGTGCCGGATTGAACCTCACGTCGCTCGCGGGTTCGACGACGTATTTTGATTTTGGCAATGACGGGTTCGCTCAACGTACTTCATGGGTTGGAGAGGGAACAGGCATTTTGTGTGTGGTGAATCCAGGGGAAACTGTTCAAAACGGTAGCGAACTGATCGAGTCGTTTTCTCAACTCCAGAAATTGGCTGGTGGCGCTCAGATATTGGACTCATCCAACCCGCTTTACAGTCAGCTTCGAGTCTGGGTCCCTGCTGCGGCGACTGGAAATGTTGCGGGTTCCGGGAAACTGCTGACATTGGGCGAATTAGGCATCACGTCGATCAATCTGGGGGCAAGCGCGGCAGATCAGGTGATCTCCGGTAACCAGGTAACGGCAATCGCAAATTACACGCTGTCAGATGGCTCAACTCGTGAAATTGCGTCAGTTACATTGAATCAAAGCACAGCCGATACGGTCCCTGACGTAGCAGTTCAGATCCCAGACAGCATCGCAGCGTTGCCGCAAGTTGGCGGCAGCGGGACGGTTCGCGATCTGAGGTCAGCAATGGCCGGCGATACGAACCTTGCGAGTCTCGTAAAACAGTTTGTTGCGCTCTCGGGTACAACAGATGTTGCGGCCATCGGAGACGCTGTTCGGGCGATCATGTACGAGTGGGCAGGGGCGGCAAACCTCAACCCGACTTCGCGGGGAAGTTCAGTCGATGCCCGTCAGCTTGCTTTCGTTGAGGCTTATCTCGGTCAGCACTATCAGAATGAGCAGTACGGCAGCAATCCGATCTATCACGCCGGGCCGGGTGTCAACGCAGCATGGAACGATCTGTATTCGAGTGTGTTTGCCCAACTAGTTCTACAGTCACCCAATCTAGCATCGCAGGTTCCGGAGTTTCAGTTGCTGGATGGGAATGTGGTGTCGGTGCAAGGTTTTGATGCTATCCAGGCGGCCTACACTCGCTTGGGCGACCTGACAACCCAGAATCTGGGCCAGTGGGAAACATTGCTGCGGATCGCAGACGTATTTCGTTTGGAAAGTGGTATGCCCTTGGATGGGTTCGAACGTGTGGTCGCGATGCAAAGCAACGATACGCTTGCATCGCTGGCCAATGCGATTGCTGCAAATCTCAATGTGACTTTTGGAGCCAACGGCATCACGGAAAGTGGTACCGCGTTGAACGACGTTTTTTATGCGGGAAAGGGTATATCCCTGCTGGTCGGGAACGGCGGTGGAGCCACGTACGATGATCCGTCGAGACAATACGATACGTTCGTTTATAACAAAGGGGATGGTTCGGTCGAAATCCTGGAGCTTGACTATCTCGGGCTCAACCCAACAAATGCCCTGAAGCTAGGGGCCGGTATTGATCCGTCTTCGGTACGCGTTTCGTCTAGCAACGGGGACATCATCTTGACGTTGTCTTCGGGCGATACGATTCGGCTCGATTCGATGGTTGGTAACGTCAACAACGGCGTTCAGTACATTGTGTTTGACGACGGCACGCAATGGACACGCAACGCCGTTATCGAACTTTCGAAAGGGGTTTCCGGAGCTACCCCAATCCTTGGCACAACCGGAGCAGACAGGCTGGATGCTGGAGCGGGGAATCACTACGCAATTGGCTTTGGTGGCAACGATACGTTTGTTTTCGAGGCGGGTTACGGGAAGCTTGAAATTGACGAATCCGACTCGGCGGCCGCGCGCCAGAATTCGTTGCAGCTGTTGGGGGGAATTGCACCGGAAGACGTAAAGGTTACGTCGAATAAGTCGGGCGATGTGATACTGACAATTGGATCTGGCGGGGACCTAGTCAAGGTAGATGGTATGTTGGCAGCTGTCGGAGCTGGTGTCCAACAAATTCAGTTTGGCTCAGGGACGACGTGGGACATCCATGAGGTGATTGCACGCGAAATTGACGGCGCTAGTACTGGTGACGATATCCTTTATGGTTCTAGCTCTGCCGAGACGTTTGACGGCAAAGGCGGTAGTGACTTCGTGACCGGAGGTGGTGGCGGAGATACGTTTGTTTTCAACGCGGGTTATGGATCACTCGAGATCGGCGAAACAGAGACGGGTGGCAGTGTCAACGTTTTGAGGCTAGGCACCGGGATAAGTTTGTCGTCTCTATCCGTTCAGGCGGATAGCCTTGGCGACATCATTTTTTCCGATGGTGTTTCCGGTGATCGCATTCAGATCGATGGCATGTTTTCGAGCAACGGAATGGGCGTTCAACGTGTCGAATTTGCCGATGGGACCTCGCTGACGCGGCAGCAGATCATACAAGCCGAAGCGTATGGCTCGAGCGGCTCTGATACGTTGTACGGGACGTCGGGTGCCGATGTTTTCGACGGGAAAGGAGGTGGAGATTTCGTGTCCGGTGGGGGCGGGGCAGATACCTTCGTCTATAACTCGGGCTACGGCCGACTCGAGATCGACGAATCCAATTTCGGAGGCGTTGTAGGCGTTTTGAAGTTGGGGGCGGGTATCGATGTAACGTCGATAACAGTTCGTTCGAATGGAAGCGATCTTGAGATTTCCGACGGCATTGCTGGTGATGTGGTCACGATTGATAGAGGATTGCTTGGCAAAGCATACGGTGTTGGGGTAGTGCAGTTTGCCGACGGCACAACTTGGACGTATGAGCAACTCATTCAGCGACAGGGAATTGGCACCACCGGAGCCGACAAGTTGTATGGAACGAATACGGCACAGCTCTTCGACGGCAATGGAGGAAACGATTATGTATCCGGTGGTGGAGGGGCGGATACCTTCATCTACAACAGCGGGTACGGCAACCTGGAGATCACTGAATATGACCTTACGGGCAGTGATCACAGTGTCCTGAGGTTGGGCCCTGGAATCTCTGAGTCATCAATTGTCGTGCGTTCGAATGGCAGTGATCTGGAGATAAGCGACGGCGTTGCCGGTGACAAGATTACGCTCGACGATGCATTGTATTCGAGGAGAAGCGGTGTCAGCTCCGTTGAGTTCTCGGATGGCGTCGTATGTTCACGCGAGCAGTTGATTCAGGCCGAAGGGATCGGTTCAGTTGGATCAGACACGCTGTATGGAGCAAGCGGGGCAGAATTCTTCGATGGGAAGGGAGGGAGCGACTACATTGTCGGCGGCGGTGGAGCAGATACATTCGTGTTCAATCAAGGGTACGGCTCCCTCACGATTACCGAGTTCGATATCGCGAGCAACCCATCTAGCATTTTGAGACTTGGCGCGGGTATCGATGAGTCATCGGTTCACGTTCGATCGGACGGCTACGAGCTTGAAATTACCGATGGAGTGGATGGTGATGCCATTCATCTCAACAGCATGGGGTATGAATCCCATAGTGGGGTGCAAAGTATCCAGTTCGCAGATGGAGTGACTTGGTCGAGGGAGCAGATATTGCAAGCTTCTGTCACCGGGGGAGCGGGCGCGGACACCGTGTATGGAGTGAATGGACAGCCTGACTATATCGACGGAAAAGGGGGCGGCGACCTCGAGTATGGCCGTGGCGGGAATGACACTTTTTTCTATAACGCAGGATATGGGCTGCTTCAGATAAGCGAAACGGCAAGTACCTCGGCGGATGTCAACGTTCTTGAGTTCGGTGCCGGTATCGACCCGTCTTCAATCTCGGTCCGACAAGCGGCTTGGGGATTGATTTTGACGGATGGCGTTGCCGGAGACCAGATAACACTGGATCTCATGCTGAACGATCAATCCAAAGGGGTGCAGGAAGTTCGCTTCTCCGACGGTACGACGTGGACTCGCGAGCAGCTGATCCGGATGGCGACCACAGGAACATCGGGCGCAGATACGATTTGGGGGACATCCGGGGCGGATCTTATCGATGGTAAAGGGGGGGGCGATGAAGAAATTGGTGATGGCGGAAATGACACATTTGTGTTCAATCAGGGCTATGGTCAACTTCTAATTAACGGAGTACTTGGAGAACCGAGCGACGTCACCGTACTTCAACTTGGTCCGGGCATCGCCCCAGCGGATATGAAGGTCAAAGCAGGCAATGGGGAGCTGATTTTGACCGATGGTGTTTCGGGCGATGGTATTACCCTGTGGGGGGAGCTTTCCGGCTTTGGAGTAAGTGAGGTCCATTTTTCCGACGGCACAGTTTGGTCCCGTCAGGACCTGATTCTGATGGTGACGTCAGCGGGAACTACCGGTAACGATTCGCTATATGGCTCGGGTGGTGCTGATCGCATCGACGGAAAGGGCGGAAACGACTACGTCGCAGGTGGTGGTGGCAACGATACATTCGTCTTTAACGCGGGCTATGGTCAGCTGGAGATCAGCGAAGTTGATTGGGGCACATCTCCTGCCAATATTCTTGAGTTGGGAGGCATTGATCTCGCTTCAATAAAAGTTAGTGCCAGTCAGGATGGTGGTGATCTGGTGCTTACGGACGGAATCGCGGGAGACAAAATCATTCTAGATAACATGCTAGGCTCGCGATCGTCCCAATTTGGGGTTCAAGAAGTGCGTTTCTCGGACGGTGCGACGCTAACGGCTCAGCAGTTGATTCAAATGTCACTTGCTGGTACCACGGGCAGCGACTCAATGTATGGAGGATCCGGGGCCGAGGTTTTCGACGGCAAAGGGGGAAGTGACTACGAAGTTGGCAATGGTGGATCGGATACCTTTATATTCGCATCAGGGTACGGAAAACTCGAGATTAGCGAATCGATAAAGAAAGATGATTTATCTACGCTACGCCTTAAGGGAATTAAAGAGTCCGACCTCATTGTCGGAAGCAATAGCGGTCATAGTCTCGTTCTGACCGATGGCGTCAACGGTGATCAGGTAACGGTTGATGCAATGCTCGGGCAGTATGGGACTTCGGGGCAAGGTGTCGCACAGATCCAATTTGATGACGGCGCCATCTGGACGTGGGACCAATTGGTAAAGATGGCTGCCATCGGGACAAGTGGAAACGATTCGATATATGGAGGCGCCCAGCCCGTCATATACGACGGAAAAGGGGGGGATGACTACATCGCCTCGTATGGGGATTCTGACACTTTTAATTTTAATCTTGGATACGGTCACCTTGAAATAAACGAATGGAATACCTATGGTCTTGGCCAGAATGTATTGCAGTTTGGTGCGGGTATCGATCCGTCATCGATCGAAGTGACGGCATCACGGTCCGGGGCATTAATTCTGACAAACTCCGTAAACGGAGATTCTGTTGTTGTTGACTCAGAAGTTGTCAATATTAATTCTGGAGTCGACAAGGTGAATTTTTCAGATGGAACCGTATGGACTCGCGATGATATTTCACAGAAAATTTACGCAATTCCAGCGACCACCGGAAGCGATGTTCTGTTCAGAGCCTCGCTATCGGAATTAATTGATGGCCTCGGGGGTGGTGATTACATTCATGGTGCTGGTGGGGCGGATACTTTCATGTTTAATTCCGGATATGGAAATCTGGAGGTGTCCGAATCTGGATCGTCGGCGACGTTGAGGTTGGGTGTCGGAATAAGTGCTTCGTCGATTAAGGTATTTCATAACAACAATGGAATTGTTTTGACAGATGGCGTAGTAGGAGATCGTATTACTCTAGATGGTCAGAACCAGTGGTCGAATACTGGTGTGCAGACGATCCAATTTTCGGATGGCACGACATGGAATGCACAGGACATCGTTTCTAGGGTCAGTGGTGTAGTTGGAACCTCTGGTAACGATCAAATCTTTAGCCTGGGTACGCCGCATCAAGTCTATGATGGTGAGGGTGGAAACGATACGCTATATGGATCTGGCGGCGGCGATACCTTCATTTTCAATGCAGGATATGGCCATCTCGAGATCTCCGAGTATGAACCTGCTTCTGCAGTCAATGTGCTGCGATTGGGCGTTGGCATCAATGCAGACTCCGTCAACGTATCGATTAATGCGAACGGTGGCTTGACACTGAGAGACGGAGTCGCAGGGGATCAAATTGATCTTGATGCGGCGTCCACCATGACGCAGTTCGGCGTTCAACAGGTGCAGTTCGCGGACGGTACGACGTGGTCGGCCGAGCAGTTGAGACAGAAAGTATATTCTGAACCTGCGACGCCGGGCGACGACACGATAACGCGCGGTGCAGGGCCAGATCTGATCGATGGCTTGGGCGGTAACGATTACGTGACCGGAGGTGGTGGAGGAGATACGTTCGTATTCAATGCTGGTTACGGACACTTGCAGGTTCACGAACTGGAGTCAGGAGCGGCGACCAACGTCCTGAAGTTAGGGGCTGGTATTGATGCGTCGTCCGTTAAGGTCAGCGGTGCGCAATCGGTTTCAGGCCTTACGTTGACCGATGGCATTGCTGGAGATCAGATCATCCTTGATTGGACACTTCTTTCGCCAATTGCTGGAGTACAGCAGGTGCAGTTCTCTGACGGAACGACGTGGACACGAGATCAAATGCTCCAAATGGCTGCAACAGGCGGTGCTGGCGACGATACATTGTCCGGATCGAGCGGAAATGACGTGCTTGATGGCAAGGGGGGCAATGATGTCGCCTACGGTCTTGCGGGTGACGATACCTATGTGCTGCAGCCAGGATACGGCGCGCTGACGATTGTCAACGGATACGCCCCGAACGGGCCAGTTGGTGACCTAGCTGTCAGCGATGTGAATCCCGAAAACATCTGGCTGGAACAAGTCGGAAATGATCTGCATGTAGACATTATGGGTACGTCGACCGAGGCGACCATTCAGAATTGGTTTGGCTCGAATGCGGATCCTCTACGTGAACTCTCATTGAACGGCGGCTCGGGGGGGAGTCGAGTGCTTGATGGTCAAATCAACCAGTTGATTCAAGCGATGGCGACTTTCTCGGCAAACCATCCGGGATTCGATCCGACCTCGGCAGTGAATCCCTCAATCACCGACGCACCGTTGCTGTCCGTTGTCAATAGCAGCTGGCATCAATAACGAAAGAAGCGTGACAGCAGACCGGCGATGCTGGTCTGCCTAATCTTGCGCGCATGAGATCTACAACGGGTGACCAAGAAGTGACTGCACCATCTGATGAGTTTACCGTCGATCCTGGGCTTGCGGCGCTCGTCCTAATTGCCCGTATGCATGGTGTTGCTGCTGATGCCAGTCAGTTACGACATACCGCTGGGTTGCCGTCAGCGAGACTCGGTGAAAACGAGTTGATCCTGTTAGCACGGACGCTCGGACTTAAAGTGCGCAAGGTGCACGCTTCCGCACAGAGACTTGCCAAAACGCCACTTCCTGCACTTCTTCTCGATCAATCCGGCCAGCACTGTGTGCTGGCCGGTTGTGATGCAAGTCGGGCAATGATACTTGAGTGCGGCGCCGCTACCCCGACCATATGTACACCTTCTGACGTTATGCAGCGCAGCGGTGGCTGTTTGCTGTTGTTTGCGTCAAGAGCATCACTTGCTGGGGAACTTTCGCGATTCGACTTCTCGTGGTTTGTGCCAGCGATTGTGAAATATCGTCGCTTGCTCGCTGAGGTCCTGCTCGTTTCTGTAATCTTGCAGCTCTTCGGTTTAGTCTCGCCGTTGATGTTTCAGGTTGTGATGGACAAAGTTCTCGTCAACCGCGCTTACAGCACTTTGAACGTCGTTTGCGTTGCACTTCTTGTGAGTTCGGTGTTCGAGGTATTGCTATCAGGATTGCGAAACTACGTGTTCTCCCACACGACCAATCGTATCGACGTGGAGCTAGGGGCGAAGCTTTTCAGGCACTTGATGACGCTTCCACTTGCGTACTTTGAAGCGAGGCGGGTCGGCGATACGGTAGCTCGTGTGCGCGAACTGGAGAACATTCGTAATTTCTTGACCGGTCAAGCGTTGACTGCCGCAATAGACTTTGTGTTCTCAGTGATCTTCCTGGGCGTGATGTGCATCTACAGTGTGCGCCTTACGCTTATCGTAGCGCTCTCCTTACCGCTGTACGCGGCCGTGTCGTTTCTGGTCAACCCGGCGCTCCGTGAGCGACTCAACTACAAATTTGCGCGCGGCGCAGATAATCAGGCTTTTCTTGTGGAGGCTGTATCGGGGGTGCA
>Ga0157370_10001752_pt1 | contig 26736 bp, 18 predicted proteins | sample C35metaG_FD_113463 | JGI IMG/M metagenome (GOLD analysis project Ga0157370, IMG submission 113463) | Corn rhizosphere microbial communities from Kellogg Biological Station, Michigan, USA - C3-5 metaG | ecosystem: Host-associated > Plants > Roots > Rhizosphere > Soil | place: USA: Michigan...
AAATCATATAGTTATAGCGGCCCCAAAATTATCTGCGCGCAAACAGACAAACTTTACCAATCAAATCCCCATCCTCCCCTTAATGCGGTTTGTTTATGTTTATTTATATGTTTTGTGTGTCCGAATGAATAAATTATATGTTTTACCGACACCCTCCCACCACTGATTTAATCTTCACCCAACCACCCATTCTCCTCACCTCACCCCACCTAAGGGAAATATTATTCCTATTAGAAAGTATAAATATAAAGATTTATGTATTAATGGCGATGTCGAAGGTATATTATTCCGACTTCGCACCCTGCAGCGCGTGCTGCCCTCGTCGCGATGGAATCGTAGGCTAAATACGGATCGTTCAGCCTATCAAAAGTTGCACAAAATGATTGACTATCGCGGCTGCGTGAGGGAGCCTCTGCGCGAAAATACGGGGGACATAACAAATCATCATGTCGCCAGAACGCTTTAATGAATGCCTGCTAGATGTGGGCTGGCACAACCTTATAACCTTTGTAAGAAATAAACGTTCTGGTGTTCATCATTCGGCTGGTGATCTGCCGATCTATGTCCGCTTCAGGCAGTAGAAACGATTGGATAAGCGTCCGCAGTTCGGTTTGCAACCGGCCCGTGCGCGATATGGGAAGCTATTCGATTTTGGCTGACAAAAAATCTGCCAAGCCTGCGTCGGTGCCTTATCCGGTAACCTGGACTGCAACCAATGTCCCGCAGTTCCGCCTCACCACTTGGGTTGAGTAAAGAGATCGATGGCTTTCTGAGAATTTAAGCATTTTATTGGAGTAACCGAGTTGGAGGCGCACTTTAGTTAGAATTCAAAGAATGCAGGCAGTGCTTCCGCGTCGATTTTGAATGGCAACTGGGCGTATCGACAGGAACAGAGATGAAATATTTATTTACAATCATTGCGATAATGAATGAAATGAACTGGCCGAAATTTGCGGAGACTCCTGCGTCTCCAACAGCTCTAGCCAGCCGGGACTGACTATGGACTTAATCAAGAATACTGGCCGCGAGCGAGTTCTCGACAAGCTAGGGGAGTGGTTGAAGGCCGGGTCGGCAGTCGACATCATGTCCCCTAGCCTGTCGCTACATGCCTTCGCTGAAGTCCGCGAACTCTTAAAGAGGGCAGACTCAGTAAGATTATTGGTAGAGGACCGGGCTTCCCTAATCCCCTTGTTGTTCGGCGGTCATTCTGACATTGGCTATCGGAACAAACTCCAGGGTCGATGGCACGCCAAATCCACCCTTGATTGGCTTGGACGCCATGTTCAGGTCCGCTACGCTGATAGGCTACCCCAATCCATGGCCATCGTCCGTAACGCTAGCCTGAGCAGGGCCGCGATCGGCGCATGTTCGCTGACAACTGAGGGGTTAGGCATAACACCGGGAAGCAGATTGGGACTGGTGCAGGCAACATCCACGGATGAGGAAACTGCAGCCTTCTCATCATGGTTCCAAAACGCCTGGGATACCGTTCTGGGCAGGCCCGATGCCGATGATATGGAACGCGTTCTTGCCGACGCAGCATCTCAGCGCGCGCCATCCCTGATCTACTTCAAATTTCTCTTCGAAATGTTCAAGGATTTGGGGGATGAGCTTGATGAGGAGCGCATCGTAAAATCCGCTACTGGCATCCGGAACACCTCCGTCTGGAAAAAGCTCTTCAAATTCCAACGGGATGGCGTCGTCGGGGCAATCAACAAACTCGAGCGCATCGGAGGATGCATCATCGCCGACAGCGTCGGCTTGGGTAAGACCTTCGAGGCGCTCGCAGTAATCAAGTATTATGAGCTCCGCAATGATCGCGTTCTTGTGCTCTGCCCCAAACGGCTACGCGATAACTGGACCCTCTATAAAGCCAATGATCGCCGAAATAGCCTCGCGAGCGACCGCTTCAATTACGACGTCCTCAATCACACAGACTTGTCTCGGGATAGTGGCACCTCGGGTGATATCGATCTCTCGCACGTAAACTGGGGCAACTACGATCTCGTTGTGATCGACGAGTCCCATAACTTCCGCAACAAGGCGACCCACAAGGACCGCGACACCCGCTACGACCACTTGATGAAGCGGGTGATCAAGGCAGGTGTCAAAACCAAGGTTCTGATGCTGTCTGCAACGCCGGTCAATAATCGGCTAGCTGACCTAAAAAACCAGATCGCGTTCATGACCGAGGGTAGTGACATCGCCCTAATCGATCACGGTATTCCGAGTATTGAAGCGACTATCCGCAAGGCTCAAGGGCAGTTCAACAGATGGCTCGACCTGCCCGACGGCGAGCGTCGCACATCGCGCCTGATGGACATGCTGGGCTTTGACTACTTCAAGCTTCTGGATATGCTGACCATTGCGCGATCCCGAAAACATGTTCAGCGCTACTATGGGACGTCAGAAACAGGCCACTTCCCCGATCGTTTGCAGCCGATCAACGTCAAGGCAGATGTAGACCTCGCTGGCGAGTTCCGTCCGATCCGCGAGATCAACAATGAGATTAGGCGGTTGACGCTAGGGGCTTATGCACCGTTGCGTTACGTCGCGCCCGATAAGCAAGAGGCCTACGACGCAAAATACAGCACCAAGATTCGCGGAGGCGAGAGCTATTTTCGTCAGGCCGACCGAGAGGAAAGCCTTATCCACCTGATGCGCGTCAATCTGCTCAAGCGGATGGAAAGCTCCGTGGCCTCCTTTGCTCTCACCATCAAGCGTCAGCTCGATGACGTGAATGCGCTTCTTGCGAAAATCGAGGCCCATGATGAATCCATCGATGAGCTTGCGATCGACGACGTGGATATTGACGACCCTGCTTTCGAGACGCTGCTCGTTGGCCGCAAGGTCAAGGTACTCTTACAGGACGTCGATCGGGTTCGTTGGCAGCAGGACCTGATCGAAGACAGGAACCGCCTCGCGACGCTTCTGTCGGCGGCACGCTCCGTATCCGCAGATCGCGACGCCAAGCTATCGGCACTGAAGGAGCTGATCACCCAGAAAGTGCAGGCACCGATCAACGGCGAAAACCGGAAGATATTGCTGTTCACCGCCTTCGCGGACACCGCTGACTACCTCTACCGTGAGCTCGCGGAATGGGCGCGCGCGACACTTGGAATTCATGCGGCCGTGGTAACCGGTACTGGCGCAAACAAGACCACGCTTCAGAGCCTTCGCTCGGACATGAGCTCCATCCTCAGTGCCTTCTCGCCACGGTCTAAGGAACGCCCTCCGGAACTGGCTATTGAAGGTGAGATCGATCTCCTGATCGGCACGGATTGTATTTCGGAGGGCCAAAATCTTCAGGATTGCGATTTCCTCGTCAACTATGACATCCACTGGAATCCCGTGCGCATCATTCAGCGCTTCGGCCGCGTCGATCGTATCGGCTCGACGAACCAACGCATTCAGCTGGTGAATTTCTGGCCGAACATCGAGCTCAACGAGTACCTCGACCTGGAGTCGAGAGTAAGTGGACGTATGGTTCTTCTGGATGTGTCCGCGACCGGCGAGGAAAACGTTATCGAGTTCCAGGCCGGTAACCAGATGAACGATCTGGAGTACCGTCGCGCGCAATTGCAGAAAATGCAGGACTCCGTGATTGATCTTGAAGACCTGTCCAGCGGTGTTTCCATTGCCGACCTCACTCTCAATGATTTTCGCATCGACCTCGCAGGTTATCTGCGTGATCACCGTGAGAAGCTTGAGGCATTGCCGCTGGGCACATATGCCGTGGTTTCACCGCCTGAGGACGAGTTTAGCAGTGCCGAAAACAACATCTCGCCAGGCGTCATATTCTGCCTGCGCGCGGTCAGCGAAGCTGCGGAACGGTTGGCTGAGTCAGGGTATCCGCTGAAACCCCACTTTGTTGTCCATGTTAGCGATGAGGGAGAGGCGCTCCTGCCCTACACCCGTGCAAAGCAGGTCCTGGATCGACTAAAAAAGGTTTCCATCGGACGCGATCTGCCAGACGCCCAGGCCTGTAGCCGGTTCGATAAGTCCACCCGCTTCGGGCGGGACATGGAGCCCTATCAAAAGCTCATGGCTCGGGCCGTCGCCTCGATTGCGGGAAAGAGCGAGGAGCGTGCGGTCGCAAGCCTGTTCTCTCCAGGTGGTACGCATGCGCTCAAAGGCGAGTTCGCCGGCATCAACGATTTCGAGGTCGTCGCATTCCTTGTGATCCTTCCGGAGACGAGCGCGGAATGAACGCAGCAGCATGTATCAATGCTGTCGTTGATGCCCTCGGGTTACCCGCGAATGCGCGCGTTGACATTCGCGTTCCGAAAAAAATGCTCCTTGAACAGGGCGCACCCACGTCGACCGACAAGCGTGCTATTCAGGATGGCATTGATGAACTGCTGTGGTTTGCGGCATGCAAGTCCGGAACTGTCGGCGTGCCGACCTTTGCCGACGACGTACGCGAGTATGTCGAAATCGCCGTCATTGGTTGCGCCTTCCGAGCTGCGGCGAAAACGAGCAGACTTACTGAGCTCATTCATCGCGCCGTCCCTTATCCCGTTATGTTGATAAGCGCTGATGATCAAGGGATCCACGTGTCCGTCGCCCATAAGCGGCGAGCTCAAAACGAGGCGGCCAAGGTCGTCTTGGATAGAGATGCTACCACACACCTAGCCGATCCGACGACGCCGACACCGAACGAGAAGGCCTTCCTCGATAGCATGGCGCTTTCGAAGCAATCTCAACGGGACTTGTACGCACTGTATGACGGGTGGATGGCACGGATTGAGGCCATGAACGCGGCTCACCTGGTCGGCTCCTTCTCGGTAACTACAGACGAGAACCAGATCGCGCGCCGTCGGGCGGCTATTGAGGACTACGAAAGGCTGACTAAGGAAAACTCCCTTTTGCGTTCCCAGGCGGCAAGGGCGAAGCAGATCAGTCAACGTGTCGACTTGAACCAAAAGATAAAGGCGATAGAACGCGCCATTGAACAAGCAAAGCAGGAAATGGGGGGCGAGCAGCGATGAGAATTTCGACCATTCTGGACCATATCGACAGCGGGCATATGGCACTGCCGGAATTCCAGCGAGGGTATGTCTGGAACACCGAACAGGTGCGCGGTTTGTTTAACTCGCTCTACCGACGCCACCCCGTGGGAGGGCTACTGGTCTGGGCAACGGAATCCGTCACCGCAAACCATCGCGGCGATGGCCAACTCGCCTCTGGCATCGTGAAGCTATTGCTGGATGGCCAACAGCGGGTCACTTCTCTCTACGGTGTCGTCCGCGGTAAACCACCTGCCTTCTTTGACGGCAACGCCAAGGCCTTTACGGCTCTATATTTTAACCTCGCGTCTGAGACATTCGAGTTCTTCCAGCCGCTGAAAATGTCTGGAGACCCGCTCTGGATCGATGTGTCGGCTCTTATGAAGTCGGGCCATGATGGCGTTGGAAAGATCATGACCTCTCTTGGGCCGACACCACCCGGTGAGTATTATGGCCGACTGAGCCGGCTGCTGGGTATTCTTGAAATCAACCTTCATGAAGAAGAAGTGACTGGCGCGGACAAGACGCTCGATGTGGTCGTGGACATCTTCAACAAGGTGAACAGCGGCGGCACTAAGCTCTCCAAAGGCGATCTGGCGCTGGCCAAAATCTGCGCGGAATGGCCCGATGCCCGCACCGAGATGAAGGGCAAGCTGAAGGCCTGGAACCAAGCGGGCTACGACTTCAACCTCGATTGGCTCCTACGCTCGATCAACACCGTGCTGACCGGGGAGGCCAAATTCCTCTATCTCCACAACCAATCCGCCGCCGATATTCAGGGCGGCCTCACACGCGCCACCAAGCGCATTGACGCCTGCCTCAATCTGATCTCGGGTAGACTTGGTCTGGACCATGCGCGGGTTTTCTTCGGTCGCTTTGCCGTCCCCGTTATCGTGCGCTACCTGGACCAAAAAGGCGATGCGCTGGATGAGGTGGAGCGTGATAAGCTCCTCTTCTGGTTCGCACAGGCTGGAATGTGGGGCCGTTACTCCGGCTCAACGGAATCCTTCCTCGATAAGGACCTTGAGGCCCTAGAAGGCCCGGACGGTGGGCTGGACAAACTCCTTGAGCAGTTGCGGCTGTGGCATGGTGGATTGCGGGTCGAAAAAGGCCACTTCACCGGCTGGAGCCTCGGTGCGCGCTTCTATCCCGTACTCTACATGCTGACACGGATGGCGGCTTCCAAGGACTGGGGAACGGGGATCGAATTGAAATCCGGGCTTCTGGGGAGAATGAATGCACTTGAGATGCACCACATCTTCCCGAAGGCACAGCTCTACAAAAAAGAGGTGCCGCGTTCGCAGGTGAATGCGATTGCCAATTTCTGCTTCCTGACCAAGGATACGAATCTCAACATCCGCGACACGTTGCCTGAGGTCTATTTCCCGAAAATCGAATCCAAGCATCCGGGCGCTCTTGCGTCTCAATGGATTCCTATGGACGAGTCCCTGTGGAGGATTGACCGTTATGCCGACTTCCTCGAGGCTCGTAAGGAATTGCTAGCGGCAGAGGCAAACAAGCGATTTGCCTCGCTGCTGCACGGCGATGACAGATGGATTGCCGAACCTGCGCGGGTATCAACGATTTCCACCACGGCTGCTGCTGGCGGCATTTCCAGCGCTGATGAAGAGGCGGAACTGCAGGCGATCAATGACTGGGCGGTCAATCAAGGGTTCGCCGATGGCGTCATTGCCTACGATCATTCCAACCACGAGACAGGGGATCAGATCGCAGTTTTCGATCTCGTCTGGCCGAACGGGCTCCAGGAGGAGTTGTCAGAACCGGTCGCCGTTTTACTGAACGAAAACGACGAGACGATTGCCCTTGCGAATGCAGCAGGCTTCCGCTGCTTCACCAGCGCCGGGGCTTTCAAGGAATACGTTGACAAGGAAATGCTCGGACAACAGGCGGCATAAGGCACTGTTGGACACCGAATGACATGGATGTGCAAATGAAGAAGCTTGAACTGAATAACCCTGAAACCAAGAGCGCGGATGTCGTTTCGGAGAACATCAGCGCTTTGCAGTCGCTCTTTCCGGAGGCCTGCCGCGAAGGTAAAATCGATTTCGATGTACTCAAGCAATTGCTTGGTAGTGCGGTCGATGATCGGGAAGAGAAGTACGGTCTGAACTGGCATGGCAAGCGTCAGGCCCGGCAGATTGCGCTGACGCCTTCGACCGGAACGCTCTTGCCCTGCCCAGATGAAAGCATCGATTGGGATACGACGCAGAACTTGATAATCGAAGGCGACAACCTTGAAGTTCTCAAGTTGTTACAGAAGAGTTACGCGGGAAAGATAAAGCTAATCACTATTGATCCGCCATACAACACGGGGAAAGATTTCGTCTACCCTGACAATTTTTCAGATAGTATTAAAAACTACCTGACAGTTACCGGACAGATCGAAGGAAACAAGAAAATCAGCTCCAATACAGAGTCATCAGGACGGTTCCATACTGACTGGCTCAATATGATTTATCCGCGTCTAAAGCTCGCGCGGAATTTGTTGAGTGATATAGGTTGGATCGCGATATCGGTGGATGATGGCGAAGTTTCGCGCCTAAGAGCCGCGCTAGATGAAATTTTTGGCGAAGAAAATTTCATCGCCAACATTGTTTGGCAGAAGAAATACACTCGCGCAAATGACGCGCAGTACTTTTCAGCCAACCATGATCACATATTGATATTCGCGAAGAGCCGCGATTCTGCAAAAATGGGCAGGGTAGAACGTGGGGATAGCCAAATCGCGGCCTACGGCAATCCAGACAACCATCCCAAGGGTGTTTGGAAGGCAACCCCTTTGCATGCGCGAAGCGGGTCGAACACCGGCGCTTACACTTTCGACAATGGCATCAAGTGGGCACCTCCGACCGGGACATATCGTCGGTACAGCGATCAGACAATGAAGGAATTGGAGCAAGATAACGAGATCTGGTTCGGTATGGATGGCAAACAGGTTCCGCAACGAAAAAGCTTTCTCGAAGAAATGGAAGACGGAATGGTTCCCGTGACAATTTGGGATCATAAATTCGCCGGCAATAATCATGATGCGTCAAACGAACTCAAATCTCTTGAAATGGGAGGCGTGTTTACTTCTCCAAAGCCAACACTTTTGATACGCCGAGAGATGGAGTTGTTTACGGGGCCTGACAGCGGCGAAATTGTTCTTGATTTCTTTGCGGGTTCCGGCACCACGGCCCACGCTGTTATGACACAAAACGCCGTTGATGGTGGAAATCGTAAGTTCATTCTGGTGCAGCTGCCCGAAGAACTATCTGCAGACAACAAAGATCAAAAAGTCGCGGCGAGCTTCTGTGAAAAAATTGCGCGACCGATGAATATCGCAGAGATGACGAAAGAGCGTGTCCGGCGGGCCGGGAAAAAAATAAAAGCAGATAATCCTCTGTTTGAAGGCGACACAGGCTTCCGCGTCTACAAACTCGCACATTCCAACATCCGTACTTGGGAGCCTGTGCCTTCTGATCTCGAAGGGACGCTTCTGGCCAATGCCGAGCACATTGTTCCGGGTCGGACCGAGCAGGATATCTTGTATGAGCTTTTGCTCAAACTGGGTCTCGATCTCTGCGTTCCCATCGAAACGCGGCAGATTGTAGGAAAAACGGTTCACGCTATTGGTGGCGGCGCGTTGATAACATGCCTTGCGGACGGTCTCGCGAAGGATGCCGTTGAAAGCCTTTCGGCAGGCATTGTCGCGTGGTGGAAACAACTTGCCCCAGCCGTTGAAACCCGGGTCGTCTTCAAGGATTCGGGCTTCGCTGATGACATTGCCAAGACCAACATGGCGGCGATCCTCAATCAGAACGGCATTCTCGACGTGCGCAGTCTGTAAGGGAGGGCAGGATGAAGCTTCATTTTGAATCCGACCTCGACTACCAGAAGGCGGCGATCGAGGCCGTGTGCCAGCTGTTTCGTGGGCAGGAAACGAATCGCACCGAGTTTACCGTAACGCGCCGCTCGGCTGGGGGCGTGCAGGGTGAGCTCGGCCTGGTGGAAAATGCACTCGGCATCGGGAACCGGCTGACGCTGCTTGACGACGAAATCATGTCCAATCTCAAGGACATACAGTTGCGCAACGGGCTGGCTCCGTCAGGCTCGTTGACCTCTGGCGATTTCACCGTGGAAATGGAGACCGGCACGGGCAAGACCTATGTCTATCTCCGGACGATCTTCGAATTGAACAAGCAGTTCGGCTTTACGAAGTTCGTGATCGTTGTGCCCTCCGTCGCCATCAAGGAAGGCGTTTACAAGACCCTCCAGATTACCGAGGACCACTTCAAGGCACTCTATTCGGGGCAGCCTTACGACTATTTCCTCTACGACTCGTCCAAGCTAGGCCAGGTGCGCAATTTCGCGACCAATTCGACCGTCCAGATCATGGTGGTCACGGTTGGGGCGATCAACAAGCAGGAGGTGAACAACCTCTACAAGGACAGCGAGAAGACTGGCGGGGAAGCGCCCATCGATCTGATCCGCGCCACGCGCCCCATCATCATTGTGGATGAGCCTCAGAGCGTTGACGGTGGCCTTCAAGGCCGCGGCAAGCAAGCCCTCGACGCTATGAACCCGCTCTGCACGTTGCGCTATTCCGCGACACACGTGAACAAGCATCACATGGTCTACCGGCTTGATGCCGTAGATGCCTATGACCGCAAGCTGGTGAAGCAGATCGAGGTTGCTTCACTTGAGGTCGAAGGAGGCCATAACAAGGCCTATCTGCGGTTCTTGTCCGCCCGCAACGTCAAGGGAACGATTTCCGCCCGGGTGGAGGTCGACGTGCAGCGGAGTGGTCGCGTTCAACGCGAAGAAATCACCGTTCATGACGGCGACGATCTGGAAGAGGAAACCGGTCGCGCGATCTACAAAGATTGCCGTGTCGGCGAAATCCGCATTTCGGGCGCTGCGTCCTTTCTCGAGGTCAAAACGGCGGGTTCAGAGGTCTTTCTGGAGCCTGGTCAAGCGATCGGCGACGTCGATGCCGATGCGATCAAGCGGCTGATGATCCGCCGTACCATTCATGAGCATCTGGAGAAGGAAAGGCGGCTCGCGCCTCTCGGGATCAAGGTCCTCAGCCTGTTCTTCATCGATTCCGTCGAGCACTACCGCTCCTACGATGACAACGGAAATCCGATTAAGGGGAAGTATGCGACGATCTTCGAAGAGGAATACCGTCGCGCAGCCAAGCTTCCCGAGTTCGTGAGCCTGTTCAAGGAGGTCGATGTCACCTCTGACGCCCAGGAGGTGCATGACGGCTATTTCTCCATCGACAAAAACAAGCGCTGGACGGATACGGCTGAAAACAACCAGGCAAACCGGGACAGCGCGGAGCGTGCCTATAACCTGATTATGAAGGAAAAGGAGAAGCTGCTCAGCTTCGACACCAAGCTCAAGTTCATCTTTTCGCACTCGGCGCTCAAGGAAGGTTGGGACAATCCCAACGTCTTCCAGATTTGCGCGCTGCGCGAGATGGGCAACGAGCGGGAGCGTCGGCAGACGATCGGTCGCGGACTTCGGCTCTGCGTCAATCAACAGGGCGAGCGACTACGAGGCTTTGAGGTGAACACCCTGACGGTGATTGCCACAGAGAGCTACGAGACCTTTGCCGAAAACCTTCAAAAGGAGATCGAGGCCGATACAGGCATCCGCTTCGGGATCGTCGAGGAGCATCTGTTCGCGAATATCCCCATGGTCGCAGACAAGCCTTCACAGGGGCCGGGCATGGAAGAGGAAGGCGCTGCCTACGACGCTGGGGTGCCGGAGGTATTGGGATATGAGCGTTCCTCGGAAATCTATCGCCACCTTCATGCCATGGACTTTATCGATCGCCAAGGCAAAGTGCAGGATAGCCTGAAGACCGCCATCAAGACCGGGACCCTTGCGCTGCCGGCCGGCCTGGAGCCATACCTCTTTGCCGTCACGGGTATCTTGCGAAAGATCGCGGGCCGCCTTGAAGTCAAGAACGCCGATGAACGCAAGCCGGTGGCCATTCGCAAGGAGGTGTTCCACAGCGAGGAGTTTCGTGCGCTGTGGGATCGGATCAAGCATACCACGACCTACAGGGTGGAATTTGACAATGAGAAACTCATTGCCGATTGCGCCCGCAACATTGCCAATGGGCCACCGATTGCAAAAGCGCGTGTGACCGTCCGGAAGGCCGATCTCGCGATCGGTCAGGGCGGCGTGCTTGCCAAGGAGACGTCGAGTTCTGGACCGATTGCCATCGACGAAGGCGACATCGTACTGCCCGACCTGTTGACCGATCTCCAGGATCGGACACAGCTGACGCGGCGAAGCCTCGTGACGATCCTGATCGAAAGCGGCCGGTTATCTGACTTCAAGAGGAACCCGCAGGCGTTCATCGAACTGGCCGCTGACATCATCAATCGCACGAAGCGATTGGCCTTGGTGGACGGCATCAAGTACCAGCGGATCGGTGATCAGCACTTCTACGCTCAGGAACTGTTCGAGCGAGAGGAACTGACCGGCTACCTGAAGAACATGCTGACCAACACCAAAAAGTCGGTTTACGAGAATGTCATTCATGACTCTGCGGGCGTGGAGCGGACTTTCGCCGAGCAGATGGAAAAGAACGACGCCGTAAAGGTTTATGCCAAACTTCCCGGCTGGTTCAAAATTCCGACACCCTTGGGCACGTACAACCCCGACTGGGCCGTACTGCTTGAGGTCGATGGGCGGGAGCGCCTGTATTTCGTCGTTGAAACGAAGGCCAGCCTGTTCACCGACGATCTCCGTGACCAAGAAGCCGCGAAGATTGCTTGTGGCGAAGCGCATTTCCAGGCTTTGGTACGGGACAACAATCCGGCGAAGTACGTTCATGCGACGAAGCTCGACGATGTGTTCGACCATGTTTAGTTAACGTGGCTTGATGCGCCTGGCGAACTGCTCTGCCGGCACTGTCAGCGTGGCTAGAACTGGCTATCATGTTCGAAGCTGATCATGCGTGTGCTCGAGAAGCACATGTGGTCCCAACTCTCTGAGGCGGAAATAATTTCCTCTTCATGGCTATGATCGTGACGACATTCGAGTAGCAACGACACCCAACGTCTCCGCGTCCGGAAATCCCTCTGCCCAACCTGCAGCGAAAGAAATGTCGTTAGAGTTGGGACGCTTCTCTAGTGGCAAGTTGGTTAGTTTGATCCTCGCGGGAAGTGCTGCGGCTTCTCCCACAAATAGGGCCTCACGTCGCGGCAAGGAAGGTAGCAGCTTGATGAGGCCGGCCATCGTGTCTGGCAAAAAGCGGCTCACATGCTCTTGATCCCGCCCGTTGGTTAGGCGCAAGACCACCCACGAATTGCACTGCGAAAGGACTGTACTCTCGACGTCAGATGGCCGCTGAGACACAAGCATCAAGCCAATGCCATATTTCCGTCCCTCACGTGCAATCCTCCTTATTGCATCCTGAGCAGCGGCATACTGGGCCTCTCCACGGTCAGGGACATATCGGTGAGCTTCTTCGCACACGACAAGAATAGGGTCCTTCTCTCGTTCCTCTCGTGTCTGCGCAAGCTTGTAGGAGAATAGCAATCTAGCTATCGCAGCCGTCAAAGGCCCAGCCACTTCGGTCGGAAGGCCGGAAATATCTATGATGCGAATAGGAGCGTTGGTTTTTTCTGCGTCGGCCCCAACGAATTGTGCAAGGACATCTGCGAGGCTTGGATCACCGGCAACATAGTTGCGCATCAAGAAGTCTATCCTGGCGTCGAGGCGCAACACGGATAACTTATCGAGGATTGATGCAAATTTCTGTTGATACTCGCTATCGGTTACCGGCTGCCAAGAGTTGTTCTGTCTTCGATTATTCTGACAGACTTCGATATGTTGTTTGAATTCTTCAAGGTCAAACGGGACTGGCCAGTCTCTATCGAACTCAGCGATCTTGGCGGCGTCTATACCATCTGCGGGCCGGGGCACATCAGGGTGACCCATAGCATCTGTTTTACGATCGGGATTATTGGCGTCAGTGACGAGTTCAAGCATATGCATGCGTGCATGCGACAAGGCTTTGTACACGACGTTTGCTTGGGAAGTTGCTTCGAACTCTCCCTTTCCAACAACCATGCGCCGGAACTCATCGCTGGACATAAGCCAGTATGGTAGCTTGATCTGGCGAGTGCCTGCAGCCCCCTCATCGGCATCGTCATAAGCACGATAGACAATGGCTTTATCACCGAATGCCGCTCCATATTCTCCGTGGGGATCGATAATGATCACCCTAGGAGCACAGGCTTTTCCGCTTTCGGTAGCATTGTGGTCGAGGACGGCATGAAGTATCGCAGCGACTGCTGTTGATTTACCCGATCCGGTAGAGCCTAGGACTGCCAGATGCTGCCCGAAAAGTTTATCCATGTCGGCATGGCATGCAACGCCTTCAGCTCCGACGTAACCACCGAAGCTAATGAAACGATTGGGACCGTCGCCGCCGTGCTTTTCGATTGCCGTATATAGCCGGCGCGTCTCCGAGGAAGTAACAAGGTAAGCCGCTTGCAACGGAAGTGGCGAATTGCGGACACCCCTATCAAATGACAGAATCTCATCGGCCCTTTGCCAGCGTGCTTCTCCAAAGAGGTCGGCCTCGAGCACTCGGCGATCCATGGCTTCGGCTGCCCCTTGCGCTGCAGCCTCTTCCTCAGTCTGCAATCGCAGGAGCCGCACCATAGCGAAGAGGACAGTTCGTCCCATATGCAGCTTGATAAGGCTGCCAATCTGACCGACCGAATATACGGTCCCGCCATGGGTCTGAACGAGCTCAGTCAAGCTACGCCGAAGAGATATCTTTAACGTCGTACCCGAGGTTTCAAAAACGGTGCCAATCTGCAGATTCGGATCAAGATCAAAGTCGCTCATTCGATCGCCTCCGCAATATCGGTAGGCAAGCCATTCTCCAGCAGTGAAGTGGTGCCTTCAAAACTCCACCAATCACGGTTGATCCCGGCTGCGAGCGGGAAAAAGGGCCCCGCACTCCCTCGATAGAGGCCGTCCTCTGCGAGAACGAATACCCTCTCGCCCGCATTGCTTTCTCCCCAGGCTTTCAGCTTGGGAGTGCGACTTTTGGAGAGCGCTACAAGGGTTGTTTTGCTGTCAACATGAAGCAACTGGTGCTCAATGATTGCATCAATGTGATCGTCGCCGAACGAATATCCGCACACGAAGAGAACCTGCTGCCTGTCCGCAGACAGAAGACCGCGAAAGCGCTGAAACAGGAAGCCAAAGGGGTCTTCGCGTGACGCCATATATTTCGTAGACTGCGGATAGATGACCACGTTCCCGTTGTTATCAGAGCGATCAGGGTAGGCGTCATCATGGCGAACCCTGAACACGCGTCCGTTTTCTTGACCACTTCTGTACCAGTCGATCGAACCGTGAAGCTTTGTTATCACGGCTTTGCTGGTAGACACGCTCGCTGGCAGATAGAGAGATTGCTCATCCCATCCTGCGATTGCACCGCCTGAAAAACCATCAACATAGGGGACAAGCTCAAGAGCCAGCGCATCCTCGAGAAGTGTGTCGTAATTCGTTGTAATGAATTGGATCGCTTCTCGGCGCTCATCAAGGCCCGCCCGATTAATCTTATACAGTGCTCGAACAAACCGACGGTGATACTCGATTTTGACGATCGGCTTTCCAGGCTTGCCTTCCTGTTCGCCCAACGTCCCGAAAGCAGGGATATAGCCCCAACGCAAAATGTCTCTAATGTGCCGTAGAATCGTATGATGCGCAGTCTGCAGTTTCGTTTTAGGCACCCTTTGTCCATCGACGAAAGCCGATGCATCTTTCGCTCGCTCTGCAAGCGCCACCAAATCACCGAAATGACTGAGAACATGTTCTATATGTAAGTTGCCGGGCAGATCATCTCGAACTGCCTTGACCAATTCAAACGTTTCTGAGTCCTCTGGATTTTTCTCGAGAAGATAAAAAACGCGGTCAGTCAAGGGATACATAAGAGGCAATCCGGCACTGTAGCTAATGCCAGCACCGGTGAGCCATACCTGCCGTGGTGAGCGGATATGGCGATCCAACTGACGCGCGGCTTCTACATCGCTGCTCATAATTCCCCCTCTAAACGCCCCCGAACTTGATAACCTGTGGTTGAAGCTCCAGCAAGAAATAACTTTTCGCCGAACGAGACCCGTCCATCAGCGACCCATTATCTCGTTTCCTCTGCAAACGCCGTTGTCAGGAGTAACGGGGGGAATACGCTTGGAATTTACGAAACACCGTTTGCGGAACGATGCTTCAAGTCTCCAGAGGAAGTGTGCGAGCTACCACCGCTGCACCCCGCCAACGACATCATGGTTGAGAGACAATAGTCCAAGGTTTTAGATGCCACTTAGGCCGAAACGGGAAGAGGCCACCGGAGTACCGATCGGCCAAGTCTTCGAAGACACTTTCGCTCTCCCTGACATCGAACCCTTGAAGTCCAGGTCACCGACGATGGCTTCGGACAGCTTGCCCAGAGCGAGCGGTGCATCTTTGCGTCTTTGAGCTGCCACGATCATCTGCCACAAGAGCACTCGCGCCAGATCATCCCGCGTCGACCGATGTCGGGCCTTGGCCTCGTCCCGAACACTCTGCTGACGAATTGCCTGCTCCGCATTACGCTGTTTTTTCGATTTCCTGGTCATTGCATTGTCTCCTTTTTGTGGAGACTCAGCATCAGTGCTGGCGATGCAGGAACAAACGTGGCTGCCTGTGTTGACATTTCGGAGGGGGCTGGATGGCCAGGAGATCAACCGCTCGTGCGCAAACGTGGTTTGCGTCGGAATCGGCATTCGAGACATTGGCAACGACAAAATTGGATCAGGAATCGCGGAAGGATAAATTGAGATAATGTGTTTCGAATTGCCCGGAACGTCGGACAGGGTATGTCTACCTTGATCTGATGCGAGTTGACGTGCAGATGACGCGATCCGACGTAAAACCGGTTGCCGTCAGATCAACATGACGCATCCTGAGCAAGGTCACTCAACTCCGCCCAACAACGTCGGGACCGTCGCCAGAATCGCATTTCCGCAGACGGCAATCAATTTCTGCTAATTTAGAATCGGCATTCAAGAATTCGGAATCGGAGTGGCGCCGATCGGAATCGCAGATTCGGAACCACTCCGCTCATGTTCGTCAGGTTTCAGGCTCGTTTGAGGTCCTGAGCAGCGTCCTGACCTCCTCACCTGTCATGGCCCCGACCTCCTTTAGCCGTTCGGCAATGGCAATCAGAGCTTCGCGTCTGCTTTCCAGCAGGCCTTTAGCCATCGCTTCGGCGGTCACCAGGCGAGCATTGACCCGCTCAGTGAGATGCTGATCAAGGCTGAGCTCATTGATCGAGCTAGCCACGGATCGATAAAGCAGCGGCTGATGATCAGAGAACCCGAGGCGGGTCTCGCCAGCAACTGCATGGTCGGCCGCCCGCGCTAGATCGCTATAGTCGTAGCCGCCCGCCCCTGCGACTGTATCGCCAAATACAAGTAGCTCTGCATTCGGTCCGCCAGCATGCAAGCTATGGTTTTCATCAGCCAGTCTTGGTTTTGCACGAGATGCCGATGCTGCCGGCTGACCACCTGCCCCATACCGCCGATCCCAATACTGACGGTCATGACCTCGGCAATGCCGGTGTCACAGAACGCGATCGCATGACCGACTTAATGAATAGCATCGCGCCAGCGCACCTCGTCCGAGAGTTTCAGCTGACCGGCCAGCAGGGCTTCCTCAAGATCGTTCCAAGTAAGCGACCGCTGCTGCCGTCTGGTGTTTCGTCTGGCATCACGCACAAGCCGCTCAATGTCGGCTCCAGTGCTGCCGGACGCCAGCAGGGCCAACCGTCGAAGGTCGGCACGCTTGTATGGTGTGGTAGTGCATCCAGAACGTCCTGCGCCGTATCAAGCACGGCGACATCGACGTTCTTCTTTGCGTTTCCGTCGACCGCATCTCCCGAGACATGGAACACAGCTCTGGTATTCTGAAACAGCTTCGACACCTTGGTGTTGAGCTCTGGACAGTCCAGAACAGCTCCGCTGTTAATGATATGGAACTCGGTCTTCGCTCAATCATCAGTCACGACATGATCGAGCAAACCCGTTACCGTACGCGCGAGGGCATGAAGACCTCGGTCACCAAAGGTCGGGCTGCAGGCGGGATTGCATACGGGTATCGTGCAAAGCTCATTTATGACGCCAAAGGCAATCGCATCCCCGGCGAACGGGAGATCGATGAAGAACAGGCCGAGATCATCCGCTGGATTTTCGAGCAATACGTCCTTGGAAGGTCAGCAAAAGAACTGGCTGTCGAACTGAACGGACGTTTGCCACCCGTACTAGGTCCTCGTGGGCTCAGATGGCGTAATACGGCGATCCGCGGCCATAGGGATCGCGGTGCCGGCATTCTCAACAACGAGACCTATATCGGCCGTCTCGTCTTCAACCGGCGCAACTTCCGGAAGAACCCGGAGGCCGAGAACCTAGAAGCCCGGATGAATTACAAAAGCGAGTGGGTGGTCGGCAACGTACCTGAACTCAGGATCGTGTCCGATGAACTATGGGCAAAGGTAAAGACACGCCAGATGGAAGTCGAGGCGAGTTTCAGCCACACGACGACCAACCGTCTCAACCGAACCCACCGCCCATCCTACCTGCTCAGTGGATTGCTCGAGTGCCATCATTGCAGCGGACCCTACACAATTATGGCAAAGGATCGTTATGGCTGCTCCAATCGTCAGAAGAAGCTGCCCATCGAACATCTGGGCGACATCGTCTTCACCAACTCAAAAACAATCAGCCGGCACGAGTTGGAAAGCAGAATCCTCCACGCCATCCCCGCTCGCCTGCTTTCAGTCGAAAGCACGGCTTCGATCCAGGACGAGATCAATCAGCAGCTGTCAGCGTCAAGAAAGGCCGGCGAGCGAGATCGGGAGAAGTTGCAGACAAACCTTGCGGAAGTATCACGCAAGCAGGAGATCATCACCGAGCGATTCATGAATGGTCACCCCCAGATCGAAGCCTTCAACAAAATGCTCGACGACCTCCAGACCCAGCGTGAGGAGCTTGAGGCCAGCATCGCAAGAACGACCAAAAAGAAAAACGGGCCGCCGAAGACTTTTGTCGTGAACCCATCCATGTATTCCGCCGCCCTCGACGCGCTCACGGCAATCGCGCGCACAGGTGCAAGCGAACAGGATGACGTGCAACGATATTTCAACTTCCTGAGGCAGCTGATTCAGAAGGTCGTTATCGCGCCGTCTGCGGACCTTAAATCGGCCGACCTGACCATTCACGGACATCTGGCGGCCGTCCTCGCTTCAATGCATGCGTTCCAGGAATATAGTGCCAGTCTCACAGAGCGGCATAGAAACGAGTTCGCCCGCCGGGTCAGGGCGGGCGAGTTCAATAATCTGTCTGAGAAGCTGGCTTATCTGGAACGCTTCCGTGTCGTACTCGCCGAAGCGGAAGCTGAATGGAAGCTGTCACAAGTTTCAGTGGTTGCGGGGGCACGATTAGAACCTGCTTCGACACCTGGCTGTCATCCGCTGCTTTCACTCCCGCCCATTCGAACGTTACATTCCAGCTTTTTGATATGTTCATCGCAAACGACCTTTACCAGCTCGAGCAGATGCGCGGTGCGTTCACCGAGCCAGACAAGCGCCTCTTCGCTGATCTCGAAATGTTTCGAGTACCGCGCCTTCACATAGGCTTCATTGATCGTATTGAACCAGGCCCGCTGCCGATGATGATCGCGTGGAAACGCGTCGACTAGTCGAAGGTCCTGCTCCTCGGCAAGAGAGCGGAGGAACTTGATGTTGTGGGAGGCAGGCCCGTAGTTCGTCAGTGTGAGAAGGACGCAGGAATAGGCTTGCTCGATCGCCTGATGCAAAAGAAAAGCAGCTCTTTTTGTAAAGCCACTGTTGCGAGCGTGACAGGACAGAACAAAGAACTCGGTACCTGCCTCGAACCGTTCCCGGCAATGCTCCCTCGCCACCTCCAAACGCTCTTCAGCCGTCAGCAGCTTCGGCTCAGCGAGAGGCTCGCCATCCAATTCATAAAGAATAATGCCTTCCTTGCGGATATCCGAGAAGAAGTAGTGGCCCTTCTTCAGTTCCGTGTTCACCTCGCGCAGTGAGTGGACGATGAACTGCGTCGGCGTTTCGACAAAGCTGTCGCGGATGATCCGGTCGGCTGCCTTGTACCAATAGGTCGCGTGATCCGTCAGCTTGCGATTGTTGACGATCACCAGCAAATCGAAATCCGAGCGATAGCCCTTCATCGTATGCGGCTCATCAACAAAGGTGCCGCGGGCATAGGAGCCGAACAGAATGATTTTGAGAATGCGTCCGCGCTTCTTGAACTCGGCGGTGCCTTCACCCAGCGCATCCTCGAACTCCTCGTGCAGGATCTCCAGCGCACGGGCGAGCTCTCGCTGCTTTCTGTGCGGGATATGATCAAGGGAGGATTTCATCATGGAAACGAGGTATCTGACTGGCTTGCGATTGCGACACCCACGCAATCGCGCTGGTGGTATCCATGAACTTTATACGCTTCGACACATTGATCAAATGCCAAAAGTGCCGGTCGACTTCTGGAGGTCGGAAAATGGCTGAGAGGAACGCCTGATAAACACGCTGCCGAATGCTGATATCATCTCCTCACATCGATGCGCCTTCTCTCTCGAGAGAAAACATGCGTTGGCGCCAGATCTATCGATTGACCTTTCTACTATTTGCTTTGTGGTCGAAGGAGAGGACGACGGCTTTTCAGTTCGACAATTTGCGGCCGTACAAAGTTGCCGCCTCGACGGCCTGAATGAAATGGTGTCAAACCGAATCAGTGTCCACTTTCTGAATGAAAACGAACCGGTCTTGCCTCGCTCCATTGACATCTGGCAGCATAGTTATAATCTTTTTGCAAATTCATTATAACTGGATCGGGCGATGAAACAGATTGACCTCGTTTACAGAACGGCGTTCGCTGAACTCGCGCAACGGACGTTCGATGCTCAGTTTCAGGCAGATTTTCCCCTCGAAGGTCGATTTGTTGCCGTTCCGGTCAAGGGCCGCAATTACTGGTATTTTGATCTCCCTACTCCCGAGGGTAAGGACAAGAGACGCTATGTCGGCCCGCAGGATGACGCCGACATCACTGCCCGGGTGAAAGCCCATAGGCAAGTCAAAGACGACATCCGGGAGCGGCGCAAGCTCGTCGGCATGCTGCTGCGAAGCGGCGGCATGTCCGCGCCGGATCGCTTCGCGGGTGAAGTGACCAAAGTACTCGCTGACGCGGGCCTCTTTCGTCTGAGGGCACTCCTCGTCGGCTCTGTGGCTTTCAGCTGTTACTCAGGCCTCCTTGGCGTTCGTCTCCCTGGTACCTCTATGCAAACAGGCGATGCGGACTTCGCGCAGGACTTTGCGATCTCCGCGGAAGTCGAGGACAGCCTGCCTCCAATCCTCGATCTCCTGAGATCGATAGACAGCACGTTCAAGGCGGTACCGCACCAGGCCGATAACGCAAAGGTGGTGGCCTTTTCGAATTCGGTAAACTACCGCGTCGAATTCCTGACGACCAACCGTGGATCGGATGACTACACGGGCAAGCCGTCCCCAATGCCTGCCCTTGGAGGCGCGTCTGCTGAAAACTTGCGGTTCCTGGACTTCCTGATCTACGAACCCGTAAGAACGGTACTGCTGCACCGGGAAGGCGTTAACGTGAATATCCCCGCTCCCGAGCGGTATGCCATCCACAAGCTGATCGTTGCATCCAGGAGGCGCACGGACGCCCTCGGGCGAGCCAAGAGGGACAAAGACCTCGTACAGGCCTCGCTGCTGTCCGAGGCGCTCGTGGAGACGCGACAGAGCTATTTGCTTGCCGATGCCTACCGCGAAGCGTGGGCACGCGGAGAGGCGTGGCAGGAAGCGATCCTGTCGGGCCTCGTATTAATGCCAGACAACGGCAAGCTCGCGTTGGCAAATGCCCTTGGTGTCACGGTAGACCGCCTCGGTAAGGCGTAGGGACAGGGAAGCAGAAGACAGCACATGCGACCCGGACCCCGCCAAAGATGCGGCGGGCGCTTTCATGGTCGTTGATGTCCCAGACCTGCAGCACGCCTCCGTTTTCATGCCTTCGCAGACGCACGCCTGTCCTGCCGCTCACTTCGGCGCTATGGGGGAGCGCGTTCCCGTCAGGACAGGCTGGATCACCGCGCACCATCCTGCGTCACCGCGACAAGCCATTGAGAACTAGGATATAATTTTGCGCCTATCCGCCTTCTGTTGCGCCCGAAAGAGCGGGTGGGCCTGACATACAAGGTCTGATGCAGATGCCAGACTGCCTGTTTGTCACGCTTCCGTCAGACTGGATCGAACATATCCCTGAACTCCGGATCGGCAAAATAGGCAAGCTTTTCAGCAAACATTGGTCGTTGTCCGGCCAGGAACAGCAATTGTCCGTGCGCCGGCAGATTGCGCACCTCATCAGGGGTGAGCAGCGGCCGGCCGGTATGTTGCTGGCTATAGGAGATCCCGGTCTTATCGGAATCGAGCGCTCTCGCCATCGTCTGGAACACGACCGTTTCCTGCCCGAGCAAATCAGAGATAAGGCGGGCGCTGTCATGATCGTTGACGCCGAAGACCTGCAGCACGCCGGCGTTAGACAGGAAGGTTCCGGCGCGGTGACCGTATGTGGCACGCAGCTGATGGATGTCCTGGAGGATGGGCCAAAGCTGGACACCATAACCCGCCATCAGACCCATCGCGCGTTCGACTGGTGCCAAATGCCCAAGGGATGCGAACTCATCGAGCAGATAGAGAACCGGTGTCGTCGGCTTTGTCGGATCGCGGGCCATTTCGATCAGGCTTTGTGAGACAAGCAGGCGCAGCCAGCGTGAATAGGTTGAGAGGCGATCAGGAGGAAGGACGAGGAACACCGTCACATTGCTGCGCTTGAGATCGGCAAACCGGAAATCGGAGCGGCTGAGGACGGCCGTCATGCGCGGTGAATCAAGAAAATGAGTATGGCGTTGGGCTGCGGAGAGAACGCCTGCAGCTTCGCGATCGGATTTTCCCAGGTGACGGTTTGCGGCACGCGCGACAAGACCTCTTGCCGCATCGCTTTCCTGCATACGCTTGAGCAGACCTGCGAAGTGTTCCGGAGCAAGGGTGAGATAGTCGCGGAGTATTGCGAGGTGCCTGCGTCTCAAAGGCTCAGCTGCCACGATCTCGAGCAACAATCCGCCGATAAGAGCTTTTGCCTCCTCGTTCCAATGCGCCTCGCCCGCCATTCCCGGTTCGTCGAACACGAGAGCGTCGGCAAGGGTGCTGGCGTCGTCCGCGACATCGAGGCTGTGGGGATCAAGCAGGGCCAGGGGATTGAAGGCTGCCGAGGATCCACAGGTGACCCCGAAAGGATCGAGCACATGAACCGGGCCGAATTTCTGGCGCGCACGACCGGTGATTCTTGCATTCTCACCTTTTGGATCAACGCAGATCACGGAACGGTCGGCGGTCAGCAGGTTTGGGATGATAGTGCCCACACCCTTGCCGGTTCGCGTCGGCGCCATCGTGAGCAGATGGGCCGGGCCATCATAGCGCAGAGGCTTGGCCGTTTTCGTATCACGCCCGATCAGGAGGCCGGAACCGGATGAGGTGAGAGCGGCTATCTCCTTGTGTGTCGCGAAGCGGGCAGAGCCGTGGGTCTCATCGTCACTGTCCCCAAAATGAAAAATCAGTGGAGTGGTGATAAACCAAAAGGTGATAACGGCAAGCGCCAGCAGGGTTAAGAGACCTGGGATGATGTGGACAAGCGAGCCCCGCGCGAAACCCATTTGCTCGAGGAAATGACCGCCACCCATGCCGATCACAAAGGTGACGTTGAACAGGATGAACATAAATCCAAGGAGCCGTTTCCAGATTCGGAAGGGCATCGCGATCAAAGCCAGGAATGCCCAAAGCGGATCACGCGCGGCGGCTCGCATCATGTTCTTGAATGCGTCCCGGGCAAGTCGCGATCGGTTCATGGAGCGCCCTGCCCGCTCTCGCCACTCTCTGCTGTGCCCGGCAGTCCTTGTCCGATCAGATTGTCAAACAGCGCCTTGTCATTGTCGCGCGTCAGAAAGCCCGGCAGTTCACGACGCAGCCAGTCACCGAGTTGTTTGTTGAACTCCTGATCATCCGAAGTCTCAAGGTGATGCAGAACGAGCGAGCCAATCAGGACCTTGCGGCGCATGTCGTTGTTGCGCTCGGTTTTCGAGAGCCGTGCCTTGAGCGCGGAACGTTGCGCATCCAGTTCAGCCAAGCGCTGTTCGATTGTTTTCCTTGCCACGATTGTTCCTTTCGATTGCGGTCGCACCGGAACTGCCGCTGTTGACCGCGGCTTTGCTCCTGGATGACAGACCAGTTTCTATGAGGAGATCGACATAGCGATTGCGAGAGTAGGTTTGACCATAGGGTTCATGACGCTGTAGTCGCCGTCACCTGAGTACAGGAGACTTTGTGCGACCCGTGAAGCTCAGTCGCTGGCGTTCGCGGCCTGTTCGAGCTTTTCGATGTGCTCGCGGCAGACCGTGTTGACGAGATCGTAGAGGATGGACGTTCTGGCAGTCAGCCAGGTCAAAGCCTCCTCGGTGATTTCGTAATGGTCAGAGTAGCGAGCCTTCACGTAGGCTTCGTTCAGCGTGTTGAACCACGATTGAAACCGATGGTGATCCCGCGGCCAGGCCTCGGCAAGTCGAATATCCTGCCCCTCCGCCAGCCCTCGCAAAAATTTAAGATTATGGCTGGCAGGGCTGTAGTTGGTGAGGGTCAAAAGCAGAGTGGAATAGGCCTGCTCTATGGATTGATGCAGCATGAAAGCTGTCTCTTTCCAATCTCCATCTTTCAACCCGTAGAGGACATGCTTGACGAAGAAGTCAGCAGTGCGCGAGCGAGCCGAAAAATGCTTTTTGGCGACCTCATATGCCTGTTGCCCCGTAAGGCTTTTGGGCTCGGCGAGTTCCCTATCGTCGAGTTCGTAAAGAGCGATGCCATCACGGCGAATATCGCTGAAGAAGTATTGCCCTTCCTGCAGGAAATTGCTGATCTCGCGAGCGCCGTGCACGATCAGGCTAACCGGCGTCTCGATCTCCTTGTCCCACATCAGCCGGTCTGTTGTCTTGTCCCAGTATTTGGGATCGGCAAGTTCCTTGTTGCTGACGATGACGAGGATATCGAAATCCGAGCGATAGCCTTTCGACGTATGCGGTTCATCCACCCACGTGCCACGCGCGTAAGAACCGAACAGAATGATTTTGAAAATCCGCCCGTCTTTCTTGGCGTCAGACTTAGAGCGCTCCACCAGATCAGCAAACTCTTCCTGAATAATTCCGACGACACGCGCGAGCTCGCGTTGCTTTCGTTCTGGCAAATTTTCAAGGCTGGTCTTCATGTCTGCTCCGCTTATCGACGGTGTCCTGTATGGGCCATTCCAGAGGCCTTTGAAACTCCGATTTTTGGTAGCCACCAAGCGAATGCCTGTCTTCATGGACGATGCACATTCGATCTTGAGGCAACCGGCTCTGATTTGTGCAAATGGTATTGGAATACCGGCATTGCTCAATAGCGAACATTCAATGGTACTTTATCTTAAGTTGTATCTCGCTTTCCGTTTTTTTCCAATCGCAGGCGCTCCGGGCGTCATACCGTGACCGAATGAGTGCAGTGTGAGGTTACAAAGGACCGTTAACGACGCACCCTGTCCAACCGCCGCAGCCAGATGCCCGCCTGCCCTGCCGCTCACTTCGACGCAATTTCGGTAACGCAGTCACGCCAAGAAAGGCTCGGTGATGGAGGCGGCCATCATCATCTAAATAGTAGTGCGGGCCGCCCCCTTTCGTCGAAGCGGCCCGCTAGGTGGAAGACCGAAGGCAAGATCATCGTAAGCGCTGCATCAGTTCTCACGGCTTTACCGGTGAAGGTTGCCATTACCTGAAACGCAGAGCAAATGCCTATAGCGGTCCCGTACTCCAGGTACATCTAATCATTCGGACAATTCGCTCTCTAGTGCGCTACCCGTTAGCTTACCGCCGACCACCACCTATTCAAACGCCCAAGATTATCGCTGCGTCACGCTGAGGCTTCTCGGCCGTATGTCGGATCGTAAACTCCCCATTTGTCAAAAGAGCCCAAATGATGCGCGCTATACGATTTGCCACCGCGATAACTACAACTTTGTACGGTCGTCTCGCGCGCAATCGAGCGGCCCAACGACCGATTGGAGTTTTCTTATCTCGCATCATGATTACTGTGCCCCCGAGATAAAGCATCGTTCGGAGTTCGCTATTCCCCATTTTCGTAATGCGCCTCAGAACCGAACGACCTCCGCTTGAATGCGTGCGAGGAGTAAGACCCAGCCATGAAGAGAAATGGCGGCCAGACGGAAACCGATGGATATCAGGAATTGTCGCAATAACGCACATTGCAGTTTTCGGGCCAACACCAGGTATCGTCAGAAGCCTACACGCGTTCTCATCGTGTCGGACACGTCGCTCAATCTCTTTGTCTAGTTTCGTGACCAAATCATTCAATCGATGTATCTGGTCGCAAATGTCGGTGAGAGCCTGTTTCATAACTGTAGGCAGGACGGTATCCGCTGCGGTTTCCATCAGATTTACTAGTTTCCAATAATTTTGAATGCCCTTTGCCGCTATTAGGCCGGCCTCCGCTAGGTGCCCCCGCAGCGCGTTTACGAGTTGAGTCCGTTGTGAAACAAAAAGGCTGCGGGTTCGAAAAATCGTAATCGCCGCTTGTTGGTTCAGGGTTTTGACTGGAACGAAGCGCATTGTCTTTTGCGTAAGCGCAACATTGATCGCCTCCGCATCATTGGCGTCGGTTTTGCCCCGTTTCACGAAGGGCTTCACGTAACTGGTATGGATCAACCGAACGTCATGCCCAAATTCTAGTAACTGGCGCGCCCAGTAATAACTTGTAGCGCAGGACTCCATTCCGATCAGGCATGGTTTGAGCTTGCTGAAAAACTCCAGAACGTTCTCACGTTTGATCTTCGTATTGAAAAGGGTTTCTCCGCTCGCATCTGCTCCATGCGCCTGGAAAACCTGCTTGGCTATATCAAGCCCTACCGTCGCCACGTCCTGCATCGGCCGCTCCCTTGAAACCTTGGGGATCGATGCCACGATATCATCGCTCGATTTCAAATTGATGATGTGAGCACATGACGCCGTCTTCGGTGTTCGTTCAGGCCTCGGAGAGCCCGCTGATCAAAGTCTCGATGTCCCCCTGACATCGACCTGACCGAATGTCCCATTTTTTCGGTGGGAGAAAATCACCTCCCCTGATTGATGCATTCGCTTCCCTGCTCAAACACAAGAAATTGCCTCCATTAGACCACTACTTTTAGTAGTCGAAATCGCTGTTCGATGTTGCTAGCGTCACCACCGGTAAACAGACAAGGGCGCACTTACGACTTGCGGCGCGTTTGAGCGTTTGGTCTCCCCGTTTGCGTATCGGAGATTTCGGTTGGCGATTTATCATCTCAGCACCAAACCTGTCTCGCGGTCATCCGGCCGCAGCGCCGTCGCTTCTGCCGCCTACCGTTGCGCGGTTCTTCTCGTCAATCAACGCGATGGCCTTGTGCATGACTTCACCCGCAAAGAGGGTGTCGAGCATAGTGAGATCGTGCTGCCGGACGGTCTTTCTGCCGATTGGGCTTTGGATCGTTCGGCT
>Ga0157370_10001754_pt1 | contig 26733 bp, 25 predicted proteins | sample C35metaG_FD_113463 | JGI IMG/M metagenome (GOLD analysis project Ga0157370, IMG submission 113463) | Corn rhizosphere microbial communities from Kellogg Biological Station, Michigan, USA - C3-5 metaG | ecosystem: Host-associated > Plants > Roots > Rhizosphere > Soil | place: USA: Michigan...
ATTCCACCAAGGGTAATGATAATAGCAAATACAGCAATCGCATACATACAGAACTCCAGGCTAAAACCAGAAATACTGCTCACCGCCAAAGCACCCAGATACAAAATAGATGTTAAATTAACCACCACATACAACAACAGCCAGAAAACAGCCATAATCATAGCCACAGTACTGTTATAGCGCTGGCTAAGGAACTGAGGCATGGTCGATATCTTATTTTTAAGATAAACAGGAATAAAAAATACAGCTACAACGATCAAAGTCGCAGCAGCCATCCATTCATAGGTGGCAATGGCCAGTCCCATTTTAAAACCAGAACCACTCATCCCAATAAATTGCTCAGCAGAAATGTTTGACGCTATCAGAGAAGCACCAATAGCCCACCAGGTTAATGATCCTTCGGCCAGAAAGTAGTCTTTAGAGCCCGTAGACGCAGATTTTTTCTTGTTGTAGATGTAGAGCCCGTACGCTGCTACAATAACGAAATAGACTAAAAATACAATATAGTCCTTCGTATCCAGTAAATTGTGTTTCATCAGTTTATATTAGGTTTAGCAAAACCAGTCCGAAGACTGGCCTTAATGGTTAATATTCAATAATTTGGCTCGTTCCAGAAGCAGTTTCCACCACATAGGCATCCAGCTTAAGGCCAAATTCCTGCAGATAACCAGCACTCACGGTTTTTATAAGCTCGTCAATATACGCTGTTTTTACAATATTAATAGTGCAACCACCAAATCCACCCCCCATCATACGGGCACCAAGTACAAAATCTAAATCTCTAACACGGTCAACCAGAAAATCCAGTTCACTACAGCTCACTTCATAATCCTTGCTCAAACCATCATGGGTTTCCAGCATCAGTTTGCCCAATGCATCCAGATTTCCTTGCTTTAGAAAATCGGCTGCCCTGCCCAGTCTTTCAATCTCAGCCACAACAAACCGGCATTTCACAAAAACATTATGATCTTTAGGCTCAACACATTCCTTAAGCATCGCCAGTGTGACATCTCTCAAACTGTTCACTTCCGGGAATTTTTCTTTCACCCAGGCCACGCCTTGCTCACACTGCGATCTTCTTTCATTGTAAGCACTGTCAGAAAGAGAGTGCTTTACATTGGTATTGAGCAACAACAGTTTGTAATCGCCCAGATCCAAAGGAAGATATTCATATTCCATAGAGCGGCAATCGAGCAATATCGCATGGTCTTTCTTTCCAAAGACCGAAGCAAACTGGTCCATGATCCCGCAGCTTACGCCAGCAAAAACATGCTCAGCCTTTTGGGCAATCAGAGCAAGATCAAGTTGGGCTACCGATAAGGAGAACAACTGATCAAGCGCGTAGGCTGTAGCACATTCTACAGCAGCTGAAGACGATAATCCAGCACCAAGAGGAACATCACCGTCAATATATAAATTGAAGCCTCCAAGGGTATACCCTCTCTTCTGCAATTGATCTGCAACACCCAGAATGTAATTTGGCCAGCCTTTTTCAGACGGTGCCAATGCAGACAGCGCTACAGTATGTGTTTGCTCATAATCTTTAGCAAACAGGTGTACCTGGTCATCTTCTCTTTTGGATATACCAATATAAATGGCTTTGTCGATGGCTGCAGGCATTACAAAACCCTCATTGTAATCGGTATGCTCTCCAATAATATTGATCCTTCCCGGCGATCTGACCAGCAGAGGATCAACACCATATAAATTCTTAAATGCTTTTTTTAAGCCTTCAACATCCACTTTGACTGTTGAAGAGACTAATTTCGAGTCCATAATCAGGCTTTCTTTTGTTTATAATGTTCAACAGACAATTCTCTCAGGCGCTGTGCTGCATATTCGGGTGTGATGTCCCGTTGCGCATTGGCCAGCAATTCATAACCCACCATAAATTTTTTAACCGTGGCAGATCGCAATAGTGGCGGATAAAAATGCATATGCCAGTGCCATTCCGGATATTCTCCGTTATTTACAGGGGCCTGGTGCATCCCTGCAGAATAAGGGAACGATGTTTCAAAAAGATTATCGTATTTGGTGGTCAGTTTTTTCAGTGCATCAGCCAGAGCTTCCAATTCAGATTGTGTAAAGAAATTAATTCCTGTTACATGTCTTTTGCTGATGATCATGGTTTCATAGGGCCATACTGCCCAAAATGGAACCAATACTACAAAATGTTCGTTTTCAAATAAGATCCGCTCCTGTTTTTTAAGTTCCAGCTTTAAATAAGCCGAAAGCAAACTTCTGCGGTGGATAGCATAGTAATTTTTCTGGCGTTCACTTTCTTTAATAATTTCCTGCGGAATACTGCTTTGTGCCCAGATCTGTCCATGCGGATGTGGGTTGCTGCAGCCCATGATCTCTCCTTTATTTTCAAAGATCTGGATGTATTTGATCCAGTCGTGAGCAGCAAGCTCCTCATATTCTTTTTGCCAAACCTTAACCACCGCAGTGATTTCTTCCAGGCTCAGTTCAGGTAAAGTCAGATTGTGTTTAGGACTAAAGCTGATCACCTTACACAGACCTTTTTCTGCGTTGGCTACCAGCAGGTCTTCTTCGTTGAGTTTATTTTCTGGTGTGTCTTCCAGTAAAGCCGCAAAATCATTTTTAAATACGAAACTGTGGGTGTAGTCAGGATTAACGGCGCCATCAGCGCGTACATTTCCCGGGCACAAATAACATTTAGGATCGTAAGCCGGGCGGTTGTCTGGGCTAAGTTCCTCTACCCTCCCTTGCCAAGGCCTTTTTGTACGGTGCGGGGAAACCAGGATCTGCTCTCCCGTAAGAATATTTAAACGGGTATGCGGATTAGAATCAAGATCAAATAATTGCTGCATGAACAGGTATTATAAATGGTTAAAAATTTCTTAGCGATGAGCTAACGCCGGGCAAATTAGCAATAATTTATTAATTGTCAACAGTACAATTAATAAATTATTATTTTTATTGATATTTGGCAGCTCAACCAACAACTGATCTGAACATGATTGAATATGTTAACCAACCTCACTACCTCGTTGCCGTCGATTGCATTGTATTTGGATTTGATGATGGCCAGCTGAAAATTCTGCTGGTTAAAAGAGGCCTCGAGCCAGAAATCAACAAATGGTGCTTGATGGGGGGATTTGTGGGTGCGGAAGAAACACCAGACGATGCGGCAAACCACGTGCTTAAAAAACTAACCGGGCTTGAAGGGGTTTACCTGGAACAACTGAGGGTATATGGTGAGCCAAAACGGGATCCGATTGAGCGTACCCTCTCCGTTGGCTACTTTGCGTTAATTGATATTCAGAAATACAAAACCCAGCTGATTGACAATTACCAGGCTGAATGGTTCCTGATCAGCGATATGCCAAAATTAATCTTTGACCACAATAAAATGGTTTCAGATGCCAGAAAGGCATTGAGGTATAAAGCATCCCTGCACCCTATCCTTTTCGAGATGTTGCCTAAGAAATTTACCATTCCTCAGCTGCAAACTTTGTTTGAGCAGGTAAATGATACTAAAGTAGATACCGGGAATTTCAGCAGGAAGATCACTTCCACTGGTTTGCTGATCAAACTGGAAGAAAAAGATAAATCCAGTTCAAAAAAAGGAGCTTATTATTTTAAACTCGATAAAAAGAAATATGCAGCCAATTTCCATACTTTCCTGAGTTTAATACCCAGTTTAAAGCCATAAAAAAAGGCATTCCTGTTGAGGAATGCCCTTTCTATTAAACGAAACGCTCTTTATTAATGGTAGGCTCAAATTTTCTGCTCTGCAGCAAATCTTTGTAATCCTCTAATAAAGAGATATATTTTTCCATCCAGTAATTAATACTGTTGGCCTGGATCTCCGGACTGTCGATACTTCTGGTATGCGGGGGTGGCTTGATACTTTTCAGACTTTCATGGAAGTCTGCGCTAAAATCGTACTCAATTGCGTTTCCGATGCTGTAGATTACCTCGGCGGGCAATTTTTTTTGCTGAAACCAATTGTACAACGTTCTCCGGTTTACCTGGAGACGACGTGATAATTCACTAATGTTAATGTTCTGTCTACGCACTGCAAGCTCCACGATCTCCCCGGCATTTTGTACCATAATGTTAAATGTTTAGGATTAATTTACCTTGAAAAACAAATAAGTACCACTTATTTATCAATCGCAAAAAACAAGGAACGGAAATTCAATCAGTTCAAATCAAATGGAGATGCTTGGTTTAATTTGGCTGACAAAATAGTTTGTATATACATAACACTCAAAAATCATTCAATTTATTAAAATAATGTTAACTGTTCACATGAAAATTAACTCTATTTTCGCCTGGAGCTGATAATTGCCATGATTTTGCGGCCCTAATCACCGCAAATTAATTAAAAAACAACTAACCTCATTGCCTTTTCAGGCCATATACAACAAATACATGAGAAAAAATATCCCCTATTTTACCCATCATGAGTAAAATCATACACAGCTAACCATTAAAAACCCTGTTTACGTCTCTTGCTTTTTGATGAGCATACCCGTGTAGATTTCCAATAGATTAATATATTTATTCCTCCAGTATTCTGCCGAATTGATATCTTTTCCGTTGACATCCTCTGCTGCTTCATTCGCATTCACCAGATGTTGATGCAGTTCTTCATACTTCTCCGGAAAGTCATATACAAAGTCGTGGTGAAGCAAATTCCCCAGTTTTGTAATAATTTCTATACTCAGATGCTCCTGTTTAAACCAATTGTAGATTGATTTCCTGCTTACATTCAGTTTTCTTGAAAGTTCGCTAATGTTCATCCGGTCTCTCCGGATGATCAGTTCGATGGTTTCGCCGTTGTGCATAAAAGATAGTTTTAATTTAATGATTACTGATAAGCAATATCCAACTGTTGATAGGTTGAATTATTACTGATATAATCCGGAAGGATCTCTTTCATTTTCTTAACCATTTCAAAATCGTTATTTGAACGGGCCAACTGCAATAAATCGTCAATCATCCTTTGGACATACAAGTATGGATAATTGGTAACCGCAGATATCTTGATCTTTTCATGGTGTGTAGGTAATACCAGCTCCGTTTGGTTTAAAAGTTCTTCATATAGCTTCTCTCCCGGCCTTAAACCTGTAAAGGTAATCTGTATATCTTCGTGGGGAGTTAAGCCTGCCAGCTTGATCATATTCACCGCAAGGTCGAAAATACGTATCGGCATGCCCATATCAAAAATAAAGATCTCTCCACCAACCCCCATTGCTGAGGCTTCAAGTACAAGCTGCACAGCCTCTGGAATCGTCATGAAATACCTGGTAATGTCGGGATGCGTTACTGTAACCGGACCACCGGCCTGGATCTGAGATTTGAAACGAGGTACAACAGAGCCATTCGATCCCAGTACATTGCCGAACCTGGTGGTGATAAACCTTGTTCCGTGTGCTGTCCTGTATTCCTGATCTTGTAAAGACTGGATATAGATTTCAGCAATCCTTTTGGAAGCTCCCATAACATTGGTGGGTTTCACCGCCTTATCGGTAGAAATCATGACGAATTTTTCTACACCCGATTCAATGGAGAGATCTGCTAGATTCTTGGTACCCTGTACATTGGTTAACAGGGCTTCAGACGGATTGACCTCCATCATTGGAACATGTTTGAGCGCAGCTGCATGAAAAACCACCTGCGGTTTGTACACTTCAAAAATGTTCTTCATCCGGCTGTAGTTTTGAATATTCACCAGGAACATTTTACAGCATTTCCAGCCAGATGTTTTTTCAAGTTCCATCTGCAGTTCATGCATAGGCGTCTCAGCCTGATCACAAAGCAAAACCTGTTGCGGATCGCATTTCAGGATCTGCCTGGCAATCTCTGATCCAATAGAACCTGCTGCACCGGTAATCAATATTCGCTTACCTTTTAGCTGTTTACAGATGTTATGCTTATCTAATAATATAGCTTCCCGTTGTAAAAGATCTTCTATTTTCAGGTCCGGGATCTGGCTCAGTTTCAGTTTCCCTTTTAACCAATGAACAGAAGCGGGAACAGAAATGACCCTTATGCCCAGCTCCAGGCATTTTTCAATGATCCGTTTTCTGCCCTCCAGATTACTGGAGCCTTCCATGACAATCATTTTCTCTGCAGCATATTGCTTTTTAAGCCAGGACAGCGCTCCGGAAGGGTAAACTCTCTTTTGTTCAATCTGCTTGTTCGCTTTATCCGGATCGTCATCTACAAAGCCCAGAATATGGAAGTTTTTTTCAGAAGAAGAATCCAGCCCTTGTTTGATGAGCAAGGCTAAAGGATCTGCACCACAGATCAGCACCATTTCTTTACCGGGCAGCTGCATGTCCTGTAAATGGTAAAACAACAGCTTTACACTGATGCGAAGCAAAGCCAGCATGGTGGTAGAAATGAAGAAATTGAGCAAAAGCATGGTATCAAACCAGTTCCAGGTCCAAAACGACACCAGGAAAAGGTGATAGATTAGCCCAAAGAGCAAACCTGTAATCAGAACCGCTTTCATCACCCTGTAAATGTCTTCCAGATTAGAATAACGGATAATCCCTGTATGGATACGCATTCTGACGAAGACAACACCGGTAATCGTGTTGTATAAAAGCAGCCATAAGAAAGGTTCCAGGTTAAACCTGGTGCCTGGGCTTACATTTCTGATCATGGCTGCGGAGAGTAAAATACCAGCATTAACCATTACCTGGTCAATGAGCAGAATTAGCCACCTCGAGTAAATCCTCTCATAAGACAATATTTTTTTCATAGCCGGAGTTTTATTGGTCATCTGTTAAACCCTTTGTAACTGACTGCGATAGAGGGGAAAAAAATCAACGTTTGATTCCGGATCTATATCCATTTGTACAAGCAATGTGTCATATGTAGCCTGATCGGCTATGTAACGCCAGCTTTGATAGTCGAAGGTCACTTTTGAAAAATGACTTTTCCACTCAAAAAGAGAGTCCCGTTTAAAGCCAAGGCCACCGCCCAGATTATAATATTTCACCCCCTGAGCCCGGCCCAGCAGGGTGATTTCGTGGGTAAGCAATTTTGCCGGAGAATCATGCAAAAACTCCTTTCTTGTACCCAGTAAATGCGCCTGCATAATTTGATTTTTAGATACAATAGTGGCTCCGCAAACCGGCAAATCAGTTTCATCATAAACAAATAAAAGCCGGGCATCGTATTCCTCACATCTCAAAAGACGGACAAAATATTCCTGATCAAACATATAGCAGTCAGAAGCATCCAAACGCATCATATTGGCCGTATAAATTTCGGTAAAGGTCTGAATATCTTCCTCTGTTGTGGCCTCCTTTACATAAAAACCGCGCTGCTTCAGCTGCCTGATCTTCCGGATAACCCTATCCTGATACTGGCTTTCCTGTTGGTCCAAAGGGATCGTAAGATCTATGGCTACGACCTGCCCGTTTTCCCATACACCACCAAATTTACTCAGCAAAGCATGCTGATTAAAAAAAGGATGTAGGCGTGAAAACACGGAGATGATTTGCTCTTCCTTTAAAAACACAAGAAATGCATCTCTGAAAGAGAGCAGTAATTCTTCAGAAAGATCCGTAAACGGCTTATTGGAAATTGGGCCGCAATAGCCATACACGGAAGTCAAATCATAATAGTCTGTTTCAGGAATCCTTCTTTTTACAAAAGGAAAAGCGATGAAATCTTCGCCGCTATCTTCAACAAATAATAGCGGAATACCTGTATGCTCCAATGCATGGTAATTCCAGGAATGATAAAAATCACAATTTACAGACCTCTGCACATAAGAGATCCATTCCTCCTTTTGAGACAGTGTAATAATTTGTTTCATAGTATTTGATTTAAATGCTGACGAGTATAGGTGGTCTTGCTGATGCTCATCCTGTTAAAAGAAGAAGCATGTCCCACTGTGGTAAAACCCCAGGATGTATAAATCCTAATGGCGGCTATGTTGTCTTTGTTGACTTCCAGATCCACCCTTTGCAGCCCAAGGTCATAAAATGCATAATCGAGTAAAAGACGGGTCGCTTCCTTTCCTATTCCCTTACCCCAGCAGGAAGTTTCCCCTATGAACAGGTGGAAAACGGCTTTTTCACCATCGACCTCCAATAATTGTATGTTGCCGATATACGCACCGGTATCCTTCAGACAGATGGCGTATCTTTTTTGATCTTGTTGCTTGAGCGTGGCCAAAAGCCATTCTTGTTCCATTTCCAGTGTAATCTGACCAGAGAGATTAAATTTGGTATATTTCCATATCTCCGGATCATTTCGCCAGTGGAAAGAAGTCTCTGCGTCTTCTAACGCCAGTGGACGGAGGAAAATATCTGGTTTCATAAAAGGTGTTTTAATACATTTAAAAGGCGTTTCATGTCACTGTGCGTATACCGGTGGTCTATCGGCAGGCAGATCATATGTGCGGCCAGGTAGTTTTCGTACATTTTTTTTGTGGTCCATTCAAATACGTTTGGCCAGTAAGTAGCGATATAGATTCTTTTCTCCAGGAGTTTCGCTCTGATGTCTGATGAAGCATGCAATAAAGGATAAACCATAGGTCCGTTAACCGTAGAAGCATCAAATGAATAGGCATTGTGGTTCACCAGGAAATCATGCAGATACATGAAATTTGAATTTCTTCTGTATTTACAATCTTTGTAGTCTATGCCAGATAAAAGCGCCTTGCTAAGCGAGGACATTTTACGGATTGGCAGGTTGGACAACTCAATGTTGTGCTTTATATAATCTTCGTAACCACTTTCTATACCAGTCTCTATGCTCTTAATCAGATGAGAAAACCGGTTTAGAGAAATGTCCCTTTCTATTTTCAGCCTTACCTCACTGTTGAGGCTTAAGTAAGCACCGTCAGGAACCCCAAAAAACTTTCTGCAGGAATAAAAAGTATCTACATTTTCTATGGGTTCCGAAAAAAATGCTTGTGAATTATCTGCGATCAGGTTCGGAAATTTAGTACTCAGTGTTCTGATGGTTTCCTGTTTCAGGCCAAAATAATTGGTATACAACAGGCACTCTGTTGGCCCAACTTCAAAGTCAACGACCGGCTCCATCTGGTCATTGATCGTATAGTACTGGTACTGGATCCCAAGCTTTCTGATAGGCTCCATAATCACTTCACAAGTATAATAAGGTAGATGTACCAATGTATAACCTTTTACTTTGAGGATATATTCGAGCGCATTCCTTCCTGTATTGAGCTTCAACAGCAATGGATAAAATTCCTGACCTTTTGAAAGCTGCAATTCCAGATAGCCTCCAATTGATTTCATTTTACTTGAATATTCTTTTTGCATGACAGTATTTTCCTATCCTTGTCCGGGTTGGTACATTCTTTTTTCTACTGGCTGGTAGTATTCATAGAGATCGGCTGGTATTCTGGAATTATACCCCAGGATCTGTTTCATATACGGGCTTAAATCTGACGCCAGATCATAGCCCATCAGCCTTGGATAATCCAGCTGCTGCTTAAAGAAGGGGCGGGTAAATGCCATGGTTAAAGCCCTTCTTGGTTGATCGGTCCTGTTGTTTCCGGCTGCATGCCACAAATTGGAGTCGAACAGAATCAAACTGCCCTTCCTGGCCACCGCCCGGTCTGCATGTGCATAGAACTCTTCCTTTCCAGGTTTAATGTCTTGCTGATGGGATCCGGAAAGAAAATAAGTTGCCCCGTTGTCGAGCGTAAAATCATCAAGAACAACCATCATCTGGATCATGACCTTAAAGGGGCCTGTAAAACTTCTGATGTCACGGTGGATGTTCTGTACATAAGGATGATTGTCTTTTATATTAATAACCGCGCCCAGAGAATTGAGGATGTAATTACCGTCCAGAAAATGCCGGATCTGCGCGTCACAATACCCACGGGCAAGAAATTCAATGGATACCTCGTTCCGTCCAACCAAATGGTGCAAGGTACCCTTGGTTTGCTCACCAATTCCGTTATCCAGCTGGATTTGACGGCGAATTTTATAGGCCTGTTCAAGATACATATTGATCTCATTCACAAAGTCTTCTTCCAATGCATCTTCAAAAACGATCCAACCCAGTTCTTTCATTTTTTCGTCGAACAGTACATTGCTCGCCGACGCATATGTGTATTTATTGTTCATCACTATATTTTTTTGAAATGTTTTCGGTTTTTGGCTGTCGGTATAAGGGAAAAAACGTTGAACCATTGTTTAGCCCTGCTCCTCTTTGTTTGACCAGTTCATCATAAAGCGGCTGGTTATGGATATAGCACCAGATCCGGTCTTCAATCTGCTGGTCAGAAAAATAGCTTTTGAATTTAAACAGAGAGTCTTCCTTTCCCCCGACACCTCCGCCAAGATGGAAAACTTTTTTATTCAGCTGTCTTCCTATCCTGCTGATTTCATCGGTCAATAATTTACTTGGAGAACAAGACAGGTAATCGGCCGCTGTTGCAGATAAATGATTTCTAATGATCTCCCTGGAGATCAGTACCAATGCCCCGCAGATCATAATCTGTCCATCATAAATCAAAATCAGTTTATTTTCAAATTCAAGAGGGTCCAGTAATTTATGAAAATAGCTTTCTTCAAAATAGTAACTGCCCGAGGCCTTCAGCCGATCCATATTCTGACGGTACATTTCTGTAAATTGCTTAATTTCCGAAATACCAGAGGCGTCTCTGATGGTGTAATTCATTTCACGGAGTTTCCGGATCTGTCTGGAAAGGCGTTTCTCATACCCCCGGATCTGTTCTTCCCATGTTCTTTGAAGATCCATGTATATGGTTTTTCCATTCCCATGAACACCACCAATACTGTTCAGTAAAGGAGCTTGTTCTATAAAGGGGTGTAATCTGGAAAACACACAAATACAGTTTTCCATCTCCATAAACTGGAGAAAAGCCTTTTTGAAATGATGGACATTATGGCTGTCCAACCAGGACATTTCCTTGTTCGACACCGGTCCAGCGTATCCATATACAGAGGTGAGGTCAAAGTGAGCTGAGCCCTCAATCTCCCTTTTGATTAAAGGCAGAGCAATAAATACCGGCCCCTCCTCATAAACAAAAAGCAGGGCTTCACCGCTGGAATTTAGCTGATGGTACGCCCAGGAATGGTAAACATCATGCCTTAACGAACGGGCAATATAATCTTCCCACTCTACTTTTGAGCGCACGGCAAAAAAGCGGAAAACCGCAAGGGTATTGATCAGCATAAGGCTATAATTTTAAGATCCTTCCAGAATACCAAGCATTTGCCGGTTCACTACATGAACATCGAACTTCTCCCTGGCGTATTTCCTGCCGTTCCAGCCAAAGCGGATCAGTTCAACCGGATGCTCGATACAGTGTTGCATATGCGCAGTTAATTCTTTTACATTCTTTACCGGAACCAGAAAGCCATTGGCCTGGGCATGGTCTGGATGAATGGTTTCCCTGCAGCCCACCGAATTGCAAGTGATCAATGTTCTTCCCATGGCCATAGCCTCCAGAAGACATCTGGGTACTCCTTCTCCGTAATACGAAGGCAGCACTACAACAGAAGATTGAGCAATGTAAGTTCTTACATCCGTAACCAGCCCCAGATACTCTATGGTGCCGTCGAGCTTAATTTTGCTGTATAGTTCCTGGTCAATAGCGTCTATATTGTCTTCAAAAGGACCAATCAGCCGGAAAACAACGTTAGGAAATTTCTCTTTTAAAATCCGGGCAGACTGATAATATTCATTGATCCCCTTGGCATTGATCAGACGCGAGATCATTAAAAAGCTAATCTGATCCAGGTTTGGTTTGGAATAGGCATAATGATCCAGGTCGACCCCCGAACCGTTCACAATATAGGCTTGATTTTTTTCTGTGATGACCCGCCTTTTTAATAAGGTTTGGTAATCATCTTTGTTTTGAAATATAATTTTAGTCCGCTCATTGGCCTTCATGCTGAATTTCAGAAGGATTCTGGTGATTTTTTGGACCAAAGTAGTTTTTGATCTTGTTTCGGGGAAATTATAGCCCAGGCCGGTAAGCATAGGGGTAATTGATTTTACCCGGCAGAAGTTAGCTACCATTGCCCCGTAGATAACAGGTTTAAAGGTATAGGGAAAAAAGACATCTGGCCTGATGTTCCGGATCAATCTGTACAGCTTATATATATATCCAAGATCTGACCATATGGACACATTACTGGCTTGCAGCGTATTTTCATAAACCTGCACTCCAAGCCTGGTGAGTGTTCTTCGGATCTGTTCCTGCTCTATTTTTGGTGTAAAGACAGCGACCTCATGGTTTAAGGTCAGTTCTTCGATCAGTTTACCTCTGAAATCCAGCAGGGACCGCGGAGAGTCGCAGGAAATCAGGATTTTCTTTCTTTTCTTTTCCATTATATAAGAGAATAAAGACGACCACGAAAGAATAATTTGCCCGGACATCCATCCGGGCAAATCGATGTTTTTGGTATTACAAATTTAAAGTTGCGCCTGCGCCTGCAGTAACTACTGCTGGTACATTTGCAGCTGGAATCAATGCAGATTTATATTCATAAGCTGGCACCCATGTAGATGGAGCCGTAGATACCATATCGGCACCACAGTTTTTGAATATATTTGTACTTGCACCACTGATATAACCAGGTTTAGCATTGTATTGTGTAAACAAGCCAATATGCTGGTTCTCAAAATAGTTGTTATCTATTCTTACAGTTGCTCCCATAGACGCTCCGATAGCATATCCGTCTCCATTTAACATATAATTATTGAAAACATGCATATATCCGAATCTGGTACCTGGTTGTCTCTCAGAAACATTGTAAAAATAGTTGTCATATACAGTTACCCTCAGGTGGCCTATGTCATCTGTATTTTCGTCGCCAAAACCAATGAGCATAGGGATATGATTGTCATGGAGTCTATTCCAGGAAAGACTCACATAATCTGCGCGTTTTCCAACATCCAATAAGCCATCATAGTAGTCCCACCCATGATTTCTGTCGGACGACAAATCACAATGGTCTACCCAAACGTGATGCGCACCTTCTTTAATAATGATGTTAGAGTAAGATACTACATTTCTGATGGTCATGTTTTGAATGATAATGTTACTGGTTCCATAAACCATTAATCCTACACCTTCCAGACTGGAACCTTTTACACCCAGAATGGTTTTATTTGACTTCACATTCAGGAAGCCGGTACCGGTGATTTGACCGGAAACCTTAATCACCATCGGGGCACTGGATTCCACTGCCGTTTTAAGCGCCGCAAGTGTGGTTACCACAACGGTCTGTCCATTAACCCCGCCCGTGGTTGTACCATCTACCATAGCATAGCCAATAATACCTGTAGGTGCTGGCGTTGCAACTGCTGGCGGTAGTACTGGTGCGACTGTTCCGGCAGAAGTCGTATAAGTATAGGTTCTGCCATTTGTCCTGGGGTCTGTATTGTCCGAACTGGAGAAATAAAGACTGGAAGACCAGTGGCTAAAGCGCCCTTTGCCCAAAGCTCTGATGTCTGCATGAGCGCTGTGCGCAGGTCCTAACTCTTTACCGTTCTCGAAAATCCGGACTGTAGAAGCCGTTGGATTTTGCGTGTTGTCACTCACCGCGCCAAGGTCATTGTATACCTTGTACGAGAAGCCGCCGTCACTGCTGGCTTTACTTACGTCGAGGGTTTTTGTTCCTGATGAAGTAACCGCAGAAATTGTGGTGTCATTTGTACTTGGAGCGTTAAATGGTGTAGCCTCATCCGAACTTTTTTTACACTTACTAAAAGTCAGTACAACCAGAAGTAATAGAAAGCTCATGGGCAATCGATTTGGTAATTTGTTTTTTCTTTCCATTTGATTTTTTAAAGTATACAGTGGTAACGCAAATATGCGAAGCCATGTACACCTAAAAAACTAGGGGAAGTTTAAGGTTTTTATTATGGAAATGCTATGTTTAACGACATTCTCAACAGGGTTGTTCTGAAGCAATTAACTATTGTGCTAAAAAATAAAACTCATGGTATCTGAAATTCTGGACCTCAGGCAAATAAAATCAAATAAAGCGGAAGAAGGATTCCTTAAAAGAAATTTCATTGCCGAAAAAATAGATGAATAATTCTAAAAATAAATTTAAATTACTTTGAAAAAGATCTATTTGCCTGGAAATCACAGCTATCGCTACTCTCAGTTTTGTAATTTTTCTGTCACATAACAAAGGTAAAATTCCTAAAACTAAAAAAACAGGTCGGATTATTTGAAAATCCGGGTTTTTATTTGTATTATTTTATTGCGAATCTGAAGTCTTTTATCAGCTGTGGAAGCACCAATTCTTCCGACTGTTTTTTGGGCACCAACCCATAGAAATCCTTATACCAGTTTACAAAATTTCTTACCCCCTCTGCAACGGATACTTTTGGCCGGTATTTATATAATCTTTTCAGATCAGAAACATCTGCCCAGGTTTCTGCAACATCGCCGTCTTGTAATGGGAGAAATCTCTTGCGGCTCTTCAACCCTATATTCTTTTCAATTTCTGCAATGAAATCGAGCAGGTTGACCGACTGTCCTCTGCCAATATTGAATACTTTAAAAGGGGCCTTGGAACTGGCCGGATCAGGTTTATGTGCTGTCCATTCTTTATTGCAGGTGGCCGGATGGTCCAGTACACAGGTAATACCCTGCACAATATCGTCTATATAGGTAAAGTCACGCTTCATCATGCCATTATTGAAAACATCAATAGGTTTATTTTCGAGTATGGCTTTGGTAAACATAAATAGCGCCATGTCTGGTCTTCCCCATGGTCCGTATACGGTAAAAAATCTTAGGCCGGTGGTAGGGAGACCAAATAAATGGCTATAGGTATGCGCCATAAGTTCATTGCATTTTTTGGTTGCTGCATACAGTGATACCGGATGATCCGCATGCTGATGGACAGAAAATGGCATTTCCTTATCCAGGCCGTACACGCTGGAAGAGCTGGCATACACCAGGTTCCGGATGTGGTGTACCTTGCAAGCCTCAAGGATATTCAGAAAACCTGTAATATTGGCATCCAGATAGGCTTTTGGATGGCTCAGGCTATATCTGACACCTGCCTGGGCGGCCAGGTTACATACGGCATCGTAATGACAATCTTTGAATACCTTCTTTAACTTACCATGATCCGTCAGGTCAACTTTAATAAATTTATAATTCGGATTGTAAGTACTTTGAACTGTTTTTCCATATTCAGTCTGGTCTCTGGGGATCCCTGTGTCTTCCAGCCGTCTGTACTTAAGTTCCACATCGTAGTAATCGTTAATGTTGTCTATTCCGGTTACTTCGTCTCCGCGCTGAATCAAGTGTTTGGCTAAATGATAGCCAATAAAGCCGGCTGTTCCGGTAATCAATACTTTCATATATCTGCGTTTAAAGGTTAAATGCTGTAGATTACTTAGGTAAGTTCTGGTACCAAACCTCCAGGCTGAATACGCAGAAGAGTATTTTTGCTCTTCTTTCTTCTGAGATCAGAATCTTTCTGCGCAACAGGTCAAATATGAAATCCTTTTTAAGGAGTGTTGCGTAAAAGGGATCGCCTGCCACCAGTACCTGTTCAATATTTTTTTTCAGTTCGTGATCTACCCATTGCGCAAGAGGAATCTCAAAGCCCCTTTTAGGTTGATCAATCAATATTTCCGGAAGGTATTTTGTAGCCAGGTCCCGTAAAATAGACTTGGTACGTATACCTTTTATTTTATAACTGTCTTTTAATCCCGGAGCAAAATCAAGCATCTCCCGGCATAGAAAAGGACTTCTTCCTTCAAGCGAATGTGCCATGGTGGCAATATCCATTTTAGGCAGCAGGCGCCCGAACAGCATGGATTCAAAATCCAGGTACAAAAGTTTTTTTAAAGGGGACAGTCCGGAACTTTCCATCCTTTCCAGGTTAGCTGATAAATCTCCCATTAGCGGCTGCACCAGAAACTGATCTTCAAAGCCTACAAACAGATCTGAAGAAGCTGAACAGTACATTTTCAAAGGATCTGCATAACCTGCAAACTTAAGCAATCGGTATAAATAGGTATAATAGCTTTGTTTTTTATGTGCCAGGGGTAATACGCTGGTCAGCAGCCTGGCTCCACTTCTTTGAAAAGGGCCTGGATTAAAGAAATCAAGGTGTTTAAAAGGTACATAGCGCCGGTAGCCACCCAGCATCTCATCGGCTCCGTCGCCATTTAAAGCTACGGTAATGTGCTTCTTTGCTTCCCGGGCAACATAATAACTGGGGATGGCAGAATTGTCGGAGTTTGGTTCGCCGTGGTTAGTGAGAATCTTTTCAATATCTTTATCTAAATCAGAAAAATCAATTTCTACAACCGTATGTTGTGTTTCATAGCGTTCTGCAACTTGCTGTGCAAGCATAGATTCATCAAAGCTTCCTTTCACTTTGACCGTAAATGTTTTCAGGCTCGAACAGTACGCTGCAGCCATTGCGGTAACCAAACCACTGTCAATTCCTCCACTTAGAAACGAACCTACATCGAGATCGGAGCTGTCTATCCTCCGCCGCACCGCCTGCTGTAAAATTTCATCCAGCCGCTCCACAGATTCTTTGTAGGATAATACCTGCTGCTGATGATAAGCAGCCTCTATGTTATACCAGGTAATGTTTTCAGCATAACCTGTTAATGTATCAATTTTAAGGTAATGACCGCTTTCCAGTTCGTTAACATGCGTATAGGGTGTTGCTTTCCTATAAAAATGCCCCAGATAGAGATAATCGGCCAGGGCTTCATAATGGAGTTCTGGTTTTACGCAACGATATAAAACATTTAGTTCAGAGGAAAAGACCCAGCTCCCCTGCTTCCCATATACGTATAAAGGTTTCTTACCGGCCCTGTCCCTCGCTAAATATACTCTCCGATTATGCTGGTCATATAGCGCAAAGGCAAACATTCCGTCAAACTCCTCCAGCATTTTCATGCCCAGCAGTTCGAAAAGCATTAAAATGGTAAGGGTATCTGAATGAGAAGAAGCTTCCAGGTGGTATTTCCTTCGCAACTCCATATGGTTGTAAATCTCTCCGTTAAAAACAATTACCAATCCGTGATAGCTCATCGGCTGACAGCCTGTAACACTGAGGTCCTGAATGGCAAGACGGGTATGGTACAACACCACATTATCCTGGCTGCGGGATTGTTGCTGGTCTGGCCCTCTGTGTCGTAAGCCTTCAAATATCAATTCATCAGAGATAGGGCTTTTATAATCGATCAATCCAAATATTCCGCACATAATGTATTAATAAGATCTTTCCAGTGCCCCATAACTTTCTCTTCGCTAAAATCAGATTCAATATAAGCCCTGCCCCTTCCACCCATCCGTAGACGTTCTTCAGTATTCGTTTCCATGATACGGCGCATTTGCTGTGCTAATGAATCAGCATCTGCCGGCTTGCACAACAGTCCGCATGCCGCAGATTCAAGCAATTCTCTGTTGCCATCTATATCAGTCACCACGATCGGTTTAGCATAGGCCATAGCTTCCAGGATAGCGTTAGGCATCCCTTCTGAAAAAGAGGACAAAACAAAGGCATCTGCATCTGCCAGATACCTGCTGGTATTTGGTTTAAAGCCTTCCAGCCGGACGTGGCTTTCAAGCTGCAGATCTTTGATCATTTGTACCGGCCATAACTGCCCATTCAACTCACCAACTATGGTTAGCCGGTAACTTTTATCTTTAAGTAAAGCAGCTGCTTTAAATAAGGTTACATAATCTTTATTCCATCTGAAATGCCCCACACAGACCCAGTTAAATAAGGGAGCTCTTTGTTCCCCGTCTTGCGCGCGCAGGTCATCATTTCCAGGCAAATCCGGAACTGATATCCCGTTATGGATCACGACACCATCTTTTGCTGCCAGTTTCCGGCTTTCAAAATTGAGTTTTGAGGCCAGGGAATTGTACACCACCGCATCGTCCAGTTTGGCTGTGTATTTAAAAGGCACATACCACTTTGCGGGGATAACGGAAATCCTGATGGAAGAAATGAGCCTGAAGCGAAGGCTTAGCTTCAAAACCCTTGCGCAAAGGATTGCAGCGAACATAAAAGCCACAACCACATCCGGCCGGAATCTTTTGACCGATCGGTAGAGCATTCGTATGTTCCAACACGCATTCCAGGTCCAGTTCCGCAAAAACAACACCTTAATCCCCAGCCTGCCCAGTTCTCCGTTAAATTCATCAATGGGTTTCAGAGAAATGATCATGACGGCATGTTTACTGGCTTGCAGCGCCCGGGCCACTTTTAACAGTTGTGTTTCTGCACCACCTTTACTCATAGACGGCGTCATCAGAATGACCCTTTTGTTCACTTTCATAATTTATAAGTAAGCCTGGACTTGTTTGTATTTGATATTAAAAACCAGATCAACGTATTTGGCATCCCAGGAGTTAAAAAAATTAAAGTGCTGCTTGTAATAAGCATAGGCTTTTCCTTTGGTGTCCATTTCCGGGTTAGGTTGATAGAACGGACTCACCTCCAGATAAATGGGTTTGGTGCTCAGGTCGTCATTTTGCCAGGTGATGTCAAATGCCCCCGTTGTGATATGTAACGATTTAAAAGTATTGGTAATGTCCTGGCGCCAGTGTTCTGGAAAATACTTAAAGTCTACTTTACTGCCATAACTGGTAGAAGTTGGCATCCATTCATCTTTCAGGTTGATCCGCCAGTAGTGAAGCACAATTTCATCCTTTACAAAGATCACCCTCAGGTCCTTCCTCATGTTGAGCAGTTCCTGCACTATAATATGTTTGTTTTCTCTTACAAATTTCACATCAGACAACAATTCGACCAGATCCTGGAGCGAACGAATATGGTATAAACCTTCTGATGCACAGGAGTGCTCTGCCTTAATTAAATAAGGATAAGACAGCCCGGCATTCAGCACTTCTTCAAAAGAATTGTAAATGACGGTTTTGGGCTCCCTTACATTAGCCAGCTTAAAGACCTCGTGCATATGAGCCTTATTTTCCCACAACAACGCTTCTTCCGATTTTGGAAAGATTTCATTTCCCTGCAGTTCAAGCTGGACCGTGAGTTGCTGAAGTGCTGCTGTATAATCCCAGAATCCATAAATATTATAGCGGCTGCTTAGTGTAAAAAAGATCTTCTTATGGTAGAATCGCCCGATATTTTTTCCATATACAATCCTGAAGTTTTTACGGGCCTTAATCAGGCCGGCAATAGTAGCCATATCCCAGATAAAGGCATCTGTGCCAAAATAGCGTATGGAGCGATCTGGTATCCAAACCAGTATCTGCGCATTCTGGCGGCACAAACTTTTAAAGGAAAGCCAATTGATATGCCCTGCTATTTTAAATATCCTGGAGCACCTTTTCATGATTTTGGTGAGTAAATTCATCGTTGGAATTAATTAGGTCAATTTCCCGGATTCCGAAATAATCAATAGACATGCATGAAACTTCCCTGATCAAATCATCATACAACTTCACTTCTCCATGTTCATGATTGTAACTCAGGTCATCAATATAAACTACTGGTATTCCTTTAGAGATCAAATAATTGATATAAAATAACTTAAGGTTTGCTCCAGGTACAAGGATCAGTTCTGAAGCCCTGATCCCACAAGAAATCAACCACTTACAGGTGGTAAAATAACTCTGGTAACTTCTGGCCGAAATAAAAACTACCCTGTGCCGCTGTCTGATCTTGTCTAGTATAAAATTTCTCATTCCAATGAAAATGGGCAGAGAGGCGTACCTATGTTGTTCATTCCTGTAAACATATTGCTGCAGGGAAGGCCAGGAATGGGCCAGGGTATTGTCTATATCGACCAGATAGACTTTTGTCCGGTCATCTGCCCTATCCAGCATCCGTCTGAACCGGTACCTGAACCAGGTATCCAGCACACCGTACAGCCAAAATCTAATTAACGCTTTCATGAATTAAATCAGGCATTCTGTTCATAGCCAGACAAGCTTTCATACTGCTGATGATGTATTCGTTCTCCTGCCTTGACCTGGAGGCCAGACGGATGAACTGACCTTTTAGACCGATCTTATCGTCACAAGTCCTTACATAGATTCCATAACTAATAAGCAGTTTGGCTACAAATTCTGTGGAGCGGATGCCTTCTTCCAGCTCTATTAACACAAAATTAGCCATACTTGGATACACCTTAATCCAGGGAAGCTGTTGAAGCTCCCTGATGAAATCAAGTGTTTCCATAATATATTTTACGCGTACCTGTTCATATTTCAAAGCAAAATCCCTGCGGGTATACAGACGAAAGAAATATTCTGCCAGTCCATTCGAATTCCAGAGATAGCCGTTGTTTAACAATGCAGCAACATATTCTGCCCGCATAATTCCATATCCGGCTCTTATTCCGGCAACGCCAAAGTCTTTGGACATGCTTTTGAGCACAATTAAATTTGGATATCTTTCTACCAGATGGGCCAGGGAAACCAGCTTGTAGGTCTCGCTTTCGTAGGCAAAGTGAATAAAACTCTCATCAATGAGTATGTTCTTTACAAAGGAAAGCTCATCCAGCATACGTTGTACGTCTGCAATTTTAGTGTAGCCACCATTTGGATTGTTGGGGTTGATCAGTACAATGGTATCTGGCTGATGTTTTTTAACCAGGGAAATATAGCCGCTGATGTCGAGCGTATAATGGTCTTCTTTAGATAACTCATTAAAAATTACCTCCACACCGTCTTTTACATATTCGTAATAGGAAGAAAAGGTGGGAATATTGATGATGATCTTCTTCTCCGTAAAATTGTGTATTACCGCCTGAATAATTTCAATAGCACCATTACCAATGAATATATTCTTAGGGTTGATGTTCATGAAGGCGGCTAGTATTTCTGCAATTACGCCATTTTGAGAGGGGTAGCTTTCCAACAGATCCCTGATCTTTCCACTGCTGAGTATTTCTTTGTTGAAATATTCAATAAACAGCTCTGTTGCATAAGGGTTGGACAGAAAACAGGCATCCACACGAATGGAAACTTCAGGAAGTTTTTGTTTAAACGTAATGATACTGGGCGAATGAGACCCTGCCTCATTTTTCAAAATTTCCAGTTTCTTTACAATCTTAAGTTCTTCGTTTGTAAATTTTATCATCTTATTTAAATTTTGATTCATACTGTAAAGCAAATGCTGAACGTGGCCCTTCCCGTTGATCTAATAATTGCTGATAAGTCTTTAAATGCCTTTTTGCGGAGATTTCAATATGAAAATGGGTTTCAAAATGACGAATGATGTTCTCTTTAAGCGCTTGCTTCTGATGGCTGTATAATGCCCTTTTCAGCGCCAGTTCATAAGATTCCATACGGGTATCTTCACTTAAAAATCCGGTATGCCCATCGCTGATCATTTCTTTCATTCCGCCAACAGGCGTACAAACCGGGATACAGCCAACAGCCATAGCTTCAATCAATGAAATGGGCATCCCTTCAAAAAAACTGGAAAGGCAGAAGGCGTCCGCAATACTTAAATAATCAGCAATATGTTGCTGTGCACCTTTAAATTCGATATTCGGATCACCTGCTGCCAGCTTTATTAATCTCGTATACAAGGGTCTGTCCTGTACCTCACCAATAAGGAGCAGCTTGCATTTAACTTCCTCCGTTTCATTAAACTTTTGAACAACCTTGATCAGCATTTCCTGGTTCTTTTCGGCCGAGATCCGGCCAATATGAAGAAGCAGAAAATTTGATCCATATTTTTTGTACCGGTCTGAAAGCGCTTCCAAATGTTCAGTGGTTTTTAATGATGGCCGGCCATTCTCAATGAGTATATCGTTATCTAGTCCATAATATGTCCGGTAGGTTTCCCTTCCGTTTTCAGAGATGGTAACTGGTTTTACCTTATCGAAACGGTAAAATATCCACCGCAGGTTCTTTAACCAAAAACCAGGGCATTCTTCCCGGGCAACATTATGAATGGTGTGAAAGAACAAGGTTCTGCTGCTGTATAACCGATAAAGAAATAAATACTCTGAACTGTTTAAATGACTGTGTACCACTGCAGGGTGCAGGTTTTTAAGCCAAATGGTCAATTTCAGGAATACCTTCAGACTAAAGCCCGCCTTCTTTCTGAAACTGACATACTTTACCCTGGAGTCCAGGTCTTTTACAAAACCTTCTGCACCATTGTCCATCAGGGAAACCAAATAAATTTCGCATCTGGTGTTCCTGGCCATTTGATTACAAAGGTCTACCACAAACCGCTCGGCGCCTCCCCGGCTCAGATTACCGATAATCTGTACAATTCGAATTTTAGGCATAGATATAGGGATTTAATACGGCATCCTCCGCAACCTCACTGGTTTGGATATGGTGTAGCTGCAGGATACTGAAATACAAAAAAACGGTAGGCCCATCTGCACTAAGCAGCCATGGGTTATGCGACAAGGCATTCAGGCAAATCCCTATAAATGAGAAGCACAAACAGATCATTAAGGCATTTTCCTTCTTTCTGATGTATCTAACCGAGCCAAGAAATAACTGGATAGGTTTGTAATAAATGGCCAGCAATAAACCAATACCTGCAAACGGCCCCAGATAAGTAAAGAACATCAGGTAGGCATTATGCGAAGTAATACCTGATGAAAATACATAGTCGCGATAGATCACGTCTCCCCAGTTCTTGCCATAAAAGATGAGTCCGAAAGGATACTCTGTGTAGATCCTCAGGTTCTCCATAGCAAGACCAGATCTGTCGTTTGAAGCATCGTTATGTTCATTTTTGGTCAGGATATTTTCCGCGCCACCCAGATTGTCTTTCAATACGTAATTAAAAAACAAGAAACTGGCCAGCAGGATCATAGCGATAGAAATTACTGCTTTTATCCGGTAATTGAGCAGCATGAAAAGAAATACAACAAGCGTAAAGGTTACAAAGGCCGAGCGCTGCATACCCAGAAAGAGAAACAGCAAACAAGCCATAAGAACCAGCAGAACCAGCAAAAAATGCTTTTTATAGACACAAACAAAAATAAAAGCAAAGCAGCACAAGGCTGCCATCTGGTAGCCAAAAGTAAATTGTGTCAGTGCGATACCAGAAGGGCTTTGTACCACCTCGTCTCCCATCAACAGGGCTCTTAATCCATCTATTTCTCCGTAATAATGGTTCAGGACCATCACTATGCCCGAGAAAGTGAGGAGGGCAAAAAAGATCCATATAGACAGCTTAAGACGTTGCAGGTTATCGCCTACAAAGTAATTGAAGTAGAGCGCGCAAAGTAAAATACAGATCATATTGGCGGCAAAACCATTAAAGTCGGCCAGGCCAATAACACTGTACAGAAATACAGCAATTCCTATCCACAGCAATTCTCTGGCATACAGGAAGGATGTTTCTCCTTGCTGCTTAAAAATGAAGATCAGCGGAAAACAAAAAATCAGTGGTGCGGGAATTCTGAAAAATGCAGTCATAAATACGCCGAAAGCCAGACTGAACAAATACAATGTCACGCAAATGATCACCGGTAATTTCATATCAATAGGTTTTAGATCTTGCCGATTCCCTGTTCAATCTGTCGAACAAAAGATTCAGCATCGTAAATAGCTTTTCTGTAAACTTCCTGCCCATAAGCAGCAACGTCCTGATGGGATTTGTAATAGGTAATTAAATGGTCCAGTTTTTCTTCCAGATCGAGAAGATCCCATGAAACCGGGATATAGGTTTCGTTTTCCTGATAGAGATTCGGAAAGGTTTCCAAATGGTTCATCAGTGGTTTAACCAATAGCGCTCCTGAGATAAAAATTTCAAAATCACGGTAACAGATTTCCCCCCATCCAAATGGACTCAGGCCGATCTTGGAATTTCTAAGCTCTTTCCAATACCTGCTTTTGCTTACATTACGGCCACTGGCAATTTGAAGCTGTAATTGAGTAAACAAAGCCAGTATATAATTCCGCTGGTCTGAGATGCCTTTTACCTGCCCCTGATCCTGATGGATTGTTCCCCGGAAGGTCAGGTCAAGATTCCTTTTTTTAACAACAGCAGAGAACCTCGGCGGATAGACTTTATAGCTTAAGTAATTACTCAGTCTGCTCATTTTATATCCAAAGTACCGATAATCGTTAAAACCAATGTTCCATCCAGTTTTAATTTTCTCAAGCTGGTTTACCGGACAAGGTTCAAATACTGTTTTAGCGTTTTTTGGTAAGAGATCGAGCCAAAGCCGGAGGTTCCTCCCCTGATTTGCATCGGTATAATACTGCTTATCTTTCAGCACTTGTTTCTTGAGAAATACATCTACGTAAGGAATGATTGGAAAATCTGAAGAACCCGAAGAATCTGCTGCGTCGAACCAGATTAACCTGCCCGTCTGTGTATTCATTTTTTGAAGATAAGCCATCAGCTCCGTTTCATTCTGTGTGTTTCTTGTCTGCAGATGTTGCCAGCCGCCGGCAAAATATCTGGAGTGCAGCAGCAGATAATCTGCATCCGCCAGCCTTTTGTCCAAATGATTTGTATAGAATTCTACTTTTAAACCATGGGCCAGAAATTCGTTTTTCCAGCGGTGAAAAGGGTGGCTGTCTCCATAAAATCTTTTTTCCGGCCAATCCAGGATTTTTAAGGTCTTCATTTTGTAAATCCTTAAGCATTACCGGTGCAGTATACTCCTGAGGGTATAAGAAATAATTTTCAGGTCAATCCAAAGGTTATGGTGATCAATATACTTCAGGTTCTGGTTAAGTTTTAATGGAATCACCGTATGGATATAGAAGTCTTCGGGATCATCTGAACGCTCCAGCAGCTGGTTTTCATCTATGAATTGTATAGAGGCCCAATCTGTGATTCCAGGTTTTACTGTTAACACTCTTTTTTGATCCGAATCGTACATATCCACATATTTGCACACTTCTGGTCTTGGTCCAACAAAACTCATTTCCCCTTTCAGAATATTGAGCAGCTGAGGTAGCTCGTCAATTTTATACTTCCTTAAATAGTAGCCAGCGGGGGTTATCCGTGCGTCATGATTGCCTACGGTCAGTAAACCCGAACGGTCTGAGCCACAATACATGGTCCGGAACTTATAGAGTTCAAAGTTTTTCTGGTTCAGTCCTACGCGTACCTGTTTGTAAAAAATTCCGCCTGCAGAATCGAGTTTCAGCCAGATGATCACTATAATAAACACAGGAAGCAGGCATAACAAACCCAGAATGGCAAATACCACATCAAACATTCTTTTCGTATTCATAGCTAATGTTGACTTGAACAGCTTCGATAACGCTGTCGATGATAAACCTGATTTCAAGATCGGTAAGCTGAGGATAGATCGGTAAAGAAATTTCACAGGCATACAGTTTATAGCTGTTTGGATAATGTCTGATCTCATAACCAATACTTTTAAAATAACTTAGCATGGGCATCGGAATAAAATGGACATTAACGACGATACCTTTGCTAACCAGGTCTTCAATGATCTGATCGCGCTGGGCCTCAGTTATTCCTTTGATACGCAAGGGAAAGAGATGATAGGAGGTTTCCCTATGATCGTCTTTGGTTACCGGCGGGATAAACCAGTGCTGGCCTTTAAATCCTTCACAGTATTTCTCGCTGATGTCTTTTCTCAAAGGAAGAAGCGTTGACGTATATTTCCGGATCTGGGCAAGACCAATGGCTGCACAAACATCGGGCATGTTGACCTTATAGCCTTTTAACAGAATATCATACTTCCAGTTTGCCCCTTTTGATTTGGCAAAAGCATCCTTATTTTGTCCATTTAGGGAAAAAAGTTTTAAAAAATTAAACTCTTCTATATTGTCAAAGCTAGCTGGCAGGTTTAAGCAGATACAACCTCCTTCTGCTGTGGTGATGTTTTTTACCGCATGGAAAGAAAAAATGGTGACATCTGCCTGCAAAGCTGCAGAAAGTCCATCATAATATGAGCCAATAGAGTGTGCCGCATCTGCAATCAGCAGGATCCTGCCAAGTGTTGTTTGCCTTGAACTTTCTGCCTCAAACAGGGCCATGATCTGCGGTTCCCGTACTATAGTTCTCAACTCGTCGTAATTGCAGGGTAACCCGGCAATATCTACAGCAATAATTGCCTTTGTCTTGCTGGTAATTTTAGCTCTTACTTCTACTGGGTCCAGGGTACAATCATCCAGTACGTCCACCATGATAGGAACTGCTCCACAATGCAATACACACAGCGCTGTTGCACAGTAGGAATAGGCCGGCACAATGACCTCATCTCCTTCTTTAACTCCAAACCATTTCAACATCAGCATAGCGCCCGACGTCCACGAATTGACACATACTGCTGCTGCAGAACCGGTTAATTTAACCACTTCGGCTTCTAGCATTTTTACCTTGGGCCCGGAAGTAATCCAATTGGCATACAGCGAGTCAAGAACCTCATTAATCACTGCCTGATCAATAAAAGGAGGAGAAAAAGGAATATTCATAGTTTTAAAAATTTAAGAGTTAAAGAGGATCAGATCCTCCCATTGGCTGGAAATCACTTCAAGATCGTTGTTCTGACGAATAAGTCTGGCTCTGTTCTTGAGCTTGTGCTGATAAACAGGATCATTAAGGACCTTTAAAATTCCTTGGGAAAGCATCTCTATGTTCTGGTCGGCAACCAACACACCATTTACCTCATTTTCTATGATTTCTGATGGCCCAAATTCACAGTCAAAGGCAATGCAGGCGCAACCTAAGCTCATGGCCTCAATTAAGGCATTTGGATAGCCTTCATTTCGGGAAGGAAGCACAAATACTTCTGCCTGTTCATAATAACTACGGAGGTTGTCTTTTGCTCCGGTTA
>Ga0157370_10001755_pt1 | contig 26722 bp, 17 predicted proteins | sample C35metaG_FD_113463 | JGI IMG/M metagenome (GOLD analysis project Ga0157370, IMG submission 113463) | Corn rhizosphere microbial communities from Kellogg Biological Station, Michigan, USA - C3-5 metaG | ecosystem: Host-associated > Plants > Roots > Rhizosphere > Soil | place: USA: Michigan...
CGACCTTGTGGACGCACTGCCCGAACTCCGGATACTTGTCGGGCAGGAACTCGGCGCGAACCCCGTGATTGCTCGCCCGCCAACTCTTTCCGCCGTCGGAGGTCCGATAGACGCCCCCCGTGGACATCGCGATCAGCATGCGCCGTTTGTCGGTCGGATGCGGGACGATCGTATGCAGGCACAGTCCGCCGCCACCCGGCTGCCATTTCGCGCGATGCTCGTGCGACAGCAGGCCCTCGACCGGCGTCCACGTCTCGCCGGCATCTCGAGACTCGAACAGGCAAGACGGCTCGACGCCCGCCCAGAGAAGATCCGGATCGTCCGCCGGCCCCGGGAGAATTTGCCAGACCTGGACGAGCGAGAGTCCCGATGATTCCGGAAAGCGCACGCTCTGGCGCTCGGGCCCGGTCCACGATTTTCCGAAGTCGTCGCTCAGTCTGATGGTGCTTCCCCAATGAAAGCTGCGCGTCGCTGCGAGCGTTCGCCGGCGGCCGTTCCGCTCGTCGTAGGCGAGCGCATAGACGGACTCGCCGGGAAAGTGCGGGCCGCTCTGCGTCCACTCCTTGCGCGAGCCGTCGGATGCGAGCAGGAATGCGCCTTTGGTCGTGCCGACCATGAGCAGCGTGGTGCCGGGGGAGTGTGTTCCGTCGGAGACCGTGGACGTTGGAGGCATGAATGAGACCTCTGAGCTACTGTGGAGCTTCGGACGAAGAACGAAGAACAAAACTGTGGTGCCGTCGCGAACGGCGCAACGCTACGGCACGCCGGGGAGCTCGCCCGAATCCGCCTGGACCGCCGCGATGATTCCCATCTCGGTGTAGATCGGCCGCACGTGTTCGCGAAGCATCGGCAAGCGCAGCGCGAGCCAGATGCCGCCGGCAAGACACGCGACGCCGCCGATGACGATGGTCGCCGGCGCGCCGATGCGGTCGGCGACGACGCCCGACAGCAGACTCCCGAACGGCGCCGTGCCGAAAAATGCCATCGTGTAGAAGGCCATCACGCGACCGCGCAGATGCTCCTTGGTGATCGTCTGCAGAATCGTGTTGGTCGATGCCAGCTCGACCATGAAGCCGGCGCCGACGATCGGGAGAATGATCAGCGCCACCCAGAGCGAACGAGCGAGCCCAAACCCAATCAGTCCGGTGCCAAAGGCGAGCGTCGCCAGGACCATCACGCGACCGAGGCCGAGGACGCTCCCGCGCGACGCGAGGTAGAGTGCCCCGGCCACGGCACCCAACCCGGACGCGGTCATGAGAAAGCCGAGCGTGTGCGGACCGCCGTGCAGCACCTTGGCGGCGATCACCGGCATGAGCACCGTGTACGGCATACCCATCGCACTCACGAGGGCGAGCAGCAGCAGCGCGGTGCGAACCGGGGGAAAGCCGGTCACGAACCGGTATCCGACGCGGAGGTCCTCGAGCATGCTTTCGCGCAACGGCCTCGGCTCGGTCGGCTGCACACGCATGGCGAGCAGCGACGCAATCACGGCGACGTACGAGATTGCGTCGATCATGAAGCACCAGCCTTCGCCGACGAGCGCGATGATGACCCCGCCGATCGACGGACCGATGATCCGGCTGCCGTTGACCATGGTCGAGTTGAGCGCGATGGCGTTGGGCAGGTCGGCGCGGTCCTCGATCATCTGCACGACGAAGGCTTGACGCGCCGGCGTGTCGAAGGCGTTGATCAACCCTTGCAGCACCTGCAGCGCGAGAATCCACTCAACGGTGATCACGTTGGTCAGCGCGAGAAGCGCGAGGGCCAGCGATTGCAGCGCCGACAGCGCCTGCGTCCAGACAAGGATTCGATGGCGGTCCCAACGATCGATGACGACACCGGCGAAGGGCGCGAGCAACAGCGTGGGCAGCTGTCCGCAGAACCCGACGAGTCCCAGGAGCAGCGCCGAGTTGGTGAGGCGATAGACGAGCCAACTCGTGGCGATGCGGGTAATCCACGTCCCGATCAGCGACACGCTCTGGCCGCTGAAAAAGAGGCGGTAGTTGCGATGCCTGAGCGCCCGGCCAATGCCGAGGCCTTTCGTGTCAGCAGCCATTCCGTGAGATTCGGGCAATATGGAGACCGGCAACCGGAGTCGCGGCCGAGCCGCGGGCCTGCCGCTCTTCTAACCAACGACCGAGATTCGGTGTCAGAGTAATCAATACCGGCCACGCAGTATTCGGAGGCACGTCATGCCGAGTGGAAGCCGCATGGAGCTGCGAAACGCGCTGCGCGGGCTCGCACGCACGCCATCCGTCGCCGTCTCGGCCATTCTCTGTCTCGCGCTGGGCATCGGCGCGACGGCGGCGATCGCGAGCGCGATCAATCGCGCGCTGCTCCAGCCCCTTCCCTTTCGCTCCCCCGATGAGCTGGTCTCGGCACATCGCGTGACGCCCCAGTCGGGACCGCGGGGGACGTGGCCGCAGTCGCCAGCGAACTATGCCGACTTGGCCCGGATGACCAAGCGCATACACGGGCTGTCGGGCATCACGTTCGGCACGGCCCTGGTGGACGCGGGTGGCGAAACGGTGCAGGCGAGTCAGCTCGTTGTCACCGGCGGACTGTTCGAGATGCTCGGTGCGCGTGCGGCCCGCGGCCGGCTGATCGCGCCGGACGACGACCACCCGGACCATCCGCTCGTCGCCGTGCTCAGCGACGCGTTCTGGCGACGGAGATTCGGCGCCGATCCGGCCGTCGTCGGCCGCACGCTCGGCATCAACGGAATGCCCACCACGATCGTGGGCATTCTGCCGCCCGACTTCAGAATCCCGCACGGCGGCAACGTCCTGCGCGGCGATGTGTGGATGCCCGTGCGCTTTACGCCGCAACAACTCGCGCAGCGCGGGAACAATTTCCTCCTACTCCTCGGCCGGTTATCGCCCGGGTCGACCGTCCAGGCGGCGGACGCCGAGATGCGCGGACTGTTCGCGCGCCTGATCGAGACTTATCCGGATCTGCGCGGCGAGAACATGCGCGTGGCGCCGCTGCAGTCGGAGAACCTGCAAGCCGTCCGCAAGCCGCTGTTCCTCGTCTTCGGCGCCGTGTGCATGGTGCTGCTCATCGCGACGACGAACGTGGCGGCGTTGCTGCTCGCGAGAGGCGTTCATCGGCGGCGCGAAATGGCGGTGCGGGTCGCGCTCGGCGCCAGCTGCTGGGACACGATGCGTCCGGTGATGGCGGAGAGTCTCGCGATCGCGGCGGCCGGAACGGCATTGGGGTTGCTGCTCGCGTTGGCCGGTGTGCGAACGATCGGCGCGCTGGCCGCCGAGCGCGTGCCGCAACTCTCGGGGCTGCAAGTCGACGAGCGGATCGTCGTCTTCGCGCTCGGACTCGCGCTGTTCGTCGGTGCAGCGTGCGGGATCGGACCGGCCTGGCGCAGCGCCGCCGTCGATCCGCAGGACGCGCTGCGCTCGGGGAGGGGCGGCGGCGCGGGGCGCGAGCATCATCGCGCCCTGCGCGTGCTCGTCGTGGGTGAGATCGCGCTGTCGCTCGTGCTGCTGATCGGCGCCGGACTGATGCTCAAGGCATTCGCGGGCCTGCTGCGCAAGGATCCGGGGTTCGAGACGCCGCACGTGCTGACGCTGAGTGTGACGACGTCGAGCGCTCGATATCCGAATCAAACGGCGGCGCGTGCGTTCCTGGAGCCGGTGCTCGCGGCGATCGACGCCATTCCCGGCGTCGAGGCAGCCGGCGCGATCAACTTGATCCCGTACGTCAACTGGGGATGGAATAGCAACATCCGCTATGAGGGGCGCCCCGGAAACGAGCCGACGCGCTGGCCACTCGTGGAGCAGCGCGCCGTGACACCGGGGTTTTTCGCGGTGACCAAGCAACGGCTCATGAGCGGTCGACTGCTCGGCCCGGGCGACGATGACAGACCCACGGCCCAACAGGTAGTCGTCGTCAACGAGGCGCTGGCGAAGCGCGACTTCAACGGCGCCGACCCGGTCGGCCGGCGATTCTACACGGGCGACACATCGTTCGCGACGATCGTCGGCGTCGTGAGCGACATTCGCAACGTCGGCCCGATCTCCGATCCGCAACCGGAGATGTATCACGCGTACGCCCAAATCTCGCCCGGAGCATCCCAGTTTCCGATCATGATTCGCACGGCGGGCGAGCCGTCAGCCGCGACGAGCGCGGTGCGGCGCGCGATCCAGTCGGTCGATCGCACCGCCGCTGTGGCGGACGTGGCGACGATGCCTGAAGTGATCGCGCACAGCCTTGGACGCCCGCGATTCTACTTCAGTCTTCTCGGCACGTTCGCCGTCGTCGCGGTGGTGCTCTCGCTGGCCGGGTTGTATGGAGTGCTGAGCTACGCTGTCGCGCAGCGCACGCGCGAGCTCGGCATTCGCGTCGCACTCGGCAGCTCGCGCGGCCGGCTCGTGCGTCTCGTAACCGGCGAGGGCCTGCGCATGGTGGCGATCGGGGTTGCGGCAGGGCTGGCCGCCAGCGCCGGTCTTACGCGGCTCATGGTATCGATGCTGTACGACGTGAGTCCCCTCGACGGGACGACGTGGGCGCTTGCGGCGGCCGCCATGGTCGTGCCGGCAATGCTGGCGACGCTCGTCCCCGCCTTCCGCGCCTCGCGCGCAGATCCGGTCGTCGCGATGCAGGCGGAATAGTCCGCGAGCTGGTTTCTTGATTTGCGCGTTCTCGTGCGTTTTCGCGTGTTCTCCTGTTGTCTCATGTTCCGACCCGATTCGCGCCGACTTGGCTTGGAACCAAAGTCCCTTCCGCAGCGAAGCCATGAAACGAGAGCGTTCGCTGAACGACTTCTCCCGACGCACGGTTCCCTGCCGTTCTCCTCGGCCGTACTCACGCGATGCGGCGCATCCCCAAAATCACGAACGCTGGCTCGGTCGTCGGAGGCCGATCGGACATGGAGTCATTCCGTGGCCGTCTCCGTCGATTCCGTGGATTCCGCGGCCACGCTTCTCCCTGAACGAACGAGAAGCCGGGCCGGACGCGCACGTAGCGCCGTTCAAGGCCTTTCGAGAATCAGATCGACGACGACAGGACGATGATCAGACGCCTGCGTGGCTGGCACGGATGCAGCGCGAATGTGGAAGCTCGCTGATACGAGCACGTAGTCGATTCGCTCGGAGGGCGCGTCGGCGGGATATGTGAGACCAGGACCCGCGCCCGCGACAGACCACGCGTCGCGAAGGCGGCGCAGCAGCGGCTGGATCTCGGGTGCATCCGGCTTGGCGTTCATGTCGCCGAACACGATCGTCGGCTCCGAGGCCGCGCCGATGCGTGCCACCATCTCCGACACCTGTTGCCGGCGCACGCGCGGGTCGGCGCGATAGTCGAGGTGTGTGTTGAACACGCGCACGAGCGTGCCGCGCACGTCGAGCGTGGCATCGAGCAAGCCTGGCATCGGTGTCGGCACCGGGTTGGGATCCTGCGTCGAAAGGCGCGTCAACGTGTCATTGCTCCAGCGCGTGATCGGAAGCCTGCTGAGCAACGCAACGCCGAACTCGCGCGGCGGCGCAGCCGCGGTCGCACCGGCAAGCTGATAGATGCGCGCGAAACGAACCTGCATACCGAGACGCGCCCCCAGCGCGGAGGCTTCGTCAACAAAGCCGCTACGATCCGCCCAGTGGACATCGACCTCCTGCAGCGCCACGACGTCCGGGGTCGACGCGCGGATCGCGGCGGCGGTTCCCTCGAGGTTGCCGTTGCCGGAGCGGATGTTGTACGACATCACGCGCAGCGGAACGCTGGCCGGCGCGCGATGCAGGGAGGCACAACCCGCCGCCATTGCGATGGCAAGCACTGCCGCCGCACGACGAGCCCGCACCAGCGTTGCGCCTTGCATCCTGTCGCCGCCGCAGCACTGTTTCCGCCGCGTCACTGCTCTCGGCCCGTGACCACCGGCAGCTCGACGAAGCTGGCGTGCCCGGGCTCGTGATAGATCCGATGTTCGGCTTTCTTGAAGTCGGCCGGCTTCGCCCAGAAGATGTTCGGCACGAACGTCTGCGGATTCCGATCGTACAGCGGGAACCAGCTCGACTGGATCTGCACCATGATGCGATGGCCGGGCAGGAAGACATGGTTCGCGGTCGGGAGCGCGAACTTGTAGACTAGCGGCACGTTCGGCGCGATTGGCTTCGCCGTCTCGAAGCCTTCGCGAAAGCGTCCGCGCAGAATGTCCATCGCGATCGGCAGTTGATATCCCCCCATCTTTTGTTGGCCTCCGACTTCGTCGGGATACACGTCGATCAGCTTCACGACCCAATCGGCGTCGGTGCCGGTCGTCGACGCAACGATGTTGGCGATCGGTTGGCCGCTGATCTTCAGCGGCGCGGTGAGTACGGCGGATTCGTACGAGAGTACATCGGTCCGCCCCGACGCTTCGCGCTGGTCATCGACCAGCCACTCCGGCCACGTCATGCCGTTGTCGTAACCAACGGGTTGAATCGGACGCTTGCGAAAGGGTACGGGCTTGGCCGGGTCGGAGACGTACGCATCGTAGGCCGCATCTGCCGCCACGGGCGCTGAGAATCCGGCGGCGAACCCGGCATTCAGGTAGAAGGGTTTTGGAGTGACGGTGCAGCCACTCGCGCATCCCGACGGCCAGGCGCTCAGTCGTTCCCATCGGTTCGTGCCCGTCTCGAACGCGCTGACAGGCGCGACGTCGGCGGGCGGAGCGGCGTCCTCGAGATAGTGCGCCAGAAACGGCCCCAGGATGTGCTGCTGGAAATACCGCGACGTATTGCTGTCGAAATCGAGCGCGCCCAACGTGCTGCCGTTCTCGATCTCCTGGCCGTGGTGCCATGGGCCCATCACGAGAAAGACCTTGTCGTTGTTCACGTCTTTCGGTTCGATCGCCTTGTACACGGCGATCGCACCATAGATGTCTTCCTGATCCCAGAGGCTGTGCACCAGCATCACCGGCACGTTCAGCGGCTGTGCGCCGAGGATCTTGTCCATCGCCTGTTCGCGCCACCACGAGTCGTAGTTGGGATGCTCGAGGATTTTTCTCCAGAAGCCGACCTGCTCGAGTCCGTGCAGCCGTCCGAGCTCACCGGACGATCCCGCCTTCATATAGAGATCATAATCATCGAACGCGTCGGTCCACCACTTCGCCGAGTTGTCGCGCGTAGCTTCCTGCTCGAGGATGTAGGGAATGTTCTGCGCGCGGAATGCGCCGTTGTGGAACCAGTCGTCGCCCATCCAGCCGTCGACCATCGGATTCATGGGCGCCGCGACTTTGAGCGCCGGATGCGGATGGACGAGCCCCATAAGCGGCTCGAACCCGTCGTACGAAATGCCGAGCTCACCGACCTTGCCATTCGTCTCGGGAATGTTCTTCACGAGCCAGTCGATCGTATCGTACGTGTCGGTGGATTCGTCGACCGTCGTGGGATTGAGCGGGCCGACGAGCGGTCGATTCATGACGTAGTCGCCTTCGGATCCGTACTTGCCGCGAATGTCCTGGACGACACGGATGTAGCCGCCGGAAATGATGACGTCGAGGGCGTTGTCGTAGCCGTTGAGCGTCGGGGCGAGGTGGGCGCTCTGCGCGTACGTCGTCGTGGCCGTGGCGTCGTAGGGAGTTCGCGTCAACAGGATCGGTGCGCGTCGCGCGCCTTTCGGCACCAGGATCACCGTGTGCAGCTTTGCGCCGTCGCGCATGGGGATCATGACGTCGCGGCGATCGTAATCGAACGACGATCTCTGCGGCGTGAACCTGGCCGGGGTCTCGCTCGGCAGGGTTGGCTTTTGCGCCGCGGCTGGCGCGGAAAGGGCGAGCATCAGCGCCGGCAGAATACGGCCGACTTGCACATGGGCTCTGTTCACACGAAGCTCCAGAGGAGTTTGTGAAGATGGATGTCCCGCCGCCGCACGCGCGCGGCTGACGAAAGCTCGCGAACGCGGCTCGATGGTGAAAGATCCATTCGGAGACGACGCCCATGACTGAAGCAGCTCCTGCATTGCCGGAGATCGCAGGCCTGACCCGCCCGAATCCCGAGTTCGTCCAGGCGATCACGTTGACCGATGCTACGATGCTCGTCGCCGGCTCCATGATCGGCTCGGGCATCTTCATCACGTCAGCGGCCATGGCGCGCAGCGTCGGGTCTCCGATGTGGCTGTTGATCGCCTGGGTCGTGACCGGTGTCATCACGCTGCTTGGCGCGCTGTCGTACGGTGAGCTCGCGTCCATGTTTCCGCGCGCCGGCGGCCAATACATCTTTCTGCGCGAGTCGATGGGCCCGCTCATGGGCTTTCTCTACGGATGGACGCTGTTTCTCGTCATTCAGACGGGCACCATTGCCGCCGTGGCCGTCGCGTTCGGCCGATTCCTCGGCGTGCTCTGGCCGGCGATCGGCCCCGATCGCTACGTCTGGTTTCCACAAGCCAACTTCTGCTCGTCGTTGCTCGGCTGCACCGATGCCGCGAACGCCATCCAACTCGGTCTGTCGCCGCAGCGTGTCGTGGCGCTCGTGAGCATCGCGGTGCTCACGTGGATCAATCTGCGCGGCGTCCGCGAGGGAAAGCTGGTGCAAACGTCCCTCACGCTGATCAAGACGGCCGCGCTCGCGCTGTTGATCATCCTGGGACTTACCGTCGGCCGAAACGCGACGGCGATCGCGGCGAACTTCGGCCGCAATTTCAGCGGCGGCGTTGGCGTCAGCGGGACGTTCGTCGTGGCCTTCGGCGCGGCGCTCGTCGGCTCCCTTTTCTCGAGCGACGCGTGGAACAACGTCACTTTTGCCGCCGCCGAGGTGCGGAATCCAAAGCGCAATCTCCCGCTCGCGCTTCTGCTCGGGACGGGCCTCGTGACCGTCCTCTATGTGATGGCGAACGTTGCCTATCTCAACGTGCTGCCGATGGCCGGGGTACAGGGCGGGGCGACGGCGATCGCGCGCGGCGTGTCGCACGCCACACAGGATCGCGTCGCCACCGCGGCGCTCGAGGTCGTGTTCGGCTCGGCCGGCGCGACGATCATGGCTGTTGCCATTCTCATCTCGACCTTCGGCTGTAACAACGGGCTCATTCTCGCCGGCGCGCGTGTGTACTACGCGATGGCGCGCGACCGGCTCTTCTTTCGCCGCGTCGGGACACTCAATGCGCGGCGCGTGCCGGCCTCCGGACTGATCGTGCAGTCGATCTGGGTCGCGCTACTCTGTCTCACGGGGAGCTACAATCAGCTCCTCAACTACGTGATCTTCGCGGCGCTGGTTTTTTACGCGTTGACGACCATCGGACTGTTCATTTTGCGCGTCAAGCGCCCCGACGTCGAGCGACCGTACCGCACAATTGGATACCCGGCGCTCCCCGCGCTGTACGTCGTGCTCACGACCGTGGTGATGCTGTTGATCTTGATCTCGCCGTCGACACGACAGGATGCGTTTCTCGGCCTCGCGATCGTGATCCTCGGCGTTCCGGTCTACTTCGTGTGGCGCGCCGTGGAGGGGACGGGACAAGCGGTGTCGCAATAGATGGAGCGACGGGGCCGATGGGCGACTTCAAGTGATTGATCGCCCTACGGCCGTCTCGCTCGCCCCGACTGCGTCGCACTCATGGCGGCCGCTTCGCTCTTCGCCGGCGTCGGATCGTCCCAGTTGATGATCGCGTTGAAGATCATGTTGAACTCACCGTGGTTCTGCCAGCGATACACCGGATTGTTTGCGAACATCAGCACCCGGCCATGGCCATCATGAGCCTTCGGAATGTCGACGGCGAAGGCGCGGTTGCGGAGATTGTCCGCTCCCGTCATCAGTCCGCTCAACACCGATGAATCGCCGCCCACGTACTCTGCGAGCACGTTGGCCGAGTCGGCGATGCCGAAACGGAACACCTGTGAGCCCTGGCCGAACTTGACCGGGATCGTGTCGCGATAGCCGTAGAAGATGGGACTGTCGGTACGCGTGATCTTCGCCATCACGAGCGGCTTCTGCGCGACGACCCCCGCCGGATTCTCGCTCTCGATGGACCGGGCGAGCCCGAGCTCGATCGGATACCGCACGGCCTGCACGGCCGTGATGAGCGTGCCGCCGGCGTCGAGGAATGCATTGATGGCGTCGACCCCCGCCTGGCCAAAGCCGCCGCTCATGTCCGGCGTCGAGCCGTACATGCCCAGGAACTTGTACTTGTCGCTCGATTCGTAGGGCTGCGGGTGCTTTGCCTTCTTGGCGAACACGGCGGCGCGATTGACGTTTTGCGCCGCCATCACGATCACGTCATAATCTTTCTTTAAATCGCCCTGCGCCACCCGCTCCTTGAAGATCAGATCGTAGGGGACGTGGAACTGGTCGAACGTATACCGATACCAGCCAAGCTCCTGCGTGCCGTTCCACTGCGAGTAGATCGCTACGCGCGGCACATTTGCGTCATGACTCGCCACGGCCGGCAGCGTGGTCAGCGCCGCGGCCGTGAGCCCGAGCGAATCGACGGCGTGCTTCGCCGCGGCGAGATCGGCCGGCGAGCCGGTCACGATGAACGAGCCGGCGGGGAACTTCACGCCCTCGGCGGTGAACGCCGATTCGGCCACCTTCATGGGTACGGCCTTGAGCAGCAGCCGGAACGTAATCATGTAGTTCGAGCCGAGGTGGGCCACCGCGAGCCCCGCGTTGCCGCTGCCGGCCACCGTTCCCTTCACTACCGCGACCTTCACCGGTGTCACCGCCGCACCAAGAATGGATTTGTCGTCGACCTGGTTCACGGCGACACCGAACGCCCAGCCCATCGACCAGCCGCTGTCGTCGTACGTCGTGAGCGCCGGGTCGGGGAAGATCTGTTTCTCGAGGAGATTCTTCGCCAGGCGGCCATATGGCTGGTTCAGCTTGATCACGTACGACCCGGCCGGGAAGGTGTCCTTGCCGGCCACGGTCGCCTTTAGCAGCGCGCCGACCTCGATGCCCTGGGCGCGGAGGATGTTGACCAGCGTCGCCGGCTTGGTCATGTCGGGGGCGGCCGGGATCACGAAGCCGTATGGCGGCTTGGTCGCGCCGTCGTCGATCGAGTGCTTGGTCTTGAGGTAGAAGTTCTCCAATACCATCTGTGGAAACATCGACGTGAGCTGGAGCCCCGAGAGAACGCCGGTCTCCATGTAGTTGGTGTTGTCGCGGCGCGTGAACGTCGCCACGCCGTTCGCCGGCAGGGGGAGACCGCGATACCACTCGCGCTGCTGGTTGCCACCCTTGCCCGTCGGAATGGTGGCGCGGCCGCCGAAACCAGGAGCGCCCCCGCCCGCCGCGCCGCCCCGCCCGCCGGCACGCGGCGTCGCGTTCGCGATGCTGTCCGACATCGAATCGGCCGGGATGTCGTGGCCGGATTCCGTCTCGTACATCTTCATCATGCCGTTGTGATTGTAGGCCACCGAACCCAGGTAGCCCGGCGACCAGCCGTCCATGAACGCGTGGGTGTAGACGCCCGGCATGCCATACTTGGTCATCTGCTCCAGCTCGTAGTTCGCGAAGAACGGCATCTCCGTGAACAGAATGGGGTCGAGGTTGGGGTTCTGCGGCGGGCCGCCGCTGTACGTGTACAGCAGCGCCTGCGCCTCATGCAGGTCGTGGATGATCGGCGGATGCGCGGTGTAATACCAGTCGATGATCGCGCGCATCTCCATCTGCGAGAGGTTGATGTCGCGGTTGTTGTCGTGATAGACGTATTTGCCCCAGTAGGGCAGACCGCCCTCGAGGCTACCGCCTCGCCCGCCGCCGAATGGGCCGCCACGGCCGCCGCCGGTGGTTGTATCCGGGGCGGCTCCCCTCCCTCCGCCTCTGCCTCCGCGCCCGCCGCGGCCACCGCGGCCCGGCACCGCGCCCACCGCACGGTTCGCGCGTGTGCTGTCGGTGCGTGCGCTATCGGCACGCGCGCTGTCCGCTCCCGCGATCGAATCCGCTGCGCCGTACTGCGCTTTCATGTCGAGCCCATGATAGAACCAGTCGACGTTGCGATCGCGTCCGTCGGGTTCGGCCGCCGGCGTCATCGACACGATCACGTTGTTCCGGATCTGCGTGATGAGCGGCGACGTCTCCGTCGCGAGACGATAGACGAGCTCCATCAGCATCTCACATGGTCCGGTTTCGCCCGAGTGCAGGCAGCCGAGGAAGTGGTAGTTCGGCTTGGTCGCCTCGATCAGTTGGCGCACCTGCGAATCCGAGATCCCGCGCGGATCGGCAAGCTTGGCGAGATTCGCCCGGTTCTGTGCCAGGTGCTTCATGTTCTCGTCCGACGAAACCCACACGACGACGAGCTCGCGCCCCTCGTCCGACTTGCCGATCGTCTCGACCTTGACCCGCGGCGTTGCCTTGGCAAGGGCGCGGTAGTAGGCGACGATCTTGTCGTAGTATGTGAGCTTCTTGGGCGCACCAACGTAGTAGCCGAGGAACTGCTTGGGCGTCGGGACGCCGGAAACCACAGGCAAGTGATCGACCAGCGGGCTCCCGTGGTGCGTCCACGTTTTGTAGAACGTGACGAAGTCGGGGTCCTGTCGCTGGTTGGGGTCGCGGGTCTCGTTGACGGAGGCTTGCGCGTGGAGAGCGCCGGCGGCGAGAGCAAGGAGAGCGATGGACTGGGCGAGGCGCATGCTATCGGCGGGGTGGAAGACTATGGTGGCCGTAAGGATACGGCGGGGTACGCTTGATCGTTAGAGGTTGGCGTTCCCAGTCATTCACGCGTAGCGAGAGGGGACGGCAATCGATGTGCAGGTTCGCACGCTGTTCGACCAAGGCGCTCAGACGTCCGATGCCCAGCCCTCCTCCACCTCTTCCTCATCCGCTTCCTCTCCGACCGCGAGCGGCGGAAGGGGGACGTCGTCGTAAATTTCGTCGAGCGTGAGTCGCGCGTCGAGGCACGGCATCAGCACGTCTTCCGCTCCGGTGATCTCGTCGCGCAGCCAGTCGCCGCCATCGCCGCGCGTATACACGACGACATGACGCCGGCGCTGCTCGACGATCAAATAGGACCGGAGCGACGGCATCCGTTGATAAACTTCGAGCTTCTCTCGGCGATCCGTGGTCCGAGTGCTGGGCGACGTTGAAGTTGATGAGATTGTGCCGCGTCGTCACGCCCGACATCGCGAAGACTTCGCCCGCGATGTACTCGTGCTTGACGGGGCTCGCTTTCTCGAACGCCAGGAATTCCTCGACCGACATTCGAACCGGGAACTCACGCGCGGAAGGCATAGCCGAGCATACGCTCGGCTCGGCCGAGAAGTCAATGACGCCTAGACGCGCGCCTGGACGCCGCCTGCCGCTGGCCCGAATCGCCGTCGCAGAGCACGCTGCGTGTCACGTCACCGCCGGCACCCCACTCTGCTGAATCAGCTTGGCGACCAGTGCCGTCCACCCGGTTTGATGCGACGCGCCCAGCCCCGCGCCGGTGTCGCCGTCGAAGTACTCGTGAAAGAGCAGCGCGTCGCGCCAGTGCGGATCGGTCTGAAACCGCTCGGACGCGCCGAACGCCGGACGCCGCCCTTCGTGTCGCACGAAGAGCCCGATCAGACGGCGTGACAGCTCGACGGAGACTTCCCATAAGGTCAGCATTCGACCCGATCCCACCGGGTGCTCGATCCGAAACGTCGAGCCGTAATACCAATCGAACTTCTGCAGCGCCTCGATGATCAGATAGTTGAGCGGGAACCAGACGGGCCCGCGCCAGTTGGAGTTGCCGCCGAATAATCCGCTGCACGATTCGGCCGGCTCGTAACCGATCTCGCCGAAATCGCGGCCGTCGACCTTCAGGCGAAATGGGTGGTCGGCGTGCCAGCGCGACAGCGAGCGGAGGCCGTGCGGCGACAGGAACTCGCTCTCGTCGAGCATACGGCGCAGGATGGCGCGCAGCCGCGGCTCACTGACGACGGCGAAGAGGCGCCGGTCCGCGGTACCCGCGCGTGTGATCGACGCCGCGTCGCCGACCATCTCGGCGCGATACCGCAAGAACCACTCGAGTCGGCCGCGGAAGCCGGGAAGCTGGTGCAACAGATCCGCGTCCAGCGTTTCGACGGCGAGGAGTGGAATCAATCCGACCATCGAGCGAACGCGCATGAACGCGGTCGTGCCGTCGGACAGCCGGAGCAGATCATAGTAGAACTCGTCCTGCTCGTCCCACAGATCTTCGGATTCTCCGGTGGGCGTGGTGCGCGAGTTCACCGCGTGCGCGATGTAGAAGAAATGCTCGAGGAACTTGGTCGCGACATCTTCGTACGCGTCGTCCTGCCGCGCCAGCTCGAGCGCGATGGCGAGCATGTTGAGGCAGAACATGGCCATCCAGTTCGTGCCGTCGCTCTGATCGAGCCGCGCGCCATCCGGCAGGCCTTCGCTCCGGTTGAAGATGCCGATGTTGTCGAGGCCGAGGAATCCTCCCTGGAACACGTTCCGGTCCTCGACGTCCTTGCGGTTCACCCACCACGTGAAATTGATGAGCAACTTGTGAAACACGCGCTCCAGGAACTTGACGTCCCCGCTGCCCGTGGCGTGCCGCTCGATCTGATAGACGCGCATCGCGGCCCAGGCCTGCACGGGCGGGTTGACGTCGCCGAACTGCCATTCGTACGCCGGGAGTTGGCCGTTGGGATGCATGAACCACTCGCGCTGCAGGAGCACGAGCTGGTCCTTGGCGAATGCCGGATCGACCATCGCCAGGGCGACCGCGTGAAACGCGAGATCCCATGCGGCGTACCAGGGATACTCCCAGGTGTCGGGCATCGAGATCACGTCGTGGTTGTTGAGGTGCGTCCATCCGTGATTGCGTCCCGACCATCGCTCGGCCGGCGGCGGCGGGTACGCCGGATCGCCCATCAACCATTGCTGCACGTCATAGTGATAGAACTGCTTGTTCCACAGCAGGCCGGCGATCGCTTGCCGTTGGATGAGTCGCTCGTCAGCGGATACCTCCGGCACGGCGAGGGGCGCATAGAACTCGTCGGCTTCGCGCGCGCGAACGGCGAACATGGCGTCGAACTCGGGGCCGAACGACGCGGCACTGCCACGGTTGTTCGAGAGGCGCAGCCGGATGACGCGCTCGGCGCCCGGCGCGAGCGTCAAGCGATGGAGGCCGGCGGCCTTGGTCCCCTGATGCGCCGGGTTGATCGCGTCTTTTCGTCCGTTTACCAAGTACTCATGGAACGCATCCTTGACGTATGGCGACGCGTTCGCCACGCCGAACAGACGCTCGGCATTCGTGTCGTTCTCGGTAAAGAGCAGCTCCGGATGGCCCTCGAAGGCCAGATGATATCGACCCAACGTCTCGTGCTCGGCCAGGATCTGAACGGCGTCGTCGGACTCGGCGAGGCTGCTCAATGACGGCCGATAGCCGGTCAGGCCCCACGACCAGGTGTTGCGAAACCAGAGCGTGGGCAGCAGATCGATCGCTGCCGGGTCCGGACCGCGGTTCGCGATCGTGATCCGGACCAGCAGGTCGGTCGGTGTCGCTTTGGCGTACTCGACGCCGACGTCGAAGTACCGGTCCTCGTCGAAGACGCCGGTGTCCAGCAGCTCCAGCTCCGGATCGCTCCGTCCGCGCTGACGATTCTCCCGGCGCAGCTGGTCATACGGAAACGCCTTCTGAGGATACTTATACAACGCCCGCATGTATGCGTGCGACGGAACGTTGTCCAGGTAGAACCAGTAGTCCTTCGCGTCCTCGCCGTGGTTGCCTTCGTGCCCGGACAGGCCGAACGGCCGCTCCTTGAGGATTTCATCATGGCCGTTCCACAGCGCGATCGCGAAGCAGAGCCGCTGGCTGTCGTCGCAGATTCCGAGGAGCCCGTCCTCGTTCCAGCGGTACGCGCGGCTGCGGGCATGTTCGTGCGGCAGAGAGGACCACGCGTCGCCGTTGGCGCTGTAGTCCTCTCGCACCGTGCCCCACGCCCGCTCGGCGAGATACGGCCCCCACAGACGCCACGACGCCGTACCGGCCGTCGCGGCTTCGAGACGCTTTCGCTCTTCGCTCATGTCGTACGGAAGATACCCGGCCCGATCGTCCGGCAGGTCGACCGTCCGACCGCCCCGACCTTCGAGCTACTTGGGCCGCGAGGCCGGCTTCGCGGCCGGCTCACGCTCGTTCACCGTGGGGAATGGCGGCGCCGGGTAGGTTCCGAGCTTGAGCTGCGGCATCTCTTTGTATTCGCTGACCCAGAAATCCGGCGGACCTTCGCTCTCCGCGACTTTATTGTGGACCGGCTTCAGTCCACGCTTCAAATACGCCGCGATCGCGTTCAGGTCGTTGTCGGGCATGTGCCTCCACGCTGCCCACGGCATGGGCGGCGCCAGAAAATGGGGGTGAAGCGGGAAGTTGCCTTGCCCCGGTGTCGTGGAGGTGATCTTCACGTCCGGGGTGTCCTCCGGGCGAAGACCATAGCGCAGCGCGTTGAAGATCTGGCGCTCGGTGAATCGTCCGAGACCGGTCTCGTCGTCCGGTGTGAGATTTCGCGGATGCGTGTGGAAGCACGGAGTCGCCCCTGGCGTGAACGCGCACGGACCGATGAGAAACTGCTGATCAGGAGTCTTTTCGCCGGCGAGCCAACCCGGGTAGGCCACTCCGTCATCGCCGCCCCCGTGGCAACCGCCACAGCCGTGGTTGATCACGAGCTGCCGGCCACGCAGCACCATGGGGTCCGCGGCGGACGCGCGCTCAGACTTTGAATCGCCGGCAGTCCGCGCCGACCTGCGCGCGGCGATCAGCACCGTCGAGGAGAGGATCATCAGAGCCAGAGCCGTAAATCCCGATTTCGTGCGTTTGCTCAACATAAGCCGACTCCTTGATTAGGTTGGCCGCGGCGTCGCGGAGGTAACCTGCTTTCATCGAACTTCGAGCACACCCATCATTCCTTCGTCCTCATGATCGAGGATGTGACAGTGGTACATCCACCGCCCGGGATAGTCGTCGAAGTGGACGACGATGCGGATCGATGAATGCTTGGGAACGTTGCCGGTGTCCTTCCAACTACGAAATGGCTCGGGCACGCCGTCCCGGTCGAGCACCTGGAAGTGAAATCCGTGCAGATGAAACGGGTGGTCCATTCCCACCACGTTCTGAATGGTCCAGATCTCGGTCGTGCCAAGCCGGGCTCGAGCATCCACTCGGTGCATGTCCATCGTCTTGCCGTCGATGAGCCCTTGCGACATCACGATCACGCGGTGCCTACGGGCTTTCGTCGTGTCGATTGCCGGGATGGAGCGCAGCGCCGGCGGGATTTGGACGGCGGGCACCGGCGGATCATCGGAGTAGCGAAGCGAGAGGACCGGTCGCGTGCGATCCCAATCCGCGGGGCGCGTTTGCGGCATGTACCGGTCGTACGGCCGATCCTCGAGCACCGTCGTGTCGCCGGGCACGCCGGTTCCCTGCACCAGCACCTCTACGCGCTCGCTGTTCGCCAACAAGATCTCCGGCGTGGCGACAGGATGCTCGAACAATCCGCCGTCGCTGCCGACCTGAAGCAGTCGCTGCCCCGGAAGCGCCAAGCGATAGATCCGCGCGCCCGACGCGTTCACGATGCGCCAGCGTTGCACTTCGCCCCGTCGAATGGTGATCGCGGGCAGTACCTGTCCGTTCACGAAGAGAACGTTGCCCTCCCGCCCGTTCTCGAGATCGATGCCGCCGGCGATCGATTTGGGATCTGAAAACTCGATCTCGCCGCGCGAATCGAAGCGGTTGTCGGACAGAATGAGCAGCTTCTCCGGAATTCCCTTCGCGGCGAGCGGGTCGTCTGGCGCGTGGACCACGATGCCGCCGTAGAGACCCATCGCGATCTGAAATGAGCTGCGCCGGTCCGGATGCGGGTGATACCAGTACGTCCCCGCGGAGCCCGCGGCCAGCCTGAACTTGTAGTCGTGCGTCGTTCCCGGCGCGATCGGATACAACGGACTGCCGTCGGCGTTCGCCGGAATGTGCAGGCCGTGCCAGTGCACCGTGGTCGGTTCCGGCAGCGCGTTGCGAAAATGAATGATGACGCTATCGCCTTCGCGCAGGTCGAGCGTCGGTCCGGGTACGCTGCCATTGTAGGCGTACACGCTCACGAGCGGGCCGCCGGGCAACAACCGAACGCGCGCCGGCGCCGCCGTCAACGTCACCTCGACCACACCCGGCCGCGCCGACACGCTGCGCAGCAGTGGCGGATGACGGAGCAACTCGGTCGCGGGTGCGACGTGAACGTGCACCGCCGCCATCGCCGGAGCGCCTTCTAGAAACGTCGGCGCGGCGGCCCAGCCGACCACCGACGCAAGCAGAACCATGCACGACCGACGAAGCGCCCTGCTTCCATCGGGCGGGAAGCTCCTAAGGTGGGCACAACTGCCTTTGCAGCCTGCTGTGACCTGGCGGGGGCTCGCCATGTTGGGATTCCCTCGTGAGGCAGCGTGGCGAAGCTATCGTGCTCTATCGTGCTCGATTGTGCTGCTAAACGGGCGTCTCTCGTGCGTGCAAGAACGTAGCTGGATCGACGAGAAAGTCCAGCACCGCCCTTCCCCCAAAGATCCTTACCTACTTCACGTGCGTCACCTACTTCGGCGCGCCGTCCGCTTCGGCGGGCTTCGGCGCCGCGCGCCGCTGCGCCCAGTGCGGGCGGACCTCGCGCGGCCGCTCGCGGTCGGCGACGAGTTGCACGTAGTATGCGAGGATTCGCGTCCGCAAGTTGCGCGGCGTGTCGTCAGGCTGAGTCCGGAACGCGGCGTAGCGCTGCGACTCACCTGTCACAGTGATCCACCACCAGAGCGTTCCGGGAGTGGCCGGCGACGATGCAGCGCGGCAGGTGAACGTGCGGTCGCCTTCCTGAAATTCGACTAGATCCATTGGGTCTTCCGTGAAGGAGTCCGACGGATGCGACACCGGAAATCAAAAAAGGCCCGGGCAGTGCCGGACCCTTGGAGGATTTCGGTTGTGCTTGGCGCGGATGCGGACACGCGCCCCGTTGAATGGAATATAGCGGGTTGTCATGCTCGAGGCGGCATGACGTCGCTTTGGCGACAACGCCATCGTGCCCTCGCCGTCAGATCCGATCGGCCAACATGCCCTCGAGCTCGTCGAGCACGAGGGCATCGGGCGAAAGTCGCACCCCCTCGTCTCGTAATTTCCGCATCAGCCGACCGCCGGCGAGCATGACCTTCCCCAGCCGGCGCGACTGGCCGTGGATGTGATCGACGCGCACGCGGCGGCGCGCGACGAAGCGCTCGAGCGCCACGGTGACGTGGCTCGAATCGGTACGGCACATCTCTTCCGACAGCACCGCCGCCGATTCCATCGCCAGCGCCGCGCCCATGGCGTTCATGGGCAGACTGCCCGTGGCCGCGTCACCGATCAGGACGACGCGACCCTGGTGCCACCGGTCCATGTGAACGGCGTTGAAGTCGTCATGAAAGACATTGTCCACAGTCGCGAGCTCGCCGAGCAGCCAGGGGACCGGTCCGCCGAACTCGGCGAACAAGCCGCGGAGACGCCCCGCTCGCGACTCGAGCGGGTCCGGAGTATTTGCCGCCGCGCGCGCCGCCATCAGCACGGACATCCGATTTCGCATCGGATAGATCGTGACGAACTTGTTCGTCCCCCAGTATTCCACCACCTCGGCCGGCGGAACGAAGGGCGATGCGACCGAGAAGGCCCACCCGGTCAGGCCGGTGTACGCGAGCGGCACGTCGCCGAATACGAGCCGGCGGATCGACGACCGGACGCCGTCGCATCCGACGATGACGTCGAACGCCTCGCGCGTTCCGTCGTCGAACGTCGCCACGGCGCCGGCGGCCGACTGCTGGATCTCCGCGACGTTCGCGCCAAAACGAATTCGCCCATCGGTCACCGCATGCCGAAGCACGCCGATGAGATCGGCTCGGGAAACGTTCATCAGCGGACCATACGTCTCCGCGATGTGCGCGAGCGAATAGGTGTGCAGCACCTCGCCATGCTCGTTGGCGGCGACGTATCGCGCGCACGCCGTTGCCACCTCGTCGAAGCGCCGGAAGAGGCCCAAACCTTTGAGAATGTTGCTGCCGGCGGGCCATAAGCCGAGTCCGTATTCCGAACCGCTCGATCCAGGCGCGCGCTCCACGACGACAGGGGCAAAGTCGCGCTGCTCGAGCAACGCCGCCAACGTCAACCCGGCGATGCCGCCGCCGACGATCAGCACACGCAGCTCGGGACCGTATCGCACGCCACGATCGTGCAGCGCGGCCACCGACGCGTCGGCGTGCGAGCGGCTCGGCACGTACATCATTGGACCGTGGCGCGCGCACGCCGGTGGAAGCGGCGGCGGACCAGTCGAAGTCGCGCTGAAATCGTCGTTCCGTCGACCGTTTCCTCTTCCTCGAGCACTGTGCGATAGGCCGTCGCGATGCTGCCCCGGCTCAGCATCCCCAGCAGGCGCGTCGGGTCATTCCGATCGACCACGGGAAGACGCCCAACGCTCGCGCGAAGCATGAGGTGCAGCGCATCCTCGAGCAACTCGTCAGCGTATGTGACGACCGGAGCCCGCGTGCCGATCTCGAGCAGCGTGAGGTCGCCCTCGCCTTCGCCATTGAGCACCTTGAGAAGATCGCCGCGGGTGAGAATCCCCACCAGGGCGCCTTCCGAATCGACGAGCGGCCACGAATGCCGGCGTCCGAACACCGGATCCTGCAGGAGAAGATTCCGCACGATCTCCAGGCCCGAGGTTTCGGCCGGGATCGATGGCACGTCGCGTTCCATCACGTCCTCGACGACGAATCGCGCCAGCGGGCTCACCGAGTATTCTCGAACGACGTGATAGCCGCGCCGCGCCACTTTCTCCGTGAGGATCGATCGCTTCATCAACAACACCGTCACGGCATGCGCCGCCACGCACCCGACGAGCAACCCGGGCAGCAGCTCGATGTCGTGCGTGAGCTCGAGCAGAAACGCGATCGCCGTCAACGGCGAGCGCATCGTGCCGCCCATCATCGCGGCCATGCTGATCATCGCCCACAACGCGGGGTTGCCGGCGTGAATCCAGCGAGCTTCGATGGCGCCGAGCGCGCCGCCCATGATCAGTAATGGTGCGAGAACGCCGCCGGACGTACCGGAGCCCAGGGCCACACTCCAGATGATCGCCTTGATGATGAGCAGTCCGAGCACGAACGCGCCGACGAGATGGCCGGCGAGCAGATCGCGGATCGTGTCGTAGCCGACACCGAGAGCACGCGGCTGCAGGAGTCCCCCCAGACCGATCACGGCACCGCCGATCACCGGCCACCACATGTAGTGCAGGGGCACCTTGGCGAACATGTCCTCCGCGCCGTACACGAGCGCGGTGAGCACGGCCGATCCGAGCCCGGCGGCGATTCCAACGGCGAGCGAGATGCCGAGCTCGGACGCCGTCATCGTCGCATGCACCACGACGGGGAAGATTGGGCCCGGCCCGAGCAGCGGCGTGCGAAGCGCGAACGCGACGACGCACGCGGCGACTACCGGTACGAAACTGCGCGGCTTCCACTCGAACAGCAGCAGCTCGACGGCGATGAGCACCGCGGCGACCGGCGTGGCGAAGATGGCCGACATTCCCGCCGCCGCGCCCGCGACGAGGAGCGTCTTTCGCTCGGCGGACGAGAGATGGAAGGCTTGCGCGAACAGCGAGCCGAGCGCGCCGCCGGTCATGATGATCGGCCCCTCGGCGCCGAAGGGACCACCGGTCCCGATGGAGATGGCGGAGGAGACGGGCTTGAGGATGGCGATCTTCGCGTCCATCCGGCTTTGCCCGATCAGAATCGCTTCCATCGCCTCCGGAATGCCGTGCCCTCGAATTCGCTCCGAGCCATACCGGGCCATCAGCCCAACGATCAGCCCCCCGACCATCGGGACAAGCACCGACCACCAACCAAGCCCGTTCGCGGCCGGTGAAACGAGAGTGGACGAGAGGCGATGATAATACGCGAGATTGGTGATCGCGCCGATGAGCCAGACGAGCACGTAGGCCACGAGCGCGCTCATCGCGCCGACGACGAGCGACATTGCCGTGAGGGGCAGCAGTCGTACGTCAGCGGTGAAATCGCGCAGTTCCCGCCGGGCGGGCAATGGTCCGATCAATCCCATCTCAATAGAGGCCTTGAGGGCCGTTGACAAAAAGCAATATTATTGAATATATGGCCGCCCAAACTAAAGAATGTGGCCGGCCTTTGGCAACCATGCCGCCGAGGACGAGCAGGCGACGGCTGCGATCGCGAGGAGGGCGGAAACGACACGGCGGCGCTCATCATGCGATCTCTAATCCGCAGATTCGCGCCGCCGAAGCGCTAGGTGCGCTTCTTTTCGTACCCCTTGTCCACGGCGAGTGCGTGCGCGCGGGACAGATGATCGCGAACCATCGGAATCATCGCCTCGACCTGTTGCCGCACTGCATCATTTTTCGCGACCTTCTCGAGGGTCTCGAGCTCGGCGAGCACGTGCTCGTGCAATTGGACTTGCGACATCACATAATGGCGATCGATCGTCGCGTCGGACGCAATGCGGACGGAGTCGAGCGACGCAGCCACGTGTGAGGCCCTGAGACCGCCGAAGATCGACGTGGGAGTGATGCCCGCTCGCTGAGCAAGGTCGCGGTCGCTCTGGAGATGGGCCGTGTGCGCGGCGTGCATCAGACGCGCGTAGGTCAGCACGTCGTCGCTCTTCGACAAGCGCAGGGTCGTGTCGGCCGTGGCCACTTCCATTGAATCGACCGTCAGCAAGTGCCCGACAATGTCGGCGTCGGACAGCCCGCCGAGCATCCGTGTCTCCGATGCGTCGAGCGGTGCGGCCGGATAGGCGGACAGAGCCACCGTTCCGGACGCCGCCGAGCTCGATCCGTATTGTTGATTCGCTGCGCAGGCGGCGAACGCCGAGATCGCGGCGACGGACGTGAGCGCACGAGCCATCGAGATAAACACTGCCACCTCCATTCAAATGAGCCTGGTCACCAATTGTTGTGATCGGGCAAGAGGTGGGCCGGTCACGAAGACTTTCGCGTGGTGCAACAGTTGACGCCGGCATCGCCGGCCACGTCGCCGCCCTACCGCCCGGCCACCCAGACCTGATTCGCGCGGTCGATGTCGGGAAACAACTCGCCGGGATCGATCACCACTTTGGTCACCGCGGGCGAAGCCGCCACGCGAACGACGGACTTGCGCGCCCCGGCGAGCCAGACGTCCACCGCCACCGTCAACCGCTGCACACTGCCGCCGGCGCGCGTGATCGCGAGGTCGACCGGCATTGGCGCCGGGCCGCGATCCTCGATCGTGATCTCCGTCGAGTCGCCCCGCGTCTCGACCGACGCGATCGCCTGGTCGAGGGGCCACGGCTGATAGAACCACGTCGTCCAGAACCAGCCCAGATCTCGGCCCGCTACGTCGGAAATCGTATTGAAGAAATCGTATGGGTACGGGTGCCGGCCCGTCCACCGCCGACCGTACTCGCGGAAGGCGCGGTGGAAGGTCGCCTCGCCAAGCAGGCCGCGGAGGCCGGCGAGCACAGACGCGGTCTTGTCGTAGTACATGATGAAGTAGAGGCCCTCCGGGTACAGATCGCCGGGCCACATGAGCGTCATGTCGTGACCGGAGCGAGCGGCGCCGAGGTACAGCGCGCGCTGGCCCGGCTCGGAGTCCCCCGGACGGCCGCCGGCGCGCGGCTCGCCGTAGAGAGCACGCATCCCCTGGGCGACGTCGAACTGCGTGAATCCTTCGTCCATCCACGGATATCGAGTCTCGCTCGACCCCACCTGCATCGGGAACCACATGTGGCCGGTCTCGTGCATCAGGTCGCCCGCAAGCGACAGCGTGTCGGCCCACGGTTGCATGAGAGTCATCATGGGGTACTCCATGCCGCCGCTGTCGAGCACGCCCTCCATCGACGTCATCGTGGGCCACGGATACGTCCAGAGGAAGGCCGAGTGCTGCTCGACCGCATCGCGCGTGAAGCGCGCGCCACCTACACCCCACGCCGCTGCCGGCGCGCCGCGACGGTAAAAGCTGTAGATGTTCACCGTGTCGCGCGACGCGCGCGCGGAGTCGCCGCCGACGAGGGCGCGCGTCGCGTCCCAGACGTACCGGTCGCTCGCGCCCCAGGCGAAGTCGCGCACATTGGGCGCCGCGAAGTGCCAGGTCGTCGTCGCGGCGCGGCCGGCGAACACCGAGCCGGCCGGCGATCCAGGTTCCGACACGTGTACCACCGCGCCGGTGCGACGTGCCTCGGCAAGCCTCGCGCGGGCAGCGGGCGTCAGGATGTCATTCGCATTCTCTAATGTCCCGGTCGCGCCGACGACCCAGCCGCGCGGCACCGTCACTCGCACGTCATAGTCCGCCGGGTCCATGTAGAACTCGGCTTGGAGGAGATACGGATCGGCCACCCATCCATTCACGTCGTCGTAGACCGCCACCTGAGGATACCAGTAGCCCATGAAGAACAGATGGTGATCCTCGCGGCCCTGACGGCCGTCCGACGGTGCCGGCGGCGGCACGTACGACCAGGACAGCTCCAGACGGGCGCTGTCGTGCGGCAGGAGCGGTGCGGCAAGCGGGATCCACATCACGGTCCCGTCGACGGTGTACCCCCCTTCGTCCGACAGCCGCCGATTCGCGACGTCGGTGATCGGAACGACGGCGACGCCGGTCGACTTGGGTGGAACCACTCGTCCATTCGCGACGACGCGGCCGAGTGTGACGCCCCCGGTGATCGGCGCCGGCTGGCGGCGTGGGTTGCCGGCAGCGAACGCGTTCTGTCGGAGGTATACGGCGAGCCGTCGCAGCGTGTCGGGGGAGTTGTTGAGGTAGATGACGCGCTCGTGCCCGGAGACGCGATCCGTAGACGGATCGAGTCGGGCGTCGATCGAGTACCGGGCGTGCTGCACCCAATAGCTCGCGCCGGGCCGGCCGCTGCGCGCACGCGTCCCGCGCTCGACGGCACGGGAGAACTCCGGGATCTCGTACACAGGACCGGGAACCGGCCGCGGTGCCTGCGCGATCGCGCTTGGCGTGAGAGGGACCGACGCGCGGCTCTGGGCGCGAGCAGTGGCGGCGATGCAGGCGAGCAGCGCTGTGGCCGCGCGGAACATGATTGTTGACATATTGGACGCCGGCTACTTCGGCGCCAGATAATCTTGCGCGGCCACGATCTGCCAGCCGGCCTTCCGCTTCACCCACGTATCCGTGAAGCGGTATCGATGAGTGAACGGCGCACCCGCGCTGCGCCCCTCGACGATCAGCCATCCGGTGACCGCGGCCGTCGTTGCACCGAATTCGTGAACCTCCATGTCCTCGTTGTGCGCGGCAGTGACGGTGTCTCTTCCCGAGACGACGTCATGCAGCACATCGGCGCGCCGCATCAACTTGTCGTTTTCGGTGTAGACGAATTTCGGAGCGAGAAGCTTTTCGAACAGGGCGCTGTCACGCTTCACGAGGCCCGAGGCCCATGCATTCTCGAGCCGCACGAGCTCGACCGCGCCGGGCTTGATCGCTTTGTCCTTCGTTTTTTGGGCCTCCATGGAGGCGGCGGACAGTGCGAGCACCAGAATGGAGCGCGTCAAGAAACGGGGCATGGGTCTCGTGATTGGCGTGTCGGCGATGTTTGCTGACGATGCCCACGAACCGCGCTCTCCGCAACTCCCACGGCGCATTACCCGAGCGAACCAGTCGCAGAGGGAGAACCCTCAGTTGACGGCCGTGGCAAGGTATTGCGCCAACTCTTCTTTGCTGGCGAAAATCTCCGGCCTGTCGCGGAGGTTTGGGTGGATCTGCTCCGGCGCATACCCCGTTGGCTCGCCGCTCCGGCGGCTCACGACCCACGAATGCCGCTGATCTCGCTGTCGTCCCTGCATGAGCGTTCGGGGCGATGTGCCGAGTAGCGCGGCGACCGCGCCGTACGTCGCGCGCTGGCGGCCGCGGTCCAGCGCGTTGAGTATCTCGTCGATTGTGGGGTTGGGCATGCCTAGCTCGCTCCGTCTGTGGATTGACCGCGAATGTCGATCGCTGAACACACCGCAGGATGGGGCGGCGAGCCGGTAGAACCATCGCCGATTCGCCGCAGAGCGTTGCAAACTCATGCAGCTGCATTCGGCTCCGCGCTGATTCCTGCGTGCCCGCGGTCCAGCACCTCCGCGACGCATGGAGGTCGCTCGGCTTGCTCGACACTCGCGGTTTGTATATGGTCAAAGTATGCCTGCCCGATCTGTTGACGCGGTCGTTCCCGACATCGCGGCCGCGATGGCCGCGCCGGCCCGCGCCCGCATGCTGTACTGCCTGGTGGACGGCCGCGCGCGAACGAGTACTGAGCTGGCACTGATCGCTGACGTCACGCCATCCACCGCGAGCGTGCACTTGCAGCGGCTGAAGGCGCAGCGATTGGTGAAAGTGATCGCCCAAGGCAAGCATCGTTACTACAGCCTGACGGGATCGGACGTGGCAGCCACGCTCGAGGCGCTCAGCGTGTTGGCGGGCCGACCCCGCAACGCGGTCGTGACAGACGCGCCAAGTGCGCTTCGCGTCGCACGGACATGCTACGATCACGTCGCGGGCATCTTGGGCGTCGCGTTGTTCGATCGCCTCGTGGCGCTGCGATGGCTGTCCGCGAGCACGAAGCGCGGCGACGATACATGCGAGCTCACCGAAACCGGAGCACACGCGTTCGCGGCGCTTGGCATCGACGTTGACGACACGCGCGCCATGCGTCGGCGTTTCGCATACGCCTGCCTGGACTGGAGCGAGCGGCGGCCACATCTCGGCGGGGCGCTCGGGGCGGCACTCCTGGATGTCGCTCTGAAACGCCGGTGGGTAGTCCGCGACCGTGACAGCCGCGC